>Ga0315293_10005714_pt1 | contig 11702 bp, 10 predicted proteins | sample YL17G13_20_MG_FD_203071 | JGI IMG/M metagenome (GOLD analysis project Ga0315293, IMG submission 203071) | Sediment microbial communities from Yellowstone Lake, YNP, Wyoming, USA - YL17G13_20 | ecosystem: Environmental > Aquatic > Freshwater > Lake > Sediment | place: USA: Wyoming | collected... | reverse complement strand
CTCGACTCGCTGCGCGGCGTGCGGAGCCAAATCGCCTGGGGCAGCCAGATCCGGTCCTATGTCTTCCAGCCCTACACCCTGGTCAAAGACCATCGAACCGGCGTGGAGGTCGGCGACGCCGGGCGGGTGATGGACGGCTGGCTGGAGCCCTTCATCAAGGCCTACCTCAAATGGAAGGCCGGTGGAAGGACCTCCCCCGGACGGCAGGAGTAGGAAACCCACCAACGAAGGCTGCCCCGGAGGTGGTGGTCGTGTTCAAGCGCGTGACCGTCGTGTTCCTGGTCATCGTGCTGGCCCTGGCCGTCACGGCGGAGATCGTGCTGCCGGCGGTCGTGTCCCGCGGCGTGCGGAACGCCCTCGCCTCGAGCGGCTTCGGCAGCCCCGACCAGTTCCAAGTGCGCCTCAAGTCCTTCCCCTCGGTTCGGATGCTCCTGGGGCGCTTCGACAAGGTCACTGTCATCTCGACCAACGTCGCGACCTCGACCCTGGTCCTCAGCGAAATATCCGTCACCCTGGAGAACGCCGCGGTGGACATGAGGGCCCTCCTCGCCGACAAGTCCCTCAAGGTCGACCGGAGCGGGGGAGGCCAGGTGTCCATCACCATCACCGCCGACAGTCTCAAGGCCTACCTCGCCAAGAACGTCCCCGACCTTAAAGACCCGGCCGTCACCATAACTCCGGAGGCCGCCACCCTCGCCGGTCGTCTCGGGGTCGCCGGGGTGGAAATCGGCATTTCCCTCACCGGGACGTTCGCCCTGGCCGGACCGTCCAGGGTCGGGTTCACCATCAGCGGCTGCCGGGTCAACGAGGTCGCCGTCCCGGCGGAGTTCCTCGAGACCTGGCTGGCGGTCCTGAAGGGGCCGGACCTCTCCCTCGACCTGGCGCGCTTCCCGCTTCCCCTGGAGGGCAAGGAGGTCATCCAGGAGGACGGGCGCGTCATCATCAAGGGCCTAGTCGGCACGGGAGGATAGCGGCCTTTCGACAGGAACCCCTATCGGGTCGGAGAAGATGGCGAGACCGCGGGGCGCCAGCGGGGAAGAATGGATATCCGACCCAAGGAGGTGGGACGCGTGCGACGCGTCTCCCTGCTCATCCTGTCCGGGCTCCTCGCCCTCGCCCTCCTGGCCGGCGTCCTGGTCGGGCGGTTCGCTCTGGCTGAGACGTCGGGAACCCCGGGCACGGAGACAGACCCCCTGGTCTCGAAGAGCTACGTCGACCTCTACGCGCGGTGGCGGATAGTGAACCTCGAGCCGGGTCAGAGACTCATCGCCCAAGCGGGAGCGGAGATCATCCTGCGCGCCGGTAAAGCGTGCGTCATCGCCTCACCGGCGGGCGGTCTGGCCGACGTGACGGCCGGTCGCGACGTCGGCCAGGCCCTGGCCTTGGTCGCGAACCATCTCCTCGTCGTTCCACGTTCCGACGGGCGCGGGGTGGAAGCCCTGACCCGGACAGTCCTCATGGCGAGAGGGGCCTTCACCATCCAGTGACGCGCTTTGGCGCTCTTGAGCGTCTGCTTGTCGCCATCATCCTGGTGGCCCTGGCGACTTCCGGGGGAGCGCTCGCGGTCCGGTCCCGGGTGCCGCAGGGCTCGCCAGAGGTCGAGCTGGTCTTTCGCCTCGAGACGGTCTACGAATCGGCGCGCCTCCGTGGCCTGTCCGCTGACGAGCTTCTCGACGCCTTCAAGGAGGCCGGGGTCACGACCCTGGCCATCGAGGCCAAGCGCCTCACCCGCCTGGAGTACTCGGGTCAGGTGGCCATCGTTCCCGACTACCTGGCCGGCCCTCTCGCTCCGGTCGTCCCGTCCCAGGGTCTCTACTGGGCGCGGGTTCGCGCCGCCGGCGCTCTTGACCCCGCCCAGCAGGCCGAACTGGCCGGCTGGTTGGAGGAGGAGCTTGCTTGGTGGGCGCCGCGCCGGCGCGTGGAAGCCGGGACCGCTGGAAGCGCGGCCCGCGGTCTTGACGCCGGGAGCTTCGGTGTCCCCTTCGAAGCGAGGTACCCCGTGCCGCCCTGGGGCGCCAAACCCGTCTCCGTCCCCCTCCTCCTGAGCCGGCCGTTCGACGCCTCGGGCCAGGTGAAGCTTGAGAAGGAGCTGGTTTTAGGCCTCAGCCCGCTCGACGTGGAACTGGCGCGCCGGCACGGCTTCCTGGTGGTCGCCGTCATCCCCAACCGTCCCGGCATCACTCTGGCGCAGGCCCTCCATGCCCTCGACGGCGTCGGAGCCGGTCAGGGGTTCTCGGCCGTGAAGTTCGACGGACCGTCCGCTCTCGGCTGGCCCGACCCGGCCATCCTGGAGGCGGTGGGTCGGCGGCTCGGGGAACTGGGTGTGCCTTTCGTCGTCGACAAGCCTCAGGTCGGTCTGGACGTGGTCGCCGAGGCCGCCGATTGGCGCGGCGTGAGGCAACAGCCGGTCTGGACCCGGGTCGAACCCGGACGTTTCCCGGAGGTGGCCAGGGAACGCCGGGCTACCTTCCTCTACTTCGAGGACGGCTTCTCCTCGGGCTTCCCCGCCGACTGGTTGGGCGCCGTGACCGGCGCGGTGCGGGACGTCGCGGCCGCGCTCAAGGGTGAGGGGCTCAGCCTCGGCCGGACCGTGCCGCTGACGGCCTACCAGCCTCCGCGCTGGGCGGTGACGGTCACGCTCGCCGGTGTCTGGGCCGCCGCGGCCCTTGGCGCCCTCTGGTTGCTGGGCGTCGGGCCTGGGGCGGACGCGGCGTTCGGCAAGGCCACCGCACGCCCGGCCTGGGGCCCCCGGTGGCTCCAGGTCGGTCTGGCCGTCCTGCCGGCGGCCACGGTCGGCGTCGTTCTGGCGGGCGGACGTGGCCTCGTCCTGGACGTCAAGGTGCTGGCGGTTTTCGTGGCCGGCCTCGTCTTCCCGCTCATCGCTATCTGGCTTGTCCTCAAGCGGGGGCTACGCGCGACCTCGCCCGGTCGCCGGGCGCCGCGGGCCCTGGTCGGAACCGTCCTGGCCGCGGCCCTGCCGGCCGCCGGCGGGCTTCTGGGTCTCGCGGGAGCCTCCGACACGGCCTTCATGCTCTACCTCCGGACGGCGGTGGGCATCAAACTCTCGCTCCTGGCGACGCCTGTGGCGTCGGCCTTCCTGTTCCTCGGCCTCGTCGGTCTTTACCCCGACCGCGGCCGCGCGTCCTCCTCCGTGGCCAGGCGCGGGCTCGGTCAGGTCGGCCTTCTCCTGCGCGAGAAGACGACCTTCGGCCAGGCCGCGTTGGTGGGCGTGGCCGGACTCGCCGCCATCGTGCTGGTGATGCGGAGCGGCAACTTCCCAATCCTTCCTCTCGCGGCCGTCGAGACCAAGTTCCGGTCGTTCCTCCAGGAGATCCTGCTCGTCCGCCCCCGGACCAAGGAGTTCCTCGTGGGCTGGCCGGCTCTGGTCGCCCTGCTCTACTGGGGCGACGCCTGGCTGGCGGCCACCTGGCGGCGCTGGGCCGCCCTGGTCCTCACGGTGCTGGCGTCGGTGGGCCTCCTTTCCGTGGCGAACACCTTCGCCCACCTGCACATCCCCGTCTGGTTCAGTCTCATCCGGACGGCCAACGGCCTCATCCTGGGTCTGCTGCTCGGCCTTGTGGCTACCGCCGCCGCCGGGCTTGCCTTCCGATTATCGGCTCGCTTCTCCGTGCCTTCCGAAGGAGAGTCTCCACCGTGAGAAGATTGCTGAGGCTCACTACCCTGCTGTGGCTGTTGGTCGCGGTCGCCGTGGCTTCCGCCGGTCCCGCCCTTGTGGAGAGGGTCCAGGTGGAGTCGGCCAGCCGCCGGGTGGAACTGGTCATGGACCTCGACCTCGTCGAGCTCCTCGCCCGCAGCCAGGGCTACCGGACCGACCAGGTCCTGGCCGAGCTGGCGCGGGCGGGTCTCGGCGCCGTGGCCTGGACCGGGACCACGCTCGACCGGCTGTCCCTGTCGGGGTACCTTGGCGTGTACGAGGGCCGCGACCTGGCGGACCTCATCGCCGCCGGGCGCGTCGGGAGCCCCGACCTTCTGGCCCTCGACCGCGAAGGCTTCTTCCAGGCCGGGTACACCTACGCTTGCACCGCCGACCAGGAGGTGGGCCGCTGGCTCGAAAAGGCGGCCGCCACCTATCTGCCCGACGGCCGGCGCCGCGTCACCCGCCGGGGTTCTCTGACCGTGCTCGAGATAAGCCTCCTCAAGGAGCGGGCGGTCCAACTCAGCCTGGGGCTCCTTCCGGCAGAACTCAAGCGGGCCGGGGTCGTGGCGGCCGGACTGCGGGTCATGGGCCGTCCACCCAACGCGGCGGCCTCCGCCAGTCCGGAGGGCGTGGCCGACGTGGAGGCCACGCTCACCTCGGTCGTTGCCTCCCTGCGGGTCACGCTGTCGGCGGTGGCCTTCTCCTCGAGTGAGGTCCTGGGCTACCCGGGGAGCCTCGACGAGACCGTGGCCATGGTCAAGCGCCTCGGAGCGCCCGTGGCCGTCTTCGAGACGATAGAGCAACTCGGGAACGTGGACCAGAAAGGGCTCTCCTACGTGGCGAGCCGCCTCGGTTACCAGGTCGTCCGTATCTACACGGCCCCGGAGGTCAAGGTCCTGACTCCCGCCGAACTCGCCGACAAGGTCGTCCGCTCCGTCAAGGAGCGCGGCCTGCGCGTGGCCTATCTTCACCCGTATTTGGTCGCCCCCGAGCACCTGCTCACTACGGTCGGGGTGACGCGGGACGGGCGTTCCATTTACGCTCCACCGCCCGACGCCCAGGGTCGGCTCGACTACACGCCGCTTCTGGCCCTGAACGTCAACTACATCCGGGACCTGGTGGCCCTCCTCCAGAGCCAAGGCTTCGAGGTTGGAGCGCCTGAGCCGCTCTTCGGTCCGAACCCGCCCCGTCCCGCGCAACCGGCCCTGCTCGGCCTTGGCGCGTCGGCCGCTCTCGGTCTCTGCTGGCTCGCCTTGCGCCCGCGGGGACGCCTCTGGGTCGCGGCCGGCCTGCTCGCCTCGGCCCTGGTCGCCGCCGCCGTCCCGGCCTTGGCCGCCACCGGACGGGGCACTCTGGGTCTTCAGTTGGCGGCGCTCACGGCTGCCCTGGCCTTCCCGTCGCTGGCCTTGTCCTATCTGGCGGCGCGGTGGACGGCGACGGCTCGGCCCGCCGCGGCCCAGCCTCGCGGCCCGTGGCCGGCGGTCTTCGGCGATCTCCTCGTGGTGACGGGCATCAGCCTCCTCGGGGGGCTTCTCGTGGCCGCCATCCTGACAGACATCCGCTTCATGCTGGAGTTCGAGTACTTCCGAGGGGTCAAACTCACCTATCTCGTGCCCCCTGTCGCCGGTCTCGCCTACTGGCTGCGGTATCGCTTCCCCGGGGAGACCGAGCCGAGAGCGTGGCCTCGGGTCATCCTCAGGCTGGCGGGTCGGCCGATAAGGGTGTGGCACGTGGCCGTCGCCGGCGTCCTCGGGGCGGGTCTCGTGCTCTACGTCGCGCGGTCGGGCAACACCCGGCTCGTTCCCTTCCTGGGCTTCGAACTCAGATTGCGGCAGTGGCTGGAGGCCGTCCTCTACGCCCGTCCTCGCCTGAAGGAGACGCTCATCGGCTATCCGTCGCTGGTCTTGGGGAGTTGGCTCGCCCACACCGGCCGCCGCGAGCACCTGGGCTGGCTGATGATCGGCGCGGCGATCAGCCAGGTCTCCCTGGTAAACTCCTTTGAACACATCCGGTCGCCGCTCGTCCTCAGCCTCATCCGGAGCCTCAACGGTCTCTGGACCGGGGTGCTGGTCGGCCTGGCGGCCGTCGGCATCCTCTGGGCTCTGGCCGCCCTGGTCCGGCGCTTGGGGACCTCTGGCGGAAGGGGACCCGAGGCAGCGTGACGTCTGTCGTCGTTTCCGGCTACTACGGCTTCGGGAACACCGGGGACGAGGCCATGCTCGAGGCCACTCTGGAGGGCCTGGGGCGTCGGCTGCCGGACCTTCGGGCCACGGTCGTCTCCGGTCGCCCGGGGGCCGTGCGGGCCGCCCACGGGGTGGAGGCCATCGCCCAACTCGACGTCCGCGGTGTCTGGCGGGCTCTCCGGCGGGCCGACCTCTTCCTCTCCGGTGGCGGCACCTTGCTCCAGGATGCCACGAGCTGGCGCAACCTCGCCTACCACCTCGCCCTCTTCGCCCTGGCCCGGCGGGCCGGGGCGCCGTCTATGATCTTCGCCCAGGGGGTGGGCCCCGTGACTTCCTGGATCGGCCGGACGATGGCTCCTTGGAGCCTGCGCGGCCTGGCGGCCATCACCGTCCGGGACGAGGCCTCGGCCCGGGCCCTGGTGGAACTGAAGGTGACCGATCGGCCGCCCGAGGTCACCGCCGACCCGGCCTTCGCCCTCTCGCCGTGTCCACCCGAGCGGGCGGAGGCCGTCCTACGGGCGGCCGGGGTGGGCGGCGGTTCAGGTTCGCGGCCCTTCGTGCTTCTGGCGCCGCGGGGTCTTTGGAACCGGGAGTACGAAGCCGGCCTCCTGGCCGCCGTCGGCGATTGGGCGGTCGATGAACTTGCGGCCACGCCGCTGTTGGCGCCCATGCAGTTTCCGAACGATCTGACCGCCTGCGACATGATCGTCGCCCGTATGCGCCGGCCGGGCGCTGCCGTCGTCCTGGGCGAGCGCCTCAACCCGCGGGAGATGATGGGTGTGATCGGGCGCGCGGCGTTGGTCGTCGGAACACGCCTGCACGCGCTCATCTTCGGTGTCGCCGCCGGTGTTCCGGTGGCGGGGGTGGAGTACGACCCCAAGGTGGCTTTCTTCCTCGCTCGTCTCGGCCAGAGGCCCGTGGCCTCCATTGTGGGGCCGGCCGGCGATATCGAGGACCTGCGGAGACGCCTCCGGGAGGTTTGGGCCGGGCGGGCGGAACTGAGGTCCCGTCTCGCCGGACTGGCCGCCGAGCAGAGGCGTCTGGCCGAACGCAACTTCGACGTGGCCGCGTCGGTTGTTCGCGGAGGCGCCGGACAATGACGAGCGTCAGGATCCTCGGTGTCCGGGTCGACGACGTGACCCTCGACGGGGCGGCCGAGGCCGTCTTGGCGCGGGTCCGGGTGGCCCGCGAGGGGCCGGCCCGGGAGACGCGGCGCGAGGCGACCAGCGAGCGCGCCACCCGCCGCCTCTGGGTCCTTACCACGCCCAACCCCGAGATGATCATGACCGCCCGCGCCGCGCCCGACCTCGCGGCCATCCTCGACCAGGCCGACCTGGCCGTGCCCGACGGGGTGGGCTTGCTCTGGGCCGCTCGGCGGCAGGGGACGCCCCTGCGCGAGCGGGTGGCCGGTTGCGACCTCCTGGGCCGCATCCTGGAGCGGGGCGCCGGCGAGAAGCTCCGCGTCTTTTTCCTCGGCGCGGCCCCGGGCGTGGCCGAAGAGGCCGCCCGCCGCTGCCGCGAAACCTATCCGGGTCTTGAGGTCGCCGGAACGCACCACGGGTATTTCGGGGCCTCGGAAGACCGCCAGGTGGCCGGCCGGGTGGCTCGCTCGGGAGCCGAGTTCGTGGCCGTCGGGATGGGGAGCCCCCGGCAGGAGCGGTGGGTCCAGGCGGCAAGGGCCGCGCTCGAGGGGCCGGAGAGCCGGGTGGCCGTGGCCATGCCGGTGGGAGGCTCTTTGGACGTTCTGAGCGGCCGGCTGAAACGGGCCCCGGATTGGGCCTCCCGCCTCGGTCTGGAGTGGCTGGCGCGCCTTCTGAGCCAGCCGGCTCGCTGGAGGCGCGCTCCCACCCTGGCCCGCTTTGTCCTGGCTGTTCTGCGCGAAAGGACGTGACCGTCGTGAACGAAAGGGAACTTGTGGTGAGGGCGGCGGCAATCCGCCGCCACATTGTGCGCATGATTGCCGCGGCCGCCTCCGGCCACCCTGGGGGCTCGCTGTCCGCGGCCGACATCCTGACCGCCCTGTACTTTCGCGTCCTGAGAGTGGACCCCGAGAACCCGGACTGGCCCGGGCGCGACCGTTTCGTTCTCTCGAAGGGCCACGCCGCCCCGGCTCTCTACGCGGCTCTTGCCGAACGGGGGTTCTTCCCGGTCAACGAGCTGACGGGCCTACGGGGCATCGGCTCCCACCTCCAGGGACACCCCGACAGGAAGGGCACTCCGGGCGTGGACGCCTCGACCGGTTCGCTGGGCCAGGGCCTCTCCATCGCCGTGGGCCTGGCTCTGGCGGGGCGGCTCGACAAGGCTACCTGGCGCGTCTACGCGCTCTTGGGGGACGGGGAGATCCAGGAGGGGCAGATCTGGGAAGCGGCGATGGCCGCCGCTCACTACGGTCTGGACAACCTGACGGCCTTCCTGGACCACAACGGCCTGCAGATTGATGGTCCGGTCGAGAAGATCATGTCCATCGAGCCGGTGGTCGACAAGTGGCGAGCCTTCGGCTGGCACGTCATCAGCATCGACGGGCACGACATGGGGGCCATCCTGCGGGCGTGCGCCGAGGCCGAGGCGACCAGGGGACGGCCGAGCATCATCATCGCCGCTACGGTCAAGGGTCGCGGCGTCAGCTTCATGGAGAACCGCCCCGAGTGGCACGGCAAGGCGCCAAGCGCCGAGCAGGCGGAGGCGGCCCTGAAGGAACTGGGCGGAGAAGGGGGAGGCGGCCGATGACCGAGGCTCTTAAGCGCATCGCCACCCGCGACGCCTACGGGGAGGTCCTTGTCGAACTCGGCCGGGAGAACCCGAACATCGTCGTCCTGGACGCCGACCTCTCCGGTTCGACCAAGACCGCGCTCTTCGCCAAGGAGTTCCCCGACCGGTTCTTCAACGCGGGCATTGCCGAGGCCAACATGATCGGGATGGCCGCCGGTCTCGCCGCCGCGGGGAAAATCCCCTTTGCCAGCACCTTCGCCGTCTTCGCCCCGGGTCGGGTCTACGACCAGCTGCGAGTGTCCGTCGCCTACGCGGGCCTCGGCGTGAAGGTGGCCGCGACTCATGCCGGGCTCACCGTAGGTGAGGACGGCGCGACCCACCAGGCCCTGGAGGACATCGCCCTGGCCCGCGTGTTGCCGAACCTCACCGTCATCGTCCCGGCCGACGCGGCCGAGGCCCGGGCCGCGGTCCGGGCGGCGGTGGAGCATCCGGGTCCCGTCTATCTCCGGCTTGGTCGGGCCGCCGGGCCGGCCATCTACCACGCGAATCACCCCTTCCGTATCGGACGGTTCGACACGATCAAGGAAGGTCGGGACGTGACCCTCGTGGCCTGCGGCATCATGGTCGACGTGTGCCTCCAGGCGGCTGTGGCCCTGGCCGCCGAGGGTATCCTGGCCGGGGTCGTCAACGCCTCGACCGTGAAGCCCCTGGATGCCGAAACCCTTGAGGCCGTGGCCGTCCGGACCGGGGCCGTCGTCACCGCCGAAGAGCACAGCGTCATCGGTGGTCTGGGCGGGGCGGTGGCCGAGTTCCTGTCGAGCGAGTGCCCGGTCCCCGTCCTCCGGGTCGGGGTCCTCGACCGGTTCGGACGGTCGGGCAAGCCGGGTGAGCTCCTCGAGGCCTATGGCCTCGGCGTGACCCACGTGGCCGACGCTGCCAGGCGGGCCATCGCTCTGAAGAAGGACCGCTCGGGTCGGAAGCGCTAGACCGGGCTGTTCGCCCCCTCCCCAAGGACGCCGGACGCTTCCCGGCGTCCTTGTCATTTCCCGGCGCCTCGGCGCAGGAAATTGCGACGGATTCCGACCCGGCGAGAGGATACCGGGCCAATCTGTCGAACGAACGTAAGCTACACAGAGCCGCGTCGACATAAGCCACGAAAAGCGGCCACCTACGGACAACTCTCTGCTGCGCATCGGGGAGCACCTCGCAAGTTCGGCTGTCCGATTCTGATTGCCGCCGGCGTGTCCGACGACATGGTCGTCGCGCCCGGTTCGGTTGCGCGCGGAGGGGGGACCGGCACTTGTTGCAGTTCTACGATGTGTGCAAGACCTACCCCAACGGCACGGTCGCTCTGAACAAGGCCTCGGCCAGCATTGGCAAAGGGGAGTTCGTCTTCGTCGTCGGCCCCAGCGGCGCCGGGAAGTCCACCCTCGTCCGCCTCATCTACCGGGAGGAACTCCCCACGAGCGGGTACGTCTTCGTCAACGGGGCCAACCTCTCCAGACTCAAGCCGAGGGCCATCCCGTACCTGCGCCGGAACATAGGCATCGTGTTCCAGGACTACAAGCTCCTCCCGCGCCAGACCACGCACGAGAATGTGGCGTTCGCTATGAGGGTCATCGGCGCCACGCCGCGGGACATCGCGCGGCGCGTGCCGGCCACTCTCGACCTGGTCGGCCTGTCCGACAAGGCCGACGCCTACCCCGACGAGCTGTCAGGCGGCGAGCAGCAGCGGGCCGCCCTGGCCCGGGCCATCGTCAACCGCCCGCTGATCGTGCTGGCTGACGAGCCGACCGGCAACCTCGACCCCGTCACTTCCTGGGGAATCGTGAAGCTTCTTCTGGAAATCAATCGTGGCGGCACGACGGTCATCATGGCCACTCACGCCAAGACCATCGTCGACACCGTCCGACGCCGCGTCATCGCCCTCGACCGGGGCTGCATCGTCCGCGACAAACAGCGCAGCGACTACGGCGACCTGGGAGGAGGAGAGAGGGCTTGGGCGCAAGGTCTTTCCGCCTCTTCCTCAGGGAAGCCCTAACGAGCATCAGGAGAAACGGCTTGATGAGCCTGGCCTCGGCGACGACCGTGGCCGTGTCTCTGTTCATCCTGGCCGTCTTCCTGCTCGGGGCGGTGAACGTGGACAACCTGGCCGGCACCATCGAGTCGGGGCTGGAGGTCCGCCTCTACCTCGCCGACGGCCTCGACCCGACAGCCGTCGACGGCCTGAAGGCCCAAGTCGCCTCGCTTGACGGGGTGACCGAGGTCCGCTACGTGTCGAAGGCGGAAGCCCTCGCCACCCTGCGCCAGCAGCTCGGCCAGGACTCCGACCTGCTCGAGGGTATCGACCAGATGAACCCGCTGCGGGACTCCTTGCGCGTGTTCACCAAGGGCTCGGCCTGGGTCGACGCCGTGGCCGCCGGCGCCGCCACTCTCATCGGGGTCGAGGACGTCGGCTACACGCACGACCTCGCCCAGCGCATCCTGCGCGTGACCACGGCCATCCGCTTGGGGGGCCTGGCCCTCATCGGCCTCATGGTTCTGGCGACGCTCTTCGTCGTCTCCAACACCGTACGGCTCACCATCATCGCCCGGAGCGAGGAGATCACGGTCATGCGCTTTGTCGGCGCCACCAACTGGTTCATCCGGTGGCCTTTCCTCTTCGAGGGCATGTTCCTCGGTCTCCTGGGCGCCGCGGTGGCCGGTATCGCGGCCTGGCAGGTGTACATCTGGGCCGTGAGCGGCATCTACACCAATGTCTCGTTCATCCCGGTCGTGCCTGTCTATCCGCTGGCCTGGCGACTGGGGCTCATCCTTCTGGGCGCGGGCGGTCTCATCGGAGCGCTGGGCAGCGTCCTGTCCGTGAGGAGGTTCCTGCGCGCATGACGCTCCTGGGCGCTCGGGTCTTCCGGACCGGGGCGGTGGTTGGCCTGGTGCTGGCCTTCCTCGTCCTCCTTCCGGCTTCCGCCATCCCGCTCGGCGGGCTGTCGGACGCCGTCGGCGGCGGGCGCGCCCAGGCCGGGGAACTCGAAGACGCCCAGCAGGAACTGGAGAGAATCCAGAAGCTCATCGAGCAGAAGCAGGCCGAGTTCGAGCGCCTGGTCTCCCAGGAGCGCTCGGTGACCAAAGACCTCACCAAGATCGAGAAGGAA
>Ga0315293_10005707_pt1 | contig 11711 bp, 9 predicted proteins | sample YL17G13_20_MG_FD_203071 | JGI IMG/M metagenome (GOLD analysis project Ga0315293, IMG submission 203071) | Sediment microbial communities from Yellowstone Lake, YNP, Wyoming, USA - YL17G13_20 | ecosystem: Environmental > Aquatic > Freshwater > Lake > Sediment | place: USA: Wyoming | collected... | reverse complement strand
GGCATGAACCTGCAGCTTCCCAGAAAACTTGCCGAGCTTGGCGCACAGATTATCCCGATGGATATGCTCGACCTCGCTGGGGCCAAACTTACTAATAAGTCACTGCACGAGAGTGTTTATTGGTCGTATGGCCAGAGGATTTTAAGGGCCGCCGAAGTTATAAGAAGAGACCCGCGGCTTTTTGGTATATATCTTTCCAATTTCAGTTGCGGCCCCGACTCATTCATTTCAACATTCTTCAAGGATATAATGGGACAAAAGCCCTGCCTGCAATTGGAAATAGATGAGCATTCCGCCGATGCCGGTGTCCTTACCCGGCTGGAGGCATTCCTCGAAAGCTTGAAGAACTATCGCCTCGCTTCCCGGCAAGCCGTCGTAGAAGAAAAAAAGCCTCGCTCCTGCCGGCTTACTAAAAACAGGGTGCTGTATATCCCGTATATGGGCGACCCCGCTTATGGCATGGCGGCCTGCTTTAGGGCTTATGGCCAGCCCGCTGAAGTTATCCCGCTGGCGGATGAAGCGTCCCTGCTGCAGGGTAGGCAATTCACTAATGGCAAAGAGTGTCTGCCCTGTGCCATAACCACGGGCGATATGATAAAGCTGATACGCACAGACGGCTTCGACCCTGCTAGTGCCGCCTTCTTTATGCCCGCTGCCTCCGGCCCCTGCAGGTTCGGAATGTATAACTGCCTGCAGCAGCTCATCCTCGAATATGCCGGCGTACAGGATACTCCTGTCATTGCCCCCAATCAGGATAGCAGCTTCTACCGCGAATTTATGGAATCTCTTAACGGCTCTCGCCGCGTAAGCATGACCGGCTTTATGACAAGAGCCTGGATTGCTCTCATCGGAATCGATTTACTCCACAAGGTAGTCTTGCGCCTCCGCCCGATTGCCAAAGACCCCCGCCAGGCCCAGAATGTTTACGACCGTGCACGCGACCAGTGGGTGCAGGCGGTTGAAAAACGCACGAGTTTCTCTGCGATGCGTCGGCTTATGAAAAGCATCGCCGACGAGTTCTCTCGGGTGGAGTTGGACCACAGAAGCCAAAAACCTAGGATAGGAATTGTCGGTGAAATCTACGTCCGCAGCCACCCATTTGCTAATAGCAACATAATCGCCCGGTTCGAAGAGCTCGGCGCAATCTGCGACCTTGCATCACTTGCCGAGTGGATTTATTACGAAAACTTTACCCGTCGGCTTATGGCTCGCAGAAGAGGCCAGTGGCGAGACCTGTTCACAAACGCAATCCTTAACCTCGTGCAGCACAGGGTCGAAAGAGCGCTTGCCTCGCCTCTGGAGAAAAGGTTCGGCAAACTTGCTGAAGGAAACATCGAGCACGTAATCGAGCTGGCCGAACCCTACCTGCACCGTTCCTTTGAGGGCGAGGCAATACTGACTATTGGCAAGACCATTGAGTATTATCACGAGGGCTTTTCCGGCGTGGTAAATGCAATGCCTTTTACCTGTATGCCCTCGACTATTGTCAGCGGTATCTCGCCGAACATAAGCGCCCACTGTGGCGGAATGCCGATTTTGAATTTAAGCTTTGATGGCCAGGAAGATTCGACCCTCACTACTCGCCTCGAGGCCTTCGTCGAGCAGGCCGCCGCCAGACATGGGGAGGTTTCCCTCGCCCCGCATCTTGCTTTCGCAAGAAAGCAGCGGGGCTAACTGCGCAAAAATAGGACCTGCGCCAGGGGAGGTCGTTTCGGTAGCGTACTAATTTGGGACCTTAAAATGCGTATCAAGCCAAAAAAATACTGAAAAAATACTGATTTTATGCTTGACTTTGACGAACATATTTTATAAGAATATAAGTAGGGAAGTGAAATAAATCTTTGGGCTGTGTGCCTTCTATTAGGGACATAAGTCGTGTGTACCGCGACCGCACCCAAAGTAACACTTCCTTATTTTTTTATGTACCATTCCCTTCTTCGGCTCAGTTTGTTTTCAAACAATTTAAAAAAAGAATCGTCATCTCGTTCAAATTTTCGGAAAATCGCCCAAGAAAAATAATCTGCCGCGAGTAATCCATAACACTTGTGCGAATATTCCCCCTTGATGACTATATTGACATTGACGTTATTTTCTAATGCCATCCCATATATTTTGGTCTTTAAATATTCTTGGAAATGTCTTTTAGTATGAGTTTCTTTGTTTCTTGTATTGCAGATTAAATGAACATCACGCATATTATCTTGAAAAATCATCTCAGAAAGCAATATCCCTGTAAAATAATTATAAGCTGTTCCGTATGGAGCACTTATAAAGGATTGATTCGTAATTTCAGCCTTGTTGACAACAATATAATTTATACCTAACGTTGGTATAGTTACCAACGTCTTTAAAATGTTGCATATAGCAGCCTGTCCGAATCTAATATCTTTATTAAGTGCGAACGCCTTAGGTTCTTTATCTTTTGGCCAACCCTTACTTATAAAAAAAGCAATCCTACGTTTCAAAAGGCGTTTAAGTTTTTCAGCATCAGAAGGTGAAATAGATAATACTGTGATAAGGAAATTGCGACACAGTGAATTTGCTGAAAAAGAACAATCACCACTTTCATCTTGGAATAGATTTATCATACACATGCTCCAATTTGGTAATAAGGTGCGCCCCGCCTTACATACGAGGCGCACAGTTGTCCGACTCTTACAGGCCCCCACAGGCCATTCGGGCTTTCATCCCGACCCCTCCAAATTGCCTCCGTGTGATTTAGAGGGTTTACAATATAAAGGGGCTGCTCTTTACAGAGAGCAGCCTTTTTAATTAGGCAAAGTTTCCTTATAAGCTTCTAACATTTTAATGAGCAAACCCATTTCCTCTTTACTTGGTTTTCCGCCCGCAATTGCAATAGAGGCAGTTTTTTCGCCAAAAGGAAAGGCCAAAACAATGGGTTTCAAACTTGGAGTGCCGGTTCCTTGCGGAAAAGTTTTTTGGCCCCCATTCGGCGGAATACCAGTATTTTGGGGAATGTCAGGGTTTTCTTCTGTGTCTGCACTTGGCCATTTTTCGTGCAAATTCGCGTATTCGACCGTTTCTTTATAGCATTGAATTATCGTTTCTGCCGCTTGCTTTGAATATTTCTGTTGTTGCAAATACCAAATTAAGATGTTGTCGGCAGGTAGATTGTTTGAATATTTAGTATAGATTTCCCTAAAGACTTTTGGTTTCGAACCACACTTAGCTAAAGCGTCAGCCTTATCTTGACTATCTTCTGGAGCGTTTAGGATGGTGAACGCATCCTCAGAGATTCCCATTTCTCCTATTTTTCGGGTAACCAACCCATATTGGTAAAGAGAAGCCAGTATCGTTAAAGCGCAGCCACTTAAAGAGTCAGGCTTGTTAGCTTTCTTGTTAGTCTTGTAACCCATTGCTTCGGCAGCCAATGTTTTGGGAATGCAATTTCTGCCAGCTTTGTCATATAAGGCCTTTATTTTCACAACGGCGTCTTTTAAGCTAATAGACGGATACACAGGGCTTTTGTCTCGTGGTTTCTTTGCTTCTTCCATCGTTCATCTCCTTAAACGATAAATCAACTCCAATTCAATCACCAACACCGTTCAATATTATTTTAACAGAGACGCCAAGAATACACAAGAGAATCTTTTTAGCAAAAATAAAAAAATTCCCATCGACTTTCTGTGGGGTCGTATGTAAGATGATAAGTAATAAAACCCCGCTGGCTCCTTCGAACCGACCCGGCGGGGCATGTACGGACGGTTGCGCAAGTGGCTTAAGCGGCCCAACTTACAATCGGGTTAACTCATAGGATGGGTTGTGGGGGTTTGAATCCAACACCGTCCGATAAAATATCGAAAGGACAGGCATTTGCTTCGTGGGCTTGCGACTCGTTCTTTCATAGCGCCCAGCTTAGAAGACATAGTTCGAGGAACCGTTTCATATCTGGCTGTTGAGCGCAGCCATATTCTTGGCAGTCTCAATGATTTTCTGCCGCAGTTTTGTGGGGCTTAAAACTTGCACTTGGTCGCCATAGCCGAGTATCCACCAGGCTATCTCTCCCAGCCCGTCGACTCGAAACTCCATAGTTGCCGAGCCGTCATTGTTAAAGGTAGTTTTCTGCGTGCTGTGCCACTGTACTTCAGCTACGTTCTGGGCTACCATCGGCAGGAACCTCAGCTTGACGTTGTATATTCTGCCTTCCGGCATCATTGACCAGGCCCTGCCGAGGTATTCAGACGGGTCGAAGTCTCCATCGTTGGCGAAGTATTTGTCTAACGTTTTCAGTTCCTTGATGCGGTTGAGCTTAAAAGTCCGGACGCTGTTGTGCATACTTGACAGGCCCACCACGTACCACGCCCGCTGGTTGTAGAGCAGATGATAGGGGCACAGCTCAAGCTCGATACTCCTGCCTTCGAAGAGGGAATGGTATTGGATATTTACTTTTTGTTTTTTGGCGATTGCTTCCTGCAGTTGTGTGAATGTTTTATCAAGCTCACTCATCGGTGCCTGGGCAGAGGATTGCCAAGAGATGCTTCGCAGAGCTGCATCGCAGTGCTGTCTTATTTTGGCAGGCAGATTGTTTTCGATTTTCAGGGCGGCCAGCAGCGCCGAGTTTTTCAAAGGCATCTGCAGTTGTTCGCCGGTCTTGTGTACTAACAGCAGGAGCCCTAACGCCTCTTGCAGGTTTAAGTCTACCGGCGGCAGGAAGAATTCGGGCTCCATCGTATAGCCGCCGGTCCTGGCATCATAGTGGTACGATACCCCGATGGCCCCCAGTTCTTTCAGGTCACGGTAGATTGTCCGCCGGCTTGTGCCGAGTATCTTCGCCAGTTGGCTGGCGGTGTAGTTCTTTCCTGATTGCAGGGTTGCTAAAATCTCTATGACTCTGCCGACCCTGTGGCTTTTCATAGCGCGGCCTCTTGAGTTAGTGCCGTTGTTTTCACTTTCTTGCGGCGTGGGGATTATACCGTTGGTATTGCAGCGGTGTCAAATTCTACGTTTTACCGGACTTTCCGCCGCCGGGCTTAATCCGTGCAGCAGAACTCCGGCAAAGTAGCTGTTGCAGGGCTTTTTTTGGCTTTTTATGTTGACATTCGCGTTGGGACTTCATATAATAATAGTGCGAATGAGAGCCTGGCTTATTTTTATTAACGTCGTTGGTATGGCTTAGCCATTGCAATGACTAAGCGGGCTTCAAGAGGGAAAAGATTGTGAAAAATACTCTTATCTCGACAATCCTGGGTGCTGTTTTGGTTGTTTTGGTCTTTGTCTGCTGCGGTTGCAGCCAGCTCGGCGAGACCGAGGCACAGGGCCATCGAAGGCATCTGCGGAACCTTCGCATTAATCAGCAGGAGCTCATGGAAGATATCGATAGAACCTTGCTGTTCGATAAGCCAAGCAAGCTGACGGATAAGCGGATACCCTGATAGTTCGTTCCTTCCTGTCTTGCCGGCAGGCGGGTGCGAAAACGCCGCGGACCCGGTCTGAAACGGCTTTTTTGTCTTGAAAATCCGCAACATTGGAGCGTTTCGACAAAGGGATTTGGTCTGTGACCCATCCGACTTCGCTCAGGGTCATCCTGAGCGACCGAAGGGAGTCGAAGGATGAGAACACTCATCGATTATTTCATTCGTGTGGCAAGATATGACTGGTGGGTTGTTGCTATTGAGTTGTTCCTTATCGGCCTCGTAGTTTACTGGGCCGTTGACTTCCTCGAAGGTACTCGCGGCGAAAGACTCTTCCGCGGCGTTATCTTTATCCTCGTTGTCGGTGTACTGGTCTTAAATCTTCTTGTTCAACGCTTCCAGTTCGAGCGCCTTGAGTATCTTTACAAAGGCTTCCTGATTGCTGTTTTGATTATCGCCGTCGCAGCTTTTCAGCCGGAGATCCGAAGTGCGCTTATGCGAATAGGCCAGTCAAAACTCTGGGCAGGCTCATCCCGGCAATTGGCAAGAACCGTGGAAGAGATAATTACCGCCGTAACTAAACTTTCTGTTGCTCGAACCGGTGCAATTATTGTTATCGAAAGACAGGTCGCTCTGGGTGAGTTTATAGAGACCGGCGTCCGCATTGATGCTATCGTTACCGCGGAGCTTCTTCAGACCATTTTTCGCCCGGGTACACCGCTTCACGACATGGCTGTCATAATCCAGGGCGACAGGATAGTTGCCGCCAGCGTTCAGCTGCCTTTGGCTGAGGTTGGCAGTGTCGGTGGTGTTGAGCTTGGTTCAAGACATCGAGCAGCTATAGGTATAACGGTAGGCTCTGATGCCGTCTGTTTGGTCGTCAGTGAGGAAACTGGCATCATTTCGCTTGCCCAAAATGGAAAGTTAACCAGACAGCTAAGCGACTCTTTGTTGAGAGAACGCCTTGTTGCCGCAATGGCTGGCGCGTAAATGCGAAAGAAAATCAACTACAGCAAGATAGCTCTCGTGGTCTTTATTACCGCACTTATCTGGGTCTGGGCCGATTTGGCTCAGGATGAGAACCTGCCTGACAGACCTGCCGTTGTCGTTGTTGACCAAACTGCTAATCCGGAGCTTTGGGTAAGTCTCGACAAGCTCCCATCAAGGGACATCAGAATGACCCTTTCAGGCCCGCACAGCGCCACAGTCGAGTTTTCTCGAAAACTTAAGGAGGGAGAGAGGTTTGAATTCGACTTCGACGCCGCACAGCAGATGATGGACAAGCCTGCCAGCTACACTTTAACTGTGCCTTCTTTCCTGCAGAAAAATAAGCAGATAAGGCAGCTCGGCCTCAAAGTCATGTCCTGTCGTCCCGAGACGATTTCGGTTGATGTTGCCCGGCTCGTAAAGAAAACCCTCACTGTTAGATGCGTAGACGAGAAAGCCAATCCAGTCAGAGGTGCTGCCGTTGAGCCTGGGCAGGTTAGTATGTTTGTCCCGGAAAACTGGAGCGGCGAAAGGCTCCAGGCTTTTGTAGCGTTGACGCCCGGCGAGATTAAACAGGCTACAAGTTCGCCCGTGGAGAAGAAACCCTATGTTGAACTGGCGCCGGGTTATATCAGAAACGCACCTGTAACGGTTAAAGTCACCACCCCTGAACGACAGCAGCTGGCTGATTACGTCGTAACGAAGGTAACGCCGAAGTATTCACTAAGTGCCAATCTGCAGGGCAAATTCAGGGTGGATGTGTTGAATCTCGACGCCGTAATGAGTCCTATTGCCATCAGTGCCACTGCCGAGGCGAAGTGGGCCTATGAGAATCTGGCTTATCAGGTGAGATTGGAAATCGATGACGGTGATGCAAAGTCCACGGAGCCTCAAAGGAAGGCACTTATATATAACTTTCCGGAGGAATATGTTCGCAGGGACGAAATCAGGCTGAACCAGCAGCCTGTTACCGCTCAGTTTAAACTCGTTCCCTTATCTTCTTCCGAGCCGGCCGGAACTGACTAAACCGCTTGTCTTACGAGGATGGAGACCCCCCTTAGGGGGTTATCGCCTTTCTTATCGTTCTGGATGCTTCCACAACCAGAACCAATCCGAGCAGAAGGAGTATGCCTGCGATAATCCCTATAGTGGAAAATTTGTATTTTCTCAACAGTAACACCAGGGCGGTTAGCGTCATCACATTCATAAATATCATTGGGCCGAGGATAAAACCGGCTTTTCTGCCGGTTTTTTTGAGCCAGACTGCGACGACAAGCAGGACCAGCCCGGCCAGAAGCTGATTGGTTGCGCCAAAGACAGGCCAAATCGCCTGCCAGGCGGGTATGGGGTTGCCCTGAGCGTCTTTAAGTGTAATAAGGACAAATATGGTCGGCAAAACGAGCGTGGCGATGGTGGACAGGTACCGCCACCCGACCTTTTTTAGCTCGAAGAGCTCCTCAAAGGCATATCTGCCTAAACGGGTGGCAGTGTCAAGTGTTGTCAGAATGAACGTTGACAAAGCGAGCAGGCCGAATGAAAAGCCTAACTTGTGTGGGGCGCCGAACACAGACAGGAATCTGCCCATCCCTTCGCCGTAGATGACCAGCGGGGCCTTGCCCGTGAGAGAGTCATCTCTTGCCAGCATTGCCACCGTAGCCAGCGCGATGATTGCAACAAGGCCTTCGATTAACATTGCGCCGTAACCAATGAGTTTTGAATCGGATTCCTTGTCGAGCTGCTTCGAGCTTGTGCCTGAAGCTACCAGCGAATGAAAACCTGAGCAGGCGCCGCAGGCAACCGTGATAAATAACATCGGAAACAACAGACCGAGTTGCGGACTATTCCAGGTCTTGAACGCAGGGTAGCTGATTTGCAGCCCACCGAGCAGTATTCCTGCGAACCCGCCCACTACCGAGCCGTAGAGCAGAAACGATGACAGATAATCCCTCGGTTGCAGGAGAAACCAGACGGGCAGCGTCGAGGCGAAGAAGCAATAGATAATCAGCAATATCGACCAGACCCTTTTGGGGTCCCAGCCGGTAACGCGGCTGATTGCCTCCTGCTGTATAGGTATTTGCTGGCCGAGCCAGATGGAGAAAAAGACTAACGGCACAAAAATAAGTGAGGCACGCAATATGCCGAGCTTGAGTCGATAGACGCTTGTGCCGAAGCCGATTGCAAGGACAATAAACAGCAGCGACGACGTTGCGACCCCGCCATCTTCAACGAAGGTGGCAGCGGTAAGGTCTGTGAAGACCGTCAGCACGTAAACAAGCGCAAGCCAGATGAACACTAAAAGCAGTTTCCATGCCAGCGGGGACATATATTCCTTGGCAATCTCGGCGATGGACTTTGCCTTGTGGCGCACAGAGGCAATCAGGGCTGAAAAATCGTGGACGCCGCCGATAAGTATGGACCCCAGAATGACCCACAAAAGCACCGGCAGCCAGCCGAATGCCAGAGCGGCGACGATTGGCCCTACGATAGGTGCAGCGCCCGCGATCGAGGAAAAATGGTGGCCCAGCAGGACGGCCTTGTGCGCGGGAACGCGGTCGATGCCGTCGTAATCACTATGGCTCGGAGTCGGGCGCGAGTCGTCAATCTCATATCGCTTGGTCAGGAATCTGCCATATATGATATAGGCCGGAATGAAGGTTACTGCGCCGGCCAGCAGGATTGTAATCAACATACAGTTGTCCCCTTAATTCGTGGCTCTGGTTTTGCGGGGCGGCCGCGTTTCGTAGTGGCTGCGAACCAGAAGGCGAATCGGCACCTCCGCAATCGGTAAAAGCTCTTGTAGTCGGCTTATTATATATCGGCGGTAATTTTCTTCGAAAAGTTCGGGTTTATTGACAAACATAAGTATCGTAATCGGGTTGACGGCTACCTGCGTTGCATAGTAAGTTTTCGGCCTGCCGATTTTTGCGGCGCCGGGCTGTTGTTCCTTTATAATCTCAAATGCCTTGTTGAGTTTCGGCGTCGGTATCCAGGTTGTTGTCTGCTTGAAAAGCTCAGCCGCCAAATCTAAAACACTCTGCACGTTCTTTGCTTGCGTTGCGGTAGTAAAGGCTATAGGGGCGTATTTTAAGCCCGGCAGGACCTTTGTCAAATACTCTTCATACGCACCGGTAACAGTTGTGTTCTTCGCAAGGTCCCACTTATTGACGACGATTATGCAGCTTTTGTATTCGTCGGCGATGAAGCTTGCCACCTTTTTATCGACCTGCGAGATTGATTCGGTCGCATCGATTAGAAACAGCACAATATCCGCCCGTCGAATCGAACCTGTGGCACGAACGTAACTGTAAAAGTCGATGTTGCCGGTTATTTTGCTTTTCTTGCGGATACCTGCCGTGTCAATCACAACCATTGTTTTGCCGTCCTTTTCGAATCGCACGTCCACAGCGTCTCTGGTTGTGCCCGGCAATTCGCTGACGATGACGCGTTCGCTGCCGACTATTGCGTTTACGAGTGTGCTTTTGCCGGTATTTTGCTTGCCGACTATCGCGATTTTCATCACCGGCTTAGCTGGCCTCGATTGTTTCTCGCTGCCGAGCTTGTCGAAGATTTTGTCTAACAGGGCATTTTTATTAACATTGTTTTTCGCTGAGATACACAGAAATTCGCCGAACCCGAGCCTGGAAAATTCAACCGCTGCTGGAAACATTTTGGGTGAGTCTGCCTTGTTGGCGACACCGATTACGTCGAGGCCTTTTTTGTGAAGAAGTCTTGCTATTTTCTCATCTAATGGCACAAGTCCATCGCGGATGTCCACCATAAAAATCACTAAGCTTGCCGACTCGATTGCCTGTTGGATTTGCCCTTCGATATGGCTGCTGAGTCCCGACTCTTCGGGGTCAATTATGCCGTATCCGCCGGTATCGACCAGCTCGAAGTATCGCTCGTTGCGACCGATGATTGCGCTGATGCGGTCTCTTGTTACACCTGCTGTCGGCTCGACAATACTTATTCTCTTGCCCGCAAGTGCATTTAGCAGACTGCTTTTGCCCACATTTGGCCGACCAATTATCGCAACCACCGCCAGTGCCATAACCATTCACCAGTTACCATTCACCAATTACCATTTACCAGTCACCAATCTCAATTCTATCAGAATTGCTGGATGATTTGAAGTGCTGAATCCGAAGGTTCTGTGTTAGTGAAACTCTTCCCCCATCGATTCCAAGTTGTGACTTGCGCTCAGGGCTATAAACGATGGAAAATGCCATCGACCTGCAATAATTGACCGGAAGCTGGGTCAGAGAACCCATTTTCAATTGCTACCAGGGTATAGCCTTTTTTGCTCATGAGGAGGTACATTTCATTAAACAACAACTCGCCGTCATACAATGGAACAAGTGACATCTCCATTTGTACAGTATCTATATGCGCGAGCGAGTTTTCTGCCCCGTTTAATACCTTACTCTCAAATCCCTGAGTGTCTATCTTCATGTAGACATTTTTGACTGTCTTGCATAAATCGCCAAAGAGTGAGTCAAGTGTTTTTATTTCTATTACCTCTTTCCCAATATACTTGGAGTCAGGTGCAGACTTTAAGTGAGAAGGTAGCATATTGAGAAGTGAGCTACTGTAAGAATTTCCAGCAATGTTAATCTCTCGCTTTTCTTCAGTGTCCCCGATTGCACAATTAAATACCTCCCAGGCCGGGTCATCTTTTGCATTTGCCTTTAACAATTTAAAAGCTGTACTCAATGGCTCAAAAGATAAAATGCGGCGGGTATAACCGATATCGCCCCTTAATTGTTGTGCAAATTGGCCGGAATTAGCTCCAATATCAAGAACGGTATCAATTTCATAAGACTCAAGTATCTGCTTTCTCCTTGCTATAGGATGAGATGTTGGTGTGAATCTGGAAATGTCATAGCCGACTTTCCAAAGGAATTTTTGGAGTTCGTGTTTGATGCTCATTACAGTATATTCCTCCTCTGCTTGATGGTTGACGCCGAACAAGGATTATACAGACTGTATAATACGGCAAACACAGACTGCTTCTTTCTGTATAAGAAGTTGCCGCGACTTCTTGCTTATATGGGATTTCCCATATTAAACGCTTGGCCACGCAACCAAGCCTTTCAATTTCAGGATAATATCAAAAGCTTACTCGAATTGCCTTTTATTTTTTCAGTATTTCCTATCTGCCGCCTTAAAAAACGTTTTTCAAAGATCTCTGTCCTGCCGTTACTGCTTTTCGCCATTAATCCACCTTATCAGCGCCTATCGGTGTGAATCAGTGTCAAATATTCTTTCTTCTCTGCTTCAAGTCCAGGGAGTCGCGAAAAATTCCTTGTTTCGCCTGCGCGTCTGTGACTAATTTCTCTATGAACTATGAAC
>Ga0315293_10005705_pt1 | contig 11713 bp, 9 predicted proteins | sample YL17G13_20_MG_FD_203071 | JGI IMG/M metagenome (GOLD analysis project Ga0315293, IMG submission 203071) | Sediment microbial communities from Yellowstone Lake, YNP, Wyoming, USA - YL17G13_20 | ecosystem: Environmental > Aquatic > Freshwater > Lake > Sediment | place: USA: Wyoming | collected... | reverse complement strand
CTCATCACCCAGAGAGCCATTCGGCGAGGCACCTTCCGCAGTGTCAAGGACTTGATCGCCAAAATCGACCTATTCGTCCAGCGGTACAACCCAACGGCCAAGCCCTTTGTCTGGACCGCCACGGCCGACTCGATCCTCGCCAAGATCCAACGACTTTGTTTGGCTATTTCCGAGACGCGACACTAGCCGGACGGCTCCCATTCGAAGCCGGAGACGACACACCGGTCTCGGTCCTGCTCAAGCACATCAGCGATCCGGTGCCGCCAATCGCCGACACTGACCCATCCATCCAGGCTATCGTGAACCGGGTGCTGGCCAAGGATCCGTCCGAACGCTTTCAGTCGGCCGGCGAGTTGGCCTGTGCCCTCACCCAAGCCATCGCTACGGCGGCCGAGGCGCCCGTCCCGCCACAAGCTGCCAGACCGCCTGCGTTCCACCCAACGGCCCGCAGGCGTCCGACGACTCTGCAGTGGGCCGCCGTTGCCGGGGCAGGCCTGGTCGCCCTGGTGCTTGGCGCGCTCAGACTGCGCGCGCTAATCGGCTCGCTCGTGCCTCCCCCTTCGCCGACAGCCGGGCCAGTCACCCCCAGCCAGCCCAGCGTCGCTCCCACCCAGCCGCTGGCGTTCGTTACCCTGCCGGATAGCGAAGCCCCGTTGATCCGATGGTTGTTCCTCAGATTCGGGGGGGGGCAAAGTCACCGACGGCCGCATTCCATTCTCCAGGGCTGAGAAGAGAGGGCGCACGGCGCCCTGTTGTGAGGATTATAGAACGGGGGCCCGCCACCACCGACATCGGAACGACATCTAGCCGACGCCCGACCGACAGCGAACGGCCTCCGACGACTCCGGCACCCGCTTCTCGCGCCGTCCCCTACTCCAGCAGGTCGGTCATCGCCTTGCTGACCTTCGGGTTGAGCTCGCGCATCTCCCCGCTGGTCATGAACAGGATCCGTTCGACGATGTTGGTCACCCGGTCGCCAATCCTCTCCAGATTGTGAGCGGCGAAGATCAGGTACAGCCCACGGCTGGTGGTGTGCGGATCCTCAACCATGAATGACAGGATCTCGCGGAAGATCTGCGTGTACAGGGCGTCCACGGTGTCGTCCATAGCGACAATCGAGCGGGCCCTCTCGGCGTCGCGTTCCACGTAGGCCTGCAGTGCCAGCCGCAGCATCTCACGGCACGTCTCGGCCATGCGCGGCAGGTCGATCAAAGGTTTGAGCAGCGGCTGGTCACCCATGTGCAGCACGGTGCGGGCGATGCCGGCCGCATGATCACCCATACGCTCCAGGTCGGTGACGATGCTGAAGGCCGCCAATACGGCGCGCAGGTCGCCGGCCGCCGGCTGCTGCCGGGCGATGAGCGCCAGGCATTCCTCCTCGACCTGGAAACGCAGCGCGTTCACTTTGGCATCGTCCGCGTCCACCTGGCGGGCCAAGGCCGCGTCCCGGTGGGCCAGGGACTGGATCGAGCGCTCGATCGCAGCATCAACCAGGCTGCCAATACGTAGCAAGCCCTCGTTGATTGCAGTGAGCTCCCGGTCCAGCGTCGCTCGGGCATGCGTCATGGGTGGTTCCTCCCCTCTCTGAGTCGACAGGCGCCGACGCCGTCCATCACGCGGGCACAGCTCCGCCGCAGCGCAGCTGCGCGGCGAATTCAGCCGGGAGGCCGGCGGCCTCGACTGCCCGAGCCGCCGCCTCCACATCATAGGCCACCCGCCGGGATTCCGCTCGTGAGCGGCGGCCCAACTCAACCAGCGCGTAGCCTGCCCGCGGGTCGCCATCTTTAGGCTTGCCCACCGAGCCGTCGTTGACGAACAGGGTTGAGCCAACCCACATCTGATACGGGTAGTGCGTGTGCCCGAACAACAGCACGTCGGTCCCAGCAAGCTGCGCAATCCGCTCGAACGTCGCCGTCGAGCGATCCCTATACACATACTCGTTGACCTTGCGTGGGCTGCCGTGCACGAGCAGCAACCTCGGCGAGCGCTCCTCCAGACGGAGCTGCAGGGGCAACGCCTGAAGGTATGCCTTGGCCTCGGCCGTGGTGTGCTGCTGTGTCCACCGCAGCGACAGGTCCCCGCGCCGCCGATCGTCCTCCTGCGTGTACGCACAGCCACAATCGCGCAAGTCGAAGCCGGTGCCCTCGTCGTAGTTACCCATCACCGTCGGAATCTGGCGTTGACGCAGGAAGTCGATCACCTCGTTGGGGTAGGCGCCGTACCCCACCAGGTCGCCCAGGCAGTAGACGGCATCCGGCTTCTGGAGTTCGAGGTCCTCCCATACCGCCTGGAGTGCGTGCAAGTTGGCGTGAATGTCGGAGAAGACGGCGATACGCATGCACGTACCCCTTCTAGCCGAACCGCCCGGTCACATAGTCCTCGGTCCGCTTGTCCTTTGGGCGGGTGAAGATCGTCTCGGTCGGACCGACCTCGATCACCGAGCCGGCGCGCTTCTCGCCCACCAGCATCATCATCGCCGTGACGTCCGAGACGCGAGCCGCCTGCTGCATGTTGTGGGTCACAATGACGATGGTGTACTTCTTCGACAGCTCGCGCATCAGTTCCTCAATGCGCAGCGTGGCGATCGGATCCAGCGCCGAACACGGCTCGTCCATCAGGATGACGTCCGGCTCGACGGCCAACGCCCGGGCGATGCACAGACGCTGTTGCTGCCCGCCGGACAGCGACAGCCCGCTCTGTTTGAGCTTGTCCTTGACTTCGTCCCACAACGCCGCCTGGTTCAGGCAGCGCTCGACCAGTTCATCTATGTCCCCGCGATAGCCGTTGATGCGCGCCGCCCAGGCGACGTTCTCGTAGATGCTCCTGGGGAACGGGTTGGGCTTCTGGAACACCATGCCCACCCTTCGGCGCACTTCGACGGGGTCGACGTCGGGCGAGTAGATGTTCAGACCGTTGAACAGGACCTCGCCTTCGGTCCTTGCCGTCGGCACCAGCTCGTTCATGCGGTTGAGCGCCCGCAGCAGCGTGCTCTTTCCGCACCCCGAAGGGCCGATGATGGCGGTGATCCTCCGCCGCGCGATCTTCAGGCTGACATCCTGGACCGCCAGGAAACTGCCGTAGAACACATTCAGGCGCCGCATATCCACGGCCGCTTCGAGGGCGTCGAGCTCCTCCCCGCTGCGCAGGACATCCCCGCTCACGCGCACGGCGCGCTCCTTCATGACATTCGTGTCGGGGCTTGTTGGCACTTGGGTGGTGGAGGGTAGTGTGACCATACGACGCTCCTACAGGTAGCGGCCCTGCCGGCCGTAGCGGTTGCGCAGCAGGATGGCAGCCGCGTTCAAGCTGAGCAGCAGCACCAGCAGCACCAGGATGGCGGCTGCCGCCAGATTGCGGAACTCGTCCTGAGGCCGGGACGTCCACTGGTAGATCTGGATCGGCAGGGCGGTGAACTTGGAGAAGATGCTGGTCGGATCGCTGGTGATGAAGGTCGAGGCGCCGACCACGACCAGTGGTGCCGTCTCGCCCATGGCACGCGAGACGGCCAGGATCGTTCCAGTCAGGATGCCGGCCACTGCATTGGGCAGCACATGGTGCCAGACCGTCTGCCACTTCGTTCCCCCCAGGCCATAGGCCGCCTGACGCAGCGACGCCGGCACCGCCCGAATCGCTTCCTGGGCATTGATGATCACCAGGGGCAGGACCAGCAGGCCCAGCGTCAAACCCGCAGCCAGGATCGTCCGGCCGTTGGCCGTCGTGGGATCGGCTGCCTGACCCAGGATCGAGCCGCTGGTCACGGGCTCCAGAGCCCGGACGAAGATGGCCAGCCCCAGGATGCCGTAGATGATCGAGGGTACGCCCGCCAGATTGTTGATGTTGATCTGGATGATCCGGTTGAACCAGGTATCCAAAGCGTACTCCTCGAGGTATACGGCCGCCCCGATCCCGATGGGGAGCGCCAGCACGATGGTGATCCCGATCATCCACAAGGAGCCGAGGATCGCCCCGCGAATTCCGGCGATGAGCGGGTTGCTCGACTGCGCCGCACCGACAAAGTCCGGGTTGACCCAGGCCCGGAACGACAGAATTGCCTGCGGATGCGCCTCAGCCGTGCCGGCCTCGATGTCCCGACGGTGCAGGAGCGAGTCGGTCAGCGACCAGGTCTCGACAATCGTCGGTTCGACCACCCGTTCCAGTACGAGGTCGTACACCTCATCGCGGGTTCGCAGGGCCAACGGCCTGTCCCGCTCCAGCCGGCGGAACAACCCCTTCGACACGTTGGCCTGCAGGATCGCCGTAAGCTGGTCCTGCGATAACCTCTCCAAGGGCACTCCGTCGACGGCTAGCGTCGCCGGGTTGAGCTTGGCCTCGATGGCCACCAGACCGAAGGCCTGATTAACCACGTTGTAGAGCAGCGCCGAGAGGACGACGACGCCGACGATGGTGGAGGCCAGGAAGACCCAGCGTCCGACCCGCGACAGCCGGTGCCGCTCGGGCATGCGGTAGTCGTACGCCGGAGGAGGTGCGGGAACGGGGTTGCCGGTGCTCACTCGTACGCCTCCCGGAAGCGGCGGACAACCGTCTGGCTGATGATGTTGAGCGTCAACGTGAGCAGGAACAGCATCAGGCCAATAGCGAAGATGCTGTCATAGTCGATGGATCCATAGCTCAGGTCGCCGCCGCTGATGCGCACGATGTGTCCGGTCATCGTCTCGGCGCCCTTGAAGGGGTTGAACGTGAAGGCCGGGCCAGCACCCACCGCCAGGGCGACGATCATCGTCTCGCCGATCCCGCGTGACAGGCCGAGGATCAAGGCGGCCGAGATGCCGGATACGGCTGCCGGGACGACCACTCGCACGGCCGTCTCGAGCCGTGTGGCTCCCACGGCGAAGGACGCCTCGCGCAGCGAGCGCGGTACAGCGTTCAGGGCGTCCTCGCTGATCGAGCTAATCAACGGCAGGATGAGGATGCCCATCACGATCCCGCCCGAGGCCATGTTGTAGATCTCGACCACGTCCCGGCCGAGAATCGAGCGCAGGATCGGTGTCATGAAGGTCAGAGCGAAGTAGCCGTACACCACCGTCGGGACCCCGGCCAGCATCTCCAGCACGGGCTTGATGACACCCCGCGTGCGGTCGGAGGCATACTCGCTGAGATAGATAGCCACACACAGCCCCAGCGGGACGGCCACCAGCATGGCGATGCCCGTCGTGATCAGCGTCGAGGCGGCCAGCGGCCAGATTCCGAAGTCTCCGATGTGCGGCTGCCAGGTGGTGCCGGTCAGGAACTCGACCAGGCTGACCTCCGGGCTGCGGAAGAAGAGCAGCGACTCACGTAGCAGGACGACAACGATGCCGATCGTCGTCAGGACCGACAGCGCCCCGCTCAGAAACAGGAAACTCTGGATCAGGCTCTCGCCCAGGCGCCAGTGGCGCCTCAAGCCCAGGGATTGGGCGGTTGGTGAACCGCCAGGCACGAGGCTCGCGGATCGGCCAGGTCGCAAGGCGATCTGCATCCTGCTTGCTCCTTCGTCGAGAATCCGTCCGGTGGATATGGATCCTACCGGCGCTGCGGCACAGGGAGAAGACCGACTCCCTGTGCCGCATGGTTTCCTGTCCTGCGAGGGGATGGCTAGACCTTACTTGCCGGCGTCTACCCACGCTTGCCGGGCACCGTTCAACGCCGCGGCGCTGGCTGGGAAGTAGCCGACGTCCAGGATCTCCTCATTCACGAAGGTCAGGTAGAAGTTGATGAACGCCGCCACCTGGGGCTTCTCCGCCAGGATCAAGGCGTCCGAGTACATGTAGAGCGGGCGGGAAAGCGGGTATGTGTTGTTCTCCGCCGTTTCGGCTGTCGGCGCGACGCCGCCAACCGACAGGGCCTTGAGCTTGTCAGCGTTTTCCTGGTAGTAGGCGTAGCCGAAGTAGCCGATGGCGTACGGGCTGCCCTCGACACCCTGCACCAGCACGTTGTCATCCTCGCTCAGCTGCAGGTTCTTGGCCGCCAGCAGGGGCGCCTCGTCCTTGCCCAGGATGACCTCCACGAAGTAGTCGAACGTCCCGCTGTCCGTGCCCGGGCTGAAGCGCAGGATCGGCTCCGCCGGCCACGACGGATCCACGTCCGCCCACGTATCGGCCGTTGAGAAGATCAGCGCCAACTGCTCTGTCGTTACGTCGGTCAGGAAGTCGTTCTCGCTCGAGACAACGATCGCCAGGGCGTCTGTACCCACGCGGAACTCGATCGGCTGGCGCGCGATCTTCTGGCAATTGGCCTTCTCTTCGTCCTTGATAGCGCGGCTGGCGTTGGCGATATCGGTCTCGCCGGCCACGCAGAAGCGCTCGAACCCGGCGCCCGAGCCGATGCTGTCGATGGTGATCTCGCCGCCGAAACCCTCATCCTTGAAACGTTCGGCCATCCGTTCGCTGAGCGGGAAGACCGTCGAGCTGCCGGCGGCGACGATGCTGCCGGATAGCGCCAGAGGGTCCACCTCGGGCAGCTGAACCTGGCCCATCATCGCACCCTCGGCGGGGCCGGCGGTGGGCTGGGCGGGGACCGCCGTCGACTCCAAAGGTGCCACGGTCGGCGTGGCCGCTCCACCGCAGGCCGTGGCCAGCTGTGACAGCCCCAACAGGAGCCCCAAGACAGAAACACGATGGTTGAACATGCGCGAATCTCTCCTCATGTGTGTAATCATGGCGGAGAGAAGCGTACCGGGCCGCTCTTAACATGGGGTCAAGGGCCTGTTAAGGCCCCTTAACTCAGACGGCGGCTCTTGGGCGTTGGGAAGCGCGTCAGCTCAGCTGCGCCCAGCGGAAGCGCAGCCAGAAGATAGCCCCTCGCTGAGGGGGCTGGCGGTCCTCCGCCCAGGCTTCGCCGCCGTGTGCCCGCAGGATGTGGCGCACGATGGCCAGGCCCAGGCCGGTCCCGGGTGTGCCACGCGAGCGATCGCCGCGAAAGAAGCGCTCGAAGATACGATCGAACTCGTCGGGCGGAATGCCGGGGCCTTCATCGGCGACGGACAGCACGACGGACTCCCCGTCGGCCTCCGGCCGCGCCCGCACCTCAATCGTCCCGCCGTCCGGGGAGAACGTGAGAGCGTTGTGCAGGACGTTTCCCACCGCCCGCGCCGCCTGCTCGGCATCCGCCAGCACCTGCAGGCCGGCGGGGATGTCGAGGTCAATCCGGATCCTGCGCCGATGTGCCTGATCGCCCAGTCGTTCCACCGCCGTGCCCACCATGTCCCCCAGGCGCGTGGGTGCCAGGCGGATGACCTGACGGCCGGATTCGATCGCTGCCAGATCCAACATCTCGCTCGTCATCTGGCTGAGCGTATCGACCTCGGCGCTGATCTTCGAAGCCAGTTCGCGCGCTGTCGATGGGTCCTGGCCCACCGGCACTTGAAGCGTGTCCGCCAGCAGGCGCAGGGAGGTCAGCGGTGTCCGTAGCTCATGCGAGAGGTTGGCGACCATGTCCTGACGGGCTCGCCCGAGGCGCTCCATCTCCGCCACGTCCATCAGGGCGATCCCAAGACCCTTGGGGGTGCGCGCGACCCGGGCGCGGAATGGCCGGCGGCCAAACCGCACGACGCGCTCCAGCACTTCGTCCTCGCCCGACTCGAGCGACTCGCGCGCCAGCTCCTCAAGCTCCAGGCTGCGCACGTAGGTCATCAAGGTTCCCTGCAATGGCAGGGGGCCAAGCGCCTGGAGCGCTGCCGGGTTGGCGCTGCGGACCCACAACTGCCGGTCCACGGCGATCAGCATCTCCTGGCTGGCCAGCCCAGAGATCTCCAGCCACAAGCGGTCCGCGGTGGCCCGGCCGGCCTCGGCCTGTGATGCTTCGAGCTCCCGGCGCAGGACCATTCGTGCGGCGCGGGAGGCTCCGTGCAGGCGTGCCTCGCGCACCCACAGCCCGGCGAAGACGACGGCCCCAAGCACCGCCAGGACCAGCACCCAGGTGTCCATCAGCCCTCGAATCGGTATCCCACGCCGCGCACGGTCGCGATCCTCGTAGGCTTCGCTGCGTCGGTCTCGATCTTCTTGCGCAGCCAGCTGACATGCACATCCACGGTGCGCGTCTCTCCCGGGTACTGGTCGCCCCAGACACTGGCCAGCAGCAGCTCGCGCGTGAGCACGACACCCTGGTTGCGCATGAGTGCCGCCAGCAGGTCGAACTCGCGCGGGGTCAGGGCCAACTCTTCTTCCTCCAGGTAGGCGCGGCGCCCCAGAAGGTCCAGCCGTAGATTGCCCGAGACTAGCTCCTTCGACAGTGCGGCGTTCGTTTGCCCCCGGCGCAAGGCGGCGCGTGCCCGCGCCAAGAATTCGCCCAGAGAGAACGGCTTGACGATGTAGTCGTCCGCTCCAGTCTCCAGCCCGATGATCTTGTCCGTCTCCGTCCCTCGCGCCGTAAGCAGGATGATGGGCACCGAGCTCTCCCGGCGCAGCATCCGGCACACGGTCAGACCGTCAAGCTGAGGGAGCATCACGTCCAGGACAATGAGATCAGGCTTGCCGCTGCGTGCCGCGGCCAGGCCGGCCTCCCCGTCAGCAGCTGTCCCCACGTCATACCCTTCGGCACGCAGGTTGAGCGCCAGCGTGTCCCGAACGGTTGGGTCGTCCTCAACGATCAGCACCTTGGGCATGACGTCATTATAGGACGAGCGCCGCCCTCCTTCACGCCCTGCCTCATCCGGCCAGCCTCAATGGCTGCCGTCCGGGACCACACCTGGCTCTGCGGGACTGGCTCTCGCCGCCATCCCAAAACTCCATTCCGTCGGCCGACCGAATTTCGTTGAATCTCATCGCCGGCCTGCCCTCCGCCCGGCCGCGCCAGCGAACGCGATCGCGGACACATCGGCGCCGATCGTGCTTGGCCTGCAAACCAAGTTCCTCGGGCTGTCTTAGGTCCGTCTTCGCCCGCCTGCCGCGCGTTCTGGCTTGCGCACTCGCCTCTTCCCGCTGGGGGTCTTCCGAGGGCGAACCGATGGCCCCGGCTTCTGGCGATCGGGCGACGCCATCTCCTGCTGCAGCTCCCGCGCGATGGCTCGGTCTACTTTACCCATTGGATACGCCGTCAAACGGCCCGGGTAGACCCAGCGGATCTGCGAGTGCTCCAGCGCTTTCGGCTCTCCGCCCCGCAGCGTACAGGCAAAGGCGTGGACGGTCACACGGAAGTGGCTGTAGGCATGTTGGAAGATCCCCAGCCTCTCGCCGACCGTCACCTGGATACCCAACTCTTCCTTCAGCTCGCGGCGCAGGCAGTCCTCGAGCGACTCGCGTGCTTCCCGTTTGCCACCGGGAAACTCCCACAACCCGCCCAGCAGCTTGCCTTCGGGACGCCGGCCGATCAAGGCCCGCCCATGCCGCCGCAGGACAGCGGCCGCCACCAGGCGATGGGGTATGCGATGCCGCTCGCGCCGCACCGGCCGCTGATCTTGCGTTCCCCGGCGGTAGGCCAGACACCCGAACGCCATCGGGCAGACAGCACACGCCGGAGCGCGGGGGCCACAGACCGAAGCCCCCAGATCCATCAGCGCCTGATTGAACTCAGCTGCCCGCCCCTTGGGCATCAGGGATCTGGCCGCCTTCATCAACTTCCGCTCTGCCTCAGGCGCGCGGGGGTCGAGTGTCAGGTCGGTCCAACGCGCCAGGACGCGGCGCAGGTTGCTGTCCAGGGCGATCTCGTCCTGCCCGAAAGCCAGGGCGGCGATCGCCGCCCCGGTGTAGCGCCCGACCCCGGGCAGACTCATCAGTTCGGTCGCCGTGGTCGGCAGGCGACCGTCGTTCTCTTCCACCAGCGTTTGCGCCGCGCGGTGCAGATTCAGCCCTCTCCGGTAGTAGCCGAGCCCCTCCCAGGCGCGCAGCACATCTTCCGACGATGCAGCTGCCAGGTCCTGCACCCTCGGGAAGCGCTGCATCCAACGCTCGAAGTAGGGGATGACCGTTTCGACACGCGTCTGCTGGAGCATGATCTCCGAGACCCAGACAGCGTATGCATCGGGGTGATTTCGCCACGGGAGTCGGCGCGCGTGGCGCGCGTACCAGTCGAGCAGCGCGGAGGCGACGGCGGCGCTCGCCGGCGACGCGACCGACCTGGAAGCTCGAGTCAACGCACCGTCACCGCGGCGGGTCCATGTCGGCCTCGCCGCTGAGCGCTTCCCGCACCGCCCGGGCCAACTTGGCGCCGCTGAGTGGTTTCTGCAACCAGTGTACCGTGCCGGACTCCAGCAACTCGCGCGTGCTTCCCAGAGGGTAGCCGGTCATCAGCAGGACGCGCTGCTCCGGCGCCGTGATCTTGAGCTGCCGCACCAGTTCGCTGCCACCCATACCGGGCATCACCAGGTCGCTCAGGATCAGATCGATCTTCCCCGCCTCGCGGGCAAACACCTGCATGGCCTCCTTGCCTTCGGAGGCCTGGAGCACACGATAGCCCAGACTCGCCAGGATCTCGCACACGCTCGCACGCGTGGCCTCGTTGTCCTCCACGACCAGGATCGTCTCACCCCGTCCGCGGTTCAGCTCCGTCCGCTCGGGTCCGGGCGCCGGCGCCAATGGCGCCACCTGTGACGGCAGGTAGATGTTGAAGGTGGTCCCGCCGTCCTTGGAACTGGCCACATCAATATGGCCCAGGTGCTGTTGAATGATCCCGTAGACTTGCGCCAGTCCGAGGCCGCTGGCCGTGGCCGGAGACTTGGTGGTGAAGAACGGCTCGAAGATGTGCGGCAGGACCTCCGGCTTGATCCCCGATCCGGTGTCGGTCACCGTCAATCGGGTCCACTCGCCTGGGTTCATTCCCACACATGGCGCCAGTTCGCCCTCGCGCAACACCAGGGGCGAGAGGCTGAACCTGAGCTCGCCCCCGTCCGGCATGGCCTCGCGCGCGTTGAGCGCCAGGTTGATGATCACTTGTCGGATGCGTGCCGGATCCCCCACGATCATGTTGCTCTGCGTTTCGGCCCCCATCCGTACCCGGATGGACTCGGGCAGCGTTCGCATCAGGAGACCTTCCATCTCGCGCAGGAAGGGGACCAGATCGAAGGGATGCTGGTCCATGACCGATTGCCGGCTGAAGTCGAGGATCTGCTGGATCAGCTGTGCGGCATGCTGTCCCTGTTGGGTGATGGTTCGCAACCGATCCGCATCCTTCTCTGTTCGCTGCGGAGACTGCAGCAGCATCTCCGCGTACAGGATAATGACCGACATGATGTTGTTGAAGTCGTGGGCGATGCCGGCGGCCAGCTGGCCCACCGCCGCCAGACGCTCCTGCGATCGCTGCTGCATCTGCAACGACCGCTCGCTGGTGACGTCCCGGATCTGCACGATCCAGCCCGCCAACTCCGATCCCTCCTCCAACCGAAGCGCGGCTGCCTCAAACACCCTTCGCCGCCCGATATCCAGCTGGAGCTCATGCCAACCCGGCTGACCGGCGGATACCAGCAGACGCTCGATCGGCCGCCCGCCGACCTGCTGCAGCGTGGCCGTGGTCGGCCATCGGCCCAGTTCGGGCAGGATCTCCCGCGCCAGGGCGTTGGCCAGGATGACCCGCTTGTCGCCATCCAGCAACGCGACCGCTTGCGGCAGGTTCTCCACCAGGCGACCCAGCCGCTGCTTTTCGGTCTCCAACGCCGCGCGCAGACCAGCCTGGCGCAGCGCTACGGCCAGCTGATTGGCGACCTCGCGCGCCAGCAGCTCCGCTTCAAGATCGAAGGCCGACCGACGGGAGGAGTCCAGATTCAGCTCGCCGATCAACTCCCCAT
>Ga0315293_10005704_pt1 | contig 11713 bp, 18 predicted proteins | sample YL17G13_20_MG_FD_203071 | JGI IMG/M metagenome (GOLD analysis project Ga0315293, IMG submission 203071) | Sediment microbial communities from Yellowstone Lake, YNP, Wyoming, USA - YL17G13_20 | ecosystem: Environmental > Aquatic > Freshwater > Lake > Sediment | place: USA: Wyoming | collected... | reverse complement strand
ATATTCCAGCCTGTGATGCCACAGATCAGAATACCCTGAGAAAGTAACTGGCAATAGTGCGGTCTGATTCTGGACCCATGACCACCAGGCCACATTTAGGGCCTGCTCTGGCACAGTGTCGTAATCTGTCAGATGCCCCTGGAAAGTAAGAACGCCAAAACTGTAGGCAGTGGTAATCGTCCCAGGAACACCAGCTCCAGCCATTGGGCTGACAAATGCCCCCATATAGGCTAAGGCAAATTCGTTATCTCCAGTGGGGTCGAAATCCCTGGGCATCTGGTATTCTCCTGTAACCTGGCTCAGTCGCATATTCTTAATCCCCAGATCTGCCATAGCTGACATGGAGTATGCGTTCCAGGCATTACCAGGGAAGGCTATGGATGATATGGGGGTACTGGTATAGCTGCCCCATTGTGCCACAGATGCCCCAGAATGTGCTAGCTGCCACGCATAGTTATTTCCATAATATGTTGCGTGGTCATAGCCATGCTCGGCTATCTCGTATCGTGTTCCGTTCACTTCACCAGTCAGATTTATCCAGTCATAATATTCGTAGGGATGTATTGACCCATCGAATATTGAAGGCATCGTCATAGGGATGCCATACCTATTTGCTGTAGTTATCCCCCAGTCATTTGTAGGATTATCCCCGAAGGCATCTACATGGTCATCTACCCATGTAACTAGCGGGACCTTTTCGTAATAAGCTGCCAGAGGGCTCTCCTGTAGGTCAGGGGTCAGTATCGTCCCAGCCACATATATGGTTTCTGAGATCTCAGAAGGGTAGACCGTATAGCCAGAGGATTTGAAATAGCTTATAGCATCGTAACGGTTAGCGTTCTTAGCTACCACCAGGTTAAGGGCATCAATGGCCTGGTATGTGGCCCAGACGCTCCCTATCCTGTCTGCCAGGAGCTTAACACCATCTGGGTCATCTGCCAGTAGCATCATCATCCTGGCATGGAGAGGGTCCGAATTTATAACGCTCTCGTTCATCTGATACTTACTGAAGGTATAGTAGCCATTTCCACCTGGGGGGGTAGATGGAGCCCCCGCAGGGAATCCCACGACTCCCAGAGCATATCCTATCCCATAGCGATAGCCCAGAGATCTCTCGGAATCTTTACCTTCTGCCCCACCTGAACCAGGGTCATACATGATAGGATTGACAGCGATTTTAGCCACAGGGGAAGAAGCGTTAAGAATCCTGAGCCAGCTATCCACCATGATAATAGGGTCATGCTTAAGGATGGTAATCCTAATGGTAACATTGAATTCATGCGTGGACCCACTAAAGGCATGGGGGGCCTCAGAATATCTCTGGAAACTAGCTACATTAGAATCGTCCCGAAGGGTATACCAGCTAGTCCAGTGCGTAACGAAAGGTCTACCAGAACCTCCCAAGGTCCCGTTGTAATACCAATAATCTAACATGGTATCGTACATTGATAGCCACGAAGGGACAGCTACCAGGCCATAATACAGTGGAACGATAGTGCTAAAAGTGGTCCCTAGGCCAATGCTACCCCAGTCCGTATCGAAAGCGGGGACGCTGGCCTGGGGGCTCTGTGGGAGATCTGGAGAAGTGAAGGTCCCGGTCAGTGCTTCATAGGTGTAATTGGTCAGCGTAACTGTGCTACTCTGAGATCTCAGAGCAGCGACTTCACTGGACGGGACCAGGAAGGTTATGGATGAAATGGTCATTAGCATTACTAGAATCAGCGAAACTATCTTATCGGTTTTCATGGGGCTAACCTCTGCGAGATCTCGAAAGGCTAAAATGAAAGGATAGGGGACTAAGCCCCTCAGTGTTTCCGTCCACCTAATCCCTTAGCCCTCTTAACGAAGGCTGGAAGGATTACGCACAGGACCCCCAGAGTAATTATCACTGGGACCATATCACCGACTGCCTGGGACCATGAGTTATCATAGATTCCAAACAGATCTTGATAGCTGTCCTCAACAGTGGTACTGTTCTTAACCTGGATGTAGACGATGGCTGACCCATTGGCAACAGTCCAGGCCCCTGCGATTACTAGGCTGGCATTGGCCCAGATGGTCTTATCCGTCTTAGCTGCCAGCGTCTTATCCACAGTCCAGTTAGTGGCCCCATCATTGAAGTAAAGCTGCACATGATAGGTAGCATTGGTCCCATGCCCAGCCCCATAACCTGCGTGGACTGGCGTAACTGAAACTGTATAGTTAAGGTACGCATCATCCAGGTTCACGGACTGAGGGCCTGCTACTGTGAACACGAAGGCAGAGCCAGCTAAGGCCCCAGCATCGTAAAGGTCCACCTGGGGTAGGTCCCCAGAGCTGGCTATAACTGCTGGCACTGCCAGGACAGAAGCCAACATGACGGTCATCAATATGCTGACCAGCATCAGTTTTTGAGCCATGTCATCCACCTTAGGATGACCTGCTCAAAACTTCAGCTTGGCCAGCATACCGATTATCATGCCCAGCACTGCTAGCGTCAGAATCAACGGAATCATGTCCGTTATGACGCTAAAGTCGATTGCGGTCATTTTGTAAGGTCCTCCTATCACACACACAGACCCCACAGTATTAGTAGCCCCTACTAGGGGGTTTTTATATACTGCACTTGACAATATAGAACGGGGAAGGGATGCAAGACTGGATTTTAGTGTCAGCATTGGTGGTTAGCTGGGGGACAGCCCTCTTAGCAGGGTATATGTTCGGGCAGATCTCGAAGGCAGAGCCCCTGGTTAAGTGGCTTCTCAGGAGAATCTGAAGGATGATAGTCATAAGGGGGGTCCAGATGAAGCCCTACCCTGAGAAAAGGCTGGAGCAGGCAGTTAAGGACCTCATAGAAAAGAACCTGGAGCTGGGGAATATCGTTAGGATCTCGACTTCTGACATTATGAAGATGGCCCTCTCAGGTGGTTATCTTCTCCCTAGCCATGTGGACCGTGAAAAGTCCTTACAGTTAATAGGCTATTGTGCCAGCGTCCTCTATAACTGTCATCCCAATCATGGGACCGTAAAGAAGGAGCAGGAAGGAAAATCTATGACTTATGAATTTATCCCAGATCTGGCTAAGGAAGTGCTGACATGATGCAGAGATCTCGCTGGCTAAGAGCCTTCCCCGTCATATTCGCTGTCCTGGTCCTGACTATCTTGGTAGTCCCACAATATGCCAGGGCCACTACCCAACAGCAGATAACGGAAGTGGCTAACTTCGGCCCAGCCGAATCAAATAATGACGCTGTAGACAATATCGCAAACGATACCATAACGCTGAATGTGGATACCTGGAACCCTCTCCCCTCCGGGATGTTTGTAGGGGGGGTCTTAAGAGAATCGAAAATCGAGCTTAGGGAGTATTCTCCAGTAGTGTCCGAAGTAATCATGGCCCAGCCTGTGAAGTTTAGCCAGACCTATGTTTCCTCTGGGGCCAGCAAAGCAGTCGTAAGGCTCCCAGTAGCCTGTGGCCCCAATTCCACGCCTACCCATGTGGAATTCGAGATATTCAAACTGTCCAGCTCCACCGATTACCTGATAGGCAGGACTTCCACATATTACGGGACCCCTACACCAGGGGTCGGTTCTTTAGATGCCATAACTCTGGCTGGGGGAGATCTCCAGCTTATAACGGTCATGGGGAGTAACTTCCCACTAAGTGGGTCCCCCTCAGACTGGTTCTATCAGCGTGATAACAGAGTCTATGTTTCAGTAACAGCCCCCCTTCATTCTGAGCAGTGGTATCTACTGGTATGTCATTTCACCTATGCAGCAGATAAACGCTGGAGCTTCTATCTCAGCCCTGCAGATCTGGCTAGCGATAACAATACAGCTTCTAAGGTGGCTTATCTCTACAGGCCAAATCCAGGGGATAATATCACCGATGTTTACAGTATCCCTGCAGATCTGGGGTATAGTTTCGTATTCCAGACTGGTCTAGGGGGGGATGCTATCAGCTATGAGAGATATTTCCAGGCAGGGGACGAGCTAGGATTTACCTATCTAATCCCCATCGGAGCAGCTACTTATTACATTGGAGCCCTTAACTGGCTCATAGAGTTTAGGCTCAATGCTTCCCTATTCCTGACCTGGGGGGTAGAAATCATCAGCACTGTGGCAGGAGTTAGTACCACAGTCCTGAATCATGCTTACTGGACTGGAAAACTGGATGATAATGTAATGCTGGCTAGCAATCCCACTAACCTAAACTACACAGCTACAATCACGATAGCAGGGGTCCATTATGTCAAATTGAGGGGGACCATCTTCATAGAAGCAGCCCAGAGAGCTACCTTCCTAATGTTTGACGCTGGAGCCAGTGCGCTATATGACCACCAGCTACCATATCAGAGGGTCTGGCATCATGACAGCCTGGGATATGATAAGGAGCAGTTATTTTTCGACCTATGGATGACAGCTTCCATTGACAACAGGACCTATAACATGACGGGGGCAGTAAGTACCCATCATAGCGGATTCTGGAAGGGCATAGGCCACTGGTTCAATGACCACTGGACAGATATTATCGCAATCGAGCTTATTGCCATCGGGGTATTGGCAGCCCCCTTCACATTGGGGGGGTCCCTGGTCCTCATAGGGATAGGGGTAGGCATGATACTATACAATAACTGGCCTGCCTTCAGGGATTTCGTGAACGGAGTAGTCAAAGGAGTCCTAGATGGCCTGTCATGGCTAGGTAACTGGCTCTGGAAGTTAGGCCAGTGGATATGGAAGGCCCTCACCTGGTTCATCGACAGACTGGTGGACTTCGGCAGTCAGCTCCTGGCCCTTATCATCTATGGCCTGGCAGTGATGATTCCCATATTCATAATCACCATGACCACTAAGCTCATGTCTATGTTCTATAAGATCTCGAAGGGGGACTTAGAAGGGGCTGCTTCAGAAGGGAAGGCTCTGGTCAGCACTGCCACGATGGGCAGACTGGGGGGCTGATGGACTATGACAGGTCTGGAGATCTCCGAAGCTGTGGACCTATTCAGTACCCTGTTTCAGCTCTCACTGTGGGCTGCTGGCATCATAGCAGTGGGCTATGTCCTGGCAGTGGTCCAGGTCATAGCGCAGCACTTCAAGAGGGTAACTAAGAATCTGAAGGCTAGAAAAAGCTAGGTGAAGGTATGAGTAAAGCTGGAGAAATATCGGAACAAATAATGAGCTGGATAGAAATAAACTACTATGCGGAAATGCAGCGACTTCTGACAGATGCAGGCTTCTCCTGCGAGAGCCAGAAGGAGCCCCCCTGGTATACCACTGATTGCCCCAGACCTAAGGCCATGGGCCTTCATAATGAAGCCCTGACAGCCCTGATAGATGGCCTGAAGAAGGATAAGAAGCTGGGCAGGGTAGTAGGTGGAACCATAGTAATGATGCTGAATCAAAAATACTTCTCCGAAAGGGAGATCTCTAAGGTCGGGAAGTAACCAGATGCCAATGCCAGACCTTAGCATGGTCATCTACATAGTCATCATAGTCTTTATCGCAGGCTTCTCCCTCAGGCTGGTCCTTCAGTTTATGCCCTGGTTCCATAAGAGGGGCAGGGAGAAGCCCCACGATGCACTGCAGAAGCTCATGGCAGATCTGAAACTGTCAGCTAAGGTCAATCGTGAAAAGGAAATTAGATGGATAAAGTTTCAGGGGGATACTAAGGTCTATCGCAGATCTCGGTATAAGGTGAAGGGGGTTATCCCAGACTCACGCTGTTTTATCTTCTGCATCAAGACTTCGTGGCTGTCCTTCTCCAGGATGGTCCTGATGCCCCCAGAGCTATGCACATTCTTGAATACTGCAGAGATTAGCGTAAGAGCCAGGGGCATCCAACGCTGGAATACCCTTCTTTGGGTCCCTGTCCTGACTGAAAGGGACCAGAATGATATGCTCCACTTCGAGAAGATCTGGCATAGGTATATGGATTACGCTATCATCCAGCAGGCCAGGGTAGAATTCGGGGAGATCTCCTTCGATAACTGGCATGAATCCGCAGATGGGACAGACTACCTTAACTTCATCAGCAGGAGCGAGAAGATACCAGTAGCCCAGGCACAGCAAGAACCACAGGCAGGAGCTGAAGAAAAGCTATGAGGACCATCTATCTGGACCCAGAGAGAACAGCCAGGAAGGTCCTGGCTACCAGGGCCATCCTAGCTAGGCTGCCAGGGATACTCCTGATAACTGGTCTGATATTCCTTTTCTTCAGGGACCCCCTATTCCCATACCACATAATGACCCATCCCTGGGTAAAGGGATTCGGGCTTCTGTTCATGGATGCAGCCTTTAGAAATGCCTGGATGGTGGATTATCTGGCCATTACCATAGTAATAGTTTCAGTGGCAGGTTTCTTCACCTATGCTATGAAGGTAGGCCTCTGGGATAAGGCCTTCAAGATTCTTAAGATTAGGACCAGGGAGAAGGACGATATTATCGAAACTGAGCTGGGGAGAGCCTACTGGATAGAGGACTATACCTCTAAGAAACTCAGGGCTTCCTTAGTGGGGCTTCTCAGATCTCTGCATATCGCAGACATTAGGATAGGGGTCCCTGCTCCTACTACTATCAAAAAGCGTTATCGGGTCCTCAGTAAGACTATGCCAGCTTCCCTGAGGGTATATAAGGAAACTAGCTCTCGGATGGGGGTAAAAGTGGTTTCTCCCCCCCCTGAAACAGTGAAAAAACTTCCAGTCAGCAGGGTCATATTCTATCTGCCGTATTTCAGACCCATAAACCCTATCAGCCCCCACAAATCTATGCACAGGCTGGTTATCACGGTCCCCGATTCAGGTATAGAAATCCATGACGGAACCACTGTTCTAGTGGAAGGGGTCAATCTTATGCGAGATCTCAGGCAGCCCTATCCTACCTTCATCCTGACCAGTGATAAGCTCGATTTCGTGGACCTGAAGATAACAGATTACAGGGATGACTTTAACATGATGGTCCAGAAGGCTACCTTTACCACCACCTTAGCTAGCCAGATGGATACTATGCTGATGAAGGAGCAGAGGAAATACCAGGAAGTCGCTGTCCCAGTCAATCCAGAAATGGCTAGGCTAGTAAGGGGGGAAGAAAAGACATGAATGATGATGTAGTGCTGGCTGTGGGGGTTATGCTGACAGGAGCGGGCTTTTTCTTGCTGACGCTGCTCTGGGTCTGGTCTAAGCAGGGGGTTAGGAGATCTCGTTGATAGCGCAGCCCCTGGGTCTGGCCTGCATCCTGATAGCCCTAGCCAGTATGCTCCCTGTCCTCTGGGCTGAGATTAGACGGGGGGACCAGTCTGCCTGATGCCACTACCAGCCTAACAGTTAAGACGGATGAAAGGACCTTCAAGACCCTGGGGGATGAGATCTTACGCATAGTCCCCACTTCAGACCAGGAAAGGATGAGAAGGTCAGCCCTAGTCAATAGTGCCAGGACCTTCATCGAGATAAGGATAGGGTCAGAAGGCTATGAACCCAGATTCTCCTATCGGCCCCTAGAATACTATATGACAGATCTGGAGCTTAGTCAGCCCTATGCAGAGCTAGACCAGTACCGATTGAAGAAGTGGCTACAGTGGAATCTGGACATATATGAAAGGAAGTCTAAGGGGGGTATAGTTACCTAATGGGGACCAGGTTCAAGTACCAGGGTGTGGGGGACAGGGGCATCCCCCTGACCATGAAGGAGATAGTCCTAATCCACCTGGGGAATCTTAGCACTGAGATTATGATAGATGGCCTGAAGAAGGAATATGAGCCAGCCCTGGATAGATTGATGAATTGGCTATACTGGGAGTTTACCCAGGACCATAGGGACACTGAGATAGACTGGCCTGACCAGAAGGGGGGCTATGCTAAGGACTTCATGGGACCCCGCTTTTTTGAAGTCATGGGCAGACGATTCGGAGATCTCACACTACAGGATAAAGACAGGGCCATGAGAATCCAGGATAAGGAAAGGCTCCTATCTCTGCTCCTGGCAGAGCATAGGATAAGCCTGGGGAAGGATAGCCCCTATGAAGTGGAGCAGGAAGGCCAGGACTTCAGCAGGCTAATAGAAGGGGGGCAGGAAGATGGAGCAGAAGGACCTGATACAGAGGACAACAACGACAATAGCTAAACTGCTCCACAGGGATTTCGACTGTCCAGTAGTCATAGATGGGATGGAAGGGGACGGAAAAAGCATATTTGCCATCAAGATCTGCGCTGGGATAGACCCCCACTTCAAGATAGACAGGGCTCACATAGTCTTTAGATTCGGGAATCTGAAGAAGGGCATCTATGCCCTGCCCAGATATGCAGCCATCCAGGATGACGAGATAGGGCTCCATGCGTTCAACAGGCAGGCCATGACTAAGTTTAACATAGAGCTGGTCCAGGCCCTGATAGTCTGCAGGGACCAGAATAAGGCTCTGGTCTGCTGTGTGCCTAGCATCTGGATATTGGACCCCTATATCAAGAACCACCGGGCGAAATACTGGTTCCATGTCTACACTGTGGAGTATAAGGGGCTGCCCATCAGGGGGTTCGTGGAAGTCAGGAAGTCAGTACCCAATAAGTGGGGGGAGAAGCCCTACTGGAATCTGCTGGGGACCTATCGCTTTAAGAACCTGCCAGAGGACATTAGGACCGTCTATAAGCAGCTAAAGCATGATGCCCTACAGGAGCAGGTAGACGATACCCACGATAGCCCCCAGAAGGACAGGGACGCTATAATCCTCGATGCCCTGAAGAGGAAGATTAAGGGGGCTGAGATAGGCAGGGTTACAGGGTTGTCCCAACAGCGTATTAGCCAGATAGGTAAAGCACTAATCAACCATCCCTAAGATGATAAATAGGGGGGAAGAAGTTTCGGTCCTGGTTTTCTCAGGCAGATCTGCCGGGCTTCTCTGTATACATATCTAATCTGCGTTTGCATCGGGGACATTCTACAGGCAGCTTCCCAGGCTCCAGTGCCTTAGGTCTAGTGTCCCAGTGGTACTTGCAGAAGGGGCAGAGCATGGCCTTAGACTTCTTCTTCATCGGACCACCACCAGGATGGCTCCACACTGGGGACAGAGATCTGCCAGAGCCTTCACATATCCCTTACAGGCTCCACAGACCCACTGGGGACGCTGGACCAGGACCCTCTGGGCAATCTTCCCGTCATCGTCTGGGTCCCTTCTCCCAGGGGCAGGGATGATGCCATAGGGCTTAGAATCATAGTCATCTATGAAGGTCATAGCTGTCCATACCCCCTGCTCTCTTGCGAGATCTCGATTAGGGGACCTTCCTCTATGGTCTGCTTTTGTGGGGGGTCCCTCTTGGGCTGAGCTTCTGGATGGGTCAATCTAGCGTATTTGCCCTTGAAGATTCTTACTATCTTCCCTTCCTGGAGCAGGTATCCGATATATCCCCTGGCCCTCTGGCTGGTAGCAGTGCTAGGCTCCCCCTTCACATGGAGCAGGGATTCTACCTGTCCTGTCCTAAACTCTGCGGGCAGCTTCTCCCCTAGCAGCTTCACCAGCTCAGGTTTCAGGGTCCAGGCCATCTTGGTCCCTGGCTTCTGCCATCTGACCCCTTCAAGCTCCTGGAGTATGGGCTGGCTCTCCACAGAGATCTTGATGGGCTTCTTCCAGCCTAGCTGGTCCAGGACCGTCAGGACCTCTCCGTATTCCTTCTCTAAGCAGGTCAGATGGCCCTTCACCTGGGCTATCTGTCCCCGCAGCTCACTGAGCCTTAGCTGGCCCTTCTCTATCGTTTCTTCCTTCCATGTCATGGTTCTACCTTCTCACACGCTTCGATTATCTCCAGGCAGAGCTGGACTGGGACCTTCCCTCTCTCCATTGGGTCCCTGTGTGATTCCCCTCCCCCCATGTCCCCAGGATGCAGAGAGGACCTTCTCTTCATTGGATAACCCTCTGGCCTCTTCTCACAGGCCATTAAGATCTCTTCACAGAGGGGGGCTGGGACTACTACCCTGTCATCCCTGGCCCCTACCCCCTGGAGTCCTAGCTTACTACCTCTTGATGCCCTGGCGTGGCAGGGGTCCCCGTTTGAGCAGACTGGCCTCGATACCCAGCTCTCGCAATTCGTCCATATATCCGTGGCCTTCTGATAGGGGGTCCCATACTTACAATAGGTAACGGTCCGTCTATCTGACCCCCCCATGAAGGACATTTTCCTGAGCATGGCCCTGGGATTCTCGATAAAGTAGTAAGCTGGCTGTAGCTCTCTGATAAGGTCTATCGCTTTCCTGACCCATCCTATGGACCTCAGTACCTGTTCATTCTTTGGGATGCGGGACCCATCCTCTAGTTTCTCCCAGTTGCGATAGATGGTCATTACTGAAAACTTCTGACAGGGGGGGCTGGCCCAGATTATATCTGGCCTCCAGTCCCCCAGATCTCGGATTGTGAAGTCCATTATATCCTTGCAGTAGGTAGGGCTGAAGCGTGGGTCTATCTCCACTGTCCTGCAGTCATGGCCCCTGGCAGTGGCTACCTTCGAGAAGGAAGCAGTCCCAGCGAATAGCTCCAGGACCTTCATTAGTACCACCCAGAAATCTGAAACGCTATCTTCTCTAGTACCCTCTCATTATGTGGGACCCCCCCTCTAGTCTGGGTACTATAAGCTGAAACTGTGAAGGTCCTTTCCTCAGGGGTCATCATCAGGAAAGTGGCCCAGTGTGCCAGCTCATGAGAAAGGAATCCTTCCAGATCTTCTGGAGATCTCCCGGCCCCCCTGAGCTTAATCCTGTTGGCAGTTGGGCTATAGCTTGCTGAGTAACCTGGCCCTCTCTTACAGCTCAGGATTATGCTGGGGGATGGGAGAGGGACCACTTCCTGGCTGTGCCTGACTGGGCAGGGATTCCTCTGCCTGTCTGTAAGGAATACCTGCATAGGGGGTCTGAAGGCCCCCAGAGGGCAGGCCGTCTTAGCCCTGCAGTGGCCCCACTTTGGACAGACCACTTTATCAGCCATCTACTGGCCCCCAGAGATCTGCTTTAGCTTCCTCTCCATGTTTTCGATGGCCTGGGCTTCCTTCTCTTCACAGGAGCGCGAAGGGCTCCCCGAAATCCCCCAGACAATAGACCAGCCACAGAAGGGACAATTTGCCTTTAGGTGTATCCCATACTGGTCCTTCTCGATTACCAGTGTGCGCTCACACACTGGGCAGCCATCTTCTGCCTTCCTCATTTTCATACCAACGAATATTTGCCCTGTCATTTTTCTACCTTCTACCCCCCTGATAGTAGTAGTAGCATATAAACCTGTTGCCATAAGAATCAATGGCCCTGCCAGGAGATCTGGCGAAGGGGGCAGGGGAAGGTAGAAACATGAACCTGGACTAGCTCATAGAATCAGTCCCTGCTGGTCCCTTCTTCAGAGTAATGAATCCCCCAGTATTAAAAGGTCGCATTATTGCCCATTTATTGCCGTTTGTGATAGCCAGTCATCCCGTAAAGGATGGGTCTGGGCTTCGCAGATGACCTTATATTAATCTTTAACTGTGCGGTCTTTAAGTATTGGCAGATAGGGCAGCGAAAAATGGCGGCAGACCTATCAGGGGTCCTTTTGACCATTAGCATCCCATGATGACAGACAGGACATTCTTCCATATTGTCAGATCCCCTATGAAGTGAAAAAGGAAAAGGGTTTGCGGTCCTCAGGAAGTATTGTAGGTTATCAGCCCGTTTGCCCCAGACAGGTATATCCTAAACCCGAAGTGCGATAAATCGCCTAGACAATATACTGGTG
>Ga0315293_10005703_pt1 | contig 11716 bp, 7 predicted proteins | sample YL17G13_20_MG_FD_203071 | JGI IMG/M metagenome (GOLD analysis project Ga0315293, IMG submission 203071) | Sediment microbial communities from Yellowstone Lake, YNP, Wyoming, USA - YL17G13_20 | ecosystem: Environmental > Aquatic > Freshwater > Lake > Sediment | place: USA: Wyoming | collected... | reverse complement strand
AAATGAGATGGGCGCCATGGTTCTCAGCCGCCGCGCTGACAACTACTTGATCAGCGCTTTCTTGAATCCCGCCGCCGTCGGCATCTACTCTTTTGCCACCCGCATTGTCGAAATGTTCGTCGCCATGACTCCATTGGTGGTCGGTAACGTGATCATTTCAACGCTCCTCTTTCGCCAATTCACTGAAACTCCCACCCTGGAATTTCTGCAGCGGCGATTCAATCTGCTCTGCAAACTGGCTCTGTATCTTACGTTACCCTTTCTGATCGTTCTGGTGGGACTGCATGAACAGATCACCATGCTGGTAGACCCTAAGTATCACGATGCCAGCTATCTGCTGGCGCTGGTGGCCATCTTTGAAATCTTAAACGTCTTCGCCTGGCCCATTGCCTGGATGGCGCAATCCTCGGAAAGGGTCGAGGTGCAGCTCTATTCCAAGATCGGGGCCATTTATAATATTATCGCCGCCATTATTCTCATCCCCCGATACGGGCCGCTGGGAGCCGCCTGGGCCACGGGGACTTCCTTCATGATGAAAAATGTCTTGATGTATGTCTTCCTGCGGCGCCACCTGCCGCTGACGTTTCCCGGGCCGGGAATTTTCAAATTGGGATTATCGGGATTTGCCTCCTGGGTGGCGCTGGCTCTGCTGGCCCAATATGCCGGGAGCGTTATTTCCGCACTGGCGATTTCTCTGCTGGGGATGCTGATCTTCGCCGTCTGCGCCAAGCTCCTGGCGCCCTTTAACGATGATGAGCGCGATTCCTTCGAAAAAGCCCTGGGTCGCAAAATCTGGCTGGTCTAGTGCATAGTATGGAAGAAAAAGGGAAAGCCGGCGCCGCCGAGGCCGGAGCTGCGACACTGTCAAAGCCTGTGCAGATCAGGCCGTTTCCCTATCCCTATCGAGCGGCGCTCGCGATTTGCAACGACCTGGACGGCATTCGCAGCTTCGCACAGATGAAGGCAATCCACGACGTCCTGAACGGCCGCCAGATGACGCCCTGTGGCCCGGGCTTGGGCTTGGAGGTCGGCGATTCACTGCATTTTTTCAGCGTGCATCCGGAGCAGGACGATACCCTGGCTTATTTTGAAGGTTTGAGCAACAAACCTATGGCGGACGCTTCAGCTCTCCGCGAAGGGATCACGTCCGGCCTTCTGGATATCATCCACACTTGGGGCAACTATTCGCAGAAGGGTGGCTTTTTCCGCGAACAGGCTTTGTGGGCGGAGGAGGAACTCGACAAATACGGCCTGCGGATTTCAGTCTGGAGCAATCATGGCGACCGGCACAATTTTCAGAACCTGGGAAGGCCGGATTCGCTGGGGGATGTCCGCGAGCACTCTTCGCGCCGCGGCGACCGCAGCAAAGTGCTCGAATATCACGCGGATATCGCCCGACGCATCGGCATTCGATATATCTGGGTCAAAGATCTGACGCCGCTGCCCGGGCAGGAGCGCCGTCTCGATGGGCGCGACTGGGTCGAGCATGGATCGGACATCGGCCGGATTTTCATCAAAGGCTTAATCGGGCGCGACGGCAAGGTGAGCTCCGGGCAGCCCCTGCAATGGAGCAACCGCCTGATTCGCTTAAAGCGGTTCCGCGATGGTGGAAATTTCTACGAAATACTGCGTTACGGTGATTTCCGGCTCGACGGATCCGATTATCTGCCCCAACTGCTGACGGCGAAGTTCTTGCGCCGGTTGGTTGAAGTCGGTGGTGCGTGCCTGCTTTATATGCATCTTGGGAAGGGCCGTCCCTCCGCGGAGGTGCCCTTTTCGAAGGAGAGCTATCAGGCGCTGGAACGATTGGCTCAGTGGGCGAGATCGGGAGATATCTGGGTGACCACAGCGTCGCGGCTTTGCAGCTATATGGAGCTCGGGCAGCGCCTGGAATTGTCGGCGCGAACCGTGAACGGCGCGGCACTGCTCAGCGGAAGCTGCGCGCCCGCCGGCGATCTTTCACGGCCGGAAAGCGCTGGTTTGAGTTTTTATTTGGACGCCGATTCATGCCGAGTCATGCTCGAGGGCGCTGCCGAACCGGTCACCGCCGTGAAGAATCCTCCCGATCATGCCGGACAAGTGAGCTTTTCGATTCCACAAATGCCCTTGGAATATTGTTGGGAATAGGCGGATCAGCGGACCTTCGCAAGCCATGCCGACAATCGCTTTCGTGATGCAGGCCTTCTACGGCGACGCGACCGGAGGAGCGGAGCGCCAGGTGCAGATGCTGGCCGAAGCCCTGCGGGGCGTGGGGTGGAGGACCTATTATATCGCCGAACGACCCGCCGGCAAACCCCAGCGCGAAACCATTCAAGGCCTGGAGGTTTTGGCGCTGCCGCCTCGAAAGAAACGGACGGCCTTTCTGAATCGCCGCGCGCTCAAGGCGGCCATGGAAGTGAGCGGAGCGGATCTATATTACCAGAGGGTCCGGCATCCCTACACGGGCCTGACCGCCCGAATTGCCGGGAAACTGGGCAAACCCTTCGTCTGGGCGGCGGCTTCGCTGGCGGATACTGTTCGGGATCGGGATTTGCGGCAATCGGCGGCGCACGCGGCGCTGTTGGATGGCATCCTACATCCGCTGAATCGCCGTTTTGAGGATCGCGGCATCCTGCGCGCCGATGCCATCATCTTGCAGACCCAAGAACAGCGGGATCTATTGGAAAAGAATTACGGGCGTCAAGGAAGCGTCATCCCAAACCACATCATTATCAAGCAGAGTCAAGACACCGCGAAAGCTTGCCCGCCAATGGTGCTCTGGATTTCGAATATCAAACCCTTCAAGCGGGTGGATCTCTTTATTTCTTTGGCGGAACGGTGCGCCGATCTGGACGCCGATTTCTTCTTGGCGGGCTCCTGTCCTAATGCCTCAATCCGCGAGATGATTGAACTTGCGCAGGCGCGCCTGCCGAAATTCAAGTACCTGGGGCCGTTGCAGCCAGATGAAGCCGAGAAGCATATCGCGGCGGCCGCGCTGCTGGTGAATACCAGTCAATTTGAGGGATTCCCCAATGCACTCCAACAAGCCTGGTATTATGGCGTGCCGACGCTCAGCCTCGGCGTTGATCCGGACGGCGTAATCGAGCGCGAAGGCTTGGGCCGATGCTGCGGCAACCTTGATGAGTTGGAATGGCATTTGCGCAGCCACCTGAAAGATCCATCGCGCCTTGAGGAGATGGGGCGGCGGGCGCGCGATTTTGCGGCCGCACATTACGATTTGCGAATCCTGCTGCCTAAATATTTGGCCATCTTCAGCAACCTGTTGAGGCCATGAAGATTCTATGGGTGAATTCCGGTCTGGGCAGGACGCTCAGCAATACCCGGCTTTTCGGCATGCCGCCGGCCCTGCGGGAACTGGGCGACGAGAGCATCGTGCTCATCGGAGGCCGCGCGGAAGGTGCTCTGCCGGACTATTTTCGCCCGCTGCCCGTGCCCTTTGGCCGTCTGCGACTCTATCGCCTATTACTTGCTTTGCTTTTACCGTATTTATGTCTTAAATATAGGCCGGATGTCATCCTCACAGACTGGATGTCCGCCGAATTGACCCGGCTGGCTGTGTTTTTTCGGCGGTTGGGATTCTTAAAGTGCAAATTCGTCCACGATGTGCGCACGGTTCCGGTGAAGGAAGACGGGGGCAAGAGCTGGCGGGTCTATGCGGGATCACTCGAATATGCCCGAGCTCATTTCGACGGCGTCACGACCATCACCGAGCTTTTGCGAGATGAGATCACGGCGACGTTCGGCATCCCGGCTCAGGCGATGGCCGTCTGGACGTCCGGCGTAGATATCGAGCATTTCCGACCGCGGGATGCGGCGGAGCTGCGCCACCGGCTGGGCCTGGAGGGAAAATTCGTCGCCTTTTATCACGGCAACGTGCAGCAGAATCGCGGCGTCGCCGAGCTGGTCGAGGCCATGGATCTGCTGCGCGATCTGCCGGAGGTTTACCTCTTGGTTGTAGGCGGAGGGCACGAGTGGCCCATCCTTGAACGGATCAAACAGGAGAAGCGATTAGACCGCGTGATTCTGCAGCCGGGAGTGCCCTACAGTGAAATGCCGGAATGGATCACCGTCGCAGATCTGTGCATCGTGCCTCTGCCCGACCACCCCTGGTGGCGGGTCTCCAGCCCCCTGAAATTGATGGAGTATCTGGCGCTGGGAAAGCCGGTGCTGCTGACGGAAATGCCTGCGCATCGCGCCGTGATTCCATCGAATGAGGACGCCTTCTATGTGCCGCGCTGCGATCCCCGGGATTTCGCCGAAGGCCTTCGGCGAGCCTTGCGGGAACGACATCGGTTCGCCGAAATGGGGCAGAGAGGGCGCGATCATGCCGCATCGAAATTGACCTGGAAGTGTCAGGCGGTCGTGCTGAAAAAATATCTGGAAAGAGTTCTGGCGGAAGTCATTTCATTAAGATCAGGTATCGCATGAGTCACCGTGCGGAAACGGCGCGATCCGGCGATTGGGGCAAAAAGCTCATCGGCTTGCTCTTCTTCGTTCCGTTGGCGGCCATTCTGGCGACGGCGGTCACCGGCACCAACCAGTATCTGCTGCTGATGGTCATCGCGGCGATCCTCTTCATGGCCATCCTCACCGATTTCAAGGTCTCGCTGGTCTTTATCGGTCTGGGGTCCTATTTTCTATCCTATGCCATCTGGATGTTCGGCCTGCCCGGGCCGCTCATTAACCTGCCCTATTTGCTTATTATCATGGTGTTGCTGCGGGAATATTTCTTCACGGCCAACATGCTTCCGGTTCGCACACCGGTCAATTATCTCCTGCTGGCTCTGATCGCTCTTGGGCTGCTCTCGATGTTGCATGGAAATTCGGCGCTCTATCCCTCGGTCAAAGGGCTGCTGCGCCACGTCGGTTTCCCCCTGCTTTTCATCCTGATACTTCTGGCCGAGCCGGATGAGAAACTGATGCGCCGATTGGTTCTGGCCGTAATCGTGGTAGCATTCATTCAAGTCCTGGCTTCAGCGGCGCAATTCACCTGGTATTCGACGATTGCTCTGAAGGATTGGGGAACGCGAGCTGATCTGTCCGGGGGCCTCTTGGGCCCAAACTGCGGCGGCTACACTTCTGTTCTGATGAACATGATGGCCTGCCTGCTAATGGGATTCCTCATGATTTACGGAACGCGCTGGTACTTGCTGCTGGGTATTTTCCTAACACTCTTGCCGATCTACTTAGCTTCGGCCCGCGCCGGCGTGCCGATGTTCGCGCTGGCGGCGCTCTTCATGTTGATTGTCGCGCCGCTGCGAAAACATGGCTCCTGGGCCAAAAGGCTTTCCATAGCCTTATTGGTGCTGGCACTGTTAATGGCGGCGGCTTTTTCCGGCATCGGCGGCGAATCGTTCAAAGCGCTGCTCAACCCCAGCTATTTATATGACTATAGCATCAAGCAGTCGGATTCCGGATTGGGCCGTTTGCAGGCCTTCGGCGTGGTCAAGACAGAGCTGGGCGGCCTCGTCGAGCGTGCCATCGGTTTGGGTCCCGGAGCCTTGACTCCCACATCCATCGTGGAAAATCCCAACTCTTTGCTGGCGCAGAATCCCATGCTTTTTCACGGCGTCACCGGCTATGCCTACACGACCATGGAGATCGGCTTCGCCGGCCTCATCCTATTCCTGTTGATTTACGCGCGCGTGTATGGCTTCAATCGGCGGTTTTTAAAGAGCATCGAAGATCCTTTCTGGGAAGCCGTCAGCCTGGGGTTCAGCGGCGTAGTTTTCATTTATGTCATCTCAACCGTTTATGTGGATTCCTGGATCTACTATCCGCTGCCGTTCACCTTTTGGGCGCTGGCGGCGGCCATTTACCGAGTCGGCGCTCTGCGCGGCATCCTGCGTGTCTGATTAAAATGTCGCGGGACGCGGAAGTGTTGGCTTCAGGAAATCCTCTTCATCTGGAATCTCGGAGAACTCAATGGTCATATTGGGACTGAACATCCTTCATGATGCCACCGCAACCCTGCTGGTGGACGGCAAAATTACGGCTTCCGTGGCGGAAGAGCGCCTGACGCGCATCAAATTTCACTGCGGCTTTCCCTATAAAGCCATCGCTGAAGTGCTACGCATTTCCGGCGTTTCCGGCGCTCAGGTGGACCAGGTCGTGCTGACCTTTACCACCAATTTGGAGAAAATGCCGCGCTATTACACGGACTATGTGGTGGATCGCAGCGGCGCTTTCGATACCGCCAACGAGAAGGATCTGGCCTTTCGCTGGCGCATGATTTCCGACCAGGTGTCTCGGCGATTTCGATCGGATGGCTGGGAAGACGGCAAGAGATATGCCCTGGCCCAATATAAGAAGGCCCTGGCGAGCTGCGGCATCACCCGCGCTGCCATCGAGACGCGCGATCATCACCTCTGCCACGCGGCCTCCTCCTACTATCAAGGCGGGCAAGATCGCGCCTTAATCATCACCGGCGATGGTTCCGGCGACGGCCAATCCATGGCGGTCTTTGTCGGTGAAGGTGGCAAAATCCGGCGCCTGCACAGCGTCAGCGACCGGCATTCGCTGGGTAAATTTTACAGCGGCGTGACCAAATACCTGGGCTTCAAGCGCAACCGCCACGAAGGCAAGATCACGGGCCTGGCGGCCTATGGCAATCCGGAGACGCTGCGAGCGCAACTTCAGCAGATGGTGGACATCACCGCCGACCGGCGCGACTTCCGCACGCCCATTGCCGAAAAGCTGTCGCCCGCCCAGATCCGCTGGATCAATTTCCGCCATTTTCTGAGTGGCGACTACTTCGGCGGCCATTATTCCAACCTGCAGCTCGATTACTTGCACGATACTTTTGGTTACCGCTGGAATAAGGGCAAGATCATAAAAGCTCCTCCAGGCGCGAGCGAAAATACCTATCACCGCGAAGATATCGCCGCCGCGGCGCAGGTGCTGTTGGAAGAGAACGTCGTGGCCTTCGTCAACGCTTTTATCGAAGAGACGGGGATTTACCACGTGCAGCTCGCCGGCGGAATTTTTGCCAACGTCAAGGTCAACCAGCGCGTGGCGGAGATCCCCGGAGTGAAATCGGTCTTCATCCATCCGAATATGGGCGATGGCGGCACGACGGCCGGGGCAGTCTTCCTGGCGTGGGAGGAAGAGCTTGCCCGGCAGGGGAAAATCTACGAGCCGTGGACTATCGGGGACGTCTATCTGGGGGCGGGCTTCAGCGATGCGGAAATTGAGCGGGAGATCAAGCGCTTCCCATTCGCTTATCGCCACAGCGCGAAAATAGCCGAAGATACCGGAGAGTTGGTGGCTCGCAAGCGCGTCGTGGGGCGCTTCAACGGCCGCATGGAATACGGCCCCCGGGCGCTGGGCAATCGCTCTATCTTGGCGGATCCCACCGACAAGACGATCAATGACTGGCTGAACGACCGGCTGCGGCGCACGGAATTCATGCCGTTTGCTCCCAGCATCCTATACGAAGCCGCGCCGAAGCTCTATAAGAACTATTCGAGCGGCGAGTATGCCTCCTACTTCATGACCATCACCTTCGATGTGCAACCCGAATGGGCGGCCAAAGCTCCGGCCGTCTGCCATGTGGATAATACCGCGCGGCCTCAGGTGGTCAAGGAATCCGCCAATCCAACTTATTATCGCATTCTAAAGGAGTTCGAGAGGCGTACCGGCCTGCCGCTCTTCATCAATACCAGCTTCAACATGCACGAAGAGCCTATCGTCTGCACTCCGGAAGACGCTTTGCGTTCGCTGGAAAAGGGCTGCGTGGACATTCTCTCGATCGGCTCCTTTTTGGTGTGGAAAGAAGGCCCCGACCCGCTGGCCAGCGATTCAAAATAGGCTGAGCGGGCAAGGCCTCTGCGACATGAGTTTCAAAACACCTTGAACGTCCTCATCGTCTCCCATCTCTGGCCTCGAGCCGATTTCCCGCACTTGGGCATCTTTGTCGCCGATCAGGCCGCGGAGCTCGCCCGGTATTGCACGATTTCTGTCGTTGCCCCCGTGGATCTGACTCATCGCAGCGAAGAGATCGGGCTAAGGGAACTCTTGGCTGGACGGCCCAAATATTGCGCTCGTTCCAAGCCGGAATTTATCCAAGTTGGACAGATCAAGCCCCAGGTCGTGACATTCCGAGCCGCGCCCTTTCGTCAGGCGCTGGCTTTGGCGACGGCGAAAAATCTGGCGCAGTCGCTGGAAGCTGTGGATTTGAGTTCCGTGGATTTGGTCCATGCTCACACGCTTTTCCCCGACGGCTTGGCCTGTTCGCACTGGCTGAAGAACAAGAATGTGCCGCTGGTCGTCACGGCTCACGGGAGCGACGTGCATTCGATGCCGGCGGGCGTCCAGAAGGCGCTGCCCCACATATTGCAGCGCGCTGACCACCTAATTGCCGTCAGCCGCGCCCTCGCGGATCGCCTGTTAGCCCTGGGCGCAAATCCTCAAAAGATTTCGGTTCTGCCCAATGGTTTCGCGCCGGAACTGTTCGACCTAAAGACCAGAGCAGTGAGAGATCCAAACAAGATCGTCTTCCTCGGACGGTTGGGAGCGGTCAAACGCGTGGATCTTTTGATTCAGGCGCTGTCGCATCTCCCGGAGAAAATTCGCCTCGACATCGGAGGAGACGGCGCGGAGAGAGGGCGTCTCGAAAGCATAGTTGGAAGTCTGAAGCTCAAGCCGCGCGTTCGATTTTTCGGCACGCTGGCTCGAGCGGACGTCCCACCTTTCCTCGCCGGCGCGGCGCTGATGTGCATGGTCAGCCAAAAGGAGGGTTGGCCGACGGTGATTTTCGAATCGCTGGCTTGCGGCACGCCGATCCTTGCAACCGCTGTCGGTGGCATTCCCGAAGCTCTCGATGACCCCAATCTGGGCACGCTGATTACGCCCGATATTTCGCCGGAAAAGCTGGCCGTGCAAATCGAGGCGGCTCTGGACAGACGTTGGGATCATGCCGCGATTCGGCGGCACGCTCTGAACTACTCCTGGCAGGCACTTGGAGCGCGTATCTATGAATTGTATAAGAAGTTAATCATCGGCACTCCCGCTTCGAAATCAGGATTGGCCTGATTTGGATTCATTTCGAGCTTAATTCCCTTGCCCTCGCTTCTCATCAAAGGCCGCAATCCCGGCCAACTATTTCAGATTGCTTTGGCGAAGTCCGCCAGGGCGCGGCGGCGGCTCTGCTTGCCGTGGCTTCGCCGCGTTAATCTTGACGGCGAACGGTCGTATCCGATGTCCGAGATCCGCTGGCTGCTGGACGAATCGCACGCGCACAGCATTCTGGCGGCCCATCCAGCGTGCCATGCCGAGATTCTGAGTGAGGCCGACCTTGCCGTTTCGGGCTGGGCGGACGTTCCGGGCTTCGGAAAACGCCGGATCGCATTCTCGGATTCATCTTCGCTGGATTCCGCTGAAGCCTATGCGCACCGGCTTCTTTGTCGGCTCGACTTCTTGCGGCCATTGGCGCGGGCGGCTCTGATCTCCCCCACGCCGCAGACTTATATAGAAAGGATCGAAGCCATCCTTGCCCAGTGGCAGGAGGCATATTTGAGCTCCCGCCAGCGCGACACCGTGGATGATTCCATCCGGATTCTCAATCTAATTGAGACGATTTGCCTCCTAAAGCATAACTTGAACCAAGATACATTAAAGTCCGCTATAGCTTTCATATTTGATTGCGCATGGAACATAGAAATCAACCGCACGCGCACCGGCAATCATCTCATTTATGAGGGATTGGCACTCATGGCTTTGGGTTATGCTCTGCCGAAGCATGCGCGAGCGTCCAAGTGGTTTCGATTGGGTCGAAGCATTTTGGAGCGGCAGATCCTACGCCAGGTTCGCACCGACGGCTTCAACGCCGAATTGAGCCTGAATTATCACCTGATCACCGGAACGAATTTCTTGAAGGGCTGGCTGCTTGCACTGAAGACCGCCAATTCAATGAGCGGATCATATCGCGAGCGTTTGGGGGAAATGACTGCTACCGCGGCGTGTTTTCAGGCTGCTGATGGCGGTTTTCCGGCTCTGGGGGACAGCGACCGCATGGCCGGCCCCAGCCGCGAAGAAAAAGAGGGTTGCGCCTTCGCATCAATTGGCAGGAAATCCGCTTCGGCAATATCGTCTGAAGTCAACTTTGAACGCGCTTGGCTTTTGGCTGGAGGCGATTTTCATTTCCCCAGCAAACCCACACCCCGGGCGCAGGCTCAGCCGTTCAGCGCAGGCGGCTATTACATCCTGCGGAGATCTTCGGGTCCGAGGATCATTTTCGATGCTGGGCCATTCGGCTTGCCCGGCGCTTCGCATCATGGGCACGCCGACAGCTTGAGCTTTGAGATCCACTTGAAAAGCGGCCGATTCTGGGTTGATCCGGGAGGATTTAGTTACGTAAATCATCCTGCCAGAGCCTTCGCCCGCTCGACCGCCGCTCACAATACCCTGCAGGTGGATTCCCGCAGCAGTTCAGAAATCAGCGATTCGTTCGGTTTTGGCCGAGGCGCCCGGGCGCGGTGCACTAAGGTAATCCAAGTGCCATCCGGCTTTTTGTTGGTCGGCGAGCATGACGGCTATGCGCCGATCATCCACCGACGTGCGCTTTTTGGGCTGCCGGGTGAGCATCTAAAATTGCTGATTCTTGACCGCTTGGAAGGCGAAGGTCTCCATTCGGTTGAGGCTTTCTTCCATGCCGACGCCGGCTGGTGCGCCGCAATGGAGCCGGGAGGGGTGCGCTGGGAAAAAGGTGAAGACCAAGTGATCCAAATTGTCAAAGCTGAATCAGACTTACAGATGAATATCGTTGTGGGGCAGACCGAGCCCGCGATGCAAGGATGGGTATCCCATGCTTTTGGAAATTACCTCCCCGCGCCGACTCTGGTGATGGAAGGAAAGGCCCAATTGCCCTTCGAGATGGCCAGCCTTGTCGTGGAGGGGGTGAAGGCTCCCGCGAGCCTGCATCTGGATTTGAAAGAGTGCCGAGCGCAGATCGAGGCGCTCAAGATCGGTTGGCGATGGTTGGGCGAAACGCCTGAAATAACCGTTGGTAATTGACATTGGAAATCAGGTTACTCAATAACACGATTTATATTCCGCTGAACGGCCTGAATGTCTCGCGGAGGATGGAATTTTCCATCCTGCGCCGGTATTTGGGGTTGACGGGACACGAGTGTATCCTGGACGTCGCCTGCGGGGATGGCTATTGGACCGCCAGGTTCGCGCGTCAAGCCAACTTCGCCGCCGGATTTGACTACAACATCAAGCGCCTGCAACAGGCCTCAAGGCTGTACCCCAACATCCCGGGCCTGGCCTGCAGCGACGCCCATTTCTTGCCCTTCGCGGATGGCGCTTTCGACGCCGTGGTGGGAGTTTGCGTGTTGGAGCATTTCCACGATGACCTAAAGGCGTTGCGCGAACTGAGGCGAGTGTCGAAGCCGGGAGCGCGGCTGGCTCTCACGGTGGATTCCTTTTCCTTGCCGGGAATATCCGCCCAAGAGAAAGCCAGACATGCCGAGAAATACAACGTCCATCACTGGTACCGCATCGCCGATCTGACGCGGGTCCTGGATGACGCCGGCTATGGCGTGCTTGAGCATCGCTATCTGCTCCAGGCGCCTCTCTCGGCGGCCCTTTACCGGCTGGCGCAAAAATCTTCTCAATTCGCATACGTCCTATTCCCCATCAGCTATCCGTTGACTCTGCTGGCGGACCATTTGCAGCGATCGGATGAAGGCGGATTCAAATTGGCCGTTTTGGC
>Ga0315293_10005702_pt1 | contig 11717 bp, 11 predicted proteins | sample YL17G13_20_MG_FD_203071 | JGI IMG/M metagenome (GOLD analysis project Ga0315293, IMG submission 203071) | Sediment microbial communities from Yellowstone Lake, YNP, Wyoming, USA - YL17G13_20 | ecosystem: Environmental > Aquatic > Freshwater > Lake > Sediment | place: USA: Wyoming | collected... | reverse complement strand
TCTCCTACAACAATAAATTCTATATCAATATTTATCTTATCGTTCTTTATTAATGATGAAAATGTGTCCCGAAGTGAATTAAATGTTACTCTATTATTTCTTGGATAAGTAGAAAATGAAATTAATAACTTCATACTATACGATGTAATATATTGTTTATACCTGGAGGGAGATGCTATAGGATTCCTTTCCAGGAAGCATGGGGTGAATCATCTTGCCCTCTTTACTGTATAGCGTCTGACCAATAAGTGAGGCCATACTATCAATGGCACTTTCATCTTCCACATGTCGCCCTCTTCGAGGGCTTCTACAGAGTCGCTGTCTTCGACATGTCGCCGCCTTCAACGGCTTAGAGCAAAAATCATATCCCCTACTAAGAAGATGACGGCCAGTTTATTAAAGATCCTGTCATCAGGCATCCAGGACGAACGCCTCACTTTTCAGGCCACTCTCTATCCCTTTCGAAAGATCTGGATCCGAGGCGGTCGATTTACCACCCAATGGTCGCGCCTTGATTTTGAAAATACACCCACCTTCGGAAATACCGCCTTTTTCCGCATTTTACGAAAAGGTCATTTACTAACGCGGCTCTTTCTGGTTGCCAGCATGCCCGACATCTATCGCCCACAGGCTCTCGCACGCCAAGCAGCTGGATCCACGCACGTCTATCCCCAATTTGGCTGGACCAATTCTCTCGGGCATGCCCTTGTCTCCCAGCTCACTCTTGATATTGCCGCTGCCCGCGTCGAAACCCTCGACAGTCGTCTTTTAGAGATTCTCGACGAATACAATACCCCTCTGGAGAAAGTACCCGTCATGAACGAGCTGATTCGGCGAAAGGATCATGGATTCACGGAAACTAGTTTTGGATGGCCTCCCGTAACTGCCGCTCCAAGTACGATGCCCTATTCCGAAACGGTTATTGTCCCCCTTCCTTTCTGGTTCGCACGCGGCGATTCTGGATGTGCGCTTCCCATTGATGCCATTCCCATGGACGAAGTGCGCGTCGGCATTACTTTTCGTGATCTAAATGGGCTATATTATACGGATACCCATGTTCCCAATACCTCTACGGAGGATGGAACCTCATTGTGGCCTCTTGCGGGAAGTTCTTTCTATCCACTGGATCCCGTTACAAATCCAAATCAGACCCCTTTGTCCAATGCAGCAGGGACCATTCAGATGCCCCTCTCATTACTATTGGGCGAGTGCTATATCATGGCCGAATATGCCTACTTGGATCAAAATGAGGCCAACCGATTTCGTCTTGCTGACCTCCAAATCCCCGTTGTCCAACACTATGCCATGAATCCCTACGATTCGCGCGGCCTACCCAACGGCCGTATTCGCTTGGATCTACCCAATCCTACCCGCGACATTTTCTTCATGTGTAACCCCTATTTGGCGCCAACCTATAATGCTTTCTTTTTGGCAACGCGAACCCTCACAGGAAATGCAAATACTCATCCAAGCAGTACAGAATATCCCGTCATTTGGTGGCCCGACGCCCTCGGTCTTTATGCACAACAGCAGTCCTCCTTTTTACGGGCTGGGTTTGCCCTTTCCAATGCGGAACCCCTTTCAGGTTACGAAATCGACTATCAGGGTTCCCTTGTCCGCTTTCGTACAGAAGGCCCGCCTCTCTTTCGCTCCATTCTGCCCTCTTACGAACAGCGCAAGACTCCATGGGTCAATCGATATTATTACAATTTCCCCCTCGGCATTCAAAATGGATATACGCCGTTCTCTCGCCCACAGGGCGAGGCCAATCTCGATAAAATTACGAGTCGCGATCTCGTGCTTCGCTTTCGCACACTAACGGGTCAGATGACGGGTACGAATGTGGGGCGTTACATTGTCTATGTCTATGCGGAAACCTATAATATGTTGCGTGTCTACGGCGGGCGTGCGGGTCTTATGTTTGCCTATTAATCTTGGATAGTAGTAGAATGTCGTGCAAGGAGCTGAAAACCAAAAAGTATCAGACACGGAAATCACCTGCCTTTTCCGCACAGGCGTGCAAGGGTCTAACAAAGAAAGGTAAGGATGGGACCTATATCTCCAAGGCGGACAAACGGGGCATTTATAAGTGGATACGAGCGGGAAACACTCTTCGTAATACACAAAAAGTCCACTTGCGAAAAGGAAAAGTCTATGATGTTCTTGATAATGGTGCGCGCCCTTACCGTGTATATGTCGATGGTTCCACCGTCAGCATTTATATCGGCAAACAAAATAGCGATTATACCTACGATTATGATAAATTAGTTCGAACGATCAAGGCGAAAGAGGTTCATGTGGGAGGGAAAAAGTCACAACTTGGAAATTCCATTCTCGTTCATGTTTCTGGAAATAACTATCTGTACATCGGTCATGAGATTTACGAATTCCAAATGGAGGATACCGTCGATACCTATTTCTCCATCGTTGGAAACAGCGATGTCCCCTATCCTGTTCTATTAGGAACCGAAAATGCCTATTTCATGTTGGATCGTTGCTATGTTCCGCGTAGTGAGTTTGATCCCAAGATGACAAAGGCAGAATGGGAAGATTCCTATCAGCGATATTATGGATACGCGGATGCCATGACGGGTGAGAAACCATCCAAAGGGATAAGGGCAGATGGCTTGGAGAAGAAATGTAAGAAAATGAAGGGATTCCACATGGTTGTGAAGCGGGAGTAAAATGTGTTCTGTTTGTAGAAATGCAGAAAACCAGAAGATCAGTCACGCGTGGCTGGAGCAAGCAATCGCCGAACAGAAAAGAGCGTACAGTTATGTGTAAGAAATGCGGTTCAACATGCTTTCTGGGGCCTCATCTGAGTTTCCCTATTTGCACTAGAAAGACCTGTCGCGTCAATCCTCGCGGCGTTCATGCGGCTTATCAGCGTGCGCGTCAGTGGAAACACACTCGAGTCGCCTCAAAAGCAAAGGCCCTTCTTCGAAAAATGAATACGAGAAAGCGCACATAAAAAATTGAAATTGATTCATAGTTATCAAAAGCCAACCATGAAGCTCATTTCCTTTAATGTCAACGGCATCCGTGCCATTACGGGAAAATCCAAGAACGGAGAGAAATTAGGCTCTTCTGCATCAAATGTCCTCACCGCGCTGATCGAGGAGCAGGCGCCCGATGTCCTCTGCTTCCAGGAAATCAAGACGCAATCTGCGACGGATCTTGCCTGGCTCAAGGCTCATTTCCCCTATGTCCATATCAGTGTGGCAGAGAAAAAGGGATATTCGGGCGTAGCCCTTCTATCAAAAATAGAACCCGAATGGATGACCGAGGGGTTCGACGAGTTCGACGAGGAGATCATCGGTGAATACAAGGAGCGCGAGTTCTCTCAAGAGGGTCGCATCCTCACTGCGAAGTTTGCTCACTGCATCGTCGTCACGGTCTATACTCCCAACTCCCAGCCTGAACTGGCGCGTCTGGAGGAGCGTATCGCATGGGAGTCCGTTCTGCGGATGTATCTCCTTCAACTGCAAGAGAGCTATGAATGCCCCGTGATCCTATGTGGAGATCTCAATTGCGCCCATAAGGAGATTGATTTAAAGAATCCCAAGGCAAATAAGAAATCACCTGGCTTCTCCGCCGAAGAGCGCCAGGAACTCCAATCCATGCTCGATGCGGGCTTTGTGGATTCCTTTCGATCTCTCCATCCCGATACCGTGAAATACTCCTACTTTAGCAACTTTGCCAATTCGCGTGCGCGAAATGTGGGATGGCGCATTGATTACTTCTTGGTCTCCTCTTCCCTCCGTGAGAATATCGTGGAAGCCGATATTCTCACCGATTACTTTGGATCGGATCACTGCCCTGTTGTTCTACAGCTTACCTTCTAATATTTGCATAAAACACTTATTTTTCTTTATCATTCGGATGTATCCTTCACCACCTTGAAATGAAGATCCGCCGCCTTATTATTGTATTTTGGGAGCGCCAAAATGACCTCACGACTGTACTCAGGAAATGGAATCGTACCCGACCATGGCTCCCCACCCTCAATCCATGTGCTGATTTTCTGCTTCAATTCCATGAAACTCAGCACATTTGAGCGCACACCACCCTTTTGAAGTTGATTCAATAGACTTAGTCCTTCTGATAGTCGTTCCTCCTTGGTTTTCTCCTTTTTTCCCATCCTATTCTTTTAAGAGATTTACAGTTTAGGCTCTGATGTAACCATGAGCATCATTATTGAGGATAAGGATAAGGATAAGGTGGAGGACAAGGAGGACAAGGCGGAGGACAAGGTGGAGGCGGTGGAGGACAATACTGAAGCTGGATCAACGGTGGTGGCGGACATGGATTAGGAGGTACTGGAACAAAACATTTGCTGGTATAAATATTTACTTTATTGCAATAATAATTTAATAACTTCGTGGGGTCCTTACTCATTTTATTGATAGATCAGATAATTACTCCTACCCGGATATTATAACCCTATCAGGTAGGAAGAATGACACCATTCTTAGCCATCTTACTTATTTTATTTGTCGTTATCATTGCACGACTATTTTGTGTCACGGAGGGGTTTGCAGATATGGCATCACAAATGAGCGTGCAACTTGCCCCATTACAATCGGATTATCAATCTCTCGTATCCTTTTATCAATCCTTTATGCCTACATGGGAACAAGCGATTAATGCCGATATTCGTATGAATATCACCCAACCACCTCTCACTAGTCCAAAAGAAACCACTTCCTCCTCATCTCCTCCCACGCCATCTGAAGATCAACTCAACGAACATATTCCTCAAATGGAAAAGGAAGCAGGGCATCCTCCCCTTTATTTTCCTCGAATCAATCACATACCCGAGACGCTCACACCCGAGACGCTTCCTGCGATTCTTGCTATTCTTGTTCCTCTTGCGGGCGATTCCACCGTATATGACAGCATGTTTGATCCCTTTAATCATGCTCTGGAGTATATGAATAACAATCTATCAAATGTTAGTCAAAGTCTAAATGCGGCATTAAAAGGTACGAGTGAAGGGTTTTATGCAGATTGTACCTGCTCCCCTGAAATGATTGCGAATGCGATTCAAAAACAAAAAGACGATGAAATGAAAAATCAGGTGAGTCAAATCACAGCCATTCTGAAGGCATTTACACAGAATACCAGTTTGCAGGCTAATCTTGTAACAAATCAATCACTCGTTTCAAACATGAACGATATCAAAAATAAGGCACAAAGCGGCGAACTCCTGGATAGCTATCAGGCTCCTCCAGAAACTGGGACATCGGCTGTTACTTATAACATTTCTCCTAAGTTTAATGCGTGGGATAACTATAAACGGGATTATCCTGAAGAGGCAGATGATTTTGCGAAATCATCGCCCACATGGATGGTTCCCATTTTAGATTGGATACATGACATTTCTACGAATATGCACCCATAACTTAGATCCGTACATTCTTTATTGGCTGTTTTCGTTTGGTATTACGGCTAGTGTTACGACGCGTGTTACGAATCGTGTTACGCCTTGCGTTGCGACTAGTGTTACGACTCGTGTTACGCGCTATGATCGATTTTGGTTTGCCATCTGTATTATCCAGAACCATCTTTAGCTCCTGCTTTTTTGCCGTGATTCTTCGTACTTTTGAGCGAATGAGCGAAGGAACGGAGGATTGATGACCCGAGCACTCCAGCGATACAAACGGAAAATAGAATTGATCAGGGTGACTGCGAGCATAAATGTTAAGTTGAACCAGTTGATTGGCAAGGCATTCCATCGAACCAATGTTGAAGAATTTGGACTGAATGAATCCCAGGCTAAAATAGAGCGTAATCAGCGTATCCATCGAGGCAATTCGCAGGATTTTATTATCCTTCATCGGAACATTGAAATAGGAGTGACAAGCTGACTGTTCGATAATAAATACTAGCGGCTGTTTCTTTTGATGTAGGATGTGTACCGAAGGAATGAGCTCCACTCCCTTATTATGGTAGGATTGAATCTGAATGATATCGTCGCCTTTTTTATGCATTTGCTTAAATTCCGCAAGAATCGTATTCGCATCCGCCAATGCATTCGACGAAAAGAAGAGAATCGGTTTCTTCTGTGAAAGGATCCACTTTGTACTCTCCAGCTTTTTCTTATAGGATTGCTCGTAAAAGGACAGTAAATCTGCACCCGCAAATACGCGTTGATTTTGAATCACAAAATGAATCGTATATTCGATCTGTTCTTGCGTGAGTGCATTTCGTAGTAGCGGAGAGCGAGAATAACATGAACGAATCGGGACAAACTCATTAAATAACATGAGACGCTCAAATACCTTTTCCCAACGACGAACTTCTCCCCGCGGCCGACTGAGCTCCAAATACATTAACATGCGCAATGTGCTCGCATCCAAATAGGAGATTCCATCTACACGAAATTCGCGCTTGGAGAGCATGCGATAGAGCTTCGGATCAATAACTGTGAGATCCGCAACAGGAATATAGTCCACATACACCTTCAAGGTTCCTTCATGCATGCCTTCACGCACGGAAATCTCGGCAAACCCCGCTTTCTTTAAATCCGTGACGATCATACGAATGTCATCATGTTGCGAGGGGGTAAAGAAATCATAGTCTGGAATGGAATACTCGGGATTATAGAACTTGTATTTGGCGGGCAAATAGGCATTAATCGCCTGACCTCCGTAGCAAATACGATGTTTCTTTCGTAAAAAATTCTCGATCACACGGATGGCTAACAAAATGTGATCATCGTGGGCCGAATCGTAATCAATTTTGGCCTGTGCCATCTCGGAGGCCTTTTTAATGATCATCAGCTGCTTTTCAAATTGTCCTTTATCGAACATATCCGATGTAATGTGCTCGAGTTCGGACTCCATGATCGCTCTACCTAGTATGATTGTATTTCTTGGGTCTATGCTCCGTTGAACACGGAGCAGCATATATTGTCCTTTGGACAACAGGTTAGATATCAGCAGCACATCTAAAGAGACATCTTGATAAATAGGACAATGAAGATCGTTGAATTGGGGAAAATGTTCCGCCCTGGAACCTCCGCTGTGTATCCACCTTTTAAAAAGGGTCGATACATGGAGGAATTTATGTATGAATACTTGCTGGCCCAACAGGATGATCTATCTACCGACTGGGTCTATCTTCCCGTATATTGGACGAATCTTCAAAACCATCCTGGATTCGCGGAAAATAAGGCGAAGCTGCAAATTGTACTGGATCGGGCACTAACAAGTATGCCATCGGATACGAAGTATTTCACCATTGTTCAGCACGATGATGGTCCCCAATTGAAGATCCCTCCCCAGACAATGGTGTTTGGTGCTTGCACGGGTACCATTCCGTTACCTTTAATCTATGAAGACACCTCTCTTACACTATTGACAGCTCCACGTATGAACAAAAACATGCTGGCATCCTTTGTGGGGACCAAGACCACTCATCCTCTTCGCGGAGAAATGGTTCGCCATCTGGAGGGGAAACAGGGCATCCAATGTCAAGGGGCAGATGTATGGAAAGTGAATGTGGTAGAACAAGATGCCGCCCGATTTGTAGAATGGACCCTGCGCTCGAAGTTCTGTTTAGCACCACGAGGGTATGGTCGGAGTTCCTTCCGATTTTTTGAAGCCATGCAGCTTGATACCATTCCCGTGTATATTTGGGACGATGTGGAATGGCTCCCCTACAAGGATATCTTGGACTATTCCACCTTTGCCATTTCCATTTCACATCGGGATCTTCCACAGCTCTATGACCGCCTTCGATCCATCACAGACGATACCTATCAGCGCATGAAACAGGAACTGTTGCGGGTTCGTCATCATTTTACACTGGAGGGAATGGCGGAGTATATTGTGGGCAGACTTACATGATAACAGGCGTCATCAGTTGTCCTCCAAAGCTATTTTTGTTCTGAGATGATACGCCTGGGACGATTGCCTTTGGTGGGGCGCGGCGCAATTCCTTTGGCTTGGGGCGAAAACTATATGTTTTAAAGTATTTCTCAGCGAACATGAAATCATTCGATGTATCAAACAATGTGATTGGCACACACTGTACTCCAAACTTATCCGTGATAGAGGTAAATGTACTTTCCGAAACGGGTTGTAGCGGATTGGATGGCAGACACATTGTCCATTTATTGGTCGTATTGATTTTAAAGGTTGCTGCTTCGGTGTCAGGTATGTTGTAATATTCATCCGCAGAATCGAGAACACCATGTCCTGCATCACTTGTAGTAACACCTAACTGTTTTATGCTATAATTCAGTTGTAGGTTGGTATTGTAATGTAAATCATCCTTTGGCTCATATTTCGGTATGTTATTACAAACGCTCGGATCAAATCCAGTGGTATCGGCATTATTGAAAATGAGTACCTTTCCATTATAATCGGTGATTGTATTGACAAGAAGTTGATCAGGCTGAAGCTGGCGAAAATAATTTCCATTGGCCTCCTGTTGATACAATCGAGTGCCAAATACTTGGAGTGCCTTTGCCACCTGTGAATAATAATTGAGATTCTTGAGAGAGCAGCGATCCGTTAGATCGGGCATTCTGAGAAAGTTCAGAACAACGATCACAGGGTCGGTACTATTCTGACAGGTTTGATCAGAAAATGCGTAGTTGTTAATTGCGGTGCATACCTTATCAACTGTGGTTTGATTGATATTCTTGCATAGATCATTATTCCAATTTATCAAATAATCGGAATTCTCATTTCCTGTTCCTGTTCCCTTTCGCACCACAAGATAAGGAGTATAATCTGTTTGATCGCATGACATACATTGCTCCACAAAGTCAATGTCCAGCACAAATGCACGACATCCCGCTTTCACTGCATATTGCACTGCCACATTGGCATCAAAATATCCGTTATCCATTGGACCCAGATATCCTGATAGGCGACAGCCAAGTACATAGAAATTAATTAACATTTGTTCCTCTGGTAATATGTCAGGCGTTGTTAATGTAGATTGTTGTCCAAGATACTCGGAAAGTGCCCGTCGTGCATTGGAGGCGGCGTCATATTTCTGCGATAAAAATGAGAGCTGCTCTGTTTTCGTTTTTACCTTCTTATCCGTTGGAGTTGATGGCAGTGATTTCGTGAGCAGAATAAGGAATGCGATACATCCGATAGATGCAATGCCAATTTGCACAGAACGATACCAGGCATTAGGATTAATTCCAAGCCCTATCAAATAGATTGCGAATACAATGAAAAATGCCAAATATGTTATCGTTGCACCCTCCATATCCCTATCCCATTAGAAGAAGTTAATTTCTATAAAAATACGGTAAAACCGGAAGTCGCCATTAGGTTTCTTTGCCAAAGAAATGCGGCTTTTCCGTGAAATAATAGGCCTGGAATTCATCCAGTAAAATGCGTGGATCATTGGGATACTTCATTTTTTGTAAAAGTGTATGAACCGATTGTTGAAACGGCTTTGAAAAGGAGTTCCATAATTGGCGGACCTCTTGCTGATAGGTTGGGTCTAGGTAGAACCGTGCATGCTGTAATTCGTGCCGCTTTGTCTGGATGTCCCCTTTTTTATAGGCAATCAGATACTGTGCCTTGTATTTCAGTAGAGGACTCTTGGGGCTGTGTGTTTGAATGATGGTTGCGGGAACATTCCACCCGACTCGACCCTTAATGTGTCCTTCGTAGGCATCGCATGCACTTTGGAATTCAGCGGGAAGGTCACGGTGATCATCATAGATCAAATGGAGAACTTGGCCCTGTTTTACAAATTTCATGTCGATCAAATGAGTGACTGAAGCGAAATCAAATTTATTTAATTTCGAAGCCCTTAGTATATGGTAATGAAATGAATGTTCGTACTCTTCGTCGCTCCGATAAACCGCATATTTTTGAACTTGGAGGCAAGATCTTTCGAGAAAAGGATGAGATTCCTCTTCTCCAGAACGCCCTCCGCTGTTGTATCCCTTCTCTCTCCTTTGTTGCCGTGGAAGATGGGAAGATCATCGGATTTGCTTTAGTAGGCCAGAAATGGACGAAAGAGTATTATCCCTTTATGAAGACGATTCCCGACTGTTATGAATTGGCATTTTTAGGCATTTCGCCTTATTGTCAAGGTCGCGGAATTGGAACACGATTGTTGAAAGAAACACTGCACGCCATCTTTCAACGATCGACACACTTTACCTGCTGGCTCCTCGTCGACACCTCCAATGTCGGCGCGATTAAAATGTATCAGAAATGGGGATTTCGATGCTGGAAAGAGACCGAGACGGAGGAACGCGGCTGGATCATGGGGCTTTCCTGGCGACGATATCATGATGTAGCAGTCCTTACTGGTTAGAGAATAATGAATTTAAAAAATTTGAATGCATCCTTTTTCTGGTGTAGTCTCATCAGAAAAAGTATGGAAATTGGCACACGCTATTACTATGTTAAACTCGATAATATCCTTCCCGCTAACGCAGATTGTATGGGCTACAAACGCATTTCAGCCACTTCCGGCCAGGAATTGCTGGAGCACGCCCGCATATGGTTTCATATTCGTGTAGATGTTAGTCGTCTCCAACTATGGACCGCAAGTACCTTTCTGCACTCCGTGCGCGTTGATCATCTCGCTTCGATCCCTCTCGAACACGAATTCCTTTACCTACGAATTACTCATCCTCCTCATGCACCACAGACAATCGTTTAACGAGGGTTGCCGCGCACTTCTCCCAAGTGTATTCCGCCGCCTTCTCCTTACCCTTTTGCGAGTGACGCTTTCGCAGCTCCTCATCAAACACATAGCGCTCCATCGCTTTTGCCACATCCTCTGGATCCACCAGCTGAGCCTCTCCCGTCACGGTGGAATGCGCCTGCGGAATATAGTACCGCAGTTTCGGCTTTACCAGGATGGAATTCTCCTCCGTGCAATACTCCGTGTATCCATTGATCTCAGGCACAATCTGCGGAATACCGAGCCACATCGGCTCAAACGAACATAGACCAAATCCCTCCCCCTCCGCGCAACTTACACAGACATCGCCGCAATTATAGAGCAGATTGATATCGTCATCCTTGTAACAGGTGTCCTTTGAAGTAATCAGGAGCCGGTTCCCATACATGTCAATGGATCCGCCCTGTAGCTTGATCTCCCTGGCAAAAATCTCAAAAAGGGGGAAACCGCCGCGCTCGCCCTTATCCGCTACCATCATCATGTAGATCTGCTTCATGGGGAAACGAACCATCAGCTTCACAAATGCAACGATCAGCAGATCGAGTCGCTTACGCGGGATATTTTTATTCATCGACAGAAACAAAAAGACATCCTTGGGGAGACCCAGTGTTTGACGGGCCATGTCCCGTGGAATCGGGCGCAGCATGGCGGAACTTGCAGCATGAGGAAGCACATCCACGGGGCGCGTCATGCCCTGTGCCACAAGGGCCTTCTTCCAGGATTTGGTGAAGCAAAAGATACGCTCGACATCACGATTCAAGATGTCAATGAGGGGCTGAGGCGGGGACACATAGGTCAGATCAGCATAGGCCCAAATCTTAAAGGTACGGTGATCGATGGACTTGCGAATCTGCTCGATGTAGGTGCAAATGACGGACAGATCATTGTAAATGAAAACAATATCGGGCTTCTCTGCTTGAATGACGGCGGGAAGCTCCGCAAAGGCGAACCCTGGCTGCTTCTCTTTTTCACGAGCGGTGGCATCGATGACCTTCACCTGTGGAGGATAAGTACGGCCGATGTCTCCGTTGATAAGCTTC
>Ga0315293_10005700_pt1 | contig 11719 bp, 12 predicted proteins | sample YL17G13_20_MG_FD_203071 | JGI IMG/M metagenome (GOLD analysis project Ga0315293, IMG submission 203071) | Sediment microbial communities from Yellowstone Lake, YNP, Wyoming, USA - YL17G13_20 | ecosystem: Environmental > Aquatic > Freshwater > Lake > Sediment | place: USA: Wyoming | collected... | reverse complement strand
AAGTACTATCACTAGCTGCATTGGCCTCGACGAACCGCCGGATGCGGACCCGCATGTCCGGTGGTGTGAGAGGGAGGATGGGCGACCCATCCTCCCTACTCGATTCCCCCTGGCGTGACCCCCGCCCGGCCGGTTCAGTAAGCGCCTTGCTCAGAGGTGGCCGGTATCGTAAGTCACGTTGAGCCGGCCATTGGAATTGAACAGAGGACACTCACATTCAACGGAGGCATGGGAATGAAACGTCTCAGTGGGGCAGATTGGCGGGCCATCTTCTTCCTGCTCACCATCACGGCGCTGATCCTGGCCGTGGGTGCGCCGGAGACCTTGCCCTGGTAAGTCGAGCGGCCGGAGCCGGGAGCGACCCTACTCCGGAGACCGGATCGAGGGAAGTGGCTGAGGGATCGCACCTTGGCCGGGCGGTCCGGGATGGGGGCGCACAGAGGTCAGGGCCGGGTGACTCTTTCGGCCGGCTGCCCGCCCTGGCGCCGTGCGCCCCCAGCCATTCACTTTCTCACCTGGGGACTGGATGCTCCTGATCGCGCTGTTCGGCATGGGGCTGCTTGCCGGGCTGGTGCGTGGCGGCAGCCTGCGCAACCTGGCGACGCTGCGCGTGCGCTGTGCCTGGCTGCCGCTGTTGGCGTTCGGGCTGCAAGCGTGTTTTGTTGTATTTGGCCGCGAACCGGCATCGATCCCGACCTGGGTGAGGATCTTCGTCCTGCTGGTGACCTGCGTGGGGCTGATCGGGTTCCTGCTGTTGAACCTCCACCTCCCCGGCAGCCGCCTGCTGCTTGCCGGGGCGGCGCTCAATGTCATCGTCATGCTCGCCAACGGCGGATTCATGCCGGTCACCCCGCAGGCTTTGGAGCGCTCCGGTCACAGCGGTTACATCGTTGCCCAGGGCGGCGACCAGTTCGTCCGTCGCAGCAAGGATATCGTGATTGAGAAGGAAGACACACGGCTGTGGTTCCTCTCCGACGTGTTCGGGATCCCGGCGCCGCTACCGTTCTCGTCCAACTTCAGCCCGGGGGACCTGCTCATCGGCCTGGGCGCGGCATGGCTGACATACCGTGGCCTGACCTGCCCGGCAAACACGGCGGAAGGTGGCTCGGGGCTGTCGTCCGACGTTACCGCGCGCCAATCAGGGGGACACCGACCATTGGGAAAGGAGCTTGGCGATGGCGCAGGAAGCGATGCACAAGATGATCGGCCGGGCGCTGACCGACCGCCAGTTTCGGGAGGAGTTGCTGCGCAGTCCGCTGGAGGCCACGCATGATTTGCCGCTAACCAGCCAGGAGCGCGAGCTGATCGCTTCTGTGCAAGCCGTTTCGCTGGAGGAGTTCTCGCGCAAGCTGAACGAGCGCCTGCCCGAGTCGCGGGAGCGCCGTCGCGACGCCGGAGCCGAAGCCGGAGCGGCGGCGTGAGCGGCTGCGCGTTCGGATGGATTGTCGCACATATCGGGACATATCCAAAGTTGAGGCGATTCTCCGGCACGACGTTTCCGCCGGACGGGGAGTGAAAATGCAGCTGGCGATGAATCTCTTCTCCTGGCGGCACATCCTGCGAGCGCAATTGGCAGTGCTGTTGCTTGTGGCTGTGATGGCGATCGTCGCCCGCGCCAACGAGATCCCCGGTCCCTCTGGCGAAGGCGCCAGTGCCGCCAGCGGGTTTGTAGTCAGCGAGATCGAGTACAGCCTGCTCGCCTCGGACCCGGCCCGCGTCGATGGCGTCACCTTCAAGATAATCGCCGCCGAGGGGAGGGGCGTTCCAGGCCGGGTAACCGTTTCCGTCGACGACGGCGGCGATTGGATCGCGTGCCTCCCAGCCGGCGGCCTGCGTATGACCTGCCCCCTGCAGGCCTCGGTGCGCGAGTTGGCCTCGGTGCGCGTCATAGCCGTGCAGTAGCGTGTGCGTCTTCGGTGGAGGCAAGTCGGCAGCGCGAGCTGAGCGCAGCTCGTAGGAAGCGTGTTTGGCAGCACGGGTCTGGAGTACTTCCGCAACGGGGTGAGAATCAATGCCGTATCTCATTCAAATCAGCTGCATCAACAAGAGCGACCGTTTCAGCCCACATGATCGCATTCGGGCGATCGGCGGGCGTAGCTCCAGCGGAACGGCCTGGACGCTCTCGCAGGAGGACGCAATAGCGGGACTCGAGTCGGGAAAGTGGAGCTTCTGGGTTTCTGTTGACGGCCGAAGTGTGGGTGTTGTCGTCGCCGTAAGCGCCTATGGGAACAAGTACCTGAAAACGGAGGCTGATGGCGACCAGCCGAATAACCTCCTTAGCTTGCCTGAATGCCCATAGGTTAGCGCGCTTGGGTCAACTCCTCCTTTCCGGCCGCCGGAGTCAACTGGGAGGCAGGTTGTTCCAGTCGATTGCGAGCGTGGAGATCTCTGCGCGGACGATCGGCTCTCATCACCGAGCGAAGATCGAGTCACTTTCACCGGTTGACGAGTAGGCCACATGAGTAGTCAACCCGAAGCCACTTGCGAGGCAGGCACGAGTCGGTGCTGAAAGACGTGTGTGTCTGAGGCGGTAGCGACCTTCCTTGAGGGACGGGTCTGCGGCGTGGTGGACGAGGGGGGGGCGATCAAGACGACGGCATTCACCCGGCGCTATCCGCGGCTCCGATGATGACAGTGAATATGCCTGGATCGCTGTCGGCCAGCCCTGCCGGGAAGAGGATATCCGCCCTTCGATGGGACAGACGGCACTCGGCTACCAGATCAAACCCAGCAGGATCACGCGCTCGAACCACGGCGACAGTTTCGCCAACAGGTCGACTTGAGTGATCAGGTACTGGGCCCCGAATGCCGCTCCCACGCCAAGGATCAGGACAGTCCACGGACGCAAGAAGGCCGGGAACTTGGATCCCCAGCCGGGCACCTTCACCAGAAGCAGCGACAGACCCTTGCCAATGTAGTAGAAGGCGCCGCCGGCGGCGACCTAAGCGAGAACGCTGCCCAGGTTCGACCAGTCGGGCGGCGAGTTCCCCTGCGGCACCGGCGCGGCTGCGCGGCGGAGATTGAGCCAGAGGGCCCGCCTGACGCGCATCCTGGCTGCCACCCCCAGGCTACTGCTGGAACGCGACTAATCTGGCCGTAGAGACCGACGCGGTGGTGTTTATCGAGCAGAGTACTCCCACTGAGCTCCTGCCACTGCCCTAGTGATCGATGGCGGCTGAGCCGGTGTGGCTCCACGGAAACAGGGAGTTGCAGGAGAAGAGCATCGGTGCAGCGTAACAACTCGCTGAAGCTGACCCGGCGGGCGGTGCTTTGATTGCAGCTTGCCTGGCCCGCCGGCGTGACGTAGAGTGAAGTGGGTCCTGCCCGCTTCCGACGGGCAGCTTAGCTCGAGGCCGTTGGACGGCTTCCCGTCAATCCAAAGACGATGATGGCCTGACGCGTCAAGCTATCCAGGGGAGGACCAACCGTGACTCAGACAGACACCGTGCACCCATCAAGGGACAAATACCTAGCAGCGCTCTCTCTCGGCGATGAGCTCCTTCCCTCATTCGTTCGTTCCTTCCCCGGATCCACGCTTGCACAAGGCGACCCTTCCTGGCTCGAGAACTGGTTCCGCGCCCGTTCACAGCACTACTTCGAGGACGCTACCGCGGAACCTCCCGACCAGCTTCGCCCACCTCCTTCTCTCGCTGATGCCATTGCACAGGCTGAAGGCATCGCGACATCGCCTTGCATATTGCTCGAGTTTGACGCCCATTACTTCAGAGGATTTCGCACTTTGCCTCGACGGGTTTATTTCTCGCATGGCCTCACCGTCGTAGACGGTCCCAATACCTCTGGCAAGACCAGTCTTGCCGAAGCGCTTGAATGGCTCTTCACTGGCGAGCTACTTCGGCGCACATTGCACGGCCAGGGTGCCCCTCGAGAGCTTGAAGATTGCATATGCAACCAGCTTCGACCGGCGGGCGAGTCAACTTGGGTCGAAGCAACATTCCAGCTCGCAGATGAGCAAAGCATCATCCTCAGGCGTGTGCTTGTATCGGATTATGGATCCACCCTCACCTCTAAACCCATGTCCAAGCTCTACAGAGACGGTGTTGAGCTCTCCCCCGATGAAGAGGTGGGACTCCTCGACGCCATGGTCGCAGGGATCCCTCCACTCCTAATGCAACACTCCCTCCGGGTGTTCGTCCAGAGCTCTCCGTCAGAACGCCGTACCTACTTCGAACGGCTGCTACGGCTTGACGAGGTCACATCCCTTGTGGAGAGAGCCGTGATCGGCGACGCCCGCCTACCCGACTTCCCGAGTCCGACAGGTGGAGTTGCCCTTGCCAAATGGCAGCGTCTCAAGTCATCTACGCAAGAGCGAAGCTCAAGGAGCTCCTTGACTCGCGTCGAGCGGGCCGTACCCATAAGCCTTCGTGAGGCAATGGCCCAAGCCCTTCTCTCCGTAGGCAAAGCCGAATTCCCGGACCTTCTTCAAGAGGTGAACAATCTCGATGAAGCGATAACCATGGTTTCCACAAGACAGCGCGAGAGACGGCAAGAGGCATTCCCGCTGCTCGTGAGCCTCCGGCCAAGAACATCAATCGATGACCAGCTGCTGGAAACCATCTCCTCCGAACCCTTCAGCCGGTGCCTAGACCGCATTGTCGCTGGTCGCTCAGCCCTTGCCGCACTGGAGGCAGCATCAAGGCAAATCACTGACGCCGAGATAGCCATTGCCAATGCGTTTTCGCTGCTCAGCAGCGCGCAAATCATAGCCGAGGCAGCTCTACCTTCAACATGCCCACTCTGCGCATACCAGCAGGTGCCGACTCTCACCGCCGACCGAATTCGTGTCATCCGCTCATGGGGCCCCGCGCGAGACGCGAGAACTGCCGCAACCCAAAGCCTCGCTGCGGATGTGGAGGCTCTCCGCCAGCGCATCGCTGACGTCACACGCGCGAGAACGGCGCTTCTTCCAGCCCAACGCCCACCCGAAGAATGGCATGCCGCAGTCCAGGCGGCGCCGCCGTCAATCGCCGCGTTCGCCAACCAACTGCACAATGGCGCAAGCGCCATAGCCCAATCTCTTGGAAGCTTCGACGACGCACGCGCCCAGCTCGCATCGATCCTCGCATCGCCCCACCTTACCGATCAAGACATCGCCAGCCTTCGCGAGGCCACCCACACTATATCGAGCGAAGCCCCAGCGCTCCTCCGCGGCTCGAGGGAATACGCTCAGCTCTTTTCAGAGCTTGAGGCTAGTGTTGCCGCACTCTCGCGCGAGGACCCCGCCTATGGTTCTCGAGAAGCCTGGTTAGATGTAGCTTCAGATCAGGAAACTACTGCAACTGACATCCTGTGGGAAGCCGCAAAGGCGAAAGCGCAACGTGAGCTCGCCTCCCTGAGACAAGCTCTAATACAATCCCGCAACACCATTCTAGAGGCGCGTCGACAGCAGTTAGGCGAGGGCATCACGGCTGTCTGGAGGGAGCTGCGCGAAGACACCTACTCGGTCTTCAGCCGCTTATACATCCCCGAGCCGCGCGGAAGGGGATTCCCTGTCGAGATCGAGGTAAAGGCTGTACTTGACGACGGCACACAACAACGTGAGGTTGATGCCCTAAGGGTCTTCAGCGAGTCGCAAGTCCACGCGTTGGGTATAGCTGCATTTGTCACGCGCTCCGCCCTCCTCGGCCATCGCACTGTCATCTTGGACGACCCCGTTCAGTCAATGGACGAGGATCACTTTAGGACATTCGCAGGCTCGCTACTTCCTTACCTCGTCGGCCAAGGTCTCCAAGTCATAGTCCTCACTCACAACGACACGTTCTCGCGCGACGTGAGCCATGCCTTCTCAGATGCTCAGGACTACACAACCATGAGCATCCGTCATTCTAGGAGGGAAGGCTGCCTGGTCGACGAGGGGAACCGCAGGGCCTCAGAACGACTCAAGAGAGCGGAAGACCTAGGCGAGGAAGGTAGATTTCAGGATGCTTGGCGCCATGTTCGTCTGGCTATGGAACGGATCTATCTTGTCGCCATGCTGAAGTATGGGGGCGAAGGCTTCGATCCCAAGGCCTGGCACAACCAGACTGCTGATTTTATGTGGAAGAGCGGCACAGAGGATGTCATCTCGCGGATCGCCCCGGAGGGCGGCCCTCGCTTGAGGGACATCCTCGCTCTCTCTGTGGCGGGCGCCCATGACAAGGCCCCTCCCGGCCATACCGATCTAACACAGGCGATCCGCGACCTTAGACAGCTGTTGACCACACTCCGCTTGGGCTCTGGCTAACGCGGCCAGTATCCTCGGGCCGTGGAGCGAGGAAAACGAGCACCACGACGCAGTCACCGCCATACTGCGCCCTCCGAGGAAGCCGCCCAACAAGTCGTTGAAGCTCACCCGGCGGGTGAGCCTCCGGTGATTCTTGTCTGGCCCGCAGTCTTGCTCTAGGGTCCCGGTAGCGTTGCCCGGCTCCGCCGGGCAGCTTAGCTCGAGGCCGTTGAGGTGCCGATCCTAGTCAAGACCTTCCCACTCACATGCTGAATTCTGCCCTGGCAGGATCATGCTGCTGGGGTTCTGGATCGAGCATCGCCCATCCGCGTCGCAGCGCCTTGCTTCGAAGTGCAGATGGATCCCATCCGAATTGCCCGTCTCGCCGGTCTGGCCCACTACTAACCCGGCCTCGATGACGTTGCCCTCGCGGACTCGAACGGAGGACTCTCCTGTTGGCGCGGAGGCCGTGCCTGACACCCCACAGCACAGATGCCCGAGAATCACCTGGCTTCCGTTGTTCTCCACCACCACCGTCCACCCGAGCCAGTAGCTCCAGCCGGCGTGCGTGACCATTCCGCCCATCGGGGAGTAGATCTCTTCCGACCGGTAGTTGCTCCCGAAATCAACGCCCGTGTGGTTGTAGCCGCCCGGTCGCGGATCGCCGTACCGACTGGTTAGATAGCCGCCTCTCACCGGAACCCGGCACACGAAGCTCTCCGGCCCCGAGTAGTACATCGGCTCCCAGTAGTAGGCGCCTGCGTCGATCACCTGTCCAGAGTATCCGGGAGGGAAATCGCTTTCGTCGTAGTGCCCCACGGCCTGCGGTGTTCCCTGGATCCAGGCCCTGGCAGCTCCCTGGACCGGCGGAGGGAGCTGCGCCGCGACGACCGCCGCAACCCCATACGAGAGCAGGTAGGACGAGAAGACGCATGTTCCAACCGCGCCGACTGCTGCCAGCCCACAGCCCACAAGCCTATTCATACCCATACACCGACAACGGAGGGCGAGCGCCCGCTACTTGGGTGATGCGGATCAGATGGGGAAGGGGGGTGGGGGGATCAGTAGATCCCGAGATCCTGGGGGATGCGGATCCAGACCTTCAGCACCGCGTTCGACAGCTGCAACAGGCCTTCGCCGTGGCCGAGCTGCGTCAGCATGTCGATGTAGTAGTCGGAGAGCTCGAACGGCCCCTGCATGCGCTTGGCCTCGATGGGACTTACCCCCATTAGCAGCTTGGCGCCCACGACCGACAGGATCTGACGGCCGTGCTCCTTCTCCAGGAACTCGCCGATCTGCTGCGAGGCCATCCACAACGCCCCCCGGCGCTTGCGGAACCGCCTGGCCATGTTCTCAATGGCGGCCGCGCCCCCGGGTGTTCTCAACAGCGCCCATACCTCATCCAGCATCACGTGATTGGCTACCTCGGGTCTCGCCTCGTGCCTCCTTAGCACCTCGCTCCACATCAGGCCCATGACCTGCCACAAGTACACCTGTAGCTCCTGGTCATCCCAGGTGCCCGACTCGTTGGCGTTGCGCATACCGAATACGACCAGTCGCTCATTGCGGATGTCGAACGTGGTCGGCGTGTTGAAGTACTCCCGGAAGAGCCCGTCCGCATACGGGTGGAGCATCTCCGCCAGCGAGGCCGCCTCCGCTCGCCGACTGTTGGCCAGAATGCGCATGATGTCCTTGAGCAGCGGTGCGTCCTCCGTCTGCCACGCTTTCACCAAACGCCCGGTGCCTGGCTCGATCAGCCGGCGATCTTCCAGCGCCAGCCGATACGCTTCGGCCAGGGCGTTCCACTCCGGCCCCTTTGGAATCGCCCGTCCCCGCACAGCCTCACAAAATGCCACCAGATGCTTCGTTCCGTGCTCGAGCGGGTTGTCGCTGTCCGGCGGCGTATCCAGAACGTTGATCCGCTCCCCCGTCAGGCCGCCGATCTCGATGTATCGCCCGCCGTACTGGTCGCAGAAGGCCCGCATTTCGCCTTCGATGTCGACCGCCATGACGTTGTTGCCGGCCACCAGCGCCGACAGCATCATCGTCCGCAGCCATACGGACTTCCCGGCGCCCGGCCGGCCGAGCGCCAGGAAGGTCGGCGTCTTCTCCTTGTAATCCCCGAACGGATCCACCCGGATCGGCAGCTGCGTCGCCTGGTCGATGCCCAGGTACACCCCGGCGTTGTCTGTGTACCTGCGCTGGGCCGGCCAGAAGAAGGTCGTCAGGCTCTGCGGTGTCATGTTGCGGGGCTTCTGCTTGAGCACCATCTCACCCGTCGGGAGGGTGGACTGCCACAAAGCGCGCTGCGTGTACCGGGCGGGGAAGGCGCTGACCCCCAGCGTTGTCAGCAGACTCTCCAGATCTCGCACTCTCCGCTCAAGCGTCGGATCGTCCGGAGCCGTTCGCAAGGCGAAGAACCGGATGAACACAGGTGTCTGCCCAACCGTTTCCATTGCCATGCGCTGCGACTGGACGGCTGCCACCTCCTGCTGGTTCGAGAAGCTTGGCAGAATACCCTTGTGGGCCTTTACCATCTCGGTCGCCGAAAGCTGCACCTCGCGCTCTCGAAGCTGCCCCGCAACCGCCGACGGCTCGGCGAACTCCATATACACCGTCCCTGTCCAGCCTCCCGGAAGATTGGCGAGCCGATGCACCATCGCCGGCTGGTGCGGACGGAAATCCTGGATCACGTATCCGGCCACCCTGACGCCGTCCACTTCCAGCGACGTCTCCTTCTCGAGCAAGGTCGAGGGCGCCAGGAGCGCCGCTAGCTCATCCGTCGGCATTCCCGCTCGGAAGGCGCCGGCCTCCGGCGGCTTCATCCTCACCGGCTCCTGGCCCTGTGCCATGGCGATGGCCATGTCCGCCGCGCGCTCCATCGGCATGCCGTTCGAGGCCGGATGGAGCCCCCGCCACACCACCTGGCACATCTCCCCAGGCGTCAGGAGGCGCAGCGGGACACCGCCCTCGCTGAAGGCCGTCGTCACGACGCCCGTCGTCCGCGCAAGCGCGTCTCGCGCCGCCCGCACCTCTTCCTCGAACTCGTTTCCCTTGTGCCCATCCCGGCGCAAGCCCAGCAACCCGCCGCGTGCCATCCGCATCGGGCTCTTCCAGAACAGGGTGTAGATCGTCCTCCAGGTAATCGGCCGGTACTCGTCGAACCACAGCGCCATGTAGGACGTCAGGCTTTCGGCTGCGTCGGAGAGGTTGCCCGCCTGGTGCGATTCCCGCTCACTCACACCATCCCGGCTTGATTCCGCGTGCCAGTACTGCGCCCGCTCGAGGAAGTACTCAAGGTCCGGGGCAGGATCCCTCGGCTCCAGCTGAACCGTGAGCTGCAGGTTGGTCCCGCTCGGCAGCCGCTCCAGAACCGACTGGTAGCGGCGCAGCCAGTAGGCAAAGTCCTGACCGCTTGCTCCCATGTCGATCGTGGGCAGCTCGAGCATCACCAGGAACGTGCCCTCACGCGTGATGATCATGTCGTCCGTCAGGCCGACCACCGGCACCAGCGGTAGCGTATCGCCCTGCGGCGCGCCAGGGCCGCCGTCCGCTCGGCTTCGTTCCGATGAGGCCTGGCCTTTTCTCCGACGAAACACGTCTGTCCTCAGCGCCTCGACCATTTCCCCCTGGATCCCCCCTGCGACATTCCCGTGCCTTACCTCAGATTGACCCCCAGCATCACCAGCAGTTCTTCCAGGCCACCGCCCCAGATCCACGCCAGCAGCGCCAACAGGAACGCCAGGCTCACCACGCCAAACAGGCCGCCCCAGTTGAGGGGTAGGGGCCTGACCTTGACCACCCCGCGTGCCGCCTGCCGCTCGAAGACCTTCTCGATATCGGCCGCACTGTAGGCCGGCTGCTCAACCGCCCTACGCAGCTCGCGTTCTCCGCTCGTGCCCCGCTGCAGAAATCGGCTGCGGGTGTAGAAGCGGATGATGTCAATGAAGTGCTCCTCGAAAGTCTTTCCAGTCGTCGGTGCACGCCCGAGCGCCAGGAGGGCCGCCAGCCCGACGATCAGAGCTGTCACGGCGACTTTCGGGATCAAGCTCATGGTGGAGATCACCACCAGCAAGCCGAGAAGCAGCCCGACACCGAGGATCGCCAGCTCGCGCACGCCGACCCCGATTACGGTCTTCGGCTTCTCAATCGTCGGCGGCACAACACCTGTCATTGCCTAGCGCCCTCCATCCTGCTGCTCATCTCTCCCGCCTTGAGGCCGGCGATTGTCCCGGCTGGAAGAAGCCCGCTGTGTCTCGTCCCACACCGCGGGCGGGTCCAGTGTACAAACCGACCCCCGATCCCCGCAAGTAGGTGCCCATCCCACCCATGGGCTGAGCCGCTCCTCCTCCGGTTGACTACCCCTTCCTGGATCATCCCCTTCGCTCGGGCCCCTTCTTCCTTCTATACGCCCAGACCCCGGCGCAGCCCATCCGCCCGGCCTCGGTCGGGCAGGTTGTTGTAGGTCTCTCTCATCCAGCGATCGAGGTCCGTCGCCTGTGTCCCATCCTCCACTGTTCGACGGGGATCCTCACGAAGCTGCGTCCTTCTGTGGAAGGCCGTCTGCACCAGGTTGTCCAGGAACTCCACGCTGGGTGCCGAACGGAGCTCGTGGGGCCTGACCGTGCTGACGATCTGCCGCGCCGTGTCCAGATCGCGAGCCGTCATCCCGTCGGGCAGGCTCCTCGCGGGCACAGGGTTCCGGAAAGGCGAGGGGACCCCGAATGATGTCTCACGCATCGAGGCCCGGGCGTACGCCACGCCCGCCGCCTGCGCATCCGTGCCGCCGATGCCTAGCTGTCGCAAGCCCATGCGCATGTCCACGCCGTGCTTGTCGCCCACGGCCATCAGGTTCTGGTTGAGCTGTCTTCCCACCTCGAGTCTGTGCGAGGCGTCCTCCGGAGAGATCCCACGCGCTCCAAGAACGCCCTTGGGCCCACCGGCTGTGATCTCACCCTTGAGGTCTCCGTGCGCGGTGTCGATCGCTCTCCCCATCGAAAGCTCACCCTTCTCCCACGGCTCTCCGCTCGCCCCGCTGGCCCTCGCCTCCGCGGCTTGGGCGATGCCCTGCTTCACCTGACTGTGAGCGTTGAGCGCGCTGCCCATGTTCATCCCGGCCGCGAACCCTCTCGCTCCAGGCACCCCTGTCGCAGCGACCGCTTGCCCTATCGAACTCACGGCGCGCATCTGGCTGGAAGCCTCCGCAACGGCTCCCATGCTGCCGGCTGCGCTCAACCCAGTTCCCGCGCTCCCGGCCGCCGTTGCCAACGCCCCTGTGCCCCCGAGCATCCCGCCGACCGCCGGCGCAACCGCCGCGCCGACTGCAATTCCCGCCAGGTTGACAACGGCCATCACACCATGCGCCGCCTTCTCGGCGATCTCGATCACCGCGCCATACACCATCTTGCCCACCAGCGTGTTCATCCCGATCAAGACCGACACGATGCCCAGCGCTACGAGGTATCCCAGGATCCGGTCAACCAGCCCTCCGCCGCTCAA
>Ga0315293_10005696_pt1 | contig 11723 bp, 10 predicted proteins | sample YL17G13_20_MG_FD_203071 | JGI IMG/M metagenome (GOLD analysis project Ga0315293, IMG submission 203071) | Sediment microbial communities from Yellowstone Lake, YNP, Wyoming, USA - YL17G13_20 | ecosystem: Environmental > Aquatic > Freshwater > Lake > Sediment | place: USA: Wyoming | collected... | reverse complement strand
AATTATGGTCTCTACATAACGACGAATCGATGGAATGTGGCCGAAATTCGCGACCGATATGGTATTAAGACTGTGCGAGCAGGTATGGGTTTTGATTCTGCTTTTTGTCATCCCATTGATGCTTTTGGGCTGGAAGTATTGGATGCCGTTTTTGTGGGGCACTGGGAACCTCATACCGAGGGCTATATCATGGCATTGCGGAATGCCGGCATTGATGTGCAGGTGTGGGGATACAATTGGTGGAAGGCGCGTAACGCCGCGTTGCGCAGAGTGAAGCCGTTGCCCTATGCCGATTACGCGTCGACAATTGCTCGCGCTAAGATGGCGCTGTGTTCTCTCTCGCATTGGAATCGAAACGAATCCACGGGCCGTTCATTTGAGATTCCCGCCATCGGGACAATGATGTTAGCGGAATATACCCCCGAACACGAATTTATCTACGGAGATGGTAAGGGCGCTGTACTTTTCTCAAACCTGAGCGAGTTGGTTGAAAAAGCCCGTTACTACCTGGACAACCCAGCCGCGTGTAAAGCGATCGCCATAGCCGGGCAGGCAATCTCTAAAGAGCCGGGGCATTCCTGGACCGACCATATCCGTCGAGAGTGGCCTATTGTCGAGCGTATGTTGGCGCCGCCGGGTTCTATGCCGGTTGATGATGACGACGCACCCTTCTGGCCGGGTTTTCGTAACGGGTCACCGTCACCGCAGGCAAGGAAACAAAACGAGAGGACTCATGGATAGCACAACAACCAGTGCGCCGGAAAAGTCCGCAATGGCTCCTGGTTCACTTACCTTGCGCCGCCTGCTACTTGGGGTTGGATCGTCTGCAATGAGCCAGGTGATCGCGGCGGCTCAGCCGATTCTCCTGGTACCACTGTTCTTTCGTGCTTGGGGTGCTAATGGGTATGGACGCTGGCTGGTATTGACGGCGCTGGTATCATACCTCAGCATGCTCGACCTCGGCGGGCAAAACTATATCGGCAACCTGCTGGCAATTGAATATGCCCAGGGCAATAAGGAATCGTTTCGCGAGAAATTATCTGAGGGCGTGTCACTGTTCACTTTTGTTGCGATCGCAGCCCTGATCTTCTTGGTTATTGTGCTTTTTGGGGTGATGAATTCGAGTTTGCCGGTCTTGGGGAAAGTTTTTTCATCTGAGGAACGCTGGATTATTCTATTTCTTGGGAGTAACTTTCTCCTTTCTATCCCAAGTGGCGTTTATGTTACGGCGTATCGCGCAAGTGGGTTGTTTGTCCGCGGGACCATGTTAGGAAACGTTCTACGCATAGGACATTTTGCGTCTTCAGCCGTAATGTTGTACATTTCTGTCAGTCCATTTGTTTATGCCCTGGTTTTCCTAATCGCAGGTATGATTGGAACAATGGTTATTGTTTGGGATAGTCGCCGAAAAATGGTGGCTTGTTACCAAATCCGAATCGGTCTCGCTGAAGCAAAGAGAGGGCGAAAATACCTGCGCGGTGCATTGCAGTTTTGGCTTCTGGCGTTGGCGAACGGGCTTAATCAACAAGGCGTGTTGTTAGTGCTCGCCATCTTTGCTTCGCCGGCGATTGTTGCGCTGTATGCAACGCATCGGACGGCGGCCGGCTTGGTCGGTTATTTCGGCAGTGTATTGCAAGCACCCTTGTGGCCTGAGTTGAGTTTTCTGTGGGCTCAAGATCGCCGTGAAGAGCTTCGAAAAGTGGCGTTGTTGGCGATAAGGATCATCATGTTAATCAGTGGGTTGGCCGCCTTCACGATGTGGGTATTATTACCCTTCATATATCCGTTATGGACCGGCAAACAGCTACAATTGCAACCTGTCCTGTTTGCCGTTTTTCTCATACAAGGTGTTCTGGCAGCGGGGTGGTTCACCTCCGGTTGGAGCCTCCTGGCTGCAAATCAACATCGAGTGCCGGCGAGATGGTCGCTCGCCAATGCGGTCGTGACGATTGTGCTAGCCGTCTTGCTAGCGTCGATATTCGGCATTTTAGGCGTTGCACTGGCAACTCTCATGGGAGATATGTTATGCGGCCTATTAGTTTATCCAAAGTTAGTGGCTAATACATTGAGGTTTAGTGTCTGGCGTGTTTACCAATCCATGTTACTGGTGGCTTCCCTTCTGAGCTTGCTCGTGCTTGTCGTTCTAGTCGGAGCCAGGCTAATGGAAGGGTGGCCATTCGTTGCATTTCTTTTATTAACAATAGTGATTTGGAGTATCTCAGCTTTGTACCTGACGTTAGGTCGAGAAATCCGACAAAATGTGACAATTTAGTTCCAAACGACTGAAGGGAAACAATATCGAATATGAACCTTTGTTTTTGTGCTGCCAGAGAAGGAAGCTAGGGTATTGAGATCCCCTAATTCTTTGTATCGAAGGGGCAAAGGAAAACTTCCGTTTTTTGTAGAGGCCCAGTCAAGCCAATTCTTTAATAGGAAAGGATCACTTGGAGTATAGGGTTGAAACCGATCAACAGTAGAGGGGAAGAGACCTGACGATACATAGGGCTTCGCTCGTCAATTTGGGGATACTTCTTGTCGATGTGCCGAGAGTGGATTTAGTGAAAATCGATATAGAGAGAGTAGGGCAAACGATTGAAGAATAAGCAGAGGTTTTTACACCAACTTAGGTTCTTGTAGTTAAATTCCTCCTGAAGTAGATTGACAATGATCGACGTGAGGTTAATGGGCTGAGATCCAATTAGTTTTTAACATTGAACTTTCGAATCTAGAGATCAGCTGTCCGTGGATGTATTTACTGCTGTGACGAGAATTGAGGACTGTATGAGTAGAGGATAATATTAATATGCGAATAAATGAGCCGGTGATGATAATGGTAAAAACGGTCACACGAGTGACACTGGACCGACTTGGATTTCTTCCTTATGCGCGGAAAATTCAACGATATTTTTTTTCGCGACGGCAAAACCGCTTGACGCTAAAGGAAATCGCGGCAATTTATACCTCCCATTATCATGAAATGGCCAGCTATGGTAGCTCAAAGGAAACCAGTAGTTGGGAGTCCGACGAAATCATAAAGCTTGCGCATGCTAAAGCCATAATCCAGGTACTGCCTCATATCAAAAAGATACTGGTTGGAGGATGCTCATCTGGGATGGGTGTCTTGGCTTTCAGGAAACTAGGATTGGATGCATGGGGTTTCGAAATTTCCCCTGATCTGGACCGCATTGTGATTCCTGAAGTAAAAGCCTATATCCGCCCCGGCTCGATGATGGATATTCCATTTGCAGCGAGGGATAACTTCGATTGCCTGCTCACGACCGATGTCTTGGAGCACGTGCAACTCAAGGATATTAAACGTATAGTTGGAGAAATGGTGCGCTTGAATTGCCAGTATATGGCCCATCTGATTAACCATACGGCGATGACACCAGATCACATGACATTGAAGCCATCGAAGTGGTGGGCTAATCAAGTTCATCCTTACTACCGACTCCGATCCGACCTGCACGCCCCGGAAACTGGTAATCCCCGCATCTATGGCCTGAACGGCGACCCGTTACATGTCTATACGTTTTGGGAGAGAACTGTTAATAAGCCATTTTCATATTAATAACCGTGTGACGATAGTGAGGTAAATTTACGCGATCAAGAGGTTAAGTTTTGAATTTTACCTTTTGGCATCACGAGATTCACGGGCCAATAAGCCTGGAAGAAATTTGGTCTGGCCAACATGGCTTTGGCGGGTCTGTTGCTCGCCTGCGCTTTCTGTTTTGGCTTGCGGAGCGCGGACATAACGTTCACTTGATCGGTAATGTTCAATCAGGGAATCTGCGCGGTGTCACAGCATCCTCAGGGATTGACTTGTTAGAATCAGGCACGCTTCATGACAGAACAGGGCCGGCTATATTAGTATTGAACGATGCTCCATCTGACGAAAACTGGCAGAAGGTCGCTCACCTTCCGGACCTCATTCGTTTATATTGGGCAGGGGTGCCATTTCCTTTCAAGTGGCTGGAACGAATTAGAAGCGGATCGTTACATCGTATCATATGTGTAAGTCGGTATCATCGTGACTTGTATCGAGTTTATCGTGGCTTTGAGCATATTGAGTACTCTTACTCCGGCGTAGACCTGGATTCGATTGATCTGGCGGTTTGTTCAGAGTTTGCCGATCCCACAGTACTCTTCATCTCAATGCCGCGTCGAACCAAGGGATTCCATAATCTCTTGAACGCATGGAATTACGTGCGTGCAGAAATACCCAATGCTCGCCTTCGCGTTTGTGGAGCTGCTTCAATGCATGATCCCAAGACGCGCCTCGGCAGGACAGGTGTATTAGATACTGAACTCGAAGGGGAGTTCCCTGAGTTCTTTTCCAACCCTCCACAAACTTGTCGACAGAATGGGATTGAGCTTATGGGAGCTCGTAGCCTCGAGGCAGTATATGGCGATCTTAAGGGTGCTTGTGTTGCAGTAGTCAATACCAATTGGAGCGGTTCATTCGAGACGTATTGTCGAAGCGCGTTGGAAGCACAAGCGGTTGGAACACCTGTCGTAGGTGCCAATCGCGGATCTTTACCTGAGGTGATCCAGGATGGGGTAACGGGGATCTTGGTTGACAAGCCCGATCCTAGCATTCTCGGCGCGGCGATTGTGAATCTGTTACGTAATCGTGATTTGAGGCAGCGGATGGGGGATGCTGCAAAAAGCTGGGCTCGTCCTATGTCTGACTATGCCTTGCTTATACAGGATTGGGAGAATATTGTTCGGCGGGTGCAGGCTGGCAAACCAGCCCTAACTGAGCGACTCCAAGTTAGCGATTTACTGCGTAGGCTTGGTTATGGGCAGGCGCGGCTGTGGGTAAAAAGACAGATTGGGCACTTTTCCGGGAGCAAATGCACAACATGAAGCAGACGTTTTATGAGATTTTGGTCCCGCTGTGGCCATTCCGTAGAGGGCAAACGCGCTGGCTGAACTTGGTGTCGCAAGTTCTTGGCATCCGAGCCTATGGTTTCCTTAAACAAAAGCGGGTTGGCGACTATAAGCTCCGCCTTGACCCGGGTGATGCTAACGATCTTCAATACTACTTTCAAAGGGTGGGGGCAGGATACTCATTCTTGATGAAGCGATTGCTCAGGCTCGGTGACAGTGTTATTGATGTTGGAGCAAACGTCGGCTACTTTAGTGCAGTCTGTGCACAGTGCGTCGGCTTCGAGGGACAAGTTCATGCCATTGAAGCATCGCCATTCTTGGTTGAACGCCTTCGTCAATGCGTTGCAGAAGTAGCCGGTGGTCCAATCCGGGTTTATCATTCGGCGGTTTGGAGGTCATCTGGGGTGGTCTCATTCAGCGCTGCATCCAATTCTGGCTGGTCTGCCTTGCGTGAGAACGCTACCTTTGAGACATTGGCTACAGTTCAAGTTCCCGCGATCACGCTTGATGAATTTGTGGCTCGTGAAGATATTCATAGGGTGAGAGTGCTCAAACTTGATATCGAAGGTGCGGAAACCGATGCGCTAATAGGGGCACCCAAACTCCTAAAGAGCGGCATAGTGGACTACATCCTGGTGGAAGCGGAGCCCAATCGGCTCAAAGCATTTGGTCACACCGGTCAGGAACTGGCATACCTGATAGAACAGAATGGGTATCGCCCGGTTTGCATGATTGAAAATGATGTCGTCATGCCCCCTACGGAAGATCGGCGTATCCCGGGTTCTTCCAATTGCGATTATCTCTATGCGCAAGATAAATTGTACCAACCTACAGTCACCTTACTCTTGTAACAGCGGATGAGAAATCATGAGGGAATTGGAATGAAGTTTTTTATTACTGGTGGCGCCGGTTTTATCGGTAGTAACTTGGTGGATAGGGTGCTACAAGATGGTCATGAGGTCACGATCTACGACAACCTGTCTACAGGATTCGAACGTTTCCTGACAAACGCGAGTCGCAATGTAGCTTTCAAGCTGGTGAGAGGGGATACGCTTGATCTGTCGAGGCTTACCAATGCAATGGCTGGTTGTGAGTTTGTCTTTCACCTGGCTGCCAATGCAGATGTTCGTTTTGGCACGAAACATCCGCGTAAAGACCTCGATCAAAACACGATTGCGACATTCAACGTTCTGGAAGCTATGCGCGCTAACGGAGTTCGGCGGATCGTTTTTGCCTCCACTGGCTCGATTTATGGGGAGCCAGATGTCTTTCCAACACCGGAACATGCGCCGTTCCCCATACAAACGTCGCTGTACGGCGCGTCCAAGTTGGCCGGCGAAGGATTGATCCAGGCATATTGCGAGGGCTTTGGTTTTCAGAGCTATATATTCCGCTTTGTTTCAATCCTGGGTGAACGCTACTCCCACGGGCACATCTTTGATTTCTATAAGCAACTCCTCGCCGATCCCCGTAAGTTGCACATTCTGGGGAATGGTCACCAGCGCAAGTCGTGCCTCTACGTGCAAGACTGCCTGGATGCGATATTCCTGGCAATAGAAAAGGCACAAGATCGCGTGAATATTTTCAACCTTGGCGCCGACGAGTACTGCGAGGTAAATGATTCGATCGGCTGGATCACTAACCACTTGGGATTGACGCCCAAACTTTCATACACGGGCGGCGAACGCGGCTGGATTGGTGACAGCCCATTCATCTTCTTAGACTGCGGCAAAATCCGGAGTCTTGGCTGGACGCCAAAGCTGTCAATCCGAGAAGGCGTTGTTCGGACCTTGGAATACCTGCAATCAAATCCTTGGGTCTTGGAAGTGCGAACATGAGAGTATGTGTTGTCGGACTCTGGCATTTGGGCACGGTGACAGCTGCCTGCTTGGCTTCGGGCGGACACGCTGTTGTGGGTCTGGACTTCGACGTTGAGACGGTGGAGCGATTGCAGGCTGGACAGCCTCCGTTATTCGAGCCGGGGCTAGAAGACTTGGTGAAACGTGGCCTGGCGGAGAGTCACCTCAGTTTCACAACCGACATCGTCAATGCGGTGAAGGGAGCACAGGTGGTGTGGGTTGCGTATGACACGCCTGTAGACAATGAGGATCAAGCCGATCTTGAATTTGTTGTTGAACGCGTAAAACGATTGTTCCCTCATCTGGAAATGGGAGCGCTGGTTCTAATCTCATCACAATTAGCGGTGGGCACTACGCGGCGTCTGGAACAAGCGTATGCTGTAGCACAGACCGGAAATCAGATCAGCTTCGCCTATTCGCCGGAGAACCTGCGGTTGGGTAAGGCAATCCATGCGTTTACGCAACCTGATCGTGTAGTCGTTGGTGTTCGTCACGCAGCGGATCGAGAACGTATAACAACGCTGCTGCGGCCTTTCACTGCGAATATTGAATGGATGTCCATTGAGTCGGCTGAGATGACGAAACATGCCCTCAATGCTTTTCTAGCGACTTCGGTCACTTTCATTAATGAACTGGCAGCGATGTGCGAGCAAGTTGGAGCCGATGCGAAAGAAGTTGAGCGCGGTCTAAAGAGCGAGCCGCGTATCGGTCCGCGGGCATATCTGGCTCCCGGAAGCGCTTTTGCCGGCGGTACGCTTGCGCGAGATATTGTTTTCCTCACCCAAAAAGGGAGGGAACATCAACTACCCATGCATCTGATGGCGGCAGTCCGTGCCAGCAATGACGAGCACAAGAATTGGGCGCGCCGCAAACTGCAAATGCTTTTAGCTGACCTGGATCAAAAGCGGATCGCTGTGTGGGGATTAACGTACAAGCCTGGCACCGATACACTGCGTCGCTCTAGCGCAGTCGAGTTGTGTGAGTGGTTGGTCGAGCAAGGGGTACAAGTGCAGGTGCATGACCCGGCCGTGAAGGCATTGCCGGCTGATTTGGCACAAAAGTTCAAGTTATGTTCCACTCCGATAGCTGCACTCGAAGGCGCGCACGCCTTGATGGTTGCTACAGAATGGCCCGAGTATCAATCGTTGTCTGCCCAAGAAATTGTATCCACGATGAGCTCGCGGTGGGTGTTGGACGCCAATCGGTTCCTGGTGAATACCCTCGGTGCTGATCCACGTATCCACTATGTTGCAGTCGGACTGCCTACACGGGGGGGGGATTGAGGAGGTTGGGCTATGATCCGCAAGCTTGAGGGCCGTGGGGCGATTATCACAGGAGCTAGCCAAGGTTTTGGATTTGCTGTTGCTCGCGCCTTTGTTTCGGAAGGGGCGAGCGTTGTGCTGTGCGCACGCAATGGGGAAGCGCTTGAACTGGCGCGTGCTGAATTAGCGGCGCAGGCGACTCCAGAGCAGATAGTTGCGGCACAGACGGCGGATGTTTCCCAGCCGGCGGATGTAGAAAAGTGTTTTGTATTTGCGCAGCGAATATTACCTCGCCTGCATATTTTGGTCAATAATGCTGGGGTGTATGGACCCAAAGGGCCAATTGAAACAGTGGATTGGGAGGAATGGGTTAAGGCGGTTCAAATAAACTTGTTCGGTTCCGTGTTGATGTCTCGAGCTGTGTTACCTCATTTTAAGCAACATGGTTATGGTAAGATTGTGCAGTTATCTGGAGGCGGCGCAACGAACCCATTGCCGTACATCAGTGCGTATGCCACTTCCAAGACGGCAGTTGTCCGCTTTGTGGAGACAGTGGCAGAAGAAGTGCGCGGGGATCATATTGATGTCAACGCGATCGCTCCAGGTGCGCTGAATACCCGCTTGCTGGATGAGGTGCTGGCTGCTGGTCCTGGGAAAGTTGGTCAAGCTTTCTATGATCGAGCAGTCAAGCAAAAGGCACAAGGCGGGGCGCCGCTGGAGAAAGGTGCAGACCTGGCTGTGTTTCTTGGATCGGCGGGAAGCGATGGTATTACTGGCAAACTGATCAGCGCGGTGTGGGATCCGTGGGAGACTTTACCCTCTCATCTATCTGATTTGCAGCAGACGGATGTGTATACGCTACGCCGCATTGTCCCCAAAGATCGTGAATTGGAGTGGGAGGCCAAATGAGGGAAACTCAGGTGGGCGTTGCAGTTATCGGCTGTGGTGTGATCGGTCAAAAACGTGCGAAAGCGCTTGGTTCCGCTCGTCTTGTTGCGTGCGCAGATGTGTCGCTTGATCGATGTAAAGCACTTGCTGGAACCGTGCCTGGCGCGTCTGCATACTCCGATTGGCGTCGCGTATTGGATCACCCTGGAGTTGACCTTGTCATTGTCGCTACCACCAACGACGCGCTGGCAGAAGTAGCTCAGGGTGCGGCATTGGCAGGCAAAAATGTGCTTGTGGAGAAGCCCTCAGCACGCAATGTCCGCGAATTAGACTTGATTGCCGACGCGGCGCAGAAGTCGGGCGTCCTTGTGCACGTGGGTTTTAACCACCGCTACCACCCAGCAATGCGTAAAGCTCGCGAGTTGTATGAGACAGGATTACTGGGAGAGATGATGTTCGTGCGCGGTCGATACGGGCATGGCGGGCGCATCGGTTATGACCAAGAATGGCGTGCTAACCCAAAGATATCAGGCGGCGGCGAGTTGATTGACCAGGGTGTGCATTTGATTGATCTTGCAGGTTGGTTCCTGGGAGATTTTCTAGAGATCACAGGTTTTGCTCACACCTATTTTTGGCAGATGCCGGTGGAGGATAACGGTTTCATGCTGCTCAAAACAGCCAAGCAACAGGTTGCTTTTTTGCACGTCAGTTGCACCGATTGGAAGAATCTCTTTTCGTTGGAGATTTATGGACGGAATGCCAAGTTGCATGTTGAGGGGTTGGGTGGGAGCTACGGAATTGAGCGATTGACTTACTACAAAATGCTCCCGGAAATGGGGCCACCTGAAACCACGATTTGGGAGTTTCCGTGTGGTGACGATTCCTGGGCGATTGAATTTGCTGAATTTCTGGACGATATTCGGCTGAAGCGCAAACCATCTGCCGGCTTAGACGACGCCCGTGCAACATTGGCTGTGATCGAAAAAATATATAAGGACTCTGGATATGATTATCACACGTAGCCCACTGCGTATCACGCTGGGTGGAGGCGGCACCGACTTGCCGTCGTACTATCGAAACCATGAGGGGTTTGTGATTAGCGCGGCGATTGATAAGTATGTCTATGTGTCAGTCATTCGGCCTTTTACGCCCGGCATTTTTCTTAAGTATTCTAGCCTGGAACATGTTGAGCATGTCGATCAAGTCCAGCATCCAATCATCCGCGAAGCCATTCGGATGTTGGATTTTAAAACACCGCAACTGGAGATCACTACGTTAGCGGATATTCCGGCCGGCACTGGACTGGGATCGTCGGGTAGTTTTACAACGGCATTGTTGAAATCGCTTTTTGTGCATCGTAAGCGGCTATTGCACCCGAGCGAACTGGCGCGTTTAGCTTGCGAAATCGAAATAAATCGACTTGGGGAACCCATCGGCAAGCAAGACCAATACATCGCGGCTTTTGGCGGCATTACGTGCTTCTGGTTCCACGCGGACGGTGAGGTTGAGGCGAAACCCCTCCAGATCAGTATGGACACCCTCCATGACCTGGAAGACAACCTTCTGCTCTTTTTTACTGGGTTCGCGCGAGGTGCTGGTTCTATTCTTAAAGATCAAGATATTCGTAGTCAGCACGCCGATCCAGAGATGCTTCAAAATCTGCATTACGTCAAAGACTTGGGCTTCCGTAGCCAGTGCGCGTTGGAAGCCGGGCAGAGTGCTGAGTTCGGTGAGATCTTGCACGAGCACTGGTTACACAAGAGACGGCGATCCAGTGGTATGAGCAACCCCCAAATCGACGAATGGTACGAACTTGGACGCGCGAACGGCGCAATTGGCGGCAAACTGGTAGGCGCGGGAGGAGGCGGTTTCCTGATGTTTTATGCTGAAAACCGCCAGCGATTGCGACAAGCGATGTCGAAAGCGGGATTGGAAGAGGTACGCTTCCATTTTGATTTTGAAGGAACAAAGGTGTTGTTGGCGTGAACGTGCCTGTGGGGATCTTGGCAGGAGGGCTGGCAACTCGCTTGCGCCCGGTGACACGAGAGATCCCCAAGTCTCTCATCGAGATAGCCGGTAAGCCATTCATCATCCATCAAATTGAACTATTACGTCGGAATGGTATTGATCACATCGTGTTGTGTTTGGGCTATCTAGGCGATATGGTTCAGGCGGCCCTGGGTGACGGCCGCGTTTTGGATGTCCACATAGATTACGTGTTTGACGGGCCCACGTTGCTTGGTACTGGCGGGGCACTCAAGAAAGCGTTGCCTTTGTTGGGTGAGGTGTTCTTTGTCCTCTACGGTGATTCTTATCTGGATGTGGATTACGAGACAGTGCGAAACGCTTTCGAGGGGAGCGGGAAACTGGGGTTGATGACAGTCTACCATAACGCAGGACGGTGGGACCGCAGCAACGTTTTGTTTTCAAATGGTCAGATCATCCGTTACAATAAGCGACAGCCAGCGCCTGAAATGCAGCACATTGACTATGGACTTGGGGTTTTGCGCAAAGAGGCATTTGCTGAATTTCCGGACGGGGAGAAATTTGATCTTGCACAAGTGTATCGAGCGTTGTCCGCCCGAAACCAATTGGCTGGCTATGAGGTAACGCGGAGATTCTACGAGATTGGCTCGCCCGAGGGGTTAGAGGAAACGAGGAGGTACTTGTCCAGGAGAGATCTGCGACTCTAACTAGGGTCTGCTGAAAAATGTTATCACGAACGGAACATACGGCACAGCCGCAGGCGGCGTCTGTCATTTCGACTCGCCTTCGGCTCCGGGCTCCGCGTTTCTCACACTCTCTTCCTCGCCGTCATCAG
>Ga0315293_10005695_pt1 | contig 11724 bp, 5 predicted proteins | sample YL17G13_20_MG_FD_203071 | JGI IMG/M metagenome (GOLD analysis project Ga0315293, IMG submission 203071) | Sediment microbial communities from Yellowstone Lake, YNP, Wyoming, USA - YL17G13_20 | ecosystem: Environmental > Aquatic > Freshwater > Lake > Sediment | place: USA: Wyoming | collected... | reverse complement strand
CTGTTCACGAGCAGCTTCAGCAGGGCCAAGAAGTGGACGATGTGTTTGCCTACCTATTCGCCAAACAATGGGCCGCTGTGGCGGCCTGATGGCTCGCCCACTGCTCGCCCAAAACACAACAGTCGAGGATCTAATACCCCATGGTGGCGATCAAGCTCAACAGCCTCGCTGAGCCTGTCCACGGCCTCCTGCCACTGCCCGGCAGCCGCAAGTTCGTCCGACTCCTGGCAGAGCTGAGTCAGATTTCTCAGCCTGACAGTCCTGGCCAGCCTGTCGGATACGTCCTTGTAGCCAGGGTCAGCACTCAGTATCTGATGAAACAGTTGATAGGCTTCTTCCCACTCCTCCAGTCTCTCCAGCCTGAGCGCTCTATTGTACCACTCGCTCAACTCCTGTTGCTCCTCGGCCTGCCTGAGTTTCACCGCTGCGTCTTGGAAACTGCCATCCAACTCTACGACCTGCCCAAAGGCCAGGCTCGCTTGCGACCACTCCTCTTTGTTCAAGTGCTCCAGCCCTTGCCGGTACAGGTCCTCCAACCGCTGTCGCTTGCTTGCCTCATTGAGTTTGACCTGCACATCCCGATAGCCAGGCTGTAGTCTACCAATCTCTGTAAGAACCTCGACGGCAGCGGCCCAGTTTCCTCGCCCGAACTGCCCCGTTGCCCGCTCGTAAAGACCTTCCAACTTCTGTTGTCTTTCCGCCTCTGCTAGCCTGGCGCTGGCGTCACAGTATCCTTGATCCAGGCTGGCAACCTCTTTGAGCCTGGCGGCCGCCGCCGGCCACTGCCCCTTGGCCAGATATGCAGTCCCTTGGGCATACAGAATCTCGAGGTTCTGCTGCTTCCTGGCCTCCTCCAGTCGTTCGACCACATCCCTGTAACCTACATCCAGGCGGACGAGGGCCAGCAAGCGCTCAATGGCCGCCGGCCATTGCTGGCGCCGGAGACAATCCTGCGCTTCTCCGTACAGCCCGGCCTTGGATTCCTCCAGCCCGGCGGCAGCCTCCTGATGATTCGGAGCGACGTTGACGATCTCTTGAAAGACCCGGTAGGCTTGCTGCCATTCCCTGGCCTGCAGGTGCGCCATGCCCTGGGCATACAGCGATTCTGCCTTTTCCTGCTTCTCTTTCCTCTGGCGCCTGATCTGCTCCAACACCTTCCGCATGTCACCCACCTGCTGGTAGCGATCCGCGGGATCCTTGGAGAGGGTACGCAGCACCAGATCGTTCAAACGGGACGGTATTTCCGGCCTCTCCAACGCGAGTGGACAGGGTTCTTTGCTCACGTGGGCCTGCAAGACGTCGTACACGTTGCCAGTGAAAACGGTGTGGCCTGCCAGCATCTCGTACAACACTGCACCCAGGGAATAGGTATCCGAGCGCTCGTCTACCACTTCACCCTTGATTTGCTCCGGGGACATGTACTGAACGGTGCCCAATACGGCACCATCGGAAGTAAGCGGTTTCTCACTGGAATTCGGCACGTGCGCGACGCCAAAATCGCACAGTTTGGGCACGAGGTCTCCCTTCGAGCCTTCGAAAAGCAGGATATTGCTGGGTTTGATGTCGCGGTGGACAATCCCTTTCAGATGCACGACCTCCAAAGCATAACAGATGGCCAGGGTGATGTCCAGAGCCTGATCAATGGACAACTTGGCCTGTTCTTTCAGGAGGTCACTAACGGTTCCCTTTTCGGCGTACTCTTCGACAATGTAGTGTTCATCGCCATCGTGCTCCAACGCGTAGATGATGACGATGTTGGCCGGGTGCTTGAGGCCCGCGATGACTTGCGCCTCCTGCAGGAACCGGTGTAGGATCGTTTCATCCCTGGCCCAGTTCGCCTTGAGGTGCTTGATGGCCACTGATCTGCCCAGTTGCAGGTCCGTAGCCAGGTAGACGTCTCCCCACCCCCCAGAGCCAAGTGGTCTCTCGATCCTGTATTTGTCCAGCAGAACCTGGTCAGGTACCAGTGACATGGTGACCTCTCACAATGGATGTCTATGGGAAACCAGCAGGCAAGTAAGCCGGTTGGAGACAAGTAGAGGAGTATGGCCGGGCGAATCGACCACACCACGTGCAACCAACTGAAGGGTATCCTTTTTCATCGCGCATCGTGATCCCGCCTTTGAGAACCTGCTCTATCGGGTCGCCCAATCTGAAGGTCTCACCCTGTTGCGCCGAAAGAAAACGAGGCCCTCCCCCGTGGACAATACATATTGTACTATACTCTGACCGTAAAGTCAACCACGGGGAACACGAGTTCGAGTTGTCGAGGAAGCAGGATAGAACACCAACTTCCCCACTCTGATGAAGAAATCGCAGGTGCCGGCCCCCCGATCTATCATCGGTGGAATCCGGCACCTGACGCATTCACGATCTGCACGACCCGGTGTTCACGAAAAGCTGCAGATCCCTACCCAATCCTCTCTATCGCTCTTGAGCACCTTCATCCTCTGAACCAGGTAGTTCCTCGATAGAACCTCTCTTCAGTGCTCCGATTAGACGCTGAAACTGAAAGGCACGGTCCCCAGCCTCTGTGAAGTCTCCATAGGTCAGGATCTTGATCCGTTCCGGGATTTCACAACTTCTCAGTAACAGCGGTATTAGCCGGTGATGACGTCCGGTTAGAGTCATGGTCTGGACGAGCATGCTCTCGAAATTGCCCCACTTGCTCTCAACCCAATCGGGGGTCAGCACAATCAACGAACTTCGGCTATACTTCACAGCTTCCTCTATATTAACCAGAACAGGTATGCCGAGTTCGAAATCACGCTCATCAATACACACTTTCAAACGCGCTCCTTCCAACTCAGGGAGCAGTGTGCCCTTCACCCACTCTTTGTCCTGATGGCTGTAGCTGATGAACACATCATATCTGTGAAGAGTATCGCTGCCCTGGGGCTCGCCTTCACCTTCAAGAGCGGCTTCCAGACCCTCAACCATACCCTCGGCCGTTTGGTAACGATCTTGGGGCCTTGTGGCTGTGGCTTTCAGGACGATGTGTTCCAGATTCGCTGAGATTCGTGGATTCCTCAGTCGGGGGCCTGGAACACCTTGTGTGATACGCTTCATCAACCGAGCTCCAGGATGGGCTTCGTCTACGTAGGGTATTTCGCCGACCAGCAGATGGTATAGAACTACTCCCAGAGAATAGATGTCACTGCGATGGTCGGCGTCCCTGGCATCCATAGCCTGCTCAGGCGACACGTAGTCCGACGAACCGGTCAAGCCCGTCTCTTTCGCCGGCGCCTCCCCTCTGGTCAGTGCCAAGCCAAAATCCCCCAACAGGGGCCAATCATCCTCCCCCATGAATATGTTGGCGGGCTTGACGTCGCGGTGAATGATCTCACGCCGGTGGGCGTATTCTAATGCGCGCCCCACGTAGATTACGATGCCAATTGCCTTAACGAGATCGAACGGCCCCTGTAATTCTTTCATACGATCCGCCAACGATCCATGAGAAGCGTACTTCATGACTATGTAAGCCCGATCAGCCCCTTGATGGAAATCGTGGACAGGCAGAATATTGGGGTGGTCCAGACGTGCAATCGAGCGCGCCTCACAGCGGAAGCGTTCCGCATGCTGATTCAGGATGTCGGCCTGCGGCTTCAGTTCCTTGATGGCGACGTAGCGGTCCAGTTCGGGCTGGTAGGCCTTGTACACTACGGAAATCTCCCCCTCCCCCAATTTCACCCAATTCTGGAACTGATCCAGCCATTTCTCCTGAGGTATGAAACTCGGGTGGGGCTGAGCCTGTACATAATCCCTGAATTGGGGCTGAGCCCGCACATAATCTTCAAATACCGCCGAAAAAAGCTGGTAGTCACCGTCCGTTTTAACCAGCAGGCATTGACGTTCCAGGTTTTCCAGCGTCACCTCTGATGAGTCCTGCTGCACGGCTCTACCGGCTGCTACCTTAAACAAGATCTGCTGCTCTTCTGATCCCAGATCCATCCAATAACTGGCCATGTGGTCCCGTAATGCTCGCCGGCTCTTGGTACGCACCTGGTCAAGGCCTTGCTGGCTCAGCGCTCCCCCCTTCGCACGACACATCTCGAAAGCGGTGTGACACATTCGTTGCAGGAAGAAGGGGTGCCTGCCGGCCAGGCGGAGTATCTCGGCGGCCGTATGTTCATCAAAATGCATTCCACGCTCTGCCGAAGGTTCGCGTATCAACCTGAGCGCCGACGCCTCGTCAAATAAGCCAAGCTCCATCGTCTCAAAGTAGTTGAAAAAGGGTGACCCCAGCACTTCCTTTTCGCGGTTCATCTGAAAAAGCGTGCGCTTGCTGGCCGTTACGTAGACCGCGCCAAGGGTAGCCAGGCTGCGCAGGCCGCTAAAGAAAGCCAGGTCGAAATTGCGATTCTCAGCCAAGGCGTCGAACTCTTCAATGAGCAATACCAGTTTAATCCCCCGGTGTATGAAGGATCCAATCGCTCGGTTCAGATCGGCAAAATTCATGTTTTCCTGGGGACTCTCCGCAGGCAAGATTCGTCTGTCCTGTTGGTTCATGGCCGCACATACCTTATCGAGAATCTCCGAACAAAATTCCGAGAGCGAGGTTCCCTGATGCGTCTGTCCATCTATGAAAACGCAGACATATTCTCCCTTTTCGCCAGACAACTGATCGTACAGGGCCTGTAAGCGAAAGAGCAAAGACGTTTTGCCAATTCTGCGGGGGCCAACCAAGGACACACACTGCCCTTGGCTTATTGACGACGTTACCTGGCGCAGATCCTCTTCCCGATCATAGAAATATCTCGGATCTCTAATAGGGCCCCGGTGGAAGTAGGGATTGTCCAGGTCTGGCGTAAGCGCCCCTTTCTGATGAGTCCGCTTTGTCCCTTGAGTGATGGGCTCAAGTTCATCCAGTCTTCCGCAACGTTGCAGCCATAAGATCAGTTCCCGGGCCTTACCTGAACGACCTTCCCCTCGCAGGTCATCGAAGTTTGTGCCCAAATGGACGCAGAAAGTACGCAATTCCTCCAGGTCATAACGATCAACGAGTGCCTGGTGCAACTCAGCAAGCCTTGGATCAACAGACATTTCGACCGCTCCTTGCAACACCTGCTCCCCAACACAGCTTTGAGTTCTGTAGCGAGCCGATGGGGTAATCACGAAGCCAATATCATACCACCGACTTGTTGTTCTGGTGGCAGTCCCAGCACATACCCAAATCCACGGCGGTTCTCGATGCACTCTCCTGCCGGACCAAGCGCCGTTCTGAGCTTGCTAATCAGCCCCTTGATCCGTTCTGGCCCCTGATAGAGTTCCCCTGGCCAGAGTTCCCGTTCCAGTTCCTCGTAAGACACCGACTGTCCCAGATTCTCGACCATGAAACGCAGTGCCACATATTGAGAAGGGCTCAAATCAACCGGAAGATCGTTCACGTATACCTGGCGCAGCGCCAGGTCGAAGCGCAGCGTGCCCGCGCGTAGGACACTGGACAGCGGCTGGCGGCTGACGAAAGCCGCAAAGAGGGGCGTGAAAGGCCGGTAGCGCCCCTCTTCCTCCACAACCAGGCCCAGTTGCATCAGCCGTTCGACCGCAGGAGTACGGGCATCGCTCGGCAACGATGCCAGCGTCTCCTGTTCCTTCTGGGCAAGTTGGTGCCAGCAATAGAGAAAATGGCTCTCCATGTCTTCATAGACTGCCGATTGCAGCCGCTTCATGTCGCGAGGTTCTAACCCACCCTTTTCGCGCCCCAGTTCCCACGCCCAGTAACCGGCGATTTGGGTCAAGAAGGGCTGGTTCCCCCCCACCTCGACGACCCAGTCTATCACCGTCTCATCCAGCACACCCTGGCCTCTCTGCATCAAGGCGCGGACCATATCCTTAGACGATGCCGGGTCAAAAAGGCCCAACTGAAGGGAAAAGAAAAAGTTGAAGAACGGCGAGCCCACGTCTGTCGTGCGGGCATACCTCAGTTTCATCAGTGGGACACGGGTGGTCGTCACAAAGACAACGTTGTAATTCGTGAGGGAACGCAAACTGGAAAAAAAGCTCGAATCAAGCGATTCATTTTGGGTCATGTACTCGAATTCATCGAGCATGACGATGACCTGAAGACCTGAACGATAGAGGCGTTTCACCAGTTGCCTGAGCAACTGGTAAGAGTCAACCCGTTGCTCAAGTATCCCGTACAGTGAATCGCGGACAGCGGCAGGCGCTTGCTCCTCAATCGCCTCGATGATACCGACGTAACTTCCATTGTGGTCCTGAGACCCGAGCGCCTGGCAGTCCACAAAGGCAAAGAGATATTCCTCTGGCACCAGGCCGTGCTGGCGCAACGTCTCAGCAAGCAAGACGTAATAAAGAAAAGACGTCTTCCCGATCCTGCGTTGGCCGACAATCGAAACGCTCTGCCCGTGCTTCAGTAACTCCAGTGCACGGGCAACTTCGGCCTGGCGATTGAAAAAAAAGCCCGGCTCCTTGATCGGGCCACGATTGTAGAATGGGTTCTCTGCCACAGTGGCCGGTTCCCCTCTAAGTCAACGATCCCACGACCAGGCTCAATGGTTGATTATGCTCAATCCATCGCCGGATCAATTCTACTCTGAACCTATAGTGAGGTATATCTCCATCTAAGCGCTCAAAGATCTCTTGCCTCGCCAGAGCTTCTTCAACCTGAAGGATACTTCGAGGATCCCGGTCCACTCTATAGACCGCCAACTGCTCTATCAGGTCACTGGCCTGCACAGAGTCTTGCTTGGCTAGCACCCGTGCAGTAGCCGCCATGACCATTTGCTCCTCTAGGGAAGCGGTGATCCATAAGTGAGCCAAGTGTCCCTCTGCCTGAGCAAGAATATCAGGAACCACGTCGCGGACATGTTGGGCAGTGATCGTCCGTAGGTTCGACCGGTTTCGGAAGTTGACCAGGTAATGACAGAGAAGCTGTATGAAATACGGATGGCCGGCAGTTAGTCGAACGATCTCATCCACCGCGAAGGGGTCAAAAACGTCTTGTTCCGGGGGTACGGTGATGAGACGTCGAGCCGCCTTCTCGTCCAGGAACCCGATCTTTTGGTGCAGGGCCAGGCTGAAAAATACAGACCAATAGTCCTCACGCAACTCCTGTAGCCGGTGTGTGCCCACGAAGACGAACGCAAGATTGGGAGTATGCTGCATTAAGTGGCGAAGGAATCCGGATACTTCGGCATCTATCTTCCGTTCCCTCACGCGAGCCTCCAACTCCTCGAATTCGTCAAACACCAGAACCAGTGAACGTTCACCGATAGCACCGAAAGCCTGTTGTAAAAACTCGCGCTCAAATCGCTCGGCTGCGCTACGCCCTGAATCTTCCAGAGAAAGAGGGCTACACTCAATGCCATACTCCTCCAACCCATCGCAGATCGCCAACGACAGATCACGCAAGAACAGATCGGTCCCGCATTCAGTACCCAAGGCTTGGCCGTCTACATATGTGGCAACATAACGGCCTCGGTCCAGTTCTTTCGGTATCCTCAATGCCAGTGAGGTCTTACCAGTGCGACGCTGGCCAGTGAGGATTAGCACATTGTGTTGCCCTCCGGTGCCGATGCTGTCCCGTACAAATTCAAAGACATCTTCCCGACCCACAAACAAACGACTTCCAGGCCTCAGTGGAGGGCCAGAAATGTAAGGGTTGGCGATCGGAATGAACGTCTGCGCTTCCGGCCGAAGCATGATCCTATCTGCATAGTTCATCCTGCGGCCACTGCGTACCCGGTCGTTCCACACAGCGTTGAAAGTCACGCGCACAAAATCCTCGCGCCTGGGATGAATCCTGAAACTCACTAGGCGAGTTTGACCCGGTTCTAGCATCTCCAATGATGGCCCAGGCTCCACCGGGTCTAGGATGTCATATTCACTACTCGACTCCATTTGGATCGTAATATTCGCAGCAGCACTTTTTCCTCGGTTGCCGATTTGAAGAGTAACGGCTATGCCCTCCGCAGCCAAAGTGACTGTCTGAGTTTCCAACTGCATAGTTAGCTCAGACCACCCCAACATCTCCTCTCGCTTGTTGTAGACCACCGATGCCCACCGGTTACGGATCTGCGCCAAAATTACAAGTTCAGGAGCATTGCGCTCCCTACCATCGGTTGAATCGAGCATCCGAAACGCTTGAGACAAGTGGTCCACCTGAATCTCGCTGTCGAACTCAGGGTTCTGAGAGCGCTTGGCAACCTCAATCACCTTGTGTAGATCCGACAACTCCTTGACCGTCTCAGGGAAATCTCCACTTAGACGGTCCAAGTTATCTTGGTCCTCCAGTGCCATCCCGAAGCTCAGAATATCCTCGACGGTCTTGGCCTCAAGTGCACGTAAGAGCAGCGAGTAGAGATGCTGCATTTCTGGGCTGATCTCACTTTGTTCAGGAATGGGCCAGTGATACGGGATCGCGAATGGCACGGCCAATGAAGATACCACAGTGCGAATGTCCTTCTTGATCTCGTCAGTCGGCTTCTCGGGTAGATTCAGATTCTCCTGCCTGAGCTGCGTATATAGCCTCTCGATCCAATCCTTGCCAAGAATCTGGGTAGAGCCTGCAGGGGGATGGCCTTGAGCAATACCCTTCACGATTTCGACAAGGACGTAATCTCGGACTCCGCGCCCCATCCAATCCAGGAATTTTGCAGGATCTATCCCTCGAGCAAAGAGAGACTGTGTAGCTGCCAAGACTTCGCCAGATCCAGAGACTTGCGCTTTGACATCAACGAGGAATTGCTGTACATCGCGGTACAGGCGAGCCTGGCGCAGTACAATGTGCGCAGCCGTCTGACGGCTTGATCGGCTGGCAGCCCACATACGGTCAGAGTACGTAAACCTTCCTCTTCGCTTTATCAGAACGACAAATCCAACCCGGACGGTGTCACGCCTCTCCACACCCGTGTATTGGAGAGGCATAATCAAGACCGATGTACATTGGAGGCCAGGGTAACCAACACTATTCACAAAATCCCGAGCATCCCTGCCCTGGAAAAGACATGGCCTGCCACGCTCAACCTCGTCTCCCAGTATACTCTCCTTTGGCCTGACCACCTTCGGCCAACCAACGTCCGGTATGACGTCTGCGGAAGTTCGCAGAGTCAGTTTCCCTTCGAGTAACCCACCTTCCAGCTCGTAGGCGCTTTCCTTGTCGCCCCAGGAGTAGACAATACAATCATCCCACCTCAACGCCGCCTTCATATCCTGGACCACCAATTCAGTCACCCCCGCCATGTGGAGCATCTTCTCGCCATAGCGGGAGAACTGAGCATACTCCTTCTGCGTCTCCTCACTTTCGATGCCTACCGCCAGGTAGGTAGAAGCCACATAGCAGAACAACAGCATAAGAGGCCAAACACCAAGAATGACTAAAGACCTGACTCCTTCCTGTCCCAGTAGATCGACCAGAAAGTACCCACCTTGTGGAACTACCTGATAGAGCCAGTTGGGGATGAGCGGTGCGATGATCATGAGCACGAATACCGGGAGATCGGGAGTGGGTAGAAGTATATCGCCCAGCCAGCAGAAAGACGTGAGACGATTGTATGCCGACACGAAACCGAGTGACAGAAGCATGTACACGCCGACCAGCCCAATATCTATCCCCACATCCAGTACGAGAGTTGTGTGCATCGAATCGGGCAACAGCAAGCATAGACTGCTGACGATCCTTGCAGCAACTAGGGACTGGGCAGCGTAGAACAAGATTCTCCCCATCGTCCGCCCAGACATTTCCTTGATGTGAGATAGGAACTCTCGCAACAAGCCGTAACCGACAAACGTCCCTACACCAGAGATGACGACCAAGAGACCCGGACGTCCAGTCAGCATAAGGGCAAACAAGAGGACGATGGGAAGCAACGTCGTACACTTCACTGCAGCCATACGGATCGGGACCGCTTCCACCACGATCGCGGAAAGAAGTAACACAGCCAGAAGGGCAGGTTTCTCCGCCACAAGCAGGTCCCTCAAAGCCCTTGCATCCAGGAACACGATGACCCCGGCGGCAACGGTCAAGCTGGCCACATAGACGATGTAGATAGTGAGACTCAGTTTTTGCTTATTCATAGCCCGGTATCCTATACATGGTGCCTCTAGCATCAGGTCTGACCGATAACCCGACAATCGCACAAACGAAATGTGATAGGGATGACGTCCCACTGAGCAGGCACACATGCCTCCATTTAGGGGGGCGAGGCCATTTTCGGGCCAATCTTGGCGGCACTTTCCCCACCAACTTGTTCACCATCGGTCTGGTTGTGCAGTTATCAAGGCGCGGTCAGAGGTGATGCTAGATAGACGTCTGATAGAGAGACTTCACCATTGATTATATCATGTAACTTCATCAGAATCATAACCATTATGATGACAAAATGGTGCACTTTTGGTGCCGACCACGCTATTGAAGAAGCTGCTGGCCACTCTGCCTGCAGAGGGAACGATAAAACGATAACCCTTCGACGGCGTATCGTCTCGAACGATGGGAAGATGTTTAGCCGGATTGAGCTATTCCGGGTGAAGAGGCGATGGGGCGACTCTCGATACGTAATCGCTGAACATCTTGGGGTGAATGAGGTAGCGGTCGCTCCGTCTCCGCACAAAACCCCTACCCGAAAGCGCCTCCGTCACACTGTGCCAACTAGCAGCCGAACGCTGTAGTTGATCTATCGCCAACAGGATGATCTGCTCTCGCTCGCCTAAGATCCTCCACCAGGCTGCAAATAACTGCTCTGCCTCTTTCAAACATCGTTCATACACAGTACGACTAAAATCAGTATAGACATGCCCGGTGGAAAGAATCTCACTTTCCTTGGCAGCCCAATAGCACGCACGATCGAGCAAGTAGAGATTCCCGCCTACCCAGTCCACAATCTCGCGAGAAATCCTGTCCCTCAAGTCCCTATCCAATACTGACCGAGACAGCCCCCCATCAGCAAACCGCAAGGCTTGCTCAGGTGAGATCTCCAGATGCATCAGCACAAACTGATCTCGCACTTCTGGGATACAAGCGGGAGCCACGGATGGAGGATTGGGGGCCGTAACCAAAGTAGGAGAGTATCTCTTATCCAGATGAAGAAAACCGCAACACACGCTTTGTTCAGGTTGTATATGGGGGAGGCTAGAGCAATCATCAAGCAGCACCACAACCCTATAGTTCTTCAGGCTACGAAGAGTGGCTTTCAGATCCTCGTAGCTGACCCCTTGCGCACCTTCCTTTCTGCAAACTACGGATGAACCTGAACGGGCACAGCTGAGTGCTGTGCATATTGCGCCCCAGATGTACTCAAGGGGCAGATGCGCAAACTCTCGCCCATCAAGCAGTACCATCAGAAACCCATCATCTAATTCAAACCGCTTGCGAGTCTCCCGGCTGATCAACTGACGCACAAATGTGCTCTTCCCAGTCCCGGGCAAGCCGCAGATGGAAATATGAGCCCGCTCTTTCAGGTGGGCGGCAGCTTGTGAAAGACGTTCCTCATGGTAGAAGGTATATCCAGATCGTGTTGACAGTTCGCTGTCTGTAACCACTCGGCCCCCTCCTCGCGGCAGTACATATGAACCAGAAGGAAGACGGACTTGACTCAAGGCCATCAATCGTCAGAGCACGAGAGACTGTTAGGTAGGAGACACATAAATGATTTTCTGCCCCCGTAAGGGGGGGAAAGTGCGTCATTTGAATTACGCAGGCTCTCGTCGGTAGGGCCCTTAACAAATTGGCCGTTTGGTGGCAAACTTCTCTCATCTCCATTCCGCTTG
>Ga0315293_10005693_pt1 | contig 11726 bp, 13 predicted proteins | sample YL17G13_20_MG_FD_203071 | JGI IMG/M metagenome (GOLD analysis project Ga0315293, IMG submission 203071) | Sediment microbial communities from Yellowstone Lake, YNP, Wyoming, USA - YL17G13_20 | ecosystem: Environmental > Aquatic > Freshwater > Lake > Sediment | place: USA: Wyoming | collected... | reverse complement strand
CGAAGAGTGTCTAATCTCGAAGGGTCAGGGTTGAAAGGCAATTGAGTGATTGGCGTTCCGCAATCACGACATTTAATGTTCATTTCTGTAACATCAAACATCTGACGCTGGAAATTTTTGTCGCCACCCTCTCTTTCAAATCTTTGAAAAGCCATATGCTACTACGAATTTGCGAATTTTTACTAATATACGGATTCGTATATTTGCTTAATTCCTGTTTCGTAGGGAATAAAAAACGACCTTTTATGATACTTCGATAAACTCAGTATCAATCTCCTCGGGTCTGAGCCTCGGAGTCGAAGACCTGAGTCCGTCGAAGAATGACCTCTGGTCGCTATACTTAATTTTCGCTCTCGATTTTATTGCTAAAAACGAAAAACTTTGCTTAAGATACTTCGACTTCTGGTCTGGTTTGATGATAGCACAACCATATCAGCAAGTCAAGTGGAACAGCGCCGCGCTTTATTTTAGGAATTTTATCGCCTCGTTTTTTAAAACCCGTGATGTCGCCCTTGGTTTTTCAGACGGATAACCGACTGGACAAATGACAATCGGCCTTAAATTACTCGGCAAATTTAAAACTTTGCTCACCTCTTTTTCGTCAAAAGCGCCTACCCAGCAGGTTCCTAATCCTTCTGAATAAGCCAGAAGCATCAGGTTTTGAATGCTGGCCGAAACATCACAAATTGAAAAGAGATTTTGTCCCCGTTCGCCGTATCTTGAAGCAATTTTTTCATCAGCGCAGCCGACAATTACTAAAGGCGCTTGACTGATAAAATCTTGTCTTAAAGCATTTTTTACCAAACCATCTTTTATTTTTTGGTCAAAAATAAAATAAAATTTCCTTGATTGCAAATTTCCTGCTGACGGCGCCCAGATTAATGCTTCTATCAGCCCTTCAACAACTTCCTTGGGAATTTCTTTTTTCTGAAAACTCCGCACGCTCCGCCGATTTTTAATTATTTCCAAAAGTTCCATACCTAAATATTACCAAAATTAAAAATTTCTTCAAACTATTGACAAATCTGCTAAAAAATGCTATACAAATAATTACTGGATGTGAATTGTTCTTTAACTTTTAACCGCCTCTCTGTACAGTCTTTCCTTGCAGAGAAGGCATCTCCCGAAGCGGGAAGAAAGGAGGATTATCATGGAAAGAGCATCTTATGAGCAGGGGTTACAGCTTGATCGGGATTGGCTCGCCCTTAAGTCCAAATTGGACAAGGATGGAGCTCAACGCCTAATCCAGCACTTTGACTTGATCAAAGGTTACGCCACAGGCAAGTTGGATCTATGTCGTCTTCAAGAACGGTTTGGAGCGTACCACTCTGTTCCAAAGCTCAAATGCTGTTGGTCTCTCGAGAGCCTTATCGAACAGGCTAACTTGGACGGTGTAGACGAAAGAATCACGCAAGAGCGTTTTCTTACTGATCCGGTTTTTGGCCCTAACCGTATTGGCATTGGCGAGTATAATCTTGGGCTCCATTATTCAGACAAGAGGATCCACCACAGTGAAGCTGGAAAAACCAGAAGAATTCTAATGTGGATCGAGGCACACGGTTGTTTTCCGGGAACGATTGGCGAACTGCTCGTGTTTGTAGGGAAATATTCATTGGAACAGGTAATTAAAGAATTAGAATTACGAGACGTATACGATAGTCCTTGTCTTCCGTCAGCGGTAGCAGCCCTCGGGTCACAATGGAAAGACGAGAATGGCACAATATGTGTTCCATTTGTCAGTACAAAAAATGGTAAACAGAGCCTGCGACTGTGGGACGGCTACTATCGATGGCCTTACGAGAACTTTTTATTTCTTTTCGCCATTGAATAAATTAGTAGGTAGAGATGAGATGCCCCACGCGGTTAACTTATAGTTACTGCGTGGGGATTTTTTTAAGTCATTTTTTGAAACTTGACAACCTTTTCTTTTTTGCTAAAATTATTAAAGATTTGGAATTTACGATATAACTTGTCCGTTGGAAAACGGGCATTTTTTCTAAAACCATGGATATTAAATCATTTATGTCGGCCATCGCCCAGATTGCGGAAGAAAGAGGTATTTCTGCGGAAAAGGTGATAGAAACCATTGAAATGGCAATTGCCGCGGCGTACAAAAAAGAATACGGAAAAAAGGGACAGATAATCAAATGTAAGTTATCTCCTCAAACCGGCGAGGCAAAATTCTGGCAGGTATTTCAGGTGGTTGACGAATCAATGATATATTCCGAAGAGGAATTGGAGAAGGCGAAAGAAAGAAAAGAGGGTTTACCTCCAGAAACAGAGGCGTTAGATGGAGCAAAAAAAGTCCGCTTTAATTCTGAAAAGCATATTATGGTCCAAGAAGCCAAAAAGATAAAGTCGGAAATTAAAGCCGGCGAAGAACTGGAAACGCCCCTGAAAGAAGAAAAGGATTTTGGCCGCATCGCTGCTCAAACAGCCAAGCAGGTGATTTTGCAAAGAATCAAAGAAACCGAAAGGGAAACGATTTTGGAAGAGTACAAAACAAAAGAAGGGGAAATTGTTTCGGGAATTGTCCAACGGGTTGAGGGGAGAAATATTTTTTTGGACGTTGGAAAAACCATTGGAGTCCTAACCAGAGAAGAGCAGGTGCAGGGTGAGTTTTACCGGCCCGGCCAGCGGCTTAAGGTCTATATTCTGAAGGTGGAAAGCACTCAAAAGGGACCGGTTATCTTTTTATCCCGCGCTTATCCTAAATTGATTTCCAAGCTTTTTGAATTGGAAGCGCCGGAAATTGCCGCCGGAAACGTGGTGATAAGATCCATCGCCCGGGAAGCGGGTTCCAGAACCAAAATTGCGGTAGAGTCAAAAATGGAAGGAGTTGATCCTATTGGCTCGGCTGTGGGGCAGAGAGGGACCAGGGTTCAGGCGGTGATTAACGAACTGGGCGGAGAAAAAATTGACATTATTGAGTATTCGGAAGATCCGGAAAAATATATTGCCAATTCTCTCTCTCCTGCTAAAGTTCTGGAAGTGAAACGCCTGCCGAAAAATAAGGCATTAGTGGTTGTTCCCGAAGACCAGTTGTCTTTGGCGATAGGAAAGGAAGGTCAAAATGTCCGGCTGGCCGCCAAATTGACCGGTTGGAAAATAGATGTCAGAGGCCCGGAAGCCACAGAAGTCAAAGAAGAGATCAGCGATGAGGATAAATCCTCATCTTTACCCGTCGCTAAAGCTCGGGTAGGCGATGAATCTAAGGGTTCATCTTTACCCTTCGCTAAAGCTCGGGTAAAAGAAGAAAAAGGAGAAAAAGAAAAAATTGAAGAGAAAAAAGAGCCCAAAAAGAAAATAAAAACAAGCAAAAAAAGTCGCTCAAAAAGTTGATTTTTATTTTACAAAACCATGTTATATCTTCCAATTATTATCTCATTGTTCTCTATTGCCTTCGCTTATTTTTTAATCAGAAAAATTGAAAAAGCACCGTCCGGTTCGGCAAAAATGGTTGAAATCTCAAATTATATCCGGGAAGGAGCGATTGCCTATCTGAAAAGGCAATTTAAGACGGTCGGCGTGGTCGCCGCTGTTTTATTTTTTATTCTCTGGATTAGCTTGGGTTTTAAAGTGGGAATCGGCTTTTTAATGGGAGCGGTGGCTTCTGCCGTTGCCGGCATAATCGGCATGCTCGTTTCCACTAAAGCCAACCAAAAAGTGGCTGAGGCAAGTAAAAAAGGACTAAAACCCGCTCTTTCCTTGGCTTTTCAGGGTGGCTCTGTAACAGGGCTTTTGGTGGTTGGATTAGGGTTATTTTCTGTTTCCCTTTTTTATTTTTTCAGTCATGATTTAAAAGCGATAATCGCTCTTGGCTTTGGCGCCAGTTTAATTTCTATTTTTGCCCGACTGGGCGGCGGAATCTATACTAAAGCAGCTGACGTGGGTGGAGACCTGGTCGGAAAAGTTGAAAAAGGCATTCCTGAGGACGACCCGAGAAATCCGGCTGTCATTGCCGACCTGGTCGGCGACAACGTCGGCGATTGCGCCGGTATGGCGGCAGATCTTTTTGAGACCTATGTAGTTACCGTCATCTCATCAATGATTTTGGGTGCCCTGATTTTTCCTCAAAATCCGGAAATTATTTTCCTGCCTTTATGTTTATCAGCCGTGGCAATATTAGCTTCCTTGATTGCAACTTTTTTTGTCCGGCTGAAAGGTCAGAATATTTTGGGCGCTCTTTATAAAGGCCTGATTGCTGCCGGTGTTTTGGCAGCTATCGGTTTTTTTCCGGTGATTAGTAATTTTGCCAAAACCATTGGTTTCTCTTTTACAAAAACCTATCTTTCCGCCATCACTGGTTTAATTATTGCTGGCGGAATGTTTATTATCACTGAATATTTTACTTCCAAAAAATACCCTATTGTAAGGTCAATCGCCAAGGCGTCGGAAACAGGGGCCGGCACCAATATTATCACGGGTTTAGCAGCTGGGATGAAGGCAACCGTAGCGCCGGTTATTTTAATTTCAATAGGGATTTTGGCCAGTTTTTGGCTGGGAGGAATGTACGGATTATCCTTGGCTGCCCTTTCTATGCTTTCTCTGGCGGGTATTATTGTGGCTCTAGATTCCTATGGCCCCATCACTGATAATGCCTCCGGCATTATTGAAATGGCGGGGCTTCCCGAAGAAAACAGGAAAATAACTGACGCATTGGACAGCGTGGGCAATACAACAAAAGCCGTGACCAAGGCATACGCTATTGCTTCTGCCGGATTGGCTGCTTTAGTTCTTTTTTCTGCTTATACTCAGGAACTAATTGATATGGGCGCTAAAGTTCAATTTGCCTTGGAAGATCCAAAGGTTTTGGTGGGTTTGCTCATTGGAGGACTTCTGCCTTTTTATTTTGCCAGTCGGTCCATGGAGGCGGTAGGCAGAGCAAGTTCAAAAGTGGTAGAGGAGGTGAGGAGACAATTCAGGGAAATAAAGGGCTTAATGGAAGGTGCGGCAAAGCCGGAATACGGCAGATGCGTTGATATTGTAACCAAAGCCGCTTTGAAAGAAATGATTCTGCCCGCTCTTTTACCGGTTGTCGCTCCTATCTTTGTGGGGTTAGTTCTGGGACCAGAGGCATTAGGCGGGCTTTTAATCGGCTCAATTATTACCGGTTTATTTCTGGCAATTTCTATGACTTCAGGGGGAGCGGCCTGGGACAACGCCAAAAAATACATTGAAGAAGGAAATTTGGGAGGAAAAGGTTCTTTCGCTCACCAGGCAGCTGTGATTGGCGACACGGTCGGCGACCCGTATAAAGATACGGCTGGCCCCGCCATTAACCCGATGATAAAAGTTTTGAATATCGTTGCGTTGTTGATTGTATCGTTTTTGGTATAATTCTCTCTTTTTTATGGATAATGTGACTAATTTAGTTGCCTATTGTGGTTTATGTTGCCCCAAATGTTATAAAAATACGGTTGCCGAAGCGGCCGAATCTTTAAGAGCAGAACTGGAAAACGCAAAAGCAAAAGGCGCTGGGTTTTTGGAAAATCTCCCAGAAACAGAGGAAACTTTAAATAGTTTAATAAAACTTCGTTGTGGTAAATTTTGTCGTGCAGGCGGGGGCAAATCATCCTGCAAGATAAAAATTTGTTGCAACGATAAAAACATTGAAGGTTGTTGGGAGTGCGAAGCTTTTGAAGCATGCTCTAATTTAAAAGAGCAGTTTGTTGACAATATTAGGAAAATTAAGAAATTAGGAATAAACGGCTTTATTCAATCAAACGCAAAATAAATGAAAACGGAAATTACCAAACTTCCAAAATCGGAAGTTGAGCTGAAAATTGAAGTGCCTGCCGAGGAATGGCAGGAGTTTTTAGATGGGGCGGCAAAAGAATTATCAAAGGGCTTGGAAATTGAAGGATTCAGGCCGGGATACGCACCTTTTAAATTGGTAGAAGAAAAAATCGGCATTGCCGGAATTTTGGAAACAGCTGCAGAGCATTGTATTCAAAAATGTTATGTCAAGGCGGTTTTGGAAAATAACATTGAAGCAATTGGCCAGCCGGAAGTTTCCATTTTGAAGTTAGCAAAAAATAACCCCTTTGAGTTTAAAGCCAAGGTGGCAATAATGCCCGAGGTTAAATTGCCAGATTATAAAAAAATCGCCTCGGAAGTAAAAAGAAATAAGGTTCTGGTGGAAGATAGAGAAATGGAAGAAACGCTTTCGTGGATTAGGAAATCGCGGGCGAAATTCAGTCAAAAATCTGGTCCCTGCCAAAAAGGCGATTGGGTGGAAATTGAATATTCTTCGCCCCAGATCGAAAACGAAAAAAAGACAGAAGACGCTTTTATTATGGGAGAAGGTCGTCTGATCCCTGGTTTTGAGGAAAATCTGGAAGGATTGGAAGGAGGTCAGGAAAAAGATTTTTCTCTTACCTTCCCTAAAAACCATTTGCAAAAAGATTTAGCCGGAAAGGAGATTAATTTTAAATTAAAACTGAAATCGGTAAAGAGTGTCGAACTGCCGGAGATAAATGATGACTTTGCCAGAGAGGTGGGTAATTTTAAAAACACAGATGAACTCAAAAACAGCGTAAAAGAAGGAATCAGTACGGAAAAGGAGACAGCTGAATCCCAAAGGGTTCGCCAAAATATTTTGGAAAAGATAACGGAAAAATCCGAATTGAAAACGCCGGAGGTCATGATTAATAATGTAAAAAATCAAATGCTGGTTGATGTGAAACAAAGTGTTCCTCAAAAATTAGGAATTACCTTTGAAGATTATCTGGGCAGAGTTAAAAAAACCGAAAAGGACTTGCTTGATTCATTTTCCGGCGAGGCGGAAAAAAGAGTCAAAACCTCATTAGTTTTAAGAGAAATTTCAAAAAAAGAAAAAATTAATGTTTCAAAAGAAGAAACGGAAGCCGAGGCGAATAAAATCTTGAAAAGTTATCCTGATAATCAGAAGATTGACGCTGAAAAATTAAAGGACTATACTAAAGAAGTGATAATGAACGAGAAAACCTTTCAATTTCTGGAAAGTTTTTCGCAAAAATAAAATGAATTTAATTCCTACCGTCATAGAAAAAAGCCAATACGGAGAACGCGCGTACGATATTTATTCGCGGCTTTTGAAAGATAGAATTATTTTCCTGGGAGGCCCGATTATTGACCCGGTAGCCAATTCCGTCATTGCCCAGCTTCTTTTTCTGGCCAGTCAAAGCCCTGAAAAAGACATTCAACTTTACATCAATTCACCGGGAGGCGTGTTAACTTCTGCCCTAGCCATTTATGATACCATGCGATATGTCAAATGCTCGGTTTCCACTGTTTGCGTGGGGTTGGCGGCTTCGGGAGCGGCTGTTCTGTTGGCCGCCGGAACAAAAGGAAAAAGATTCGCCCTGCCCAATTCCGAGATATTGCTCCACCAAGTGGCGGTTTCCGGAGTTTCAGGTCAGGCAGTTGAAATAGAGATTGCCGCCAAACAGATTATCAAACTGAAAGAAAAAGTAAATAAAATCTTGGCCGTACACACCGGCCAGCCCTTAGAACGGATTGAAAGGGACACCGATCGCGATTTTTATCTGTCGGCAGATGAAGCAAAGGACTACGGGGTAATTGACGAAGTGATAAAAACGAAAAAGTGAGATTAAAAACGCCTCGTTAGGAATCTGAAGGCCGGCCCGAAACCGGCTTTTGACATTATTGGAAAAATTTGCTAAAATTGTTTTAGAAATTAAAATAAATTTGAGTTTGGATTTAATCCAACCTATTAAATATGTTGTATTGCCAAATTTTAATTAAAAACTATGAATCAACTCATTCCACTTCTGGTGGGTATAGTTGCTTTGGGAATAGGAGCGGTTTTGGGTTACTATGCCCGCCAGTCAATAGCCAAAAAACAAATCGGAACGTTAGAGGAAAGGATTCAAAAGAGAATTTCTCAGGCGAAAAAAGAAACTGAGTCAATCTTAAGCGAGGCGAAACAAAAGGCAGACCAAATTTTAGAAGCGGCAAAAAGAGAAGAAAACCAGAGACGTCAGGAACTATTACAAACAGAAAGGTTTTTGCTGAAAAGAGAAAATGTATTGGACGAAAAACTTTCAACCTATGAGACAAAGGAAAAAGAATTTCGGGAAAAAATAGAAAAATTAAAAAAAATAAAAGAGGGACTGGAGAGTTTGCAACAGGAGTCCCTGAATAAATTGGAAAGAATTTCCAACCTTTCCAAAGAAGAAGCGAAAAAAGAACTCTTGGACGCCGCGGAAAAAGAATATCAAAAGGAAATTCTGGAAAGAATGAAAAAACTGGAAGCAGAGGGCTGGCAGAAATTTGAAAAGAAAGCAAAAGAAATCCTGGCTTTAGCGATTCAAAAGACAGCGGTTTCTCAAGCCCAGGAACTGACGACCAGTACCGTTGCCTTGCCGAATGAAGAAATTAAAGGAAGAATTATCGGCAAAGAGGGAAGAAACATCAGAGCCCTGGAAAAATTAACCGGGGTAGAGATAGTGGTTGATGAGGCGCCCGAGACAGTGGTAATTTCCGCTTTTGACCCGATCAGAAGGCAAATTGCCAAGACCGCCCTTGAAAAATTGATTCATGACGGCAGGATTCAGCCAGCCAGGATAGAGGAAATGGTCCAAATTGCGCAGTCAGAAATTAATTCTCAGATAAAAGAGGCGGGGGAAGCGGCAATTTACGACACGGGTTTGGTAGGATTTGACCCAAGATTAGTTCAATTGCTCGGGAGGTTAAGATTCAGGACGAGTTACGGCCAGAACGTTTTACTTCACTCTATTGAGGTGGCGCATTTGGCAAACGCCCTGGCTTCTGAGCTGGGAGCCAATTCAAGGGTGGCTAAAAAAGCAGGGCTTCTTCATGACATTGGAAAGGCGGTTGATCACCAGGTTGAGGGTTCTCACGCTGACATCGGAATTAAAATTTTAGAAAAATTCAAAATAGAGCCGGAAGTAATTGTAGCGATGAAATCGCACCACGAGGAATATCCTTATGAGACCTTGGAGGCGATAATCGTTCAGACGGCTGACGCGATTTCCGGCTCCCGTCCCGGCGCCAGAAAGGACACCATAGAAAACTACCTTAAAAGATTAGGGGACTTGGAGAATATTGCTACTTCTTTCGCCGGAGTAGAGAAGGCCTATGCTATTCAGGCAGGCAGAGAAATAAGGGTTTTCGTCAAACCGGAAGAAATAGATGATTTGAGGGCAAAAAAATTAGCCCGAGAGATTGCCGACAGGATTCAGGAAGAATTAAGATACCCTGGTGAGATAAAAGTTAATGTTATCAGAGAGAGCCGGGTGATAGAATACGCCAAATAATCTACGAGATTGCGAATTAACACGAATATACGAATAACAAAAAGCGGCTCGTTTGAGCCGCTTTTTGTTTGGAGCGCGAATTAAACGCTTTCAAACTTTCTCCTTAATCCTACCAAACTTAATCCATAAATCAAAGAAATTGGACTTAAACCGCTAAAGCCCTACCCCCGACTATATACACTTTCGTGGTTCATCTCTATTATCTATTTTATTGGCTCGGTCGCTCGCTTTCGCTCGCGACCTCGCCCTTATTTTATGTTCAAAAAAGGGGTTTTTGAAGGTAAAAAGGGTTAAAAATTCTCTTAAAATTCATCATAAAAAGCTTGCATCCACCTTGCATTCTGTAATGCAAACTTTTTTAAAAGTCGTCATTTACTCGTCATTCCTAAATGACGAGTTTTATTAAAAGTTGGCGTTGACTTGGCGTTCTAGAACGCCAAGTTAGAAAGTAATTTTATTCTATACAGCAATCAATTATTTTTCTCACTAACTCTCCTAATTTACGCGTAAATCCCTTTTTCTCTTTATCGTGTTTATTCAGGGCGTTATCGTCAATCTTCTTTATGTCTTTAGTGTCAATCAATTTCATATTCAAACCCCAAAAAAGAGAGTAGAGGTTATATGCTTTGTTAAAAAGATCGTAGGCTTCCTCTTTTTTACCCATGCCGAGCTGTTTCGTACCAACTTCCATTAGTCGCATTGAGGCGGCCAGAAGATGTTTTGAAATGCACCAAACTTCTCCTTCGTATTCTTTAATGATTTTTTTAAGCAATTCCTTACGCATTGAACGGGCTTCATTCAACAGGTCATAATACTCTGTTTTCCCAGTTTTAGCTCCCGTAAAAAAGAAATGCTCCTCAATGCTGACCAGATTCATTATGGCTAAACTTAAATCTTGGTCAGATGACAAATCCATTTTGTCTTGCTTTTTCATTTCATCAACCTTCTGGATAAATTCATTTAGATTTTTTATTGGGTTTTGGTTGTTGTTCATATGATTATTTAGTTAAAAAATAAAAGATAATACTTAAAATTATTAAAGGACTGATAGGCATAACGACTTTTTGAAATGGAAAATATGCCCTGCCTTGATTTTTCTCTTTAAGATAGTAATACCAGCTGGCTCCAAACCAAAAAGCAATGCTTCCCGTAACAATTCCTAATAATAATTTATCTGCCACTCCGCAAGCGCAAATCGTATTTATTGGATTTCCCATAATCCCCATAAAATAGAGAGGGACGACAATTAACAAATAATAACCAAAAATTGTAGTTATTATTCTGCCCTTAAATTTGATGTTTTTCTTATCAAGCCAGCTTATAGTCCAAGTTATCATTGAAACAGTCAAACCCCCAATCCAAAGCCCTGTTATGGAATCATCTATGCCGAGCCAGCGGGACAAACCAACACCTGCCCCAACAGCAACAGTGCAGATAGGACAAACCGCTAATACCTCTTTTGTAAAGACGAAACTTAATCCTAAAATTGCCAATAAATAAAAAAGTAATTTTTTCATTTTATCTTTATTTAAGTTCTTGGTTAAAAAAGTCTATGATGGTCTGGCTTCCTACGAAACATTTTGAGCCGTCCCATAAAAACGGTATTTGAATAGAATTTGCCGAAATTCCACAGGTTTTCGCCTTTTCAGATAATTCATCAGTATTCTTTTTATTGTAATAAACCTCTTTTTGCTCAAATTTTATTCTTTCTTGGATACTATTTTCTCCGATATAATCTTCCACAACGGCACAAGCTGGACAACCCTCGCCGTAATAAAGAATAATCTGACTTTCTTCTGTTTGTTGATTTTCTTGAGCATTATTATTCGGTAAATTATTCTCTTTGTTTTTAAGAAGAATAACAAAAGAAAAAATAAAAACGATAATAAATAAAATTGTAGGGATAATGACTTTTTTGCTCATGGCAATTAAGACTTTAGTTCGTCTTTTCTCTTTTCTAATTCAATTTTAACTTTTCCTAAAACCTTTGTCTTTCTGATGATCTTTTGCGCTTTTTCCCTGGTGGCATCATTTTCGGCAAAAGTTATGGCTTTTGCTGGGCACAAGTTGGCGCAGGTTTGGCAAGCCACCATACAATAATTGGGATTGACGACTTTTGATTTCCTGTTTTCATAGTCAAACTTATACACGCCTCTGCCGCAGGTGGTGGCGCATAATCCGCAGCCGATGCATTTTGATTCGTCTACGGTTGGATACCAATCAATCTGATTACGGTCAATACCGTGGAATTTGGCAAATTTTGAATTTTGATTATTTGTCATAACTTTAAATTTTATTTAGATGTTATCTCTATTTTTTAATTTTTGGCCTGTCTTGAATCCCAAGAACAACCAAGTTTTCTATTGCTTTTATGCCTCTTATCTCGTCTTTTTTAATGTAAATGCTCTGATTTTTTGTCAAAGTGAATTCTCCGTTGATGTC
>Ga0315293_10005692_pt1 | contig 11729 bp, 7 predicted proteins | sample YL17G13_20_MG_FD_203071 | JGI IMG/M metagenome (GOLD analysis project Ga0315293, IMG submission 203071) | Sediment microbial communities from Yellowstone Lake, YNP, Wyoming, USA - YL17G13_20 | ecosystem: Environmental > Aquatic > Freshwater > Lake > Sediment | place: USA: Wyoming | collected... | reverse complement strand
TATTCTTGGGGTCTTTTTCAAGGACCTTATTGTACGAATTGCGTGCATCAAGCTGCCGGCCTTCCTGTTGATGCCAAAGGGCACAGGCAAGATGGGTTTTTACGGGATTCGTCAGATTTTTTTTGGAGGAAAAGTCTGCTGATCCAGGACTTGTCGAAGTCTGCTCCGACGATGGCTGAGCCACTATTTTTGGGGCCTCCAATCCGGAGGACTTGGGAGTCATCGAACACCCAATAGCGATCGTGGCTAGACTTACGGAAGCCGCAAACCGAATACGAAGAGGAGTCAGAAGTAACACAGCAAGCTCTCCAACAAAGTGAGACAAGACAGCATTCAAAGTAGGGTTCATAAAATGGCGAAGAATCGTCCGGCACTTTCGAGCATCAAATCGCTGGAAAGGGCCAGTGGCTGTTCGTGGTAAGAGCAGATCGATATGGCAATCTCGATCAGATCGCGAGGATCGCTGGAGCGAGGTCTTCGACCCTTGTCGTAGTAGTGGCTGTACAATAAGTCGACTAGGGATTGTTCGTACGGTAGTTGTCGTTGTTGGCAGACTAACTGAAAAATCGTGGTATAGAGCGCCCGGTTTGGCGTGTCGATCAGGACCTTGTGTTTGATGCGTCTGAGGAAGGCATCATCCACAAGGTCTCGCGGGTCGAGATTCGTTGAGAAGATGGTCAATTGTTCAAACGGCAGCATTAATTTCGTACCGGTGGCGAGTTTGAGATAATCGATTCGCTCCTCGAGTGGAACCGTCCAGCGGTTGAGCAACTCTTTTGGGCTCACCAATTGACGGCCAAAGTCATCAATCAGGAAGACTCCGCCATTGGCTTTGATATGCACCGGAGCGGAGTAAAAGTTGGAAACCTTATTGTATTGAAGGTCGAGCATGTCGAGGGTTAATTCACCGCCTGTGACGACGACCGGACGTTTGATGCGTCTCCATCGGATGTCGAATGGCTCGCCATGGACGACCTCGCTGGGTGCCGGAGACGGCGAGCTCTCCGCGGCAGAGGAAATTCCGCGTTGGGCCAATACGGCATCGTCCGTTGTCTGATGAATTCCCGGATCGAAGATCGTCACAATGCTGTTTTCGATCTGAATCGCATACGGGACGTAGATCTCGCCACCGAACCTGTTTAGAAAATGCCCAAGCCTCTTCGCTGTTGTCGTCTTCCCGTTGCCGGGTGGGCCGTAGAGGAAGAGGGATTTTCCGCTACAGACCGCAGGACCGAGTTCGCTCAATAAGCAAGGTTGAATCACGAACCCCGTGAATGCTTCTTGCAAGGCATTCCGTGTGCATGGGATGCCGGTCACGGGCTGCTGACGACATTGTTGAATATAGTCCTGAATTGGCACGGGGGCCGGACCAACATAGCGACAGTCGTTGAAGATCTCACGCGATCGCGTCCGGCCAAGTTCGGTTAACGTGAAACGATACGAGACCCTCCCCACAGGGTCTCCCGAGGTCACTTCCACGCATTTCTGATCGATCAGGGCTCTCAATGCAACGTCAACAATGGAAAACGGCAATCGCATGGATTGGGCGATGCTCCGTCCCGTGGCTGTTCCCTGCAGGTAAACAAACTTCATCGCCAATTCGCTCAGCAGCGGCAGACGCAGTCCCGTGTCGGCGAGTGTGGTGGGGTTTCGCGGAGGCGCGACCCGCGGCATCTTGACGGGAGCCGAAGAAGAGGTACGCGCCCGATCCAATTCAGAGGCAGGAGACGTTATTGACGCATTGGCAAATATCTTCGCGTAAAGTCTATTAACGGCTGGCACTTCTGATGGCGTTGATTCGACTGCGGTCTCACGCGGCATTCTCCACGGCGCATGGGCCATCGCGCCAATCGCTTCTGGACCTGTCAATAATGAGTCAAATTCAGTCATATCAAATTTCATTTATAAGGTGATTCGACAAAGCTTGTCGTTTCTGCCGGAAAAAGTTCAGCATGAAAGTCGTGGAGAGGTGGTGTCATTCCCGACGAACTGAACGTATTTCATAGGCGGTTTATTGGCGAGAATTATTTTTCCATTGATCGATCCGCAGGCAATTTCATACCGCGGAATCGAGGAGATTTCTCAAGGTCCCGAGGTTGAAGTACTTCCCGTTTGGTACCCGCCTGATGCACTACCACTCGCCGCCGCTTTGGACGCTTGTCCGATGAGAAACAATCTTGGGCTGGGAATCGACTGCAACTCTAATACGCGTAGGCGATCCACTTCATTGGCTGGACGACCTGCAAAAAATTCCTGCCTCAGTGACATCGATGGTATGTCTTGGACGCCAGATCTGCGGAGGAATTGTTCGGTCTCTGTGAGCCGCAGTCGTCCCATCTCAACCGAGGCGCCTTGAGAAACATAGATCGATCGGTACTGTGCCGGAACTGAGGCGGCAATCCACAGCACTTGATTCTGTCCGGCTTCATTCAACTGCTGTGTGTCGGAGTTGAAATAGTAGTCGTGCATGGTGGTGGCATTCACCCAACCGGCAGTGGTCTGTTGATTGAGCAAGTTGGAAACGTAGGATCGATCGTCATCGTTGTACGGATATGGCCAATAATGAGCGTGATGGTAAGCGTGTTTGAACGTCTGCTTGCGACCCACTGGCCGTGGGAACGGAGGCCACAGCTTTCCGTGCTTTTCTACCTGACGCACGCCTGGTGGATCATTCGCTCGCATCCGATACCATTCTTCACTGTGCGGAAACGGTCCGGAGCCGCGCGTGACGGAGGCGATCATGCCCAATGGTAAGACCGCGTATTTCAACAAACCCTGCCAACGAAATTTTCGCATTGTCATCGCACCTCAAAATCTTGGATTCCGGTGGCGCGTGGAGACGGATCAAATCTCGTCGAGTGTCGGGGCGCACCGAGTCTCTGTGTGTTATCGTCTGCAAAGCAAACCGGTCATAACGGAAAGATCGGTTGTATCGGGGCGCGACCGGCAGAGTCAGCCGATTCTAGAGATCCAGTCTCGATCGGTTTATGGAAAATCAATGAAGATCTCAACGCCGTCCACAATCAAGGGGAATGCCGATTGTTGAAGGCGTGGGTTCAGCACGTGTTGGCCGGTTTCTAAGTGAAACTGCCAACCATGCCACGGGCAGGTCACCATGCAATTGCTGATTGTTCCTCGTGCGAGCGGGCCTCCGGCATGCGGACAGATGCCATCCAGTGCCAAGAAACGGTCTCCAATTCGAAATAAGGCGATGATTCGCCCCTCGACGACGAACTCGCGCCCTTGACCATCTGCCAAATCGGAAACCGATGCCAGGCGATGACGTTGCGGCATGATCAAATCCTTCTTCAGACACCGGACAAGAATCCCGCATGCCGACGTCTTTGGTCAACCTGCAAGCCTTTGAAGATCTCTCTTTCGACGGATGCGAGGTTCACTTTTCCAACGCCGATGAACCCAAAAATATTGTTCGGGAGCACGACGGATTGCACGCTCCAACGCCTGAGTGAACTGACGGGTGATTTCGTGAACGGGATCGTTGTCCGTCACGTTCCGCGGATCGATCAATGCCTCACATCCCACCTCAAATCGAGGCCAAGGAAAATTTGCAAAGTTGTCCGGCAAGCGTAGTGTGTAGCCAACGATGATTAACGCATCGTATTCTAATGCCAATAATGCGATAGACTTGAACGTCGATGCGGGCGTTCCAAAAAAATCGACAAATAGTCCGCGGACACCAGCATCTTGATCGCACAGTAAGCCGAGGTTCCCGCCCTTTTCTAAGAGACGAGTCATTTCGTTGAAATTTCCGTGCTTCAGAAGAAGTCGATGGCCGGTCAGTTCTCGCGCCTTTCTGAACCATTCGTGCAGAAGAGGATTGTCCATTTCGCGGGCGACCACTCCCATGGGAAATCCCCACAATCCGAACAGAGAGATGCCGATTTCCCAATTGCCAAAATGGCCACCAAGAACCAGAACGCGGCGGCCCGAACAGACCGCTTGGTTCGTGCGGGTGAAATCTGCGAATTCAATCGATTGACGATAGCTGTGCAGATGCAATTTGCGGGGGCATTGCACGATTTCAGTGACGGTTCTAAATAGGTGAGTCCACATTCGGTAGACGAGTTGCTCGATCTCGACATCCGAATAATCATTTCCAAATGCGGTTTGTAGATTGTTGCGGGCAACGGCATATCTGGTCCATTGACGAGGCAGTCCGTAATGGACCAACCAGGCCATGTTTTCAGCTATCCGCGCGGCAGTTTGAGGCGAAAGACAGTCAATCACACACACAATCAATTGAAACACCAAAAATTCCAGCCGATGTCGCAGTGTTTGCAGCATAATCATCCTTGATCACTGGATTGGGCAATGGTCTGTGTGACGTCATTGGCAGCGTACGCCAATGGCGTCCAAGTTTCGTCCGAATGATTCAATGAGTCAACGGCGATTTTTAAGACCAGGTGGCAGGTTGACCGTCAACCGGAAGTGTCACGATTGCTAGCCATGGAAGCCGGTTCGGGAACGCGAAGATTCGGAATTCTCAAGAGGGCCATTTCTTGTTACAGACAATCACCAAAACTGCCGGACAGTGCTCGTTCATGACCGATTGTCGCGGTAGACTCCGAGGGATCTGCGTCACGGTTCACGCGAAGAATTAGACTTGAGGCAGGGAAAGATTGAGGCATGGCACCCATTGGATTCGGTATTGTTGGCTGTGGCATGATTGCCAACTTTCATGCGGAAGCAATCAGGCAGATCCAGGGAGCACGGATTGTTGGCTGTTTCGACAAACATGCCGACAGGACTGCTCGATTCGCTGCCGCGAATCCTGGGGTGACGGCGTTCCCTAATCTCGATCAAATGCTGGCGGATTCCAGAGTTCACGTTGTCACGATCTGCACGCCCAGCGGTGCACATCGTGAGTCCGCAGTCACCGCGGCGGAAGCCAAAAAACATGTCGTTGTTGAGAAACCAATGGAAATCACGCTCAAACGGTGTGATGACATGCTCCGTGCCTGTCGTGTAAATAACGTTCTGCTGTGTCCAATTTTTCCCTCACGATTTAGTCCGGCAAACGTTGCGATTAAAAATGCCATTGATCAAGGCCGCTTTGGTCGGCTCACACTGGGTGACACTTACGTCAAATGGTGGCGGACGCAGCAGTACTATGATCAGGGGGGCTGGAGAGGAACGTGGGCCCTCGACGGCGGCGGAGCGTACATGAATCAGGCAATACACAATATTGATTTATTGCAATGGTTCATGGGTGACGTGACGGAAGTTTGTGCCATCACCGCGACGCTCGCTCACGAGAGGATCGAAGTCGAGGATGTCGGTGTTGCAGCGATCAAATTTAAGAATGGAGCCATCGGAACGATCGAAGCCACGACCGCTGCATGGCCCGGACATCTCAAGAGGACTGAAATCCACGGAACAACCGGATCGGCGATTGTTGAACAGGACGATTTGCTGCTCTGGCAGTTCGAAAAAGCGAAACCGAAAGACAAATTGATTCGGGAAAAATTCGCAAAAACGATTGGCGGAAGTGGTGGAGCAAGTGATCCTCAAGCGATTAGTTGCTCTGGCCATCGAAAGCAGCTCAAGGACTTCGTGACGGCAATTCAAACCGGATCTACACCCCAAATCTCTGGCGACGAAGGACGAAAAGCGGTGGAAATCATTCTGGCGATTTATCAGGCGGCAAGGTCCGGAAGAAAGGTGCAGATTCCCTTGGCCGGGCAATCAAAGCGGACGACGAAGTGAAACCTTTTGTCGGAATCAAACAAAAAATTGTCTGGCGGGAGTTTGAAGTTTTGCTCGAAGGACACGTCTCCGCTTGAGATCGTCTTGATCCGACTTTTGCAATAACTTGTTTTGAGAATCAGACAACCCGAGTCGTTGACGTGGATGAAGCCCCACCGCCCCTAGAAATCGCGTCACCACAGCCGACGCCTGTGGCGATTCGCTTTCTCAGCAGGGGTTCCGTAGACAGTGGCCACCGCAAAAATAATTCTCTCTCCGGCGGCGGAGCCTAGTCCGTAGCCGATTGTGGGTGATCGGTTCGCTCACAGATTTGGGTCGTTCCCTCGTCGTGTGCGACCATCATTGGGTGATGGCAACCGCGACGTCAAAGTTCCGCTTGCTGATCAGCTTTCGCGGGAGGCCGTTGAAGCGATCCGCCGCCAAGGGCCGAACGTCGGTCGAGATCCCGCGATCCTTGTCAAGCAGGATATGTTTCGTGGGTCGATGCGGGGGGCTCTGGATGCCGCGGCATTGTTGTGAGCCGCGTTGTCGGAGCAGGGATTATACACGTGGGAGATTACGGCGAAGTCGTCGACGCGACAAACGTGAGGGGAAAGAGTAGGCTCCACAATGTGGTATTTTTGAGAGTCTTCCGTTCTAAAAAATGTTCGCCGCGTTGTCTGTGGGACGAGAGTGAACGTGGTCGTTTAAAATTTCCTTGGAGTCACCCCATGAGGTCTTCCTTGCGATTGATCGTTGCTGGTTTTCATGTGTGTCTCAGCGTGGTTGCATTCGTGCAAACCGTCTCGGCAGATGGACCGAACTGGAATCAGTTCCGTGGGCCGCACGGGGATGGGACGACGACGGCAAGTGATTTGCCGACGACGTTTGGGGAAGGCTCACCCGAGATCGTCTGGAAAACGTCGATCTCGGGGCGGGCGTGGTCGTCACCCGTGGTCTGGGGAAAGCAGATTTGGGTCACAAACGCTCCCGAGATTCAAAATACATCGAAAGAGAAACCCAAGCTCGAAACGCCGATTCTGCTGTCGGCTGTCTGCATTGATTTCGACACGGGAAAGATGATCCATGACCTCGAGATTTTTGAGTTGGATACGCCTCAATTCACACACGCGACCAACAGTTATGGATCTCCGACTCCGTACATTGAAAAGGGGCGAGTCTACATTCACTTTGGAGCCTATGGGACGGCGTGCGTTGATACGAAAACCGGGCGAAAGTTGTGGGAGCGGCGTGATCTGCAGTGTAATCACTTTCGCGGATCGGGATCGTCTCCCCTCGTTTACGGTGAATTGCTTTATTTGACTTTCGATGGCTATGACCAGCAATACATCGTGGCCCTCGACAAGATGATCGGCAAGACCGTCTGGAAGAAGGATCGCGGCATAGACTTTGGCACGACGGACGGAGACGGCAAGAAGGCCTATTCAACCCCATTAGTCATCAGCATGAACGGGCGCGAGTTACTCATCAGTCCATTTGCCGCCGCAACGATTGCCTATGATCCGAAAACAGGCGATCCCGTTTGGACAGTCCGTCACGGCGGAGCGAACGCCGCAGGGCGGCCACTCTTCGGGAACGGCCTCGTTTATATCAACTCTGCCGATGGACCCAACCCGCTAATCGCGGTCTCTCCCGACGGAGCGGGCGATATCTCAAAAAACATTGTGTGGAAGACAAACAAGTCGGTCCCCAAGAGAGCCTCACAACTGTTGCTTGGTGAGCGGATGTTCATGGTCAACGACGAAGGTGTTGCTTCGTGCCTCAATGCCATCACCGGTCAGGAGATCTGGACCAAGCGGCTAGAAGGCAAGTACTGGGCGTCACCTCTTTACGCCGACGGATTGATTTACAGCTTCTCCCAGACAGGAGTTGTCACGGTGTTTCGGGCGGCTGATGAATTTGAATTGGTGGCCCAGAATAAGCTCGATGAAGGCTTGATTGCGTCCCCCGCCGTGGCTGGTAAATCGCTTCTTTTACGGACGAAGACACATTTATACCGAGTCGAGAAAACTGATTTGGCGAGTGGCGTTGACGTGGAAATCCAGCCGATTGAAAACGTAGAACGCGAATGAAACCTGAGTGGGAGTTCGAACGACCCACGTCGCGGGCGCGACAGTGGACTGAGATCACGATTTGATGAGGCACGGCAATGCGGAAGCGAATCGGCGTGAATTCGAATTAGGTTTGTCGCTGTCGCTTCGAATTCTTTCGTTGCGCAGGGTTGTTGATTGGCTGCGCGTTACCCGTCTGCAGATAAGCTGCGTGTCCGACGACGGAACGCGAACACCATTGCTGAAAAACAGAGCGGCTTGATCGATTGACGCACTCGAATACGAATCCAAGCCTTACACATTCAAAGGCGGGGACAACACCAAGGGAATGTCCCCAAAATCGAAACACGATGCCCCTCCGGATTGCGGTCGAACTCGTTGCAGGTCTCGGCTAGGTCCCCGCTCAATCAACAAAGTCCTGCGTCGCTCCCATTCTTCGGACAGTGCGTGTTCGGAGATGATCACGATCCACGTTTCGGATTTTGTCGGACCAGTTCATCAACCGTGCCGTGATTAGGCCATGCCGTGGACATGTGTCCACGGCATGGCTATGAATCGGCATTGCGCGCCGTCCGAGGATCCGCCTCCGAACTCATTATTGTCCATGTGGTTTTGGAATTCGATGGGCCCTGCCTTTGTCTGATTTGGCGCGGCGTCGACCTCCCTGCGCGATCTTTTTCTGTCCAGGGGTTAATGCGGTATCGTCCTCGGGAAGAACGAGTTGCCCCATTTGCCCTTTGAGTTGCAGAATGCGATCCCTCAGTTGAGCCGCTCGTTCAAATTCCAGCGATTCGGCGGCGGCTTGCATTTCAGCCTCCATTTCAAGGAGATACTCCATGGTCACGTATTGGCTTTCGCTTTTGACCCCGATGGCCTGTTGAGCGATGCGTTTGGCTTCCAGTTCCTCTTCGATGCCACGTGTAATTGCCTTTTTGATTGTCTCTGGCGTAATGCCGTGTGTGATATTGTATTCCAGTTGGATTTGGCGTCGCCGAGTTGTCTCATCAATCGCAATTTGCATGGAATCCGTGACTCGATCGGCATACAAAATCACTTCCGCATTCACATTTCTGGCCGATCGTCCGATGGTCTGGGTGAGACTCGTCGCGCTCCGCAAAAAGCCTTCCTTGTCCGCATCCAGAATGGCGACAAGCGACACTTCCGGGAGGTCAATCCCTTCACGCAGCAGGTTTACGCCAATTACGGCATCGTGCTTCCCCTCTCTCAATTCTCGGAGCACATTGACCCGCTCGAATGCGTTGAGTTCGGAATGCAGCCAGGCGCAGCGGATCCCCTCTTCGGTGAGATAGGCCGTCAAGTCTTCGGCCAACTTTTTGGTGAGCGTCGTGACCAATGTCCGCTCTTTTTTTTTCGCGTTTTCTTTGATTTTTTGCTGCAAATGCTGAACCTGTCCCCGTGCCGGATGAATGTGAATCACAGGGTCCACCAGACCGGTCGGGCGAATCACCTGTTGGACGATTTCTCCTTCGGATTGTTCAAGCTCCCAGTCGGCCGGTGTGGCAGAGACGAACACGGTATGCTTTCGCCTCAGATTCCACTCATCAAACTTGAGTGGTCGGTTGTCCAATGCCATTGGCAAACGAAAGCCGTGCTCAACAAGAGTTGTTTTCCTCGCGTGGTCACCGTTGTACATGGCTCGAATCTGCGGCACGGTGACATGCGACTCGTCAACGAACAGCAGAAAATCGTCAGGGAAAAAATCAAGCAATGTGAACGGAGGCTCACCCGGTTTACGGCCTGACAATGCACGACTGTAATTTTCGATTCCAGGACAGAACCCCACCTCACGCAATAACTCCAAATCGTGTCGGGTACGAGCACTCAGTCGCTGTGCCTCAAGTAATTTTCCTTCGAGACGAAATTTTTCAAGTTGCGTATTTAGTTCAGATTCGATTTCTTGACACGCCGCTAACACGCGATTTTCCGGCAGAACATAATGTTTGGCTGGATAAATATAGAGTTCGGTGAGCACATTGGTCTCTGAACCGGTCAGTGGTTCAATGACCGAAACTTTTTCGATTTCGGTGCCCCACATTTCAATTCGAAATGCCTGTTCCTCGTAAGCGGGCCAGACTTCGATAACGTCCCCCCGAACACGAAAGTTGCCTCGCTGTGGAGAAATGTCATTGCGCGTGTAGTGAATCTCACAAAGTTTTCTTAAGAGATCATCACGTTCGATCACGTCACCGACACGGAGTGGAATCATCATCTCGAGGTAGTCTTTTGGCGAACCGAGACCGTAGATGCAGCTGACACTTGCCACAACAATGGTGTCGCAGCGACTGACAAGAGCGCTCGTGGCCAGTAATCGCAGTCGATCTATCTCTTCGTTGATCGACGAATCTTTCTCAATATAGATGTCCCGCTGAGGGATGTACGCTTCCGGTTGGTAATAGTCGTAATAACTCACAAAGTACGAAACGGCATTGTTCGGGAAAAATTGTCTGAACTCAGAGTACAACTGAGCCGCCAATGTCTTATTGTGAGACAGAATCAGCGCGGGTCGCTGCAATTGTTGTATGACGTTCGCCATCGTAAATGTCTTGCCGGAGCCGGTGACGCCGAGTAAGACTTGGTTCCGCTTGTTTTCGCGAAGTCCTTTAACGAGTCTTTCGATTGCGGCGGGTTGATCGCCGGCAGGTTGAAAGTCAGCAGTGAGTTCGAAATTGGCCATGGTGTCTCAGGGGAAATGAATGTTTCACGTTCGCAACCATTCCACGAGGCGCGCTATCGACGACTGACGAGCGAGGCCGAAACACATTCTCTACAGTGCGGTTCGAGAAGCCTAAGCCCTCGCCGATGCGCACGCAACTGCGCCACGGAAGGATGTCCTGCAGGGGGAGTTATTGACCGCACTGCTCCAGAGAGGTTGTGTTTCTCGAAAAGTTCGAGCAGGTGAGAATCGCGGTTGCCAAGTCTTGTTGTAAGAGCCGGTCATCAATCCCTACGGCTGTTTTCCACCGAGAGGGGTCGGCGAACCTCTCCATGACATCGTCGGACGATCGGAGTGCTCCGGGAACAGTCGAAGTGGCCGTGTTGTTTTCCAATGCCTTTGTTGCAGGAGCGTTCCAACGCGAAGTTTTAAACATTCAGAAGCGAAAGCAAAACTCTCCACGAAGTGGACAACATGTCTGCACAATTGAACTACCCCGCGACTCTAAATTCGTTCCGCAGGTGCCTCAAAGTCAGTGACACGTTCCGTCGCTTCACGTCGGTGAGAGGAACACCGTCGTCAGCATTCCTGTCAAGGGTGTTTGCCTCTAGGCCGGGCGCGTGAATAGATCGAATTTGGTGACAAGGCCGTACGGATCAGATAGACTCCCCTGCTCCGTTATTGGTCAGGATCTCAAGTGGCGACGGAGACGATGCGTGACTATTAATAAAATAATTTATTGCCAACCTATAGCGATCGATATTTACGTCAATCAGGCCGCCGCCAGTCATGTCCTCTCAATCAGACGACACGAAATATCGACTTAGAAATCAGTCGGCATGGAATCAATTGTCCAGCGGCAGTCAGTTTGCCAAGGTGGCGACGGATGCAGAGTGTCTTGAACCGCTAGCTGCTCTGGACGGACGCGGGTGGTTGCCATCCAGTGTGGTCGGATTAGACGTGCTGTGCCTCGCTTCTGGAGGTGGCTGGCAGTCAATTCTCTATGCCTCTGCTGGAGCACGAGTGACCGTCGTGGACATTAGCCCCGGTATGCTGGAACTCGATCGCCGTGAAGCGGCACGGCGTGGTTTGTCCTTGCGGGCGATTGAAGCATCGATGGATGATCTGTCGGTGTTGCACAATGAAAGTTTTGACATTGTACATCAGCCGGTGAGTACCTGTTACGTTCCCGACATCGTCAGAGTCTATTCAGAAATCTCGCGTGTGACCCGGAACGAAGGTCTGTATATTAGTCAGCACAAGCAGCCGACAAGTCT
>Ga0315293_10005689_pt1 | contig 11730 bp, 7 predicted proteins | sample YL17G13_20_MG_FD_203071 | JGI IMG/M metagenome (GOLD analysis project Ga0315293, IMG submission 203071) | Sediment microbial communities from Yellowstone Lake, YNP, Wyoming, USA - YL17G13_20 | ecosystem: Environmental > Aquatic > Freshwater > Lake > Sediment | place: USA: Wyoming | collected... | reverse complement strand
TAAGTCTTCTGCGATGTCTCGGATTGATTTCTTTTCCCAGAGTCCCCGTTGGATTAATTCCCGCTCCTCTATGGATAAATGTTTGTAGTGCATACACTCATTTTACCAGAGTGTTGCACTTACTTGTTGAACTAACGCATCCAAAATGCTCCGGCAGGCCTACCTCGAAGTACAACTTCCCTGAAGGAAAATCTTCTATTTCCTACAGGGCAGGTCGGTTGACTACGAGACTAGTTTCGGGGCTTCTGTGCTGCGCCCTGTAATAAAAAAGCACGCTTTTATAGATATTGTAAGAGGCCTACCTACTTTCACGGGTAAAACCTGCTATCATCGGCCTTGAGAAATTTCACTTCCGTGTTCGGAATGGGAACGGGTGGAGCATTCTCAGTATAGACCTCTTGCAATATCTACAAATTTTCGCGTGCATTTTTTGTTTTTATCCAGAATAGTTTACCCAATAGTTCCGCCCAGGGCGGATACTACTGGGGTCGCCGCCAGGGCGTTTTTAAAACCTAATAAATTTCCGGAAAATTCTAAAATTAATTTAGTGGCTCTATATATAAACTTTTTTAAAAAGTTTATGTCGAGCTCGACAAAAATCTTGAAAAGATTTTTGTATAGCAGTCTATTCCTCGAATCTTTAATAAAGATTCGAGTACGACCCGACAGAGATTTTTTTGAAATCTCTGTATAGCGGTCATTAATTGCTAGTCAAGATGATGATTTATTAGTACTGCTCGGCTTAAGGCATTACTGCCCTTACACCTGCAGCCTATCAACCTCGTAATCTCCGAGGAATCTATGAGTTCTAATCTTGAGGTAGGCTTCGAGCTTAGATGCTTTCAGCTCTTATCCCTTCCCAACATAGCTACCCAGCAATGCTCTTGGCAGAACAACTGGTACACCAGAGGTTGGTTCATCCCGATCCTCTCGTACTAGGGACGACTCCTCTCAAAACTCTGCGCCTGCGACAGATAAGGACCAAACTGTCTCACGACGTTTTGAACCCAACTCGCGTATCACTTTAATGGGCGAACAGCCCAACCCTTGGGAGCTTCTCCACCCCCAGGATGTGATGAGCCGACATCGCTGTCGATATTATTTTTCTCTTATTTCTAAGAGGATCGGACTATATCTTCACCCTGTTAAATAATTTTGCCTTTGCAAAATTGTCGCAAAGCGACAATTAACAGGGGCTGACGTATTATAGAAGTAAAACTTCTATCTTTCCGCTGAAAGCGGAAAAGTCTCTACGGGGCGAAGCACATAAATTTTATGTGCTCGCTTCCCACGGTGTTGCCTTTTACTTATTATTTTATTTTACCATAAAGTATTAAGGGTTCACCGTTATAAGTCAGATTTATCGCGAGTTTTTTGGGAAAGCAGGTATGATATTACTATCATAGCACCCCGATATATTAAGGTGCCGAACAGGGCCGTTGATATGGACTCGCGGGCCCTACTAGCCTGTTATCCCCGAGGTAGCTTTTGGCTGATGATCTTCGGATTTTCTAAAAAAATCCGTCGGTTCACTAAGTTCTGGTTTCCCAACTGCGCGGTATAGTCACCTTGCAGTAAAGCCAGCTTATCCCTTTGCAGGACCACTCCGATTTCCATCCGGAGCTAGCTGACCTTTAAACGCCTCCATTACCTTTTGGGAGGCAAGTGCCCCACTTAAACTGCCCACCTGAAACTGTTTCCCGCTTTTGGCGGGATTAGAAATAAGATTCTAAAAGAGTGGTGTTTCATTGTTGGCTCAGCCCCATCCGAAAACGAGACTTCAAAGCCTGCCACCTACGCTACGCATCTAAAATCAAAATTCAATATCAAGCTACAGTAAAGCTCTCGGGGTCTTTCCGTCTAGCCGCAGGAAGAGGGTGTCTTCACCCCCACTACATTTTCACCGGGCGCCTCGTTGAGACAGTCCCCCAGTCGTTATACCATTCATGCGGGCCGTAACTTACACGGCAAGGGGTTACGCTACTTTAACACGATTATAGTTATCGCGGACGCTTGCTGGCGCTTCACCCATTTAGCCTGCACCTTGCGGCACAGACCAACGAGATTAACGTTCCAGCGCTGGTCAGGCCTCAGCCCCTATACATCCTCTTACGAGTTTAGCAGGGACCTGTGTTTTTGATAAACAGTCGCCAGGGGTCGTTTGTTGCAGCCCCGAATCCTTGCGGATTAGGGCAGTCCATATCGAAAACTTACGGACACTGTATTGCCGAGTTCCTTAACGAGGTCTCACCCGTTCACCTTAGTACATTGATACTAGTCCACCTGTGTCGGTTTGCGGTACGAAACCCATTAGATAGTATACTCAAAACTTTTCTGGGAATAGTGCTCCTCTGAGTTTTCCCTCCCGAGGGAGAAAATTCTCACAACACTTGAAAAATCTCATGTTGTAAATGGAAATCCAATTATCCACCCAGAATACTACTATCCGTCATCTTGAGATTATCTAACGAGTGGGCCGGAATATTAACCGGCTGTCCATCGGCTTCGCCTCTCGGCTATGCCTTAGGATCGCCTAACCCTTGGCTGATTGTCATTGCCAAGGAAACCTTAGACTTTCGGTGTCAGGGGATTTAACCCTGATTGTGGTTACTCATGCCAGCATTCTCACTCCTTAATCCTCCACCAAACCTCACGGTTTTGGCTTCACTGGAATAAGGACGCTCCCCTACCCCTCACGAAATAAAATTATTTCATGAAGCCTTATCTTCGGTATTAAGCTTTAGCCCCCGTAATCTTCGGCGCAGGATCCCTTAGCTAGTAAGCTATTACGCACTTTTTAAAGGATAGCTGCCTCTAAGCTCACCTCCTAACTATCAATGGAACCCCACTTCCTTGTGACACTTAGCTTAAATTTTGGGACCTTAGATGAAGGTCAGGGCTCTTTCCCTCTTGACCACGGACCTTAGCGCCCGTAGTCGTACTCCGAGGAAATATCTATGGTATTCGGAGTTTGGTTGGGATACCTAAGCGAAGCTCAAAATATCTCATCCAGTGGCTCTACCCCCATAAATATTATTTACTCGGGCCAGCCCGAAAGCTGTTTCGGGGAGAACAAGCTATTACCAAGCTCGATTAGCTTTTCACTTCTTATCACAACTCATCCCAGGATATTGCAAGATCCACGGGTTCGGGCCTCCCTCCGACTTTCGTCAAAGTTCACCCTGGCCATGACAAGCTCGCCTTGGCTTCGTGTCTCTCCCCACCAATCATTTCCTGATAAATCAGGAAAACGCGCTTTTAACACTTGATTTCTCTACGCCTCCGTCCCATAGGGACTTAGACAAATTGGTGAGAAGAACTCGCTGGCTCATTCTCCAATAGGAACACCGTCACCGTAGCACATAATAAATTATGTGCTCGGCTCCGATTCTTTGTAAGTAGATGGTTTCAGGTTCTATTTCATCGGGGTCACCCCCCTACTTTTCACCTTTCCCTCACGGTACTAGTTCACTATCGGTGATATCGAGTATTTAGCCTTGGCAGTATAGTCCTGCCTGTTTCCCTCTGGATTTTCTTTTCCCGAGGTACTTAAGAAAAACATCAAGGAGCGTAAGTGAATTTTTGGGTACGGGACTATTACCTCCTATGGTCTCCCTTTCCAGGGTAGTTCCCCTAACTCTCTTACCTAAATGTTCTCCCTTCAAACCTTTCTCTTAAGAAGAAAGATCCGAACGATATTTCCTTTTTTCAACCCCGATGCACATAATAAATTATGTGCTCGGTTTGGGCTCTTCCCTTTTCGCTCGCCGCTACTAAGGGAATAAAAATTTTTTTTCTTTTCCTCCGCTTACTGAAATGTTTTACTTCAGCGGGTTGACGACTTTATTTTAAGATAAAGTCAATTTCGTTTATCACGAAATTAGGTTTCCCCATTCGGACATCTCCGGATCAAAGGTTGGTAGCCACCTCCCCGAAGCTTATCGCAGGCACCCAACGTCCTTCATCGCCTCGATATCCCAAGGCATCCTCCATCTACCTGTAAAATCTTGACTAGCAATTAATAACCACTAAATTTATTTTATTATTATTTTCCGGTGTCTTGTATATTTTATTCTGTTAAATAAATTTCGCGGCTGCAAAATTGCTCAAAGAGCATTTAACAGAATTCGTCCTGTTCAACCCCGAACTGTAAAACAGTCGTTAAACAGGACTAATTTTCAATGTGCGTTCTTCGCTTCTTGTTCCAATCGTCGCTTCTCCTACCAATCACGAATTCGTATATTCGTAAATAATTCGTAATTCGTAGGAAGAGCGAAGCGAAATTAAAAACCGCTCTTAGAAGCGGTCTTGCCAAAATAAATCAAAGACAGAAAGTTAACCGCTTCTTTTTTCTATAATCATTTTTATCATCTCCATGTTCACCCACTATATTATCAAAATAAAAAACCTTGTCAAGCCCCCACGCTTAATTAGCAACAGCTTCGTTAAATTTAGTCCTAACCATTGCTAATTAGGCGTGGGGACAAGCCCCACTATGGCTTATAAAACAAGGTTTAAATAAACCTATTTTGTTTATTTTTCAGTAATCTTCTTCCTCAAGTCTTCTATTATTTTCGCTGCTGTGTCTCGGCCACCAAGACCGAATGCAAGAGCAAATGTTAACATTATTCCGGCAATTATAATTTTAAGTATCTCAGCTGTTAAATCAGCCACTTCTATTTGAAGCTGCATCAGGATAGCTAAAGCTGCAAAAATATATATTGCCCAGCGAATAACCATTCCCAAAAGACCAACATTTTCAACACCAATCCTCTTTGTGCTGGCAATAATAACCTTATCCAAGAGATCCGCTACAATTACTGCAACAATAAAGATAAAAATGGCAACGATCAAATTCGGAATCCAGCCAATCAATTTATTAAGTAATACTGCAAACTGAGTTAGCCCTAAAATCTCTACCGTAATTAACAGAACTACTATAACTAAGACCCATTTGCAAATTGCTCCGATAAATTCGGCTGGATTGACTTTTATTTCTGCTTTTTCTAAAGCTTCTCTCCAGCTGGCTTTCTCAAATAGCCGGTTAAAATTTAATCTTAGCAAAATTTGGCTGATTATCTTTCCTATTATTGCGGCTATAATCCATCCAATAATAAATATTATTATTGCTATAATAAGATTTGGGATAAAACCCAAGAAAGATGCCCAAAATTTAGCTAAAGCATCGCTAGTTATTCCGTACCAATTAGCTACTATCATATTGTTTTTATTTTATCTTTTTAAATTTATGTCCTACTTTGTCCTATCCTAATAATGGATAGTTCGACCTTTCCCCGTGAGATAGCGAGCTCTGTCTCATGGGGTTTCATTGTTTTTTATACTATATCACAAATCAATAAAATAAAAAAGCCTACAAAAATTAACCCCTCCCTTTTTTAAAAAGGGAGGGGTTAAAAAGGATTTAGGATAAGTGCTTTGAAACTAATTTTGTCATCTCAAACATATTAACAACTTTCTTTCCGCCAAACACTGCTTTTAAACTTTCATCAGCATTGATATTGCGTTTATTTTCCTTATCTTGAAGGCCATTTTTTTTGATGTATGCCCAAAGTTTTTTAACAACTTCTGACCTCGGCATTGGTCCCTTGCCAACTACCTCAGCCAGTTCCGAGCTGATGTTCATCGGCTTCATGAATGCAGAATTAATTTTTGCCATAAAAATTTATATTAGTTATTAAGACCTTTATTTCGACTTTATTAATGCTCTGATTGAAACGTGGAACGTAATAAAATTTTAACAAATTTTAAACGTTCCAACAACGTAATAAATTTGCTTTGCAAATTTATTACGTTGTGGACCCGAGCGGATTCGAAGAGTTGCCCGAAGGCATTCCCTCCCCCACCCTTTTTGCAAAAAGGGTGGGGTCGGAATTCGGGGAAGCGGTTCTCACTAACCCGGATTACAAAATTAAATCTTCTCTAAAGAGAATTTTAATTTTGTGGACCCGAGCGGATTCGAACCGCTGACCTCTTCATTGCAAATGAAGCGCTCTACCAGCTAAGCTACGGGCCCCTAAACTGAAATTTCATTGAAATTTCAGTCGGGCCGTCGCTAACTTACATAGTAAGTTAGCGAATAGGCCTCTTTTTCAAATACTCTGTGGGCGTGGGAGGGATCGAACCCCCGACCTCATTCTTATCAGGAATGCGTTCTACCACTGAACTACACGCCCCTAAACTGAAATTTTATTAAAATTTCAGTCGGGCCGTCATTAACTTACTTAGTAAATTAATGAATAGGCCTCTATACCAAAATTTTTAAATTTTGGTCGAGCCCGACATAACTTCTTAATAAGAAGTTATGTATAGGGCCTTTTTGTATTTAATTTTTCTCCAAAATAAATAACTTTTTATTTATAGGGAACAACTCGTGGGAAACTCTTTTTTCAAAAATAATCTTCAGTTTTAAATCTTCAAAAACCTTTTTCCATTCTTTATCTTTTTGAAAATTATTGCTTCCTGTTTTTTCTTGAAAAAGATAGCTAAAAGTCGAGCCATGAACCTTACAAACTAACTCTGACAACCAGCCCTCTAATAAATCTTCATAAACTATAATCCTATTTTTTACAACTCTTTTTGCCTCTCTTAGTAAAGATATAGGGTCTTTCGCATGATGCAAGACGTAACTGATTAAAACATAATCAAAGTTATTATCAGGATAAGGAATATTCAGACCATCAAAAATTTTAAAAGGGATTTTTTCTACTCTTTTGTCTACAATATCAATACCAATCAGATCTGCTTTAAAAAAATCTTGAAACTCTTTACCCGCTATTCCACAACCACATCCTAAGTCTAAAATTTTTGATCCTTTTGCTATAAAATCATTGCATTCTAAGCACATTTCTTTTCCCTTTTGCTGGTAGAATTTTCTAAAAATCTGATGGAAACTCATTTCTTTGCCTTGCCCCGTTAGAAATCTGCGTAAGTTTAACTTACTAAAATTCTATTTTATTTTCGATTTATTAAATAGTTGTTAAAAAAGGTTTCTTAACCTTTTTTAACCAATGAATATTTTGGCAGATTTCTAACGGGGCTTACTGAATGATCCTTGAATAAAGTCCATTTTTTTAAACTCTTTTTGTTTTATTTTTATTGAAGAATTATAATTTCCGCTGTTTAGAATGACTTCTTTCTCTTTTCCCAGTGTTTTATCAATAAACGCCGGCAACTTCCACAACTTTCCAAATGGCGGAACTGCTCCAACTTTTATGCCTTTTAAATTATTTTTCATCAGCGTTTCGCTCGCAAAATCAATATTCTTTACTGGTTTTTGATTTGTTTTTTTTCGCCAGTCGTTGACTGTCTTTTTAAACTTTCCCTTGTCAAAATTCTTATTTCCTGGAATTAAAACTAAAGCTAAATCTCTATCAGTCTTAATCAGTAAAGTCTTTCCAATTGATTTCTCCTTAACCTTTAAGGTGGCGGCTTTATCATGAGCAGTATAAACAGTCCTGTGATTTAGTTCCTGGTATTGGATTTTATTTTCCTTTAAAAATTTCTCTAATTTTTTTATGATTGGCATGTTGAATAATTCTACCCAAAATTAAAAACCCTGTCAAAGGGTCTTAATTTTTAAAATTCAAATGTTCGCGAAAATTCGTGAATAAATTTGTGCAGATTTACCCTGTTAAATAATTTCACTTTTGTGAAATTGCCGCAAGGCGGCATTTAACAGGGTGAATTAGTTTTTGAAAGTTGTCCCGGATCGAGATTCAGGATCCCCGATCAAAATCCATTAAGTTGATAATAGAATTCTCAACTATCAACCTATATCGACACTAAACTATATAAAAATATAGTTTAAAAAAAATGATCCACGAGCAGATTCCCCTACCCGTGCCTTGTTACGACTTCGCCCCTCTCACTGAGCCTACCTTAGGCCCCGCCCTCTAAGCTAAATGAAAATTCATAAAGCATAGAGGGCGGGGACTTCGGATATTCCCAGCTCGCTTGGCGTGACGGGCGGTGAGTACAAGACTCAGGAACGTATTCATCGCCGCATAGCTGATCGGCGATTACTAGCGATTCCGGCTTCGTGAGGTCGGGTTGCAGACCTCAGTCCGAACTGAGACCGCTTTTGATGGGATTAGCTCCGCCTTACGGCTTCGCAACCCATTGTAGCGGCCATTGTACCACGTGTGCAGCCCAGGGTATCAGAGGGCCATGCTGATTTGGCGTCATCCTTGCCTTCCTCCGTGTAATCCACGGCAGTTCCCTATGACAGATAAAACATAGGGCAAGGGTTGCGCAGGTTTCCCCATTTAAGGGAGCGTCTCAAGACACCTGCTGACGACAACCATGCAGCACCTGGGCTAGTGTCCTTGTGGGTAGATCCTAATTTCTTAAGATGTTCACTAGCTTTTCAAACCCTGGTAAGGTTCCTCGTTTATCGTCGAATTGAGCCACATGGTCCACCGCTTGTGTGAGTCCCCGTCTATTCCTTTGAGTTTCAACCTTGCGGCCGTACTTCCCAGGCGGGATACTTAACGCGTAAGCTTCGCCACTTGAAGGGTCGACACTTCAAATAGCCAGTATCCATTGTTTAGGGCGTGGACTACAAGGGTATCTAATCCTTTTTGCTCCCCACGCTTTCGTCTCTCAGCGTCAAGATCGTTCTAGTTGGTTGCCTTCGCTTTTGGTGTTCCGCACGATATCAACGGATTTCACCCCTACACCGTGCGTTCCGCCAACCCCTAACGACTTCTAGTCTATCAGTATCTAACGCCTTCCCTAGGTTAAGCCCAGGGTCTTTAACATCAGACTTAATAGACCGCCTACAGACTCTTTACGCCCAATAAATCCGGATAACGCTTGGGGATTCTGTATTACCGCTCCTGCTGGCACAGAATTTGGATCCCCTTATTCCTAGAATACTGTCACCCTTGCGGGTTCTTCTTCTAGAAAAGCTCTTTACACTCCGAAGAGCTTCTTCGAGCACGCGGCGTCGCTCGATCAGGCTTTCGCCCATTGTCGAATATTCTCGACTGCTGCCTCCCGTAGGAGTAGGGCCCGTGTCTCAGTGCCCTTGTTGGCGATCATGCTCTCACACCGCCTACCCGTCATAGCCTTGGTGAGCCGTTACCTCACCAACTAGCTGATAGGACGCGGGCCGATCCAAAAGCGGTTCTCTTGCGAGTTCCCTTTACCCAGCCCTCTAAGCTCTATGTATTTTAGATATAAGTTTTCATTTATTTTATGAAATATTTGACAGTTTACTAAATTACACAAAGCATAGAGGGCGGGGGCTATCGAGCATTAACCCATCTTTCGATGGGTTGGTCTCGTCTTTTGGGTTCGTTACCCACGCGTTACTAACCCGTTCGCCACTGCTCTTCACCCTTGCGGGCAAAGAACCGTTTGACTTGCATGCCTTATCCACGCCGCCAGCGTTCATCCTGGACCAGGATCAAATCCTCAAAAATGAACCCGATGTAAAGACTCAAAGAATCTTTACCGGGTTCGGCACAAACCCGAATGGTTTGTGCATAGGTCGGAACAACTTTCAAAAACTAATACTTCAACTTTCTCAGTATTTAGTCCTGAGTTTACCGAAGAACTAATCCTGGATTTTTTTATTGTTCCTGTTAAATAATTTCGCTTAGCGAAATGGCTCAAAATTTAACAGGGTGAATTGTCAAAGTTCTTTCCGTAAAATAAAACCGTGAAGACATCCAACTTTCTAGAAACCTTCACGGTTTTATTTGATGCCTTTTTTATTTTACGATTTATTAACCTTCGTCTCCTCCGCCAATCATGTTTTTAATATTAATTAATTTTCTGCTTGTATTTTACTCCTTTAAAAAGTCTTGTCAAGCCCCGTAGTGAAATTTTGGCTTGCTTCGCAATTTAGTTTTTCTGAAAGAAAAACCTGTCAAAATTCTACTACGGGGCAAGCCTTTTCAGATTTTACGGTCTTTGCAATCAACCTGAGTCGCCCAAAAAGTTTTATGGTCTTTAAGCCATTTTATAATATTGTCTCTTAAAGCGATCGGAAAAACAGCTTCTTTTGAGAATTTTTTAATATCAAGAAAGAAAAAATCTATATGGTCCTCTTTGCTCTTGTCATGTATTTCCTCGGCTTTGACGTTGAAAACCAGATCAAGCTCGTGGTGAATTTTTCCTTCTCCCTTGAACACGTTTTCGATTGCTCCTATAAAAAAGCAGTTTTTTATTTTAATATCCAACTCTTCTTTTAATTCTCTTTCTAAGGCTTCCTTTGCGGTTTCCCCGAAATTAATATGTCCTCCTGGGAAAAAATAATATTTTCTTTCTTTATTATGGCAAACTAAAATCTTCTCTTTATTTAGAATTACAGTCCTTACGCATAACTCAAAATTGTTTTTATATTCTTCAGGCATAAAAAATCGTTTAAATCATTTTTTTATCTTTTTCTATTTTTTGAAAAATCAATTTAAACCAAGGGGTATATTTTTCAGAATGCAAACTGATATCCGTTTTTAATTCCTCAGGACTCACCCACTTCCAGTCTTCGGCCTCTTCTGTATTTGGTTTTGGATCTCCATCGAATACTCCCGTTAAAACATGATTAAACTCGTGCTCGTATAATTTTCCCACTTTTAAATTGTAAATAAAACCAAAAGCTTCTTTTACATCGCAAGCAAACCCAATTTCTTCATTGAGCCGTTCCTTTGCCTCTTTTTCAATATCTTTAGTTAAAGGGTGGGAGCAACAAGTATTGGACCAAAGACCGCCCGAATGATATTTTGACTTTGCTCTTTTTTGAATCAATAGATCGCCTTTAGAATTAAAAACAAGAATTGAAAAACATCTATGAAGTTTTCCCTCTTCATGGGCTTTTATTTTTTCTTCTTCACCGATCGGATTATCATTTTCATCAACTAAAATTACCTTTTTCATATTCTTTATTATATAAAAGATGAATTTCCTACGAATACAAAATACACAAAAAGCCGAGGAGAGGATTCGAACCCCCAACCTATTGTTTACAAAACAATTGCTCTGCCATTGAGCTACCTCGGCAAAAATGCTTTAAGTTTTTTTATCTGCGCTATTTTCTGGCTCATTTTTTGTTTCGGTTTTAATCTGGCCATTCGCTTCGCTCTTTACTTCATTTTTAACCTCAGTCCAATAACTGTCATTTTCTTTGGTCTTTTCTGTCTGGGATTTAATTCTTAATTTCTGAAGCCAGCTGCCTGTCTTATTTTCTATTTTCAAAGTCAAAACCCTGATTTTTGAGAGTGTTTTTTGTAAAAGAATACCCGAACAGATATCTCTAATTACAGGCAGAGTTTTACATTTTTCTTTCAGTTTTAAAATCAAGCTTTCTTTTTTCTGGCCTTCAGCTATTTCTGGCATTTCTGCCAAAACCGGTATTTTTTTCAATAAAACAAAACTTATTCCAAAAGCACTCGCCAAAAAAATAATTATAGCAATTAGCTCTAATTCTACCATATTTTAGAGATTTTTAATTAAATTTCGTATCTGGCAAAATTTCTTAGAACCACGTTTTCGCCAGTCTTTGAAATAAAATCGTCAAGCAGGTTCTTTATTGTTTTTGCGTCATCTTTTATCCAAGTTTGAGACAAAAGAGAAATTTCTTCTTTATACTTTTTTAATTTTCCGTCAATAATCTGGTCAACCATTTTTTGCGGCTTTCCAGAATTTTTAAACTGTTCCTGATATATCTTTTTTTCTCCGTCCAAGAAAACTTCAGGAATATCTTCT
>Ga0315293_10005684_pt1 | contig 11733 bp, 12 predicted proteins | sample YL17G13_20_MG_FD_203071 | JGI IMG/M metagenome (GOLD analysis project Ga0315293, IMG submission 203071) | Sediment microbial communities from Yellowstone Lake, YNP, Wyoming, USA - YL17G13_20 | ecosystem: Environmental > Aquatic > Freshwater > Lake > Sediment | place: USA: Wyoming | collected... | reverse complement strand
CGAGGGCGATGACATCCACCCGCACGTCGGACATCCGATACCCCCTCGCTAGAGCGGCTTAATCTTGGGTATGGGCGCGGTGGGTCTCCTGACCCACCGCGCTAAGCCCCGAGAGCGCCCCAAGAGCGGCGGGTCAGGAGACCCGCCGCGCAGACGCAAAGTTAAAATGCGCTAGCGCTCGGGGCTAGCGTTGCACCGTTTGTGCCTTTCGCCGTTTTTGCCGTTCACTCCGCGCTCCGCACCTGCCTGCTCGCCTCGAGGCGAAGCCGCGGGCCGGCAGACAGGTTCCGCACTCCGCGCCGGTTAATACTCCACCAGCCGCAGGCAGATTTTGTCCTGGGCCTGACGGGCCTTCCACAGGCCGCCCCACGGCACCATGTTCATGATGACGGAATAAGCCGCCATGCGGCCGCTCTTGGTGCGGACGTACCCCGACAGGGCACTCGTCCCAAGGACGTACCCCGTCTTCCCATAGACGCGCCCCTCGGCCGGGGTGTTCCGCATGCGATTCCGGAGACTCCCATCCTGGCCCGGCTCGGCCAGCGTCCGAACGAACGCCTCGCCGTGCCGCTCGACCATGACGCGCAGGAGTTCCGTGACACATAAGGCCGTCAGCCGATTTTGTTTCGACAGGCCCGACCCGTCGTCGATGACACACCCGTCGGCCGGAATCCCGCGGTCGTCGAGCCAGCGGCGGACCTCCTCGACCCCCGCCGCCCACGAACCCCGAACGGGCGGCAGCGTCGTCCGGGGATTCGGCTCCGACCCGTACGCGCCGAGAAGTTTCAGGAGACACTCGGCGTACAGGCCCTGGCTGCGCTTGTTGGCGATGGCCGCCGTCGCATCGAGCCGCGACGCATGGACGATGTCCGCGATAAACTCGCGCCGGGTGCGGCCCGTTGCATCGACCAGACGTTCGCGGACAATGGGACCCGCGACGGCGATCCCCTCCGCCCGAAGGGTCTGGGCCAGCGCCACGCCGAAATACACCGTCGGGTTCACCACGGCCCGGTACTCGATGGTCTCGGGCATGCGGGCCCAGTACCGGCCGCCGACCTGAATCCGCATCATCGTCGCCGAGCCGTCGCCGACGATCCGGTCCACACGGTAGCCGTGATCTTTGCGGTCCGCGACGGTCAGGATGGTTCCCTCGAGCGTCGCGTATCCCACCGGCGGATCGAGTCGGACGAGGGCCGGTTCGCCGACCTGGCCGGGGGCGATGTGGACGTCCACGCAGTTGTCGTTCAGGTTGAGGGCGCTGACCGGCACGGCGTACCACTCGTTGCGCTGATTGGACGGCCAGTTCGGGTGCTGGAGCGTTTCATCGAAGAGCGTATCGTCGAGGACGATGCGGCCGACCGCCTCGACGCCGCGGCCCTTGAGAACCTTGGCCCACTGACGAAACACGCCGACGGCATCGCCGCCGAAAAATCGGCCCGAGAAGTTCGGGTCCCCGCCGCCGATCACCGCCAGGTCCCATTTGGCGCCGCCCCCCGCCGCCGGAAGGCGCCCGACGTGCGTCCGGATCCGCCAGTCGGGCCCGAAACGGTCGAGGCACGCCGCCGTCGTCAAAAGTTTCATCGTGCTGGCGGGAACCAGCGGCAGATCGGCCCGAAGGCTGTACAGAACTTCCGCCGGCGCGCCGCTCGAGGCATCCCCCAGCGCGACGATCCGGATGCCGACAATCATATCCCCCGTCTCGGCCACGATCCGGTCGATGTCGCCACGAAGGATTTCGTCCGACGTCTGGACCCGTACCGGGGCGGACGGGTCCGCCGCCCATGCCGAAGGAACCGCCCACAGAGCCGTCACGAAGAAGACCGCCGAAAAACACTTGCGCATAACTCCCGCACTCCTTACGCTGCAGACCTGCGGCGAAACCCGCTCGCCACGGCGAGTCTGCGGCCTGCCCGCCGGTAGGCAGGCCGCGGCGGGCCCTGCCGCAAGAGCAGGCTCTGCTCCAGGGCGGGCTGGACAGACCCTCTCGACGGCGATTATAATCGGCCCGCTGCGTTTGTAAAGGACACCTGCCTGCCGGCCCGCGGCTTCGCCTCGAGGCGAGCAGGCAGGTCGCGGGAACGGGTGAACATGGCGGACGTGCTGCCCATCGGCCAAATCGTTCAGGGAAACCTTCTGGAAGTCCTCCCGGCATGGCCTTCCGGATGCGTGGACCTCATTTTCGCCGACCCGCCGTTCAACATCGGGTACAAGTACGACCGGTACCGCGACGACCTGCCGCCCGAAAAATACATGGCGTGGACCGAGCGGTGGATCGAGGCGTGCTTGCGGGTTCTGAAACCCGGCGGCACGTTCTGGATCGCCATCGGCGACGAGTACGCCGCCGAGGTTCGCGTGGCGATGCGCCGGCGGGCCACGCTCCGCAACTGGGTCGTCTGGCACTACACGTTCGGCCAAAACTGCAAGGGCAAGTTCAACCGCAGCCACGCCCACCTTTTTTACTTCGTCAAGGACCCGATGCGGTTCACGTTCAACACCGATGCCGTCCGCATCCGGTCGGATCGGCAACTGAAGTACAACGACAAACGGGCCAACCCGAAAGGGAAACTTCCCGACGACGTCTGGACGTTCTCACGGGTCTGCGGGACGTTCAAGGAACGGGTCGGCTGGCATCCGTGCCAGATGCCGCTGGCGCTGCTGGAACGGATCGTCCTGGCCTGCTCGAAGAGCGGCGACGTGGTCCTCGACCCGTTTGCCGGCAGCGGAACGACGCTGCTGGCGGCGTCGCGGCACGGTCGGCGGTGGGTCGGCGTGGAACTTTCCGAGAAGTACGCGATGCAGGCAGTGAAGAGAATCCGCCAGACCCAGCCATTGCAGATTGCAGATTGAGGATTGCAGAATTCAGACAAGGCCGGCGTGGCGTCTTTATCCGGTATTCTGCAATCTTCAATCTGCAATTTTACAGGTACCGATCCAGCCGCTGTTCTTTCATCTTCGCCACGAGGCTGCGGACACGCTCGGCGTGGTTGCGCGTCGTCACAAGAGTGGCGTCGGGCGTCGAGACGATGATGAGGTCGCGCACCCCCAGGGCGGCCACGAGGTGATCCCCCGCTCCGTAGAGAACGTTGCCGCTCGAGTCCATCGCGACGACTTTCCCCTGCACGACGTTGCCCTGCTCGTCGGTCGGCAGGTGACCTCGCAGCGTCCGCCACGTTCCGACATCGTCCCACGCGAAGTGGCCTTCGATGACCCGCACGCGGTCGGCCTGTTCGAGGATGCCGTAGTCGATGCTGATGCGCGGCAGCCCCTGGAACACGCGGGCCATCGTCGCCTCCATGCGATCGGTGTCCAGGGCGGGGGCCAATTGCTCGAGGCCTTCGTGAAGTTCCGGCAACCACCGCCGAATCGCATCGAGAATGGCGTCGGTCCGCCAGAAGAAGATGCCGCTGTTCCAGAAATAGTCCCCCGAATCGAAATATGCCTCCGCCACGGCCATCGAGGGCTTCTCGTGGAAACTCGTCACTTCATGAATGACCGTTCCGTCCACCTCGCCGATCACCTCGCCGCGCAGAATGTAGCCGTACCCCGTGGCCGGATACGTGGGGCGGATGCCGATGGTGTACAAGGCCCCCGGATCGTTCCGGACGCACACCTCGGCGTGGCGCAGGCACTCGCGCAACTTCTCGGCCGGGTCGATGATGTGGTCCGAGGGAAGACACACGATCGTCTGGTCGCCGGCGCGGTGGCGGACGATCTTGGCGGCCAGGCCGATACAGGGGGCCGTGTCGCGAATCCGCGGCTCGAGAATGAGGTTCTCCGGCGGCAGGCCGGCCAGCAGCCGCCGGGCCACCTCCTCCTGCTTCCGGTTAATCAGAACGAGGGTCCGTTCGGGCGGAACGAGCCCTTCGAGCCGCTTCATCGTCTGAACGACCAGCGGATCGCCCCCGAGAATGCTTAAGAAAGGTTTCGGACAATTCGACCGGCTGACCGGCCAGAACCGCGCCCCCTCGCCACCGGCCATGATGACCGCATACATCCGCGTGGTCTCCTTGCGGCACGACGGCAACCGCCATTCGTGCAAACGGCGACCGGCCAAACCGCCCACTCGCCGCCTCCTGATACGATATAGGCTTCGCGCGGACACCGGTCAATTGTTTTCCGGAGCTTTTTGCCGACAAATCCTTGAAAGCCGGCGGCCGGCGCAGTAACATCCTCTTGTCGTTTCTTCCCTTGGTGGCCAAAAAGGAGTTTCTCGGTGCAACCTCTGGTCATGATCATCGACGACGATGAGAGTGTTCGTTCGGCCCTGACCAAACGACTCGAGCAAGACGGCTGCCGCGTACACGCTTCGGCCGCGGCGTCCGATGGGATGCAGCAACTCGGGAAACTCTCCCCCGACCTTTTGCTTCTGGATTATCGGCTGCCCGACGGCGACGGTCTGGAACTGCTTGAAAAGATTCGCCGCCGGCACCCCGACCTCCCCGTCGTCATGATGACGGGCTTCCCCAGCATCGAGACCGCCATCCGCGCCATGCACGCCGGGACCTACGATTACATCTCCAAGCCGTTCGGTCTCGACCAGATGATGCTCGTCGTCCACAAGGCGCTCGAAGCCAAACGCCTGCGGTCCCGGGTCCAGAAAGCGGCGACCGGACCCTCCGAACAGTTCGGCTTCGACCGCCTGGCCGGACGAAGCCCACGGATTTCCGAAACCGTCCGCCTGCTCAAACAATTGACGAAGTCTGAAGCCAGAATCATCCTCCTTCAGGGCGAAAGCGGAACCGGAAAAGACCTCGCCGCCAAAATCATCCACTATAACAGCCCACGCGCCGCCCGGCCCTTCATGAACATCACCTGCACCGCCCTCCCGGAGACCCTCCTCGAAAGCGAACTGTTCGGCCACGAGAAGGGCGCCTTTACGGATGCGCGGCGCCAGAAACAGGGCCTCTTTGAACTGGCCGACGGCGGGACGATCTTCCTGGACGAAATCGGCGACATGCCCGCATCGCTCCAGGCCAAACTCCTCCGCTTCATTGAGGAAAAAACCTTCCGCCACGTCGGCGGCACAACAGACATCCACGTCGATGTCTGCATCATCGCCGCGACCAACCGCCTCCTCCGCGCCCTCGTCGAACAAGGGCAATTCCGCGAAGACCTCTTCTACCGCCTCAATGTTTTTCCCGTCACCCTTCCGCCGCTTCGTGAACGGGTCGAGGATATTCCTTGGCTGGCCGAGTACTTCATCGATCAATACAACCGCGAGTTTCACAAAAACGTCGCGGGGCTCGACCCGGCGGCCCTCGCCGTCATACAGGCTTACCGCTGGCCCGGAAACGTCCGCCAATTACGCAACATCATCGAGCGAGCCATGCTGATGAGCCAGGGGGGATTCCTGACGACCGCCGATCTGGCCCCTGAACTTCAAACCCCGGATCGAACCGCCCAAACGTCGCCGGAACCGGGCGTCTCCATCCATCTCGGCCCCGAAGGGATCGATATCCGCCAGGTCGAGCGGCTCCTCGTCGAAAAGGCCCTCGAACAGACCCACGGCAACCAGTCCCGCGCCGCCGCGCTCCTCAAAATCAGCCGCGACCAACTGCGGTACCGAATCCAAAAGTACCACCTGAAAACCCAAAGGGAAGAACCTCAAGGCCCGCCGTTAAACGACACGGAACCCATTGACCCTTCAAGACCCTGGATCGCCCCGTGAACCTCTTTCAGTCCATCAAGGCCCGCGTCCGTCCCGCCAACCACCGTATCCTCCTGTCCGAAACCCACGATGCCCGCGTCGTCCAGGCGGCCGCACAGATTCAAAAGGAAGCCTTCTGCCGGATCGTCGTCCTCGGCGAACCCGCCAAACTGGCCGATGAACTTCGCCGCGCCGGCGGCGACCCGAAACAGATCGATGTGATCGACCGGACCGACAAGGCCCGGATCGAGGCGTTCACCGAAACCTACTATGAACTCCGCAAGGATAAAGGATGCACCCGCGACGAGGCCCGGCAAACCGTCATCGACCCCGTCTTCTACGGGGCGATGTGCGTCCGCGAAGGCCTCGTGGACGGCATGACCTGCGGCAGCGCATCCCCCACGCCGCACGTCATCCAGGCCGCCCTCCATTGCGTGGGCACGCGCCAAGGCCTCAAAACCCTCTCCTCCTGCTTCCTGATCGTCCTGCCCTTCGCCGATTTCGGCCTCGAAGGGACCCTGCTTTTCAGCGATTGCGGCGTCGTGCCCGTGCCGACGGAAGACCAACTCGTGGACATCACGCGAAGCGCCGCCGCCTCCTGGCGACAGTTCACCGGCGCCGAACCGATCGTCGCCTGCCTGTCGTTCAGCACGAAGGGGTCGGCCAAACACGAACTCACGGACCGGATGGCCCGGGTCGCCCGCCGCGTCAGGGAACTCGAACCCGCGCTCACCGTGGATGGCGAACTTCAGGTCGACGCCGCCCTCGTCCCCGAGGTGGCCGCTCGAAAAGCCTCCGGCAGCCCCGTCGCCGGAAGGGCCAACGTCCTCATTTTCCCCGATCTTCAGGCGGGCAACATCGGCTACAAACTCGTCCAACGCCTCGGCCGCGCCCAGGCCGTCGGACCCATCTTCCAGGGCCTCGCCTCGCCCATCAACGACCTGTCGCGCGGCTGCCAGGTCCAGGACATCGTCGATGCCGTCGCCGTCACAGCCGCACAGGTAGTGGACTAGGGCATTTTCGGTTTTTGTGGCGCGGGGCCGGCAGGCAGGCCTTGTGCCCCGCCCCAAACCATCCCCCGGCAGTGCCGGGGGCTTGAATTACACACCGTCCCACGGCGGCGCCGGGCGGATGTCGTTGAAGCCCCCCGCACCGCGGCCCGTACGGGCGGCATTGCCGGGGGCTTGTAAAACGGCCGGCGACCGCGGCCATCCGCCTGGAGAGATGGTCTTTAACTTCCGGCGCTTACTCAGGCGGCTGCTTCCTTTCGCCCTCTCCGCTGCCCACCATCCGCACGTCGCGCCACATCCAGAGGCTCAGAAACATGAGCGCGCCGGCCACCGCAAAAAAACCGATTCCGAACCCCAGGAATCCCCACTGCCGCCCCGCCGCATTCTTCTGGCGTTTCACATAGTCGTCCGCGGAAACGGCTTGTTCCTCATACCCCTCCGTGTTCTCGTACCACATCGAGCCGTTCTCGTGCGGCCGCGGCGTCGCACCCTGGGGAATCGCCCAAGTGTGGCCTTCCCCATCCGTCACCATCTGGGGGTTTTCGACACCCAGGTCGGGCAACTTCGCGGGGGTTTTGGGAATGAAACAATAAGCCCCGGCTACCATGCAGATTAAGCCGATGGCCAGCGCCGGAATCCACATCATCCGCTTGAATCCAATATGCATGGCGGCCCGGGCCTTACCGGTCGGCGCCCGCCGGGACGCCGCCGCCCGTTTCGCCGCCGACCCCGTTCGGGGCCAACCCGCAGGAACTCCCTCAACGCCGAACGGTTTGACCGGAATTCCCTGCCCGACGGTCCCGGCGGGGGTTGCGACTTCCTCCGCCACCGGCACGTCCTGCGGCACGGGCACCGGAAGATCCGCCCCGCAGGCCTCGCAGCGGACCCATTCGCCCGCCTTCCCCTCATCGGCGGAGCACATCGCTCCGCACGTGCACTTGAACCGAATCACCACCGTGGTCTCCTTCCTCTCGGTCCGACCCGCGCCACACAGGCCCCACCACCCTTGGGGGCCGTATTTATTTTATTGTACGATCCCTCCGCCCGCTCCGCACGCCTTTTCTCTTTGACGCGCCGGCGGCCGTGTCGATCCCGCCCCACGACCACACAAAACACTTCCCCCCGTCCCGACCCCCGGCTACAATCGCCGCACAGCGGTGGCAAGCGAATGGGACAACGCCGCGGCCGTCCATCTTTCACTTGCCACTTTTTGCTGAATAGGCCCCTCCGGGAACCGTCCAATGGGTGGAGCCGCAAAACGCGACCGTGCGGCCGAACGCGAGGCCCAGCGCGACACCCGCGCCGTCGAACGGCTCAAGGAAGGCGATGCCGGGGCCCTCGACGAACTCTTCCGACGACACCGCGATGCGGCCTATCGCATCGCCTATCGGCTGGTCGGCAACCGGGAGGATGCCCTCGACGTCGTCCAGGAAGCCTTCATCCATGTCTTGCGCGGCATCCAGGCGTTTCGCGGCCAGTCGTCGTTTCGGACGTGGCTTTACCGCATCGTGACGCACGCCGCCCTGGATTATCGGCGATGGCGGGCGATGCGAAAGACCGAAAGCCTCGAGGCCGAAGCCGCTCCGGCAGCCTCAGCGCACCGGGGCGCCCGGACGCCTCAGAAAGAGGCCGCCGACAAGGACCTCCACCGCGCCATCGAAAAGGCCATGACCAATATCTCCGAAAAAAATCGGGCGGCCCTCATCCTCTTTGCTGTCGAAGGCATGTCGTACCGCGAGGTCGCCGCGGTCCTCAGCATCTCCGTCGGAACCGTCATGAGCCGCATCTTCAACGCCAGGCAGCGGCTCCGCGAACTCCTGGCCTCGGAAATCGGGTGACCCATGATAACCTGCGACGACCTCCGACCCATGCTCGCCGGCTACGTGGACGGCCAACTCTCCGCCCTCGAGGCCGAAGCCGTCGCCGCCCACCTCGAGCAGTGCGGCCGATGCCGACAGATCCTCCGCGACCAGCAGCAGGTTCAGTATGTCCTCGACGCCGACCGGCCCCCCGAAGTCGCTGATGACCGGTGGGAGGAAATCGGCAAACGCCTCCGCGCCGAACTCGAAGGAACCGGCGAACGCATCGTCCTGAAAACCCGCAGCCGCATCGAAACCCTCCTGACCTCTCCGCCGCCGGCCCTTCAGGATGTGGAACCCGCGCCCCCCGCCCGACCGACCGAACCGCCATCGCCGGCCGCGCCGCTGCCCCCGACAACCTTCAAATCGCCCGCCGTCCGACCGGCCGCCCGGCTACGCCTGGGCGAAGCCCGGCTACGCCGAGGCAAAGCCCGCTTCGTCTGGGTAGCCCACGCCATCGGCGCCCTGGCGGCGGCCCTCCTCATCGCCCTCGGCCTGGCGCCCCTGCTCCTTCAAGGCCCATCTTCGACGGTCGTCCAGGCCCCCGCCATCGAACCGGATACATTGGCGCGGCGCAACGACGTTGTTATCATGGAAGTCCAGACGATGGCCCCCAACTACAACGTCATCCTATACGCGGGGGATGCGGCTGACGTCGCGGCCGTCTGGGTGGTTCCGACCGATAGTTAAAGGACATACTATGCTATCAGCCACAAATCGCGGGCTCAGAATGTGGGGGGTCATGGGGCTGTCGGCCCTGGCGCTGACCTTGGCGGCGCGGGGCGTCTTCGCCCAGGCCGAGGAGATCGTCACCGTGACCGTCCTCGGGATCCACGCCACCACCGAGCCGAACGAACACATCGACCCCGCGCTCCGGCCGATCGCCGACGAACTGCGGCGGTCGCCCTACAACTGCTTCCGCCTGATCGCCAGCGACACCCGCCGCATCCCCCTCGGCGAAACCTCCAAATTCGCCATGATCGAAGGCTACGCCCTACACGTCCACCCGCAAAAGGTCGCCGAAGACAACGTCCAACTGACCATCACGTGGGTCCGGGAAGGGCAAATCCTCCAGCGGATGGCGATCACCCTTCGCAAAGGAAAATATTTCCTGTCGGGAGGATGGCGATTGAAGGAAGGGGCGCTCTTGGGCGCCATCGCGGTCCAATGACGGACCGCCGACGGAAGGCAACAACCGGCAACGGCGGGACGACATTACAGCCCGCCGTTCTCCCGGCGTTCAAGGGACTCTTCAAGCCTCTGGGCCATCTGCCGCGTCCGGTCGCCGACGTCCGCCCACAACCGCAGCAATTCTCCGGCCGTCTTGCCGCCCAAAAAGAGGAGCGGCCCGATCATTAGACCCAGCACGAACACGCCGACGCCCGTCAGCGGAAATCCGCGAACGGAAAGAATGGCCAGGCCCGCAAGGCCCACCAGAAACACCAGGACCGCCAGCGCAACGCCGACCCCGAAAAAGATCGCCGCCAACACCCGCAGGCCGTCGTAAGGACTTGTCCGGGCCAGCATCCGGTCTATCGTGGTGACCGACGTCCGGCTCATGGAAGATTTGCTGTTGCGCGTCGGCGGAAACCCCGGCTCGCTTGCGGCGAGGTGAGCCGCATCGGAAACTGGCACGCCCTTGTCGTGGGACGAATAGCCCGCGCTACCGGTCATAGGATGGCGCCTCCGAGAATCCCCGATGGCCAACGTATTGTACGACCGTGGAGGGGGCAAAAGCAAACCCCTTCGGGGCAGGGGAAATTCGTGACCGCCGCATGTGCCTTCAGACCGGCCGGCCGCAATGGCTCTCAACAAAATCCACCAGCCGGCAGCGATCCTCGTCGCTAATCTCCGTAAACGCCAGCCCGACCTCGTACAATTCCGGGTCAACCTGCGAAGACCGGCACCACACGATCCGGGCCCGGCACCTCACGGCCTCAGGGTCGTCCGGCAGGTTGAACATCAGCGCCGGCTGCGTCCCTTCCCGCATCGGATCGGCCGTCAGCACACACATCCCACCCGACGAAATGTTCAGCGTCGGCCCGACGGATTCGATGGTAATCCGGGTGGTAATCCGAGGGGTTCCCCGTTGTTCGGTTCGCAACATAACCGCCCTCCTGACATCCATACACCGCCCCCAGGGGGCATGCGGCAATTACTCTTATCGGAAGCCCCGTGCTCCGCTCTCCAGTGAAATCGGCCCCTCCCCCAAAACCGCCCTGCCGCCCCCTCCCGGCTGGAGCCTTGCAGGGTCTCCCCTCCCGCGACAAAATAGCCCCCTATGCAGGAATCCGCCGCCCTCATCCATCCGCTCCAACTCGGCCGGTTATCGCTCACCGGCAATCTCGTCCCGGCCCCGATGCATCCCCACACCCACCTCGTTCTGCGGCTCCTCTGCCGCCGGACCGTTGACGAGTGGTTCAAGGACACCTGACTGGCCCGGCATCATTGACAATCATCCCCCGCATCGCCTAAACTGATTTCGGCAACGCCCACGGCCTCCGGTCCAAGACCCCAGGCCATCGGCACACAACATTCAAAAGGAGAAGACTATGGGTCCGCAGAATCCGGATGGGCTGGAACGCACGGGAATCGGACGCCGGGATTTCCTGAAACAGGCCGCTGCGCTTGGCGCCGGCCTGACGGCCGCCTTGACCGGTAAGTCGCTCCTCGCGGCCGCCGCCTCAGCCGCAAGCGCCGCGAAGAACAACAAAAAGGAGACCCGCAACGTCCAGCCCGGCATCGAGTACCGCCGCCTCGGCCGGACCAACTTTCACGTCAGCGCCCTTACGTTCGGCTGCATCCAACTCGACAGCGACAACCTCGGCGTCCTCGATGCCGCCGTGGACCGCGGCATCAACCTCGTCCACGTCAACCAGGGCTACACCGGCGGCAAGGCCATCCGCGCTCTCGGCCAGTGGTTCAGGAAACCCGGCAACCGCCAGCGCGTTTTCCTCGCCCTCAAACCCAACCCTTCCGGCGGACGCGTCAACCCCATCGACGATGACCTGCGAACCCTCAATACCAACCACGTGGACCTCCTGATGGTCCCCCTCGACAACCCCGAATCGGTCGTGCACCCCGGCATCCTGCAAAGTCTCGCTGCCATGAAGCGGGCCGGCAAAGTGCGGCACTTGGGCCTGACGTTCCACTCCAACCTCAGCCCCATCATGCAAGCCGGACTCCAGGCCAACTGCTATGACGTCTTCCTCCCGAC
>Ga0315293_10005683_pt1 | contig 11734 bp, 17 predicted proteins | sample YL17G13_20_MG_FD_203071 | JGI IMG/M metagenome (GOLD analysis project Ga0315293, IMG submission 203071) | Sediment microbial communities from Yellowstone Lake, YNP, Wyoming, USA - YL17G13_20 | ecosystem: Environmental > Aquatic > Freshwater > Lake > Sediment | place: USA: Wyoming | collected... | reverse complement strand
ATTCCTGGCAATATACTGTAAGCTCTGCGGCCTGTGCCAAAGGCGCGGCAGCCAGGAACAGCGCCATCGCCAGAAGGAGCCTATGGATATTCCTTGCTCTGGTCATCTTTATGTTTTAAAGGCAGTAACTTTTTTATCCTTATACTGCAGGATTCAGGCAGGATATCCGAAGCTCTGCATCGGCTTTTAAAACCAGAGCCGAAATAAAGTGCATGCCTCGCGAGATTATCCAGAGGGGGGCAGAGGCCGTCCTTTACATAGGCGAAGGCGGGGCGCTGTTCAAGGAGAGGCTGAGGAAAGGCTACAGGATACCGGAGATCGACGAGGAGATAAGGAAGCAAAGGACGAAGAAGGAGGTCGGGCTCCTGTGCAGGGCCAGGAGGGCCGGGGTCCCCGCCCCGAACGCGGAACTCACTGATAAGTATATAATCAGGATGGACTATATCAAGGGAAAGAAGGTAAAGGACGTCCTGAACGGGATGTGCCGGAAGGAGCAGGACGAGGTGGCGGAGAAGATAGCCGGCATCGCGGCCGCCATGCATTCCGCCAATATAATCCACGGCGACCTGACGACATCCAACATGATACTGAAGGACGGGGAGATACACATGATAGATTTCGGCCTCGGGAAGGTTTCCGAAAAGGTGGAGGACCAGGCGACGGACCTCTTCCTGCTGCACGAGGCGCTGCTGTCCACACATTTCGGGATTGCTGAGAGGTTGTGGAAAAAGATTATAAATACATACGCACAAAAATATTCAAATGCCCGCGAGGTCATGGCGAGGCTTGAGAGGATAGAGCTGAGAAGGAGATACAAATGACGGTGAAGAAGGCCACGGAAGAGAAGAAGCCGGTCGAAAAGAAGCACAAGGAGAACCCGGAGGCGAAGCTTCCCAAGGAAAAAGCAGAGGATTTCCTAGAGGTCATGGAGCCGAAGAAGGAAGCTGCTGAAGAGCCGGCTCCTGCGGAGGCGGCAGCGAAGCCTGCGGAACCGAAGGACAAGGAAGAGAAGTTCCTCGAGGAAGCGGAGACCAAGATACAAGAGGCGCAGGGAGATAAGTTCGCCGAAAAGGCGGAGATGCAATGGAGGGCCAAGACAAAGCTTGGCGCCGACGTTCTTTCAGGCAAGTACAAGAGCCTCGAGGAAATACTGGAGAAGGGCGAGCTGATTCTCGAGCCCGAGATAGTCGATGCGCTGGTCCCTGAGCTGAAGGAGGAGGTAGTCTACATAGGCGGCTCGCCCGGGAAGGGAGGCGGCATAAGAAGGACCGCCACCAAGATGACGGCCAGGATGCACAAATCAGGGAGAAGGTTCAAGCTTTCCGCACTGTCCATAGTCGGCAACGGCAACGGCATAGTTGGCGTCGGCATGGCCAATTCAAGGGAGCACAGGTCTGCCCTTGAGAAGTCCGTGAAGGCCGCCAAGCTCAGCGTCATAAGGGTCAGGAGGGGCTGCGGCTCCTGGGAATGCGGATGCGGCGGCCAGCATAGCATACCATTCAAGGCGAGCGGCAAGTCCGGCTCCGTCAGCGTGACTCTGCTGCCGGCGCCGAAAGGCGTAGGCACCGTGGGCAGCGAGGAGGCAAAGAAGATGCTCAGGCTTGCGGGAATTCATGATGTATGGGTCAAGACCATGGGCCAGACGGCCACGAGGAACAACCTGGTCCTGGCGATATTCGAGGCGCTCAAGAACCTCAACAGGGGGAAGGGCGATTTATGAGGCAGGAAAAAGAGGCCGAGCAGATTTTTGCCGTCGTCAGGATAAGGGGCTCTGCGAAGACCAGGACCGATGTCAATGACGCGGCGGAGAAGCTTGGCCTGAAGAGAGTGAACCACTGCGCCGTCATCCCCGCGGACAAGACCCACATAGGACTTCTCAAGAAGGCCTCATCCCGCCTCACATGGGGCGAGATCAGCGAGGAAATGCTCATCAGGCTCATCGAAAAAAGGGGGCGCACGATTGATGGCAGCAGGCTTGAGCCGAAGGCTGCCAAGCCGGCTGCTGAGAAGATATTCAAGGCCAAGTCCGTGAAGGGCAGCGGCATATGCCCGGTGTTCAGGCTGTCGCCTCCATCGAAGGGCCTGCGCTCCGTGAGGCTTCACCACCCCAGGGGAGACCTGGGCTACAGGGGCGGGAAGATAAACCAGCTTCTGGAGAGGATGCTATGAGCGCACGAAAGAAAAAGAAAATCCAGAAGAAGAGGGGCCACAGGACCTGCAGCCATGGCGGGTCGAAGAAGCACAGGAACAAGGGAAGCCAGGGTGGCAAGGGAAGGGCCGGCAGCTTCGGCCACAACATGACCTACCTGCTTAAGTACGAGCCCGGTCACCTAGGGAGCAAGGGCTTCAAGTCGAAGACCGGAAGGAGGCTCAGGACCATAAATCTCAGAAGCATCGTCAAGCTGGCCGGGAAGGAGAAGAGCATTGATCTCGAATCCATGGGCTACGACAAGGTGCTTGCAGCCGGAGAGATAACAAAGCCCCTGGAGGTAAAAGCCGCTTCATTTTCCGCCATGGCGAAGGATAAGATCGAGAAGGCCGGCGGGAAGGCCATAGGCGAGGTCGCCGGCCAGGAGCCCAAAGAAAAGGCGCCCGCAAAGGAGAACGCCAAGGCGAAGAAGAAAAAAGAGGGACCGGCAGAGGAAGAAGAATCCGCCGAGGAAGAGGCGGAAGAGTCCGGGGAAGAGGCAGTGCTTGAAGAAGCCGATTCCTGATTCATTTCTATTTTCATCATCCAGTGCACGGAAATCCGCGCTGCAAAGGCGCGCCCCGATGATTTTTATATAAATAGAATCAAAATAAATAGAAATCCAGAAAATAATAGATGTTTAAGGGATTTCAATGAAACTGATGGATTCTTACAAGGAGTTCCTCGACCACCTGCCCGGTGTCAAGGAACCGATAAAGAAGCTCAGCTTCAGGGAGAAGCTGAAATACGCAGGTGCCGTGCTGCTGCTGTTCTTCTTCATGTCCCAGATAATGGTCTGGGGCATCAGGGTCGAGGGCCTGCAGCAGCTGAAGGTCTTCGAGCTCCTGCTGGCGTCCAAGTTCGGCTCGCTGACCACGCTGGGTATCGGCCCGATAGTCGTGGCATCCATCATCCTCCAGCTCCTGGTCGGTTCGAAGCTCCTTCCCTGGAACCTGAAGAGCGAAGAGGGGAGGGCCATATTCCAGGGCACGCAGAAGGTCCTTACGATCATCCTCTGCTTCGTCGAGGGCGCCATCTACGTCCTTTTCGGCGCAATACCACCGGCAGCCGGAGTTGTGCTGGGCTTCATCCCGATATCCTTCGTCGTCATACTGCAGATAGCAGCCGGAGGCATTATTATCCTGTTCATGGATGAAATCATAAGCAAGTACGGGTTCGGCTCGGGCGTCAGCCTTTTCATCCTTGCCGGCGTGGCCAACACGATAATAACCAGGATGTTCAACCCCTTCGCCATGTGCACCGGGGTCGCATGCATAGCGGTCTTTTCCACCCAGCAGGGCGCCGGCCTCGCAATCCCGTCCGCGCAGAACCCGCCTCTCGGCGCGATACCGCAGATATTCTATTTCCTTGCGACTGCCGACCCTCTGAATGCGTTCCTGCTAGGCATGATGCCGGTGATAGCGACGGCGCTGGTCTTCCTGCTGGTGATATTCATGCAGTCGGTGAAGGTGGAGATACCGCTGGCCTTCGGCTCCATCAGGGGATTTGGCAGGAGATGGCCCCTGCAGTTCCTCTACACCAATGTGATTCCGGTCATACTCATAGCCGCGCTGCTGGCGAACATCCAGCTCATGGGCAGGATAGGGGCGACGCCCGTCCAGCCGGATTCCAGCAAGCTCTGCGGGATTTTGGGATGCTATGAGGACAACAGCCCGGTCTCCGGACTGGTCTTCTTCCTTCAGCCCCCGAACTCCCAGGCGCTCTCAGGCGTCACAATCTTCATGGGGATCTTTGCGCTCCTTGGGGCGGTGGCTGCGCCCTACATAAAGAAGCCGGGGTGGAAGCTGTCATTGGCGATGCTGCCCATCGGCGCCCTCGCCTGGTTCGGCATTGTGCAGGGGCTCGGCCTCACGGGCATGGTGATATCGCTTACCGATTTGGCCAGGGTTCTCGTGTACATGGGCTTCATGGTAGGCGGCTCCATGATTTTCTCAGTCTTCTGGGTATCGAGCTCCGGCATGGATGCGGGCAGCATAGCGGAGCAGATACATTCCACGGGGATGCAGATACCAGGCTACAGAAGGGACATCAGGATAATAGAGCACGTGCTCGGCCGTTATGTTCCGGGGCTCGCGGTCCTGGGCGGGGCGGCCATAGGCGTTCTCGCATCATTCGCTGACCTGACCAATGCCATCGGCAGCGGGACGGGCCTCCTGCTGGCAACGATGATAACCTACCAGCTCTACAAGGAGATAACGACCCAGTACATCGATGAACTGCCGCCGGTCGTCAGGAGGATTTTGGGGAAGTGAACCATGAACATACTCATTACGGGCGTCCAGAACATGATAAAGGATTCCACCGTGAAGCTGGCGCTGGAGAGGATAGAGGGGAAGGTGAAGCTGAAGGTGCTCAGCTTCAGCGACTTCGCCGAGGAGGAGGGCTCCGGCGAACTGCAGCTCCTGAAGAGCACGCAGAAGAAGCTCACGGAGAGCATCCAGCTCAAGATGATCGAGTCGGGCCCCCACCACATAGTAATCAACGGCTACTGCACGGTCAGTACAAGGCTTGGATACGTGCCTGTGATAACCAAGGAGAGCGTGAACATCTTCAGGCCTGACCTCATAGCCTGCATCGAGACGGACCCGGTGGCGCTTCCAAAGCTTGAGAACCCCAAAGAGTTCCAGGAGCACCAGCTCATAGAGAGGCAGTTCTCCGTGCTATTCGCCCTGCGCTCCGGCGCCGCGATAAAAATCATAAGGTCCGGCAAGGAGGGCGCCAGGGAAGGGGCCGACAAGCTCTTCAGCCTGCTTAAAGAGGCGCTGGTGCCCAGATGAACGGACTCATGACGCCCTTCTTGAGCATAACGCTGATTTCAATAGCCCTTTCGCTTCTCATAGCAGTGATCTACAGGCTCCTGACCAAGCCGGGCGCCATCAGGAAGTCCAAGGAGGACATGAAGTTCTACAAGGCCAAGATGGCGGAGGCCCAGAAGGCCGGGGACAGGCAGAAGTCCAACGAGTACGCCTCTGAGATGCTCAGGTCGAGCCAGCTCCAGTTCAGGCACACCATGAAGCCTATGATGGTCACGATGCTGGTCTTCTTCCTCCTCCTCGGCTGGCTCAACTCGACCTACGGCGGCATAACAGCCGACCTGGGCAAGAACCCCAACGCAACCTTCAGCTACGCGGGAGTGACCCATAAGATACAGTATTACAAGGTCGAGGGCAACGGCAGCGTCACCATGAGGGCTGGCATAGACCTGAACGACGATGGGATGTTCTCGAACGACGAGATATTCGACCAGGGCGCCGTTTTCACATACAAGGAGACCTTCTGGCGGGTCGGACCCGTGGTGGAGGGATTCTTCATCTTCGGCGGGGCCCCGAAGGAGAACACGGTCCATTTCGAGATGCTCATAGCGAAGGCGCCGTTCGCGATCCCGCTGATAGGCAGCTATCTTTCCTGGTTCTGGTGGTACGTGTTACTAAGCATACCGGCGACCATGCTGTTCAGGAAAATGCTCGGCGTCGAGTGAGCGCAGATTTTTAAATGACAAACAACGTAAATTAATAAAAAGATTGCGCCATAATATACTAACGCCCCATGGACGGTTTGCAATCGCATGGCAAACAAGGGGGCCAACAGTCAATAGCGCACCGCATTGACATAGCCGGAGTTGATGAGTGCGCTGATACGGTGTTTAGGATGCCAAGGCCATCGCAGCGCTCAAGGAGCTTCAGGAGAGTGAAGGTGAACACGCCCAGCGGCAGCCCCAGGGTCCATTACCTCAAGAGGAGGCCTGGCCAGGCCAAGTGCAGGGTATGCAAGAAGCAATTGCACGGGGTGCCGAGGAAGACCCCTATTCTGATGAAGAAGCTCGCAAAGACGGAAAAGAGGCCGGAAAGGCCATACGGTGGCAATTTATGCTCTTCTTGCACTAGAGATATACTCAGGAAGAAAAACTTGGTGAGGTGGGAGAATGTTTGATGTTGGAAGGATATGCATGAAAACGGCCGGCAGGGAAGCCGGGAAGTTCTGCGTCATTGTGGATGTTCTTGAAGAGGGCTTCGTGCTCGTGACCGGGCCGAAGGCTGTCACGCACGTCAAGAGAAGGAAATGCAACATAGAGCACCTGGAGCCTACTCCTGAAGTGATAAAGATAGGAAAGAACGCCAGCGACGACGATGTCATGAGCGCCTACAAGAAGCAGGGCGTCATAGAGAAGCTGGCGAAGAAGCTTCCCAGCGAGAAGGACATCGAGATGGCGATGGAAGCCGAGAGGAAGAGGATCGCGGCCAGGAAGAAGGAAGAGGGCGCCGTCGAGGCCATAGTCAAAGAGGAGCTGAAGGAAGAGGCTAGGGCAGAACTCGCGCCCGAAGAGCCAAAGGCGGAAAAGAAGAAGCCCGCAGCGAAGAAGAAAGCCGAGAAGAAGGGCCACAAAGAGGCTGAGCACGCCCCCCACGCCGCCGAAAAGCACGAAGATAAGCCGAAGAAGGAAAAGGCGGCGAAGAAGCCAGCCGTGAAGAAAGCAGCAAAGAAAGAAAAGGCGGAGAAGTGAGCCTGACGCTCGCCTGTCCTTTGAAATTGCGCGAATTATCTGGTAAGAATAAATACGGTCAGCGGAAGCAATAAATGAATCAGGAATCACAGGCTTCTCGATGTACGCAGTACCTCGAAGTCGCCGACGCCGTCAATTTTCCTTATCTTTTCCTCGAGCTCGTCCTGCGTGCCGCCAGCATCAGGGATCAAGGTCGTGAAAATCAAAGCGCTCAGCCCGAAGCCTATGGGCTCCTCCTCGAGCCTCTTCGGCTTCAGCTTCTCGAGGCCCTTTTTGACGCTGGCGAATTTCGCCGGGTCGTTGGGCATGACCTTAAGGACTATTATTACGTCTCCCATCGCAATCACGGACCTTCGAAGCTGCACTTCGGGCACTTGTACCTGACGACGATCTTCCTGCACCTCTCGCACCTCGTAATCGGTTCCCCGCATTCAGGACAGGGGAACCTGACCCAGTACTTCTCTGTCTCCACGCTTCTCCCGCACGAGGTGCACTTGAGGACCATTTTAGTCACCAGATTATTTTAACTTAATTCGTTTATAAGTATATAAAAGTATGGGCCCGAAACCTTTTCTATGCGAGCTCAAAAGCTTTCATGGAAAAGATGCATTTGGGTTCAATGAGACAAAAAGGGCCCGTGGCTCAGTTTGGATAGAGCGCTGGATTGCGGATCCAGAGGTCCGGGGTTCAAAATAAGCTTTTTGCACCGGTAAACGTGCAGAAACCTTAAGGAAAAGTACGCTGACGCAAAAGGCTTATGATACTCCCCGCGGGCTCGTCTTATTCTTTCCCACATCGTCTCCAAAGGAATAAATAATTTTCCATCAAATATAGTTCAAGTGTCAGTCATGGCAGAAGAAAAGATGCGCGGGGTTATCTTGGGAGTGGGGGCCAACGGTAGAGGGGCCGGAATGATGCACATGGGCGCATGGCTCAAATATCCGGCGCTCCGGGACGTGATTGACTTCGTGGCCGTCGCCGACATCAACCCGCAGAACCTCAGTCCTTTCATGGACTCAATAAGCGGCAAAGCGCCACATGAAATCAGGGCGTACGACCTCTCAGGCCAAGGCAACCTGGGGATGATGTTCGATGACGTGAGGCCCGATTTCGTCGATATCTGCACGCCTCCGTTCACCCACAGGGACCTTGCGTTGACAGCGGCGGACAAAGGCGCCCACGCAATACTCGAATCTCCCATCGAGGTCACATATGGAAAGGCCCTTGATATATGCAGGGCGTTCGGCCAGGCCGGGCGGGCATGCGCAACGATGTACGAGCACAGGTATGACGATGGCGTGGTCATGCTCAGGAAGGCCCTGGAACCATCCGCTTCTGGACAAGATCGATTCGGCGTGGTCGAATCGGTTCGCGCCGACGTTCCCTGGAAAAGGACAAAGGAATATTACGATGCTGCTGACTGGCGCAAGTCTTTTGCAAGGAATGGCGGCGGCGTTATGACCAACCAGGGGAAGCACCTGATGGATATGCTGGTCCATCTTTTTGGCGTGCCCGAGACCGTCAGCGCCAAAGGCACCAGAACGGTTCATACTTACATAGAGGGTGAGGATACGATGGAAGCCAGGTTGGGATACCCTCATGGCATTCAGGCGGACTTCTGCTGTTCCACCGCGCGGCAAAGGGAAGAGCCAGAATCCCTTGAGGTCAGGGGGGAAGGGGGCAGATGCCGTGTTGTCCTCGAGGGCACCTCAAGCAGGCCAAAGGTATGGAAATTCGAACCCGAATACCCCTTCAAACCTCCTCAGAATCCGATACCGGAAGACGAGGCGGCCCAGGGAGGGGCAGGCGACCCATTTGCCGTTTCAAGGACAGGCCACGCAAGGCTCATGCTCAACTTTTACCACCACGTAAGGCATGGGGAGCCGCTTTGCGCAACTGCTGAAGGCGCGGCCGACACAACGAGGGTTTTCAATGCAGCCTATGAATCCATAGCCAGGGGAGGCCAGGCCGTCTACGTTGGCGGAATAGTCCCGGATTGGAAACCGGATATTCCAAGAATAAAAGAGGCCATTGGGCAATCCGTTTAGATCACTGCCTATTCATTTCCCAAGGAAATCAAGCTCTTCCTGCGTCACGCCGAAGCCTTCAAGGATGCCTTTTTCCTTTTTTAGCATGAACCTGATATAAGGCAGGCAGTCCCTCTTCACGACCCTTTTAGAGCAGTGCATCGCCCTGCCCAGCTTTTCGGCAAGCGAATCCATTACCGCCCTCTTCTCCCTGGTCTGCCCCAGCATCATAAGCCTGTCCGGCGGCCTGAACGGGACGAATCCCTGGTGGTGGTCCCTGAAAGCCGATATGCCCGACATCAGGTCAATCATGTAGGCCTTGAACCTCCAGTTCTGCTGCTTCATCACGAGCGACCTGAACATGTCCACCTTCGACAGCAGCTCATATCCGGAGGCCAGCGATTCCCTGTCCCTGTAGACGCGGAAGAGGTTCCCCTCTATCCACCAGAATATCTCGTCCGGGTCCCTGTCCGTCTCCCTTATGGCCTTCCTTGCGGCGTTGAGCGAGCCTGAGAAGAATATGGTCGGCAGGATGTCGAAAACAGACTTCTCCCTCTCCCTGAACCCCAGGCTCTCGAGGTCCTTCTCTGCCACCGAATCCCTGCCGGCGGATAGCAGCTGCAGGTCGAGTATGGCGGAGCGCAGGTCTCCTGAGGCCCAGCGGGCAAGGCTCTTCAGTATCTCATCGTCTGCCTTGACGCTCTCCTTCCCGGCGATGTCGCCCAGCCTCTTTGCTATGCTGGGGTACGGGATGCCGTTGAACTTTACCATGGTGGAGCAGCCCCTGAGCGCCTTCAGCTTCGGGTCCCACGGGTCGTTCGCAACAAGTATTATGGGGAACCTGGAGTCCTTTATCACTTTGGCTATCGCCGCTGCGCCTCCCCTCTCCTGGCCGCTTATGCCGTCCACCTCGTCTATGAGGATGAGCTTCCCACCTCCGAAGAGGGTCGTCTGCCTCGAGCTCTGGCCGAGCAGACCTTCTATGTCCTTCCCGCTCCTTGAGTCGCTGGCATTTATCTGGACGAGCGTCCATCCCCTTTCCCTGACCGCAGCTTCAGCCACCAGCGTCTTGCCCACGCCAGGAGGTCCGCAGAACATGAGCGCCTTCCCAGGCTTCCAGTTATCCAGGAACTGCCTGGTCTCCTCTATCGCCTTCTTCTGGCCGACGATGTCTCCGACCTTCACGGGCTTGTGCTTATCCGTCCAGAGCTGCATGGGAACACCTAAATACATATAGGAATTAGTATTTTATAGGCGATTGCCCTTTGCTAAACCATCGAGAAGTAAATCAGGAGCCCCATCGCAAGAAAGGCTGCGCCTGAAGCTATCGCGGCTGCCAGCATCACCCTTTCATTCCTGCCAAGTCTTTTCCAGCCCTTCCGGTTCTTCTTCCATTCCTTCCTGTGGGCTAGCCCGGCCGCCATGAATACAAGCCCGAGGAACCACAGCCCCGGATTGCCAAGTGGAAGGCCGATGGCCAGCCAGATGGCGCCCATCGTGAAGAACGAGAAGTAGTCCGCAGGCTTTTTCTCCTTCCTTCTCAATGCCAGGGATACGGCCGCCAGCAGAAGCAGGATGATAACCATCCAGACCATCACCCATGGGATGTCCGCCATGTGTTTATTTTTTCTGCCGGCCTTTATATCTATTATCATGGAAGCGAAAAGACTCCGGATGGAAGCAAAAGTAATCCAAAACCTTCTCTTCAGGCTCATCGTGAAGATGATGAAGAGCACGGTCTTCTCATTCCTGCTGGTCTTCATCTCGGTATTCTGCATATGGATGCTCGCCCAGTTCGCAGTGTCCTACGCGAATCCGAGAAGGGTGATAGACATAGCATCCCCCCTCATTTTCTCATCCCTTCTTGCGCTCCTGGCCGCAACGGTAAGGGTGACCCTTGTCAAGAAGTACTCCAGGATAAAGATATGATGATCGGATGCCTTTCCGGCGGAAGAATTCAGAACCCCAGAAGCCCGGAAAGCGCTCCGGCGGCTTCTCCGAAAAATTCATAAAGATCAAAGCTGCTGTAAGTGAAAAGGCCTGCCCCCGTCCCTTCCAGGTCCGGCTGCCACTCAAGGACGGTCACGTTCACGTAGCCAAACGCTACGCTGGAATCGGCCTTCAGGGCGGCGCCCTGCCCATCCATGGCGCTGCATGCCGGTATCGAGAACAGCAGCACGCCGAATAACGCGGCCATGAAAAATTGCCCTTTCATAATAAGGATTTGGGCCGCAGCGCTAATAAAATACGCTCATTTTCTTCGGCCCGCCGTTTCCCCGAAAGACTTCCACAGATGGAGCCAGAACAGCAGGAGGAACACGGTGAGTAGCAGCTTCAGGTCTATGAGGGCGACCATGATGTCCATCTCCAGCGTGATTTCACCTGAATTGGACAGCGACTGGGCCTTCGCCCAAAGCTCGCCCCAGTTGTACGCCTCTACCGAGAAGTGCCAGAGGAAATAGGCCAGGACAGGCAGGAAGAACAGTAGCAGGCTGCGCTCCCATTTCCTGCGCTTCCAGAAATGATAGGCTGCAAGCCCCAGGCCAGCAAGAACAGCTACAGTAACACCGAGAATGGCAAAGTCAGTCATCCCCCAACCACCATCATGATTGGATATTATCTCAAGGAATTTTAAAGTATATGGCAAGAAAAAAACATCAGACATCAGCCTAGGAATTAAAAATGACAACCGTCCCTTACACAAGCCCCCTGATTCGTTCGAAGGCGGCCGGCAAATCGGCATCCGTCACACCTGGGTTGAGATACGAATGCGTCAAACAATTGGAAGATATCTTACATCCATATGAATCGCAATTGGTTGTTGTTCCGCAATAAGCACGCAAGGCTTTGCGCATTTCCTCCGGGCTCGGTTGGTCTGTCCCGCCACCGCCTTTTTGTTCCGATAAGAAGCCCTTTCCCTCCAAGGCATCTATAAGCTCCTGGTCCTGCCAGAAGTTCCAATCGCTAAAACGGGGCACACCATGCCCAAAGCACCGG
>Ga0315293_10005681_pt1 | contig 11735 bp, 12 predicted proteins | sample YL17G13_20_MG_FD_203071 | JGI IMG/M metagenome (GOLD analysis project Ga0315293, IMG submission 203071) | Sediment microbial communities from Yellowstone Lake, YNP, Wyoming, USA - YL17G13_20 | ecosystem: Environmental > Aquatic > Freshwater > Lake > Sediment | place: USA: Wyoming | collected... | reverse complement strand
CTCGGGCTCCGTCCCCCGAACCCCCGGAAACACGCGCCCCGACATCAACACCGACCCGGACGTGCTCAACCAGACGGCGCCGGCCGAGATGGGCAGGCTCCTGGCGGATATCTACGAGTGCGCCGACGGCGGTGGCACACTGATCGCCCTCTACCCGGACGAGATCCATCCCGACGAATGCCAGCACATGCTCGACCTGCTGGCCCAGAACAAGATCGGCATCCTGATCGAGGCGGGTGTGCCGGACGGGACACGTGTCGCACACAAGCACGGCTGGACGAGTTCACCGATGCAGAGCGTCGGCGATTCCGGCATCGTCTTCTCGCCAGCCGGTGACTACGCCCTCTCGATCTTCCTCTGGAATGACCAGGAGATGATCGCGGACCCGACCTTCCGGTTGATGGCGGATCTCTCTCGGGCGGTCTATAACTACTTCAACCCGCCTTCGGGCTGAGAGCCCTCGACGCTATACCACTCGCTCAAGGTCCGGGTTGTCGCACGGTTCGCGCCCGACCTTGGCCATCCGCACCCATTCCCCGTTCACCTTCACTCGGACGACATCGGCGGTGTAGTCCGTCACCATCGGGCCACTGTTGCCGAAGAGCGACGAGCCCACTCCGTAGATGTCGACCGGCACCTCGAGCTGCTCGAAGCGCCGTATCTTCTCCGGATTGAAGCCGCCCGATACCACCAGCTTCACCTGCCTGCAGTATTCCCGGGCCCTCTCGTGCCAGATCCTCGGAAGAGACCAGGAGTTCCAGGCGTTGTCGAGCGCCTGGCGCACGGTGAAGACCAGGCGCGGCGTTACCCCGAGGTCAAGCGTGGTATCGCCGAGTGGGGGGACATTGACGTCGCGCAGGGCGTTGCTTGTGTCGAGCCGAACTCCATAGAGGACGTACTTGCGGGCCTCGTCCTCCTCGTCAGAGTCGACCAGCTCCCGGTAACGAGCGAACATCCGTCGGAGCGTGTCCAGCGCGTCGCCCACGGAGTCGTTGTTGAAGTCGACCAAGGCGATGCGGGGGACTTCCGGCGGGAGCGTGTGGGCGAAGGCGCACATGGCCTCGGCCGTGTCGCCGAAGAAGCAGGCCAGGGCGGCATGGGCGATCGTCCCGCCGCCGGCGCCTCCCCACCAGTCCCCCTGCGCATCGGTGGAGATGAACGTCCCCAGGCGTCCGGCGTGGTCGAGGTTGAAGCGCTGCACGGCCAGATTGTAGGCGTAGCCATCGGCTGCCTGGACCTCGTGCAGGTCAAACCGGGCCGGGAAGAAGAGAACGGGCTTACCGCGCGCCGCGATCAGGGTCTCGTAGACGTTGGTGGCCACGCGCGAGGCCCGGGTGAGAATCCCGAGGGTGGGGGTCTCGAGAAGGGCAAAGTCGCGATAGCGGCCGCGGACGCGCAGGACCGGGAGCACGCGCGCTGGATCCCCGTTGTAGTGGACGAACGCCCCGTCATGCACTGCCCAGACGTCCAACTTGTCCCAGGTCTCGGTGAACTGTCCGCCTTCCCAGACGCCGGTGCAATGCCGAAGCATCGCCAGCGCCTTGTCCACGCCGACGACGACGGTCGAGCCCGGCCGGCGAGTGAACCACTGCATCTCCACTTCCATGTTGCCGGTCCGGGCACCTTCGGCCGTCAAGCCGGGAGGCAGGTGGGCATGCTCGCCGGCGAAACGGTAACCGCTCGTGGCCAGGGCCGATAGCATGCGCCCGATGTTGGCGAAGTACTTGTCGGAGTACCAGCCGCGGCGCATGCGCTCGATGTCGAGCTTGAAGGACTCGTTGGTCAGGCGTTTGCCGTCGAAGATGGACATGCTGGACTCCCGTTGGTCTCGGAGGATCGCGCTAGCAGGGGGATGAAGAAGCCCCTTGCCCGAAGAAGAGAACCGTTCCTCTCAGGATCCAAGGCCCTTTCATCACGCTCCTAGTCTAAGGAAGCCATGACCTCGACGCCGTTGAGCATCATGCTGTAGAGAAAGACCCGGTGGAGAAGGTCGGCGTTATGGGGCACCGCCCCGATCCCTCGGGCAATTGCGACCGGGAGATCATAGGTTTCGACACAGTTCGCCGGGACAATCACCCGCCGGCGCAGTTGCCGGGCGTTGGCGTCGAGACGAATATGCATTGCCATCTGGTAGATACACAGATCGGTGCAGTCACCGACGACGATGTATCGGTCCACTTCGGGATGTGCGTTGATCCAGGCGTCCAGGCCCGTGTTCTGAGAGGAGTCGATCGAGTTCTTCTCGAAGATGGTCATCTGGTCGAAGAAGGGCAGGGACTTAATCTCGGGAACGGGTTCGGCTTCCTTGGTTCCGCGGACACAGTGAGCGGGGAAGCAGGCGAACTCCACAGCCTCCGGCTCGTGGGTATCCTGGGCGAGGAGGAAGTGACGGACGCCGCATTCCCAGGAGGCCTGGAAGAGGCGGACCATCGGCGGTAGGATGGCTCTAACCCGGGGGCTGGCGAGGGGGCCCTCGTGGCAGAAACCGTTGATCACATCGACCGAGACCACGGCCACCCCCTCCGGCCGTTCGGCGGTCTCGGCGAGCGACAGGCCCCGCAGGCCTGCCAGCCAACCATCCAGGTACTCGAGGAACTCCTGGCTGTGCTCCATCGCCCAACTCCTTCGCGTGGTATTGCCTAGCAGGGGGATGAAAGAGCCCCTTGCCCGGAGAAGAGAACGGTTCCTCTCAGGAACCAAGGCCCTTTCATCATGCTCCTAGTTTAGCGGATTTCGCGATCCCCAAGCAAGAACCGAAAGACATCGGGACGCGACGTAGTACAATATTCGGACATAGGAAGTTCGTTTTTCGGCGGTGTGATGGTTTGCACTGGGGCGGTGGCGGGCGTAGGATTTAGGATTGGGTAGGAGTCGCCCGGAGGAAGCAGGGATGGCAGAAGGCCGTATCGTTGTCGATGACGTCTTGTGCAAAGGGTGTGGGCTGTGCATCACCGTCTGTCCCAAGGACGTGATCCGATTGCAGATGGGTGAGCTGACCCCCAAAGGGTATCATCCGGCAAGACTGGAGGATCCCGAGGGGGAGTGCACGGGCTGTGCGATCTGCTCCGTGATTTGTCCGGATGGGGCCATTACCGTCTACCGATGGGTGGCGGCGCCGGAGAAGATGCCGGCAGCAGGCTAGCGGGGAGGGCAGCGTGGCTTTGGAGCTTCTGGAAGGCAATGTCGCCTTTGCCGAGGCGGCGATCCGGGCGGGTTGCCAGGCCTACTTCGGGTACCCCATCACGCCTCAGACAGAGGCGCTCGAGCACATGGCATGGCGGATGCCGGAGCTCGGGCGCGTTTTCGTTCAGGCCGAGAGCGAGGTAGCCGCCATCAACATGGTCTACGGGGCTGCCTGCGCCGGAGTGAGGGTCATGACCTCCTCCTCCAGCCCGGGCGTAAGCCTGATGATGGAAGGGCTCTCGTACATCGCCGGCTCCGAGGTCCCAGTGGTCCTGGTGGACGTCATGCGGGGTGGGCCGGGTCTGGGCAACATCGCCCCTTCCCAGGGCGACTACAACCAGATTGTCAAGGGCGGAGGACATGGCGACTACCGGCCGATCGTCCTGGCCCCGGCAACGGTCCAGGAGATGATTGATCTAACGGTCGAGGCGTTCGATCTGGCGGAGAAGTATCGTTGCATCGTCATCGTGCTGGCCGATGGCAGCCTGGGACAGATGATGGAGCCGGCCGAGCTTCCCCCGATGCGTCCGGTTCGGAAAACGGAAGAGCGGCCGTCGTGGGCTTTGACCGGCGCCCTGGGCCGTCCCCCCAATGTCATCAGCTCGATCTACATCGATCCGGTGCTGGAAGAGAAATTCAACCACGTCTTGATGGAGAAGCAGAAGCGGATCGAGGCCAGCGAGGTCCGCTTCCGCGAGCAAGGGCTGGAGGACGCCGAAGTCGCCGTGGTCGCCTTTGGGACTGCGGGGAGAGTCTCCCAGTCGGCGGTGAAAGCGGCGCGCGAGGAGGGCATCAAGGTTGGCCTGCTGCGCCCGATTTCCCTCTTCCCCTATCCGTACGAGCGGGTTGAGCGTCTGGCCGATGAGGTCCGCTCGATCCTGGTGGTGGAGATGAACGGGGGCCAGATGGTGGAGGACGTCCGGCTGGCGGTGAAGGGCCGGGTGCCGGTTTCGTTCTATGGCCGGATGGGCGGAATGATGCCGCTGCCGGATGAGGTGCTGGAGGAGATCCGCAAGATCCACAAGACGCTGGGTCAGGCGGGTTGAGTGGAGGTGAGAGTGAGGGCCGAAGGTGCGCAAGTCGAATCCGCGATCTACACCCGACCGGAAAGCCTCAGGCCGGTGCACACCCACTATTGCCCAGGCTGCACGCACGGGATCGCCCATCGTCTGATCGCCGAGGTCATCGACGAAATGGGCATCCGGGAGAGCACAGTCGGCATCGCCCCGGTCGGCTGTTCGGTCTTCGCCTACAACTACTTCAACTTCGACTTCGCCGAGGCGGCTCATGGCCGGGCGCCGGCCATGGCCACAGGGCTGAAGCGCGTGAGCCCGGACAAGATCGTCTTCACCTACCAGGGAGACGGCGACCTGGCGGCCATCGGCATGGCCGAGATCATGCACGTCGCCGGGCGGGGCGAGAATATCACGACGGTCTTCATCAACAACGCCATCTATGGGATGACGAGCGGCCAGATGGCCCCCACGACCCTGCCCGGCCAGCGCACGACCTCGACGCCCCTGGGGCGCGACGTCGAGATGCACGGCTTCCCTCTGCGGATGTGCGAGATCCTGTCGCAGATGGACGGCGCGGCCTACATCGTGCGCCGCAGCCTGCATGACGTCGCCAACATCCGAAAGGCGAAGAAGGCCCTGCGCCAGGCATTCGAGGTGCAGAGGCAAGGGCTCGGGTTCTCGATGGTCGAGCTTCTGTCGAGCTGCCCGACCAACTGGGGTATCCAGCCTGAGAAAGCGCTCGACTGGATCGAAGAGCACATGATCCCCGCTTTTCCGCTCGGGGACTACAAGGTGCATCCGGCGATTGCGGGGAAGAAGCCCGAGGGGACGTAGATGCAGACCGAGATTATCATCTCCGGTTTCGGCGGGCAGGGGGTGTTGTTCGCAGGGCAGCTCCTGGCCTACGCGGCCCTGGACAACGGCCGGCGCGTGACCTGGATTCCATCCTACGGGCCGGAGATGCGCGGGGGGACGGCGCACTGCGTCGTGATCATCAGCGACGACGAGATCGGATCTCCCATCGTCCGCAACCCGCGAGCCGTGGTCGTGATGAACCTGCCGTCCTTGGACCGCTACGAGCCGCTGGTCCAACCGGGCGGCGTGCTGGCCGTCAATGCCTCGCTCGTCGACCGCGCACCCGCACGGACGGACATCGATGTGGCGATGGTGCCGGCCATCGAGGTCGCCGAGGGTCTGGGTGACAAACGGATGGCCAATATGGTGATGCTGGGTGCACTGCTCGAGAAACTGCCCGTGCTCACGCTCGAGGCCCTCGGCGAGGCACTCAAGAAGCACATCCCGGACCGCCACCGCAACACCATCCCGGCCAACCTCAAGGCGCTGGAGCAGGGAGCGAGTCTGGCGCGGAAGGAATAGCTTCCCGCGAGCTCCGAGCTCGCGGGAAGCTGAGACGGAGCTCCAAGCTCGCGGGAAGCTGGGATAGCGCGTAGGGGCGGGCAATTGCCCGCCCCTACGGCGTGAGCTCGGGGGTTCTCCTCTCAGGTCATGAGAGCGGTCCCGCACTTTGGGCAGGCAGCCGTTCCGGCCTGGGAGACGAAGCCGCACTTGGGACAGGCGACCGGCTGCTGCAGGCCGAGCGGGGCGCCGCAGGCCAGACAGTGCGCCTCGCCCACGGGGTTGGCCGTCAGGCAGTACGGGCAGGTCAGGCGGCGTAGGCGCTCGGAGATCTGTTGCGAGGCCCCCAGGCTCTCGGCTGCGCTCTCCAGTGTCTTCCAGATCCGCTCGCTGATCTGCAGCGAGTCGATATCCTGGGCGATGTCGTCGAGGCGGCCGAGCAGGGTCAGCGGGTTCCGCAGGGCTGCCAGGGCGGTCTGCCCCAGGCTGGCGGCAACGCCGAGCCACTGCTGCTGCCCCAGACTGACCAGGACGCCGTCCTCTACCGCCGCCAGGTGGATCGAGACCGCCGTCTGCCCGCCGGAAGCCCGGAACGCGCGGCTGGCGATCTGGACGACGAGGTTGTCGCCCTGGCCGACGATCTGGGCGCGCAGGTTGCCCTGGTCGAACTCGCCGATGAGCACTCTGGCGAAGTCCTCCGGTGTTACAGGCCCGTGAAAGGTCCTTTGCTCCATGCTTGCCACCGCCGTGGGGGAGGTTCCCGCTCGTCCCGAGTTGCGTGTAGTATAATCCGGCCTCGCCCGACGGGCAATGAGGAGTGAGGTCGGAAGTGGCTCGCGTGATGTGCTTCGTGGTTCTGGTTGCAGGGATTGTATTGCTGGCGGCAATACCCGCCGCGGCCGTGGCCGCGCCAGGATTGCAGGCGACGCCGCCCATGGCGACCGTCACCGGCACACCTTCCGGCCCGATGGTGATCACGACGGAGCAGGTCAACGTCCGCTCCGGCCCGGGCACGGATTACGACAAGATCGGCGTCCTGGTGGCCGGGCAGAGGGTCCCGGCGCTTGGCCGCTCGCCGGGTGGGGATTGGATCCAGATTGTCTACCCGGGGGTTGAGGGAAACGTCGGCTGGGTTTACGCCTACAACGTGACGCTGGAGACGGGCCCTGGCATCCTGAGCGTCGTCGAGCCCCCACCAACCCAAACGCCGCGCGTGACCGCCACGATCGATCCGACCCTGGCCGCACAGTTCCCCAGCCTGGGGCAGCCTCTGGCGACGCGCTTGCCCACCTTCACCCCCGCCGCTCCCGTCGTGCAACCAACCTTCGCAGCCAACGGCTCATCGGGCGAGAGCCGCGGCTTCCCCCCCATCCTCGCCATCCTGGGCCTGTTCGTGGTCGGCCTGTTCGGAACGGTCATCTCATTCCTGCGCGGCCGTTGAGAGCCGGCCCTACCGTTCCACACCGCCGGGCTACTGGCAGCCGCAGCCGCCGCTCCCGCAGGTAGACTCTCCCTCACCGGAGCTGCCAGCGGCCTGCCCGCAGCCGCATCCGGCGCTGGCATTCGGATTCTCGATCCGGAAGCTGCCTCCCATCGGATCGTCGACGAAATCGACCTTGGACCCCGTCAAGTAGGTGATCGACACCGGGTCCACGACCACGTTCACGTCCCCGAACGCAAAGTGCTCGTCAGTCTCACCCGGCTGCGCCTCGAGCGCCATCCCGTACTGCAGCCCGGAGCATCCGCTGCCTGAGACGAAAATGCGCAGGGCACTCCCGGTCAGGCTCCTCTCCTCCAGCAGCTTGCGGACACGCTCCGCAGCCGCTTCAGTCAGGGTGATGCTGTTGGTTTGGATCCTATCGCTAACGGTCATCTCACAACCTCGCAGTTCCTAGTAGGCTGCCAAAAAGGGCCACCGCAAGGAAAGAAGCAGGCAACTGCGGGGGTGTGGGCGAAGCCCACGCCCCCACAGTTGCCGATTCATCTCCTTCAGGGTTGGCATTTTCAGCGCGCTCTTAGAATCGTCTTGCTTGAAAGCGGAGTGAGTTTATCAGTGATCGAGGGGTCTGTCAAACCGAATCCTGCCGTGGACGGACAGTGAACACGCAGGCAGGTTGCCGGTCGGCAATCCGGGCGCAAGCCTCAACCCTGGCCTCCAATAGGGTCTCCAAGAGGGCTTCGTCGAAGCGGCAGATGGACGCGGTACCAAGGGCGACTTCCAGGTAGGGGCAGTGAGCGAAGATGACCCGATGGTCTGGCGCACCCTGATCGAGGGCCGGGAGGTATCCCCGCGCCTCCAAGACGGCGAGGGCGCGGCGGAGGCGAGCTTCGAAGTGCGGCGTTGGGCTCAACGCCAGCTGCAGCCCCAGGCGCCTGCCGGCATCCCGCAGGGCATGGTCAAGCTGCGGTCGAGAGACGAGATCCGCCAGGGCGTCGAACAGGCAGCCGCAAAGCTCCCCGTAATTGCGGGGCAAGCGCTCGTCGGCCAGTGTCGTCAGGGAATAGGCCATCTCGGGCCGGCCCGGACCGGCCCTCGGCCGCCGTACCGGCTCGGCGACCAAGCCCTCTGCAACGAGGGCGTCGAGGTGGTACCGGAGGGTAACCGTGGTCAGGTCGAGGGCGGCGGCGAGTTCTGCCACCGACAGCCGTTCGCGCTTCTTGAGCTCCACCAGGATGGCCAGACGGGAGTCGCTCACGGTTCACCTTCCAGGCTCACGCAGGCCATGCTAGTACGGCTGGGGCGATTTGTCAAATGACCTCTTACAAATTCATTCATCTTGACATCCCCACCCGCGCAGGTATAATTCAACCTATCTGCCGGGGGCCTATTGGCGTGGGTTTGCCAGGCCCCCTCTCGCGGAACGGCGAGGTCTCCCGGAAATCGAGGGAGGGATCCGCCGCGGCGGGCCGAGGGGCGAAGCGAACAATCTCCGGGGGCCAGCACGGCCCAACCCGGCCCGCGGCCGGAAGTCCCTGGGGATCGGGGAAGCCGTCCACGGCGGCTTCGGGTGCTTGCCCAGCCTTGCGAGTGGTCCTTGGGTGCGGCACTTCTCCCCAGCAACATGGCATGGGAGGTCGACCATCGATGACGGATGAACTCAACAGCCCCGGGTTTCAGATCCCCGAGGAGCTCATGGGGCAGGTGAGCGTCACCACGCTGGACCGGATCTACAACTGGGGGCGCCGCGCCTCCGTGTGGCCGATGTTCTTCGGCCTGGCCTGCTGCGCGATTGAGATGATCTGCACGGCGGCGAGCCGCTTCGATCTGGCCCGCTTTGGCATGGAGATCATGCGGCCGAGCCCGCGGCAGGTCGACCTGATGATCGTGTCGGGAACCGTCACCAAGAAGATGCTTCCCCAGATCGTCCGCCTGTACAACCAGATGCCCGAGCCCAAGTACGTCCTGGCGATGGGAGCGTGCGCCTCCGGCGGCGGTCCCTTCAAGGAGGGCTACAGCGTCGTCTCGGGCGTCGACAAGTTCATGCCTGTCGATGTCTATGTCCCCGGTTGTCCGCCGACCCCCCAGGCCCTGATCAACGGCCTGATTGCAGTCCAGAAGAAGATCGAAACCGAATCGCTGCGCACTGTGCGCTGGTATCGGAAAGGGGCCGTGGAGGCCATCCCGATCCCCATTCTTGGCCCGGATGTGATCGACCCGCGCAACCCGCCGCACCCGCAGTCAGGGACAGCCGGAGCCTAGGAGCGTGATGAAAGAGCCTTGGTTCCTGAGAGGAATCCATACACGGGGTGGTGGGGGCCTTCGCCCCAACCCCCACAGATACGGTTCTCTTCTCCAGGCCAGGCGCTTTTCCATCATCCTGCCAGGCCTGAACCGGCCAGCATCTTCGGGACGAGGATTCTAAGAGACGATGAGCGAGAAGACCGGTCTGATGGAGATGGAGGCGTTGCTGCCTCGGTTCGCCGGGGCTGTCAGCCGCGAAGAGCGTGCCGGCTACCAGGGATACGTGGTCTCGGCCGACCGGCTGGTGGAGTTCGCACGGGCTGTCCGCGACGAGTTGGGATACAGGCTGCTGTCTTCGGTGACCGGAGTGGACTACTTGCCCGATGGCAAGATGGAGGTCGTGTATCACGCCCTGCGGATATCGGGCGGGGCCCCACTCGTCTTCAAGGTCCAGATGCCACGCGAGGCGCCCGTCGTCCCTTCGCTCGTCCCACTCTACCCTGGCGCCGACTTCCAGGAGCGTGAGGCCTGGGATCTCCTGGGGATCCGGTTCGAGGGCCATCCCAACCTGATGCGCATCCTCACCTGGGAAGGCTTCAACGGTCACCCTCTGCGCAAGGACTGGCATGAGGTCTACTTCGAGGAGGAGGGCAAGCCCTTCAAGAGCCGATGGCCGGAGGCGAAGGTTCATCGGATCGAGGACACTGTCCCCTTCAACGACAACCGCAGCTACCCGCCGGACTTCACGGTCGATGGCTGGGTGCCGGAGGGCGAGAAGGCGCTCTACGCCAGCATCGGCCGGGTTGGCAAGAACGGCAGCGGCAAAGACGACTCGCTGGAGACGGATGAGATCGTGGTCAACATGGGGCCGCAGCATCCGTCCACGCACGGCGTCTTCCGGATGGTTGTGGCGCTCTCGGGCGAGACGATCACCGACCTTAAGCCGGTGATGGGGTATCTGCACCGGAACCACGAGAAGATCGGCGAGCGCAACACCTTCCTGATGAACATGCCCTTCACCGATCGCCTGGACTACTTCTCGTCGATGAGCAACAACTTCGGCTACGCGCTGGCAGTCGAGAAGCTGATGGGCATCAAGCCGCCGGAGCGGGGCGAGTACATCCGGGTGATGATGGCCGAGCTCACCCGAATCTCCAACCACCTGGCTGCGGTTGGATTCCTGCTCAACGACCTGGGTGCCTACTTCACGCCGGTGCTGTACGCCCTCGAAGAGCGCGAGCTGATCCTGGACATCTTCGAGGCGGTGTCGGGCTCGCGCATGATGTGCAACTACTTCCGCTTCGGCGGGGTGGCGCGCGACCTGCCGGAGGGTGTGCTTGAGAAAATCCGGGGGCTCGTGGTTGAGCGCCTGCCGCGCCGGGTGGACGAGCTGGACGCGTACCTGAGCGGGAACGAGATCGTGCAGGCGCGGGGCATGGGTGTGGGTGTCCTGTCGCCCGAGAAGGCCATTGCCTACTCGGCGACGGGGCCGCTGCTGCGGGCCTCCGCCGTCCCCTACGACATTCGACGGGCGGAGCCGTACTCGATCTACGACCGGCTGGAGTTCGATGTCGCCGTCCGATACCATGGCGACGTCTACGACCGCTACCTGATCCGCATCGACGAGATGCGGCAGAGCCTGCGCATCTTGCAGCAGGTGGTGAGGGATATCCCCGGCGGCGAGATTCAGACCGGCAAGCCGCAGTATCAGGTGCGCGTTCCGCCAGGCGAGTCGTACGGAAGGGTGGAGGGGCCGAAGGGCGAGCTGGGCTACTACCTGGTGTCGAACGGGAAGCCGAATCCCTGGCGCTACCATATTCGGGCGCCGTCTTTCATCAATCTGACAGGCCTGGCGGAGATGTGCAGGGGCCAGAAGATCGCCGACTCGGTGGCGATACTCGGCTCGATCGATATCGTCCTTGGCGAGTTGGATCGGTAGGCCGCGCCGGCCGGGCCTGTGACGGATCAAGCAGTGACGGAGAAGCCGATGTATGGTCTGGGGATCCTCAGGGGGCTGGGCATCACGCTCAAGCGCTTCGTGATGACGTACGTGGACGACTTCCGCTGGCGGGGCCGGCGCTACTACAACGACGAGGCGCTCCAGGTCCGCCAGGGAGTCGAGGGCCGGGGCATCTTCACCGTCCAGTATCCCGAGGAGAAGCTTCCGGTCCCCGAGGAGTTCCGCTACATACCTTTCCTGGTCTACGACGAAGCCGACGACGGGACGAGGAAGGTTCGCTGCACGTCCTGCGGCATCTGCTCCAAGGTCTGTCCGCCCCAGTGCATCTGGATCGAACGGACGAGCGATCCGGCGACCGGCCGGCCGGTTCCGGCCCCCAGGGAGTTTTGGATCGACATCGACATCTGCATGAACTGCGGGCTGTGCGCCGAGTTCTGCCCCTTCGACGCCATCAAGATGGATCACAACTACGAGCTGGCGTCCTATGACCGGACCACCGCCCACATCTTCAACAAGGACCGGCTGCTCAGACCGGCCT
>Ga0315293_10005680_pt1 | contig 11737 bp, 9 predicted proteins | sample YL17G13_20_MG_FD_203071 | JGI IMG/M metagenome (GOLD analysis project Ga0315293, IMG submission 203071) | Sediment microbial communities from Yellowstone Lake, YNP, Wyoming, USA - YL17G13_20 | ecosystem: Environmental > Aquatic > Freshwater > Lake > Sediment | place: USA: Wyoming | collected... | reverse complement strand
CCGGTGTGCGCAACATCGCCGCCGCTTTGCGCACTCACGCCTGGCACGCCCAACGCGCCATCGCCCTCGTCACCTCTCCTCAGGGGATAACGCAATGACCCTGGGGGCCATTTCCCAGCTTTCTCCTGTGTCGGCTATGCCGCCAATGGCGCCTACCGCCTGCTGCCTGCCCTTGCTGCGCGCTTCCCGATGCGCTATACTCACCCTCGATAGGCTTGGTCGCATGCGGCTCAGCCCGGGAGGCAAGGAGCGTGCAGCGCCAGCGAGGGGTCAACACGGCAAGACAGCACCTGGTCGCGCGGTTTCTGCAGTCGCTGCAGAAGCCTCTTGACCACATCATGTTGATCGCGGCCGTTGGCGCGGTCCTCAGCCTCGCCTATCTGCTCTTCATCATCCTCTCCGGGGGATTAGCTTACACGATCGTGGCCGGCACCGCATTGGCGGATGTCAGCCGCAACCTCAACCTCGCAAAGTCCTTCTTCCTCTGGTGCCTCTGGATACTCGTGGTAGCGGCCACGATCAGGCACTACAAGACCGAAGGTATGGGTCTGGTCACCATGCTCATCGGGGCCGCCTGCTGGCTCATCCTGCCGCTCATCGTCCGCAGTCGCATCGAGCCAACCAGCGCGCCGCCACTGCTCAGCCTCGGTCAGTCGCTCATCACGGCCTTCCAATCCTCGGGCGGCGCCATGCTGGTGCTCGGCTTCCTGCGGTTCGGGATCGGCCGGGTGATAGCGCTCGCCTCCCCGACCCGGACGGCGGCGCGGTTTACCACCTACTCGCCGGAGGCGGCGGCCATCGCGGCGGAGCGCGCGCTGGAGAAGCCGTCGCTCATGCGGAAGTGCTACGAGCTGCACTTCTGCCGCACCAGCCTCCGCTCGAACTGCCCCCGCTTCTTGGAGGGCACCTCGTGCTGGAAGGCGAAAAGCGGCTGCTACTGCGACCAGGGGCTCGCGACGCGCCTGCTCACCGGGGTCGGCGCCAACGCCCGCGCGGCCATGGCGGAAGAGCTTCAGGCCGCCCAGCGCCGCGCCCGCACCCAGGCGAAGCGCCAGCAGCGGAAGAAAACCCCCTGCGGCGAGTGCCCGGTCTACCTGGAGCACCAGAAGCACAAGTACCGGGTCATCTCCTGGTTCGCCTATCCCGCGGCCGCGGCGATCATCGGCGCCACGGTCACCCTGGTGCGGAACGGCTATGACTGGATCGAATGGCGGCTCGGTGATTTCCTCGCCCAGTTCCAGCTCCTCCCACACCGGCTCACCGACAAGCCTCTCGAATCCGTCTCCTGGCTCTCGGCCGAGAACGCCGCGGTGCTGCTCATCGGAGTGCTGATCGTCGGCCTGATCCTCCAGTTGACCGAGTTGGCGATCTTCCGCATCAAGCTGTGACAGGTCAATCGCAAAGGCGAAGAGACCGCAAAGGCAGTTTCTCGGCCTTCGGCGAAGACTATCCACAGATCGTGCTGCTTCGGATGCTTCAGCACCGAAGCCCCTTCAACTGCTACTCTCCTCTCGGGAGCGATCCATGCCCGAGTTCAGACTGCCAGGTGTTATCCATTTCGGTTGGGGCGCAGTGGAGAAGCTGCGAGACGAAGCGCCGCGGCTTGGACGCCGGGCGCTGCTGGTCACCGGCCGGGCCGCCATGCAGCACACCGGGATCGCCGCTCGCGTTGCGGGCCTGCTCTCCGGCGGCGGGGTGGAAGCCGTTCCCTTCACCGGGGTCGAGTCCGACCCGAGCAACTCGACCATAGACCGGGGCGCAGCGCTGGCGAAGCAGGAACGATGCGACCTCGTGATCGGCCTCGGCGGCGGCAGCCCGATGGACGCTGCGCGAGCGATTGCCGGCCTGGTTGCGCTCGGTGGCTCGATTCTCGATTATGTCAGGGGAAAGCCGATAGACCGGCCTGGCCTTCCCCTCATCAGCATCGCCACCACCGCGGGCACGGCCAGCGAGATCACCCAGGTCGCGGTCGTGCTGGACGAAGAACGCCGGATCAAGATCGGCCTGCGCAGCCCCGACTGGTTCGCCCGCGTCGCCATCACCGATCCCGAGCTGACGATGACCATGCCTCCAGCGATTACAGCCGGCACCGGCCTGGACGCTCTCACCCATGCCGCCGAGTCCTACCTGTCCACCGGCGCCACGCCGCCCAGCGAGGCCCTTGCGCTCCACTCAATCGAGCTGGTGGGCAGGCACCTGTCCGCTGCTGTCGCCGATGGCTCCAACCGCTCGGCCAGGGAAGGCATGGCAATGGCGAGCATGATCGCAGGCATGGCCTTCGCCAACACCGGGCTGGGACTCGCCCACGGTCTCGCCCACCCTGTCGGGGCCCGCTACCGCGTCCCCCATGGCGCCTGCTGCGGGAGGCTTCTGTCACACGTCATGCGTCATAATGCCGCAGTCGTGCCTGACCGTGTCGCCGCGGTTGGCTCCGCGCTGACCGGCGAGCAGGTCACCGACCCGGAGCAGGCGGCCGCCGCCGTGGAGAACCTGCTGCGCCATGTGGGGGTCCCATCCGGTTTGGCCGACCTCGCCATCCCCGCCTCCGACATCACATCGCTGGCGAAGGACACGCTCCTGGTCGGAGCCATCCGGACAAACCCGCGGCCGGTCACGGAGGCGGATGCGTTCGCAGTGCTTCAGGCCGCGGTGAGAGCGCAATAAGCGTCAGCCGGCGTGGCCGAGGCGATCGAGCAGCCGCGCGATGCGCGCGTTCTCGGGGTCCAGCTCATTGGCGCGGGTGAGCGCTGCGACCGCCTCCGAGCGGCGGCCATGCTTCGCGTGGAGCGCGCCCATCTCGTAGTGCGCGTCGGCGAAGTCGGGTTGGAACTGCGCGACCTTCGAGAACTCCTCCATCGCCATCTCGTCGCTGCCGGCCAGCTTGTAGGCGATCGCCAGGTTGTAGCGCGCTGACGCGTCGTTGGGCTTCTCGCTCAGCACCCTCAGCGCGTCCTGGATCATCGCCGCCACCGCGGGCGAGTGCAGAGACGCCCCGCAGGCCGGGCAGAAGTTGATGCCGGCCTCGACATCACGGCCGCACGTTGGGCATTGTGGCATTTGCGGTTCTCGCGTGGAATGAACGCTATAGAGTAGCACGCTCCGTCTGGCCCAGCAACGCGCCGGACCGTTCGCATTGACTGGGCCCCTGCCCTGTGCTACCATGGGGCGCAGACGGGGCGTAGCTCAGTTTGGTAGAGCGCACGGTTCGGGACCGTGAGGCCGGCAGTTCGAGTCTGCCCGCCCCGATTCCGCTCGTGGCGCCTGCGCCGCCCCCTGAGCGCTATGCGCGGCATTGCGGTGCCTGGCGGGAGCCTGATGCCTGCGGTTGTCCGGTGCCTGGGGCGCACACCCGGCGTGCATACTTGAGGGCCGCTGCTGCTTGCCGATGATAAGGGTAGGACTTGTGACAATGACCTCCACACTACGTCCTCGCATATCCCCGACCCGCCTCATCGCTGCTCTGGCGCTCGTCATCGCCGCCGGATGCGCCAGCAAGCCTGAGCCTGGCAAGGCCAAGGTCAACCGGGATCCCAACCTGCTGGTGATCTACGGCGCGTGCAGCCTGAAGCCGACGCTCGAGTCCGCCCAGGCTGAGTTCAGTACCCGCAACTCCGGCAAGTCGGTGGACCTCGATCTCGACGAGCCGGCGAAGCTCGCCAAGCGGATCGAGAGCGGCGCGGTGCCCGACATCGTGGTTTTCCTGGGCGACGCGGAGATCGGGGCGCTGGAGGGCGAAGGGCTTCTCGACAGCGCCTCGCGGCAGGCATTCGGCGCTATGCGGGTGGCCATCATGGTCCCGAAGGGCAACCCAGCCCAGATTCGCCAGCCAGAAGACCTGCGCAACCGGCGCGTCAAGACCATCGCCATTCCCACCCCGGGGCTTACCTCGGCCGGCACGGATGCCAAGCGCGAGCTCGAGCGAAGGAGGCTGTGGGCTAACCTCCAGGAGAGAATGTCCTTCAAGCCCACGCCCCTGGAAGCGCTCAGAGCCGTCAGCAAGGGCGAGGCTGATGCTGCCGTGCTGTATGAGCCCTGCCTGCGACTGGCTGTGGGTGGTGACATTGCCGCGGACTCGGTGGAGGTTGCTTCCGTGTTGACCTCCCAGGGAGAACGGGAAGCGCGCATCTACGCGGTGGAGCACAAGGACAGCCCAAACCGTCTGCTCTCCCAGCGCTTCTTCAGCGTGCTTTCCGATCAGCAGCACGCCGCGCCTGCCCCGGTGAAGGGTAGCTCCTCCTCGCAGCGCGAAAGAGGCGCGGAGTAGCCGCCAGCGCCGTTCCCACCCTCTGCCCTACGACGTGAGTGCCGCCCGGGCGCGGACCTCGCGGCCGGCAACGAGTCCGCTTGCCGAGGCCTGGAGCAGACCCCTGGTAACTCCCGCGCCGTCGCCCACCGCGAACAGATTCCTCACTTCGGTCTCGAGCTTCGGCGTCAGCCTAGGCCTTGCCGAGTAGAACTTCACCTCAACTCCGTAGAGCAGAGTGTGCCGCGACCCAGTGCCCGGCGAGAAGCGATCGAGCGCGTCCAGCGCCTCCAGGATGCTCGACAGATACCGATAGGGCAACACGAAGCTCAGATCCCCCGGGGTCGCCTCCGCCAGCGTCGGCCGCACCAGCCCCCGCGCGATCCTCTCGGCAGTGGAGCGCTGTCCGGCCCGCAGGTCGCCCAGCCGCTGGCAGATCACCCCTCCGCCGATCAGGTTCGCCAACCTCGCCAGGTACCGGCCGTAGGCGATCGGATCGTGGAACGGCTCGGTGAACTGCGTGCTCACGAGCAGGGCGAAGTTGGTGTTGCCGGTGCGCTTGTGCGCGTAGCTGTGCCCGTTGACGGTGATGACGCCTTCGTTTTCCTCGGTGACGACTTCGCCGTACGGGCACATGCAGAACGTCCTCACCCGGTCGTCGAAGCTCTTCGAGTAGAAGATCAGCTTGGGCTCGTAGGCGGTGGCGGTGACATCGGCCATCACCTCGGCCGGCACCTCCACCCTTACCCCCACGTCCACCGGATTGTCGGCCCTCTCCAGCCCCAGGCGCGCTGCCTCGCCCATGAACCACTGCGAGCCCTCTCTCCCCGGCGCCGCGATGACGTAGTCGGCGCGGTAGCGCTTCCCGGCGGCCGTCTCCACCCCGCCAGCCGCGCTGTCCTTCACCAGGATTCGCGCGACGGCCTCTTCGGTATGCACCTCCACGTTCTTGCCCAGTGACCGACGCATCTCCCTCAGCACCACCGGGCACCGGTCGGTCCCCAGGTGCCGGATCTTCGTCCCGATGAACTCCAGGTCCGCGCGGACTGCCCGGCGGGACAGCTCGGCCATCGCGTCCTCATCGGCGCCGTAAACTTCGTCGGGCGCGCCGAAGCGGACCCACATCCCGTCAACTTCCTTCAGCAGGTCGTCGAGCTCACCCTCAGACAAGTAGCCCGAGAGCTGCCCGCCAATGGCGGGCGAGAGCGTCAGCTTGCCGTCCGAGAAGGCCCCGGCGCCGCCCCACCCGCATAGCAACCACCTCCGGTCGCGTTCCCTGCGTGGCCGGCGCGCATTGGCGTGCCGCGCGTCAATATCGGGCCCCTTCTCGAAGACCCGGACGCGGACCCCCGGCGCCTCCGAGAGCGCCAGCGCCGCGAAGATGCCGGCAGGGCCGGCCCCGATGATCGCAACCTGTGTCGCCCGCGGCATGTTACCGTTCCCCCTCAGCGGCCATCTTGCGGAGACCCTCCAGCGTCTCCTGCGCGCTTCGTTCCACCACCCTGTGCAGGAGCTTCTTGATGAGAGCCCCGATCAGAGGCACGTTGTACTCGTAGCTGATTTCGAGCAGCACGTGCGTTCCCTGCCCGCGTTCCGAGAAAGCCCACACCCCGTCGTAGCGGTCCCAGTCCCCCGACGCCAAGCGGAACTCGCATCGCCGCGCCTCGTCGTCCCAGACGTCCTCCTCCACCCACTTGATCGTCCGCCTGAACTCCGGCACCAGCCCCACCCATTCGCTCACCACCACGTTCCCCTCCCGCCGTTGCACGGTGACCTTCTCCAGACTCGGCAGGAAGGCGGGCAATCGCTCGATGTCTTTCGCCACCGCGTAGACACGGTCTACCGGGGCCTCGATCGTGATCTCGGCGTGGACTGCTGGCACCAGCGCGGGTCTCCGACAGTCGAAACTCGCGCCGCGGCACTGCCGCGGCGCCAAGCGGATTCTATGTCCCTGGTGGGGGCCTGTCAACCTGCCGCCGGCGCGACGCCTGTCAGGGGCTTCCTGCGTCAGCCTCCTGCTGGTCGCCGCTCGCTACGCCATCCGGGTCGCTGTCCCTGTGCAACACCCGCCGCACCCGCCTCAGCAGGTCGGCCGGCTGGAACGGCTTGGTCAGGTAGTCGCTCGCCCCCGCCGCCATACTGGCGGCGATGAACTCTCTCTCCGTGCGGGCGCTGACGATGACGATCTCGGTGCTGCGCATGACCGGGTCGGACTTGATCTCGCTGCACACTGGCAGCCCGCCCACCTCGGGCATGGTGATATCCAGCAGCACCACGTCCGGCTTCACCGCCCGTATCAGGTTCAGCGCCGACCGGCCGTCGTCCGCTTCCCAGATGTCCCACTCTTCCCCGGAAAGCCGCAAGGTGTCGCGCGCCAGCTTCCGCGCCGCCGGATCGTCGTCCACGATCAGGACACGTGACCTCATCTGCCTCCGTTCCTTCAACGCTTTCTCCCCGCCCCGGCCGTATGCTTTGCCGACAGAGATGCCCATGGCTCAGGCGGGGGATGTCTCCGCCACCTCGTCGGCTGCCGAAATGCCAACAATCACGTCCGGCCCCCCCTTCGTCGCCCGATGTCTCGGAACCGCGATGTTGATGACGCTGCCCCCGGTGCTGTCCTCTTCCACCCAGATGCGCCCGCCGTGCATCTCGAACAGCGCCCGCGCCACCGCCAGCCCCAGCGCCTTCCCGCTGGAAGGCTTCTCCGTCAGCACCGCCGCGGACGGACCGAAGACCACAGCCATGTCCTCGTCGGCGATGTTCAGCCCCGGGGCGCGGACGACCACCGTCGCCATCTCTTTGTCCTCTTCCGACGTGGCCACCGTGACCGATACCGTGCCCTCTTCGCCCGCCGCCTCCAGCGCGTTGTAGATGATGCGAGAGAAGGCGTGCTCCATCTCCGACCGGTCAACCCACACCAGCAGCGGGGCAATAGGAGCGGAGATCGTGACCCGCTCCCGGTAAGCCGGGCTATCCAGCAGCATGAGCGAGGACTCGAGGAGGTCCGTCAGCTTGTGCGCCGCCGGGTTCAGGTGCAGGCGACCATCATCTATCCGGGTGATGTCGAGCATATCCTCGATCATCCGCGCCAACTGCTGCGACTGCTCTCGGATCACCGTCAGATACTCGTGCTGGCGGCTCGGATCCAGCTCTCTCTCATGCTCGTACAGGAGCTGGCTGAAGCCGACGATCGCGGTCAGCGGAGTGCGGAACTCGTGCGATACCTGCGATAGGAAATCGCTCTTCGCCTTGGTCGCCGCCTGGTAATGCTTGGTCAGCTTGTCGAAGGCCCGCCGCTCCCGCGAGAGCATCATGAAGAACGCGGCGAGCAGGCCCGCCGAAATCGAGAAGGTCAGCACCCGCGAGATCACGGTGGTGGTGACCGTCGCCTCCGGCCGTTCCAGAATGCCGACCAGGAAGTAGCTGGCGGCGGCGAGCACGCAGGTCCCGGCCGCGTCCCGCAGGCTCAGCCTGACGCTCGCGTGAAGGATGGGCAGGTAGTAAAGCAGGTAGTACTCGCTCCGCACACCCGACTGGGTGTAGATGAGAGCAGTGATCAGCAGCACGTCCATCGCCAGCATGACGATGGTTGTGCGCCGCGCTTCATGCCGGCTCCAGGGGATGAAGGTAGTCGCCAGCACGTAGAGCGCGCCGGCCATGACCACCAGATCGAACCGCGCGTTCCGGCCCGCCGGCTGGAGCCAGGCCATGGCGAACACGGTCAGCAGTATCAGCGACCGAAGCGCAGCCGCGACCTTCTCTCGGGGCACAGTCCGGGGCCTGAGCATCGCCCGGATATCGGTGCGGACAGCCACTCTTCCCTCCGCATCGCGGGCGCCAACTTCGCCCATTCCACACGACAGGCGCGCGCCCACTGGCAGTGTTGGGCAGGAGACCATTCCCCTGCCCTACGAGCCTGCTCAGCTATTCCACATTTCGTGGGGGGATGCGAACATGGCCTGCACAGCCCGCCAGGGTCGTTAGCCGCGTGTGGCCTTTCCCTTGTCGTTTGTCATGTAGGGGCAACCCGCTGGGTCGCCCCTACACAGGCGGGCCGTTCTGCGATAGGCCCTACAGGACCCCGACACTTGAGGCGTGCCTACACCCCCTTCTCATACGCCAGCGAAAACCGGCAGTCGCGGCTGCGGTCGCCGGTTCCCTCGTCACACCACGTGTAGCCGAGCTTGAGCTCGACCCGATTCTCGTCACTCACTCGGTGGGAGTAGAGCAGCGCCACGCTCGCCCGCTCCACCGCCGCGTCGTCCCACTCGCCCCGCTCCCGCCACACCTCCGCCTCCACCTGCTCATCCTGCCGCAGCTTCCCCCACAGCCCGAGCTTCACCCGATCGAGCTTGTTGTCCGCTGAGTTCAGCCCGGTCTGCGACCCGAAGCCGCACCGCAGATTCAGCCCCGCGAACACCGGCCCCCCTACCTCCACCGCCTCGCGCCGCAGCGGCAGCGGCCGGCCCTTGTAGTCGCCATCGCTATCCGTTCCCTCAGGCCGCTGCTCGAAGTTGAGCTGGAGGTGATAGCGCCCGGCCACCACGCGCCGGTGAGCGAATCCCGCGCTGCTGACACCGTCCGGGCCGCCCTGCCGCTGTGTCATCCACAAGCGATAGCCGGCGAACGGCATGTCGGCGCCGAGCCACTCGGGCTTCCGGCCCAGGTAGTACTGCTGAGCATCCTCGAACTGGTGGCCGGCCGAAACCGTCTTCGCCCAGTCGGGCAGCGTCCCGGTCGGAACCTCCAGCGAGTATCTGAGCACCGAGCGCCGGCCCGCGGCATCATCCCAGGAGCCGCTCTCCGCGCGCAGCCGGAACCGCTTCCACTCACGCGAGAGCCCCAGCCGCCGCTGGCCCCGGCCCGATCCCGCCTGCATACCAGTCACGAAGCCTGCCTGAAGCTCGGTCTTGCCACCAAGCCGGGCGACCGCTTGGTACTTCATCTCGCTGCTGGTCTCCGGCGCGCCGACCGTGCCTGTGATGACCTCTCGGCGCTCGGCCACGAAGGCTAGCCATGGGAGCAGTTGGCGGTCCAGGTGGAGCAACGCGTTGCGCGTAAGCGGCAAGTCCGGATTATCGCCGCGGGATTCCTGGAAGTCTACCTTCAGGTTCGTGCGCGCCGCGCCGTTCCCGATGCCGCCGGTGCAGGCGTACTTCCGCGAGGTGACCATGCCGGTTCCCGCGTGCGTCAGCTTCTGCTCAGCGGAGAGCTGCCCGCCCAGCACCTTGGCGGCGAGCGCCAGCGCAGTCTCCTGCTTCTGCTCGCCCGCACTGTCGTCCAGCGCGCTCATCGTCGCCTTCAGTTCGGCATCGGGTGTGAGCTTGAGCGCCGCGCCGACCGTCTTCTTCGCCTGCGCAGTGCCGTCGCCCGATCCCTTGGCAAGGTAATCCGCGTTGAGCCTGAGCCGGCCGGCCGGCGCGAGGTTCAGATGCACCTCCTTCGTGCTCTCCTGCCCGCTGTTCTCGCCTTCCACCGACCGGGCCGATGTCATCGCCAGCCGCAGCCCGCTCGCGCCCCCCGCCCCGAACGTGCTCGTCAGCTCGACGCGCTGCTCCTGGCGCTCCTTGCCAGCGCGACCGAGCCATCGGTCCCATTCCTCCCGCTGCTGCGTCAAGCTCGCCTTCAGCGAACTGCTCGGCCCGAGGTTGAGGGTCAGTGCATGGGAGCTGTTAGAGGCCGTCAGCCCGTTCTGCTCGCTCAGGATGTCATCGCGGCGCAAGCTGTCGTGGCTTGAGGTGAGGGAGAGACCCGACCCCAGCCTCCAGCTCGCGCCGAGGTTCATCCCTCGACCGCCGAGCGCCTGCTTGATCAGCTCGGCCTCCTGCGCGGAAGGCTGCTCGCCGCCGGACGAAAGCGAAAAGCGAGACCCCACGTCAACAACATGACCCTTCAGCTCCAGCGGCCCCCCAACGTAGTCGAGCCGGTACAGCGTCGCCTCGCGATCGCCGGGCGACCGTCTCCCGCCGGTCAGCAGAGCGATGGCGTCGCTCGGCTGCGCTGTCGCCGCGTCCAGGGGCTCGACCGCTGTCACCGGCCCCAGCGCCAGCCTCGGCGACTTCCCGCCGGAGAAGAGAGTGATGGTCAGCCTTCGCCCCTCGCCTGCCAGCCGGCCGGCAGGCTGGCCGCTTCCGGCTTCGCGGCCGCCTGTCTCATTGGTGAGCGCCAGCACCAGACGAGTGGAAGTCACCGCCGCAGCGGTGGCGGCCGCAACTTGCTTCGTGGTGTCCAGGTCGGGGGGGCGGACATCGCTCGGCTCTGCTGACAGCGCATGGCAGACAGCCGGCGCGAGGGTGAGCCAGCAGAGAGCGACCGCCGCAGGCAAACCTCGTCTGCCTGCGCTACTTGCGCCGCCACGTGCCCAGCAAAGGCGGAGGCTCACTGCTCACCTCGCCCGTTCGGCCGCCGGACTTGGGCGGTTGCGCCACTGGCACACCGCCCTAGACGAACGGCCCAACGTTCAGACTGGCCCCCTCGCGCACCGGGGCTGAAAAGTGGTTCGGCTGTCCCGCGCTGCTGTCCTGCCCTGGCTCCGAGACACTTGGTCGCGATGTTGGGGCCTCGTCGCGCGACCCCGGCTGCCCGCCTGCATCCAAGTCCGTAGTACGGGGCAGCGACACGAGCATGGACTCCGACATCGCCTCAGACCGAAGTACCGCAAACCGCTCCCCGGCCAGCTCCATGCCGCGCTGGGTTTCCCACTCAGAAGAAGCGCTTTGCGCCACCGCCCGCAGCGCCCTCAGCGCTGCCGGCAGTGTCACCCGCGGCCCGTCTGTTGCCAGAACCGTTGCCTCCGGCCGAGGCCCTTTCGACCCAGTAACGCTCGGGCGCGCCACCTGCACCCGCGTCATTCCCGCGGAGGGCTCGTCGCGGACGACTTCCGTCAGAGCCTGATCCGGCCCGACCTCCACAGCATTTCCGGTCCGTTCGGCCCGCGACACTTCGGCAATGGCGATAGGTCCAGGCTTGGCAGCGGCCGGCGCGGTTACTCGCGCGATGGTGCGCTGGTCAGGCGGCCTGACCAACGGCTTCACCAGAGCGACCGCGGTGATGACCAGCGCCGCGAATGCCGCCGCCAACGCCGGCCGCAACTGCGGCGCGCCGAGGGCGCGCCGCGTGCGCTGAGGCCGCGCCGCGAACACCTGCTCTCTCACCCGTGCGGGAGCTTCCACGCTTGGCAGCCCACGCACCAGTCGGGCCGCGCCGGCGAGCGCGGCCAGTTCGGCTTGGCACTCCCGGCAGGCGCTGAGGTGTAGCTCGAGCGGAACTTGCGCGGCGAGGGAGAGGCGATGATCGAGACGCTCCTGCATCATCCCCCGGGCCTGCTTGCACGACAGACGAACCGCCGCTTCAGTCAGCACTGCCGCCGCCCGAGCCCTGACCGTCCGCGGGCAGTTGTGCTGGGCGACGCGACCGGTCACTGCGGCCGTCTGGCGGAGCCCGGCGAGCAGCAGCGAGCACAGGCGGCATTGGCGCAGGTGCGCCCCAACCGTC
>Ga0315293_10005679_pt1 | contig 11738 bp, 8 predicted proteins | sample YL17G13_20_MG_FD_203071 | JGI IMG/M metagenome (GOLD analysis project Ga0315293, IMG submission 203071) | Sediment microbial communities from Yellowstone Lake, YNP, Wyoming, USA - YL17G13_20 | ecosystem: Environmental > Aquatic > Freshwater > Lake > Sediment | place: USA: Wyoming | collected... | reverse complement strand
AGCTGGTGCCATTAATTGTATCATTGATTTGCGGGACTGTTATGGTAACGTTTGGGGGCGTGAAATCCTTCACCCTCGCCATGCCGTTCCTGATTGTTGCAAGCCCGCCCGGGCCCGTGACTGTTGCTTTTATATAAATGTTGCCTTTCTCCCAGTTCGAAGCCAGCTTGATTATCCTTATTATGCCGTTGTCGTCTATCTCATTATTGGACTGGCCTACGATGGAGAAGCTGACATCATGGTAAATCAAGCAGTATTGGTCGTTGCAGCTCTCTGTCGGGGTGGCGTACTGGACAGCGCTGACATTGACCCTGGCTGGACTGTTCGAGCTATCCCGGACATACAGTCTGATGCTCAGGTTTTCGTTTACACTAAAATCATATTTGTAATTTCCATTCTCACCCGAAGCAGTAAACCAGCCGCTGTAGACCTCCACGCCGTTGAACCAGAGCGATGACCAGTCCTCAGCAACCTTGCTTGAATCATTATATGCTGTCCACACCGTGGTCAGGTAGTTTGACCCGGTTCTCCAGCCGTTTGCTGGTGCGTATATCGTAATATTTTGCGTCTCGTTTATCATGCATCTTCCTGAGACATTCGAGTAGCAGTTGCCTACTGAAAATACATAATTTTCCATCGAGCACTGGGCATCGCACCTCCACTGATATATCCTGCTCAGATTGCCTCTCGCCAATGCTCCTGAGATTGGCTTGGTCAGATTCACTGGCACCACGACGTTGTCATTGTTTATTACTGATGTTCCTCCTATCACGCTCCCCCAGTTCGGCTTGAACATGGTTGCCCTGAATGAGAGCCAGCCATTCTGTGAATTGCCTTCAATGTCTGAAACCTTGACAGTCAGATAATGATAACCGCCGTTCCCGGTGTCCCATAGGTTGCCGCTGGGACAGACTGTAAAGTTGGCGCTCCCGTTGAATGAGCTCGTGGGCGTATAATTCGTGTATGAGACAATCGTGCTTCCGTAATTGCTCCAGATGGTTTCAGTGACATTCGTGATTGTGTAATTATCAGTCATTACAAGTGATTTGCTCCAGTCCGGGTCATACACAATTATGGTCCCGTTGACACAGACATTGTCATCTATCTCATACCTGCTCGAGGAGGTGTCCACCCTGAACGGCATGACCTGGAACCACAGATATGATGTTGCGGTCTCGTTCTCGCTGTTGCTGAGCGTGAGCTCGCCCCAGTAATAGGCAGAAGGCCAAGGACCGCCAACGCGGGTTACATTGATTATCCTGCTCCCATTTATGATACTGCCACCGTCGAGTATGCCTATAGTGAAATCTTCAGGATACTTGTATTCCACTGACTGCTGCGTGTCCTGGTTCCACCACCTCAGGAATGCGCTGCTTATGGTGGTGTTTATGTAATCCTCTTCCGTGTATGAGCCGTAATTATATCCGCCTTTCTGGCTCCTTGTTGATGTTAGTTTGAAAAACATAGGTTCTGCATTTCTGATGTTGTATTTCCAGCCGTCTCCTGTGGAGTTGGTTGGCTGTGCCTCAGCATAGAAGGCGATTGTGTTGAACCAGCCGCTCCCTGTTTCTGAGCCGTTGACATCAAGAACCATCTGCCAGTATCCTGTTCCCCATGTTCCCGACACTGGCGTTATATTTATAATATAACTTCTGTTGACATCACCGCTCCAGTACCACCCGCTTGATTTTTGCACAGTGATGTTTGTGGCAGTATACATGCTGTAATTCAGGTCTGTGCACGGCCATCTTCTGCAGTCCATTATTTTTTTCACGCTTATGACGACGTTTCCGCCAAGGTTGTTGCCACCCTGCCCCCACTGACCAGCATTGTTTATAGTGACGTACATGCTGATGTTGCTCTTTGAATTAATATTATAAGCAGATGTGCATGTGTCAGTACCAGCAGCACAGCTTATAGGAGATGCATAGACTTCCCATCTCCTCACAGAGAACCATGCATAACCGTAGTCGCTGTTCCCTCCGTTATCCGTGCCCTTCAGAACAGCCCTGTAGTAGCCAGTTTTCCAGACTTGCCCTGGTGTATAGTTCACGTTCAGGGTCAGTGTTCCCTGGCCATTTGTTATTGCTGAGGTGTTCACCAATGAAGCATTGTAGCTGCTGTCAACAGGCGGCCACAACCATTCGCCCTCTCTCCCCTGATATTCTACCTTCTCGAGCTTTACTGTTCCTGACAAACCGCCTGAGCCATAGCTGCCCCACCAGTTAGTTCCAGCCTCGTACATGTTTACCACCAGAGCGATACTGCTGTCCGGCTTGTTCCACCAGTTGTTGGTCCATGCATACAAATAGAATGCCTTTGCCTCGAAACCGCCGAAGACCGTATCTGACTGACCATCAGAACCAATCACGTTGAACTTCACGCCATAGCTCCCTCCGTCCCAGTTTGTGAGAGACTTGAGCGTGCACGTGTACGCTCCTTTGTTGTCATCTGACTGACAGACCGATGCTGTTGAATTAAGTGTGAAAATCTTTCCTGATTGCATATTGACAACCTGCTCTATTGTTATGCTGGCGTTGTTTATCATCTGCCTGGTTGCTGAGAGGTCAGCGCACGCAGAACCCATGCCGTAGCTGCCGTTGCCGCCTGTATTATTATTGAAGCTCGCCCTGCCCAGCGGGTTGCTTGCCTGCACAATCTTGAGCTCGAAGTAAACAGTGTCACCTGTCTTGAACTGATAAACATAATAATATCCGCTTCCATAGGCGTTGCCTACCCTTCCTGCTGTATTTTTTGCCACGATGCAAACATCATATGGATTCACTATAAACTTTGTCGAAGCGGCTGCCGTGCTGTTCTCCGCGACTATGCTTACTATATAAATCCCTCCTGCCTTTGGCGTGTCCAGTTTTATTCTCTGCTGCGTGCTGTTCCATGCCCATTCCATGACATCATTCGTGCTGTTCACTGAATCAAAATCAGCCACCTGCACATAGGTATAATCAGAACCATTCATGTAGGTCACGGAAACCACAGTGGCCTCGCTCAGGTTGATATCAGAAGTGCTGTTCTTCGCACTCAGGCTGATATAGGCAAGATCTGCTGCATTGAACAAATCCTTAAGCGAGCCGTCCTTGTCAGTGGATTGCGCAAATATAGACGCGCTTATCACCCCAATCTTCTTTCTTACTGACTGCACCGAGCCGCTGCAGGAAATAGAAGTCGTTATGTAGTACTCGCCGGCAACGCCCGGCACCTGAATCGAAAAATCATAGCAACCATCTGTGCCGCATGTCGAATTCCATGCAGCATTGGCTGTGGCATACTGGTTGCTCATTCTGTCTACAATAGAAATATTCATTGAGGTTGTTGCATTGATGCCAGTTATCACCGAACCGTTACCTCTCCATGTGGGATAGATCTCAAGGAGAACTGTACGGTTGGGAAATGTGCTGTATTCATACTCAAAGCCGGAGCCAACATCCTTTTTATTCATTGTCAGGTCCCAGCTCCTCACCTCAAAGGCTGTCGAAGCGCTTACCGAGCCGTCTCCTGACTTAGCCACAGTTACGTCAACTGCGTAGCTGCCGACCTGAAAATTAATAGCGTCAAGGCTGAAGGTGAATCTGTTGGTGTAAGAATTCGTATAGTTCAGGGTCGTGGACGTGATGGTCTTGACCTGCTCGCCTGAGCTTGAAGTCACCGTGCCGGTGAATGTGTAGGTTTCTGATGTGCTGTTTGTTAGTACACTGACCTCGACTGATGCCTGCTCCCCTGCAGCAAAAACATGCTTTATTGACTTTCCCAATTCGTCCTTCATCGCGATATTTACAGAAAACCTTATCACCTCAAACGAGCTGAACACCTTGAAGTTGTTAACCTCGACTATATAGTTACCGTAGTCGCTGGGCGATGTTGTTGCGACTTCACATTTCCCGTTGTCGCCTGTTACGCATGAGAAGTTGCCGAGCACATCCTTTGTGGAGTTTCTGATTGTGCCATTTATAGAAACATTTGCGGTGTACGATATACGGTCGCCTATCTCAGTGATCGCCTCAACTGTCACTACCATGGCTTCGCCCGGGTCATAGCTCACCTTGTCCGTGCTTACATAAAGCCTGTCAACTGCCTGGCTGACAACCTGAATCTCTGCCTGCGTCCACCACAATGCCCCAGATGAATCAGTATAGCCCGCCCTGATGTAATAATTTCCAGGCACTGATATTTTTATCAGCGTTGCATTGGAATAAAAATCGCTTCTTGAGTAGAAAAGACCGCCTGATGTGGTATTTATGCTGTAAGTACTTGCAGTGAGATTGTTGCTCGTGTAGAGGATGGAAACATTTATTCTGGCGCCTGCCAAGCCGGTGGCATTCGACAGGAGCGATCCCTCGTCGGTGTAGTTGGATAGGTATAAATGACCCCTGAGCTCTATTGACTCATTGACAGTGTACACGGTCTTGGACGTGACGAAACCGATGTCCATGACGTATGTGTTTGCCAGTCCTACGGATACGAAAAGAGAAAGCGCTGCAATGAACAGCAAGCTAATTACCGAATTTTTTATTGAACCATTCTTCATTTACGAAATCAAATCCCCTGACCTGTCAAATGTTATGTTTAGAAGCTGTATATAAAGTTTACGATTAGAAACCGAGCTTCTCCTTCACGAGAATCAGGGTTGTTCTTCCGGGGAAATCCTTTTCTATGATTACCCATTTGCCCAAAGAGCTTGGCATGCCGTAGGCTTTTCTTGCACGCGCATCTTCCATCGGATAGACGTATTCCCTGACCCGGCGCATGGCATCCTCAAGGCTGTCTGTTATTTTCTGGTAACCTGCGACCAATATCAGCCTTTTTGCAGCAAACGGGAACGCACCTACTCTTGAGCCGCTCGCGTCGCATGCGACAAGCTCTCCTGTCTTTGCGATGGCATTCACGCTGGCCAAAAAATACCCGGCCGTGACGGATTTTCTTCTTAGGTCGTTTCGCTTTTCGTCGTCGCTTTCCTTCAAGATACCTTCATGCAGGTTTCTCCACCTGTGCTTGTCAGAATTTAGAAAATCAATAAAACCAATCTCTATCAGCGTGGTGGAAGAGCCATTCATTATTTCCGCGCCTTCTGGCACGAGCTCCTTTATCTTCTCGAGCGCTGCCTTTTTGTCATCAACCACGATAACGGTGATTCCCCTAGCTGCGATGGCTTCTGCTGCTGAATTCAATGTTTCCTCTTCAGGAGTCTTTGTCCATCTTGCAGAGTCGGGTTTTAGCATGATTAGATTTCATGCTTGATTTATAAAAATGGATGTTTTGTGCCGGAAGCCAGCAACTATTTCTTAAATATCTAATCCGACATTATTTAGTATTGTAAATTGCCAGGATGGCAGAGTGGTTCATGCGGCGGCCTGCAGCAGCCCTTTTCCGCTCCGCGCAAAAGCGCTGGCGTAAAAACTACCGTTAGCCGCAAATGGGGGTTCGATTCCCTCTCCTGGCTTGAGGAAAATTAGTTCGATTCTCAGACTGGTATAAAAAAGCCGGGATGATGAGAATGGACATGAAAGCCATAGATGTACACCAGTACGATGTGAGTTTTGAAAGACAGAGGCGTTTTCTGAGAAGCTCCACTATGAGAGAGGAAAACAAGCGCTTAATCGAGGACTTTATCAGATTCTGTCAAGAGTGTGATAGGGTCGGCCTGGCACGAGTCACACACTATTGCTTTGCTCTGAGAAGGATCGCTGAACTGACCGATAAGAACTTCAGAGATCTGACTGAGAGTGATATAATAGACATCCTCTCAAAACTGAAGGAATACACATTCAAACGTGGTGATGGGGTTTATACCTATTCCGAGAACACCATGTTCGGGTTCAAGAAAACTATAAGCAAGTTCTGGCGCTGGTTGTTTTTTGACCAATACCAGGGAGAGGCGCCTCCTCAGATAAAACGACTGAAATTCAAAATGAAGAAAGGCGCTGAACCTGTGGTATACACCAGAGAGGAGATTAGGAAGATAATTGACGGGATGCCAAGCCTACGCGATAAGGCCTTCTTTGCGTGCTTATACGACCTTCAATCCCGCGAAGCAGAGCTACTATCCAGGCAAATTAAGCACGTCCGATATAACGAAGACGGGGATATAGAAATACTGATAGAGCCAACAAAAACCGAGAACACCACACCCCACTGGGAGACCTTATTTGAATCGGTCTCATATTTCACAACATGGATGAGGTTGCACCCAGACCCATCTAACTTGGATGCACCATTATGGACAGCTAGAAGGTATGGATCGCGAAATAGCACAACCACCATACCCGTAAGCTATGCCTTAGCGCGGAAGATATTCATTACCACATGCAAAAAGCAAGGAATAACAAAACCGAAGAGAATGCACATGTTCCGAAAGAGTAAGGCCACGCACGATATGACTGATGGTGTTCCGATACCCTATATTGAGAGCCGAGGTAGTTGGTCAAAGGGTAGCAAGGCACTACAAGAATGCTATCTCTCTATTTCGAACCAAGACAAAAACAAGGTGTACCGAGAGAAGTATAATTTGGCGCCTAATGTAAAGGTGGAAAAAACAGAGATGTCTAGATGCCATAGATGCCAATTTCTCATCGAAGCCGGAGCCAAATTCTGCGCCAGATGTGGATTCCCTACTGATCTGAAAACAGCTATTGAGGCCAAGAAGATTGAGAAGCAAGCCACAGCGCTAATAGATGAGAAGATGCTCTCAGGACTGATAAAGAAGTATGTAATACAAGAGCTGAAAGGACGTGATCTGCAGCGTGATGTTTGAGTTAGATATCAATTTGAACTTTGACAATAAAGAGTAAATATGAAAACGGTAGTCATGGACACCAGTGCATACAACAAAATAGTTGATATTGGAAAGGAACATGTAATCCGCAATGCCATAACGGCTGATATTATAAAAATTTTACAGACACATATAGAAGAAGATCAAATATCGGCAACGTCGAATGAAGAAAAGCGATCGAAAATGCAAGTAATAGAAACCGTAAGTATACCGACCAATAGCTTTGTTTTGGGCACTTCGAAACTGGGCCGAGCTGAAATGGGTAGTATTAATCTAGATGAACTTAGAAAACACAACAGCCAAAATGTCAAAAAAACGAAAGATGCTCTCATCGCCGAAGTAGCACTCCAAGCCGATATATTCGTGTCCGATGATAAACAACAAAGGCATCGGTTTTTATCCCAGAATCCACCCGGAAAACTCATGTACCATGATGAGTTCATAAAATGGCTAGAAGACGAAGTATGATCACTTCTTATTTCTTGTTGTGTGCATGATTAATTTCGTACTTCCAGATATTCTTACTCTACCTTTAGGTATCGTCCTAACGACCTCTATAAACTCCATTTCATTTTTAGTGTTTCCCAAAACATCTCCCGTTTCAATAATCATGTTTTTCGAAATATAGGAAAGGTAGGAAAGATAAGCACTCTCCATTTTTAAGTATACCCCTCTATGGGAAGGTTGTAGTATTACCTTTTTCGCATTTTTGATATTCTCTTCCATAGATTTCTTAATTTCTAATTTTTGTAAAAACGCTGGTTCTTCTTCTTGAGCAAACAGTTTCAGATCTTTCATGGGGGTATCAAGGAATTCCATGGCTTTAAGGCAATTTTTTTCCATATCTTTCTGAATTTCTGTATTTTTTTGTATTTCTTTCCAATAATTCCAGTCATGAGCAATCTTATTACGATACTCTTTGAGCGATTCTAGGTATGGTATATAGTGATTTTTCTTTATGATTTGCATTTGTTTGACTTTAGACAGAGCAAAATCGAATCCTTTATCTTTCGTGAAAATTTTAATGTCCTTACCAAGTCTCGTTTCAATCATAAAAAAAAGTATTCGTTCTACCTGAACTGCACACATTAAACATGCTATAGCATGATTTTTCATCTTAAGTTCTCTCATTATTCTTCTTCTTTCGATATTTTGTTCCTTCTTTATTTCTTTAGAATTTTTGATAAAATTTTTATTAGCATTCAAGAATTCACCCTTGAACTTTATTTTTTCTGTTGTCATTATATCACATACTCTATTTCATCTAATGTATGCTGTGGGGAACTCCAAAAATTTCTATTGACTACCCCACCCTCTATATCCCCCTCCCCTTTTGTGACGTTCTGAATTTCGAAGGAGTCTATTTCATTGCTTGTCTTTCCTTCTCATATTCGAATGATCTAATACAATAACCACGGGTATAATTAGTTTCTATTAATTCACATTGACTTGTATCGTTATTAGCTAATGCTATATTCATTATACAATCCTCTTTAGAAATTTTAACGAGAATTTCACTACATAAATTTACATTGCCCGTAAGTTTGGATACATCCTCATAACACTGATCAGCTCTTCCTCCCACAGTGATCTTTGCACAATTGTCCGCATTTCTTGTAGCAACTGCTATGCACCAATTGAAAAACTCATCATCCTCTTTGATAACCTCTTCATCGGTTGCATACTGTTTATCAATTCTGATTTTCTGACAAAAGCTTAAAGATTGTGTTCTACTTGCAAAAGTCACATAACAGCTATAGGTATATTCTTTTGCCGAGTCGCATAACGCAGAATTGTTTGTTATCAATGCCATTCTTCGATAACAGTCTCCCGGGTAGCTATTCTCATCACAAAAAGAGAAATCCCCTTTGGCGCCCCGAGCACAATCATAAAGCTCAGTGATATTGACTATATTTTTACAAATTTCTACGTTTTTTGTAATTATACCTACATTGCTAAAACAAGTATCCTTTATACGTTGTTCTAACCAATCAAGCGGTATTATCTTTTCGCAATAAGTCGAATTCAGTGTATCAAATGCAAAACCCCCATATTGTGAATTAGCTAATCTGATTTTAAGTTCAGTCAGATTAGCAGTAATGTTGTTTGTTTCTTGATTGGTTGTCTGTTGTCTAACACAACCACTAACAAGTACAACAACACCGAGCAACAGAACCAATGGGAGTAGTTTTTTCATTTCTTACGCCTCTTTGGTTCTTCTTCCCTGAAATTATTGGCTTTGCAAATAGGGCATTTCTCTCCGAGAATATATTTGTCCCCAATCCATATCAGAACAGCAACAGCTACAATGAAAGTGATTATTCCTGCAGACATATTCATGGAAAAAATTACACTAGAAGGAAGCCCAGCAACAATTATAATGAATATAAGATAAGCTATTGCTTCCAGCCAAGAACCCTGCTCTTCGACCATCTGCTTGCAGTTTTTACAATATTTCATATGTCACACATTTTAAAGTCAAGCCAAGCTACATCCAGTCAGATTACTTAGTTGTTCAAGAGACCTTACACCTTCAAGTTTGTTTTGATTAATTATCCAAGTGGGATAAGCATCAACACCATGTTGCGAGCAAAGGTCTGGCTTTTCAGTACAACTAGTATGATTCACGTAGCGAAAAGAATCCCCAAACATATTTTTTTGCGATTTGCAACGTAAATCACACCAGGAAGTGTCATAATATACCGCGCCCTTAGTCGTCAAACACTTTGCAAAATCGTCTAAATTCACTTTAGGTTCAGTGGAAATGTTTTCATACTCAGAAGTGTTGGTGTTAAATGACCAAGTTAGCAAGTATCTGCCATCTTTTGTCGCACCCAACGGAGAAGACAATCCGTAGATTGAAACGAAATAGATACCGCTCCTTTCTGTAACGCTGTTTATTGTCAATGTACCATTATTGTCAGGTGTTCTTTTGGATTCGAAATAATTTTTTACATAGTTTTTCATATCTTCGGGACTCACGTATTTACTGTCATTTTTTCCTAAATCAAAAACTAAAAAGAACATGAATTTGCAATCCTTCGTCATAATAAGCGGAAAATTAGAAGAGGTAATGTAAATATAGACATTACTCGATTCAGTGGTATTCTTTATACCTGGCAATTTTTCAGGAACATCAAGCATTCCGGTTGCTGTGATGTTTGCTAGATATTTATTACCAACTTCTATGCAATCCTGCGGACTTTTTTGTCCCGTCACATTACTCGTAACACTTCCAGCTGTTGGTTGAAATCCAACGAAGAATAGGGAACCAATTACTGTTAAAATCAAAACTATTAGCACATACTCTATTTTCATAATATGGGTTGAGTCGAAGCGCTTTTAAACCAGGAATTTGAGGTTTTAAAGGCTATTTGAGATATATTTTATAAAGTGAAAACATGACAATATCGGAGAAATTGAATTTATTTTTTCATAAGGAATCCAAACTTAGCTTGAGTTTTGATGAGAAAGTCATTTTTCAGGAAAAATTTTTTAAGTATGATAACCGTTTAGTTAATGCAGGTCTGGTTCTATTATTAGGTGTGATGTATTTCATGCTTCTCTCACCTTTCGTAACCCCCACTCTAATTAATAATCCGTGGTTTATATTATTATCAATACCTTTCATGGGATTCCTTTTCATCGCACCGTTTGGGGCCATATATTTTGGGATAAGAAGACGCTATTATTTTCTTCCATCTCATGAAAATTCATATATTCTCTTAAAACGAACCCTGAAAATTAAAAATCATCGAGATAGTGCTAAGGAATGCAAAGCTACTGAGATTAAGAGATTATATGGTCGTTTTATTTATTCTCTAGATAATATAAAAATAAAGTCTGCAACCAAGGTTGAAAAAAAGTTGTTCAATAAACTGAAGAAGTTCGTAAAAGGAAGTTACAAAAATTTCATATTATATTGCGAATCTAGTACGGTAAGAAACATCGCTGCTGAGAATAAAAAACTCTTGAAAATTTTGCATGAAAAGACGTATTCACGTTTAAAGGATGTCCTTCCTGTTATGGAAGAAAAAATAACAAAGAATGAAGAGTTTAAGAAAATTCCAGAAACATCCGTAGGAAAATTAACGAAGAGGTTGTTTCAAGAAGTCTGGGAATGGAGTTCATGTGAAACTAATGCTAAAAAATTCAAGAATGTTGCATCTGTAATTTTCCTCGTAATCGCAATACTTTCCGCCATAGCACTCCTAATAACAAAACCCGATTTCCTTTCAGTTATAGTTGAAACTATCAGATTGCTTATATAGATCATCTGTTCCTATCTTTCTTCGTATAGAAATGCGCCCAAAAGCCCCACCTCGCAGCGGTCACTAACGTTCCCTTGCTCGGGGGTCTCACCATATAACAACAGGAGATATAGCTTAAACAAAAATAAAAAAAATCATTCATTGTAATATACGCTCCTACTGTTATCTAGTGCGGATCTGTCTCGCTATCCCCTACTGCTGTTTGGTGCGGATACTCAGAAACCGATGCCTGAACATACTCTGCTAGCCCGAGCTCCCTTATCATATCCTTGACTATCTGACTACCATGATTCGCAGACCAGAACATCTCTGTCCTATACTGACCTTCGGCTGTGCGCATGTCTACCAAACCCAGATTCCATAAGGTATAGAGCTCCGACCTAGCGGTTTTCTGACCTACCCGCAGACTAGTAGCAATCTTATTGGTGCTGCTATCCGGGTTTCGTATTACCTCGATCAGGGTGTGCCTGCGGATAGGGTCTATGGAGCTCTCAACCACCTCTTTCACTATCTCCAGCGCTTTCTCGTCCGGGTAATTATCGTCCAGGCATTTCAGACAGATAAACAGCTTCTTCAACTGCTTCAGCGCCCGGGTAGGCTTCTCAGGATAGACCGTGTTCCTGAGCTCGCCTGTGTAACTATCAATGCTCGCTGACGCTCGCATGACGCTGAGATAGTTG
>Ga0315293_10005677_pt1 | contig 11738 bp, 10 predicted proteins | sample YL17G13_20_MG_FD_203071 | JGI IMG/M metagenome (GOLD analysis project Ga0315293, IMG submission 203071) | Sediment microbial communities from Yellowstone Lake, YNP, Wyoming, USA - YL17G13_20 | ecosystem: Environmental > Aquatic > Freshwater > Lake > Sediment | place: USA: Wyoming | collected... | reverse complement strand
GTGGGCGTGGCGGTGGTCAACTACAACGGCAGCGTCGGGCATCTGGACAGCCTGCTGACCCCCATCGGCGGCCTGAGCCGCTTCAGCGACCTGGGCGCCGTGCCCGAGCCGGCGACGCTGGGCCTGCTGGGCATCGGCGCGGCGGCCACATTGATTCGCCGCCGTAGAGGCCGCTGAGCCGTCGGGTAAACCTACCGCGATAACGGCCGGATCCTCAAGGGTGCGGCCGTTACTGTTTTGTTCCGGTTGATCATATCCGTAGGACGGCCGTTGCGGCGGCATCGCCCAGGGGCAGAGGCCTGGGCCGCCGCAGCGTCAGGGCGTCGGCAGCCGAAGCGTCATCTCCAGCGGCCGGCGCAAGCGGGTCCGTCGTGCCAGCGGAAGGCGCCCGGGGCGCAAGCGGCAGCCGGCCGGCCGCCTCGGCCAGAATGTCGACCGGCCCCAGGGTGGCGACCAGCAGCGGCAACTCCGTCACGCCGGCCGCCGCCCCGCTGCCGCCCAGCGTCAGCGGCAACTCGTCCAGATGCCGGCCGGCCGCAAGCCCCGCCTGGTAGGCCGACGTGAACCCGTTGATGTCGGCGATCGTGATGCGGCCGTCCGGCGGGCGCGAGCCGAAGCCCACGCCACGGAAGTCGGCGTCCGGGTCCGACGACCGCCAGGCCAGGGTAAAGCCCACCTTGTCCGCCTCGGAGATGGTGCGGTCGCCGCTGAAATCGCCCCGGAGGCTCCCGACGAAGAAGACGGCGTCGCCGCCGGGGACGCCGTCGCCCGTCGGCAGGTCGGTCATGGCGCTGTAGAGGTAGCCCCGGCCGCTGCCTCCCGGCCGCGCTTCGCCGTCCAGGTGCCGGCCCGTCAGGTCCAGCAGCGAGCCGCTGCCCGAGAGCGTCACCTTGACCCACGTGTCCAGGGCCGAGCCGTCTGGCAGCGTGATGAGCATGGCGGCGTCGCCCAGGGGCAGGACGGAGACCGGCATGATGTCGCGGGTCTCGCCGGTCGTCAGGTCCACGGCCTGCACGGTCACGTCGTCCGGGGTGAACGTCACGGGCTCGCTGAAATCCACCTCGAGGGTCCGGACGCCGGCGCCCGACGGGTCCACGCCGCTCACGCCGCGGCCCACCCGGCCGTTCAGCCTGACGGCCGTGACCGTGGGCAACTCGTTGTCCACGATGGTGACCGTTGCCGAGGCCTGCCCGCCGACGGCGTAGAGAGGATCGCCGTCCAGGATCGTCAGCACGACCGTCTCGTCGGCCTCGTTCAACCCGTCATCCACCGGCGTCACGTCGATGGCCACCGAGGACTGCCCGGCGGGGATGACCGCCGTGCCCGTGAGGTCCTCCCCGACGTCGCCCTCGCTCGCCGTGCCGGTGATGCTGTAGTACACCGTCAGGCTCTGGGTCGTCGGGCCGGTGCGCGTGAGGGTAAAGGCGCCCTTGTCGGGGCCGGCCTCGGCGGCGCCCGGATCGGTGGCCGCCACGTTGACCGTGTAGCCCGGCACAGGAACGTAGGCGCTCAGGTACGTGGTGGAAATGGGGGGCTGGGAGGAACTGAACGTGCCTCCCGGCAGCACCCAGGTCACGGCGAGGTTGTCGCCGCCGGTCCCGTCCTTCTGGAGGGCCGAGAGGTAGTACCGCCGGCCCGCCACGAGCGGGATGGGGGCGGACTTCTGAGTGTTCTTGTTGGAGGCATTCTGCCACTCGCGCGAGTTAGTCCAAGTGGTGACGTAGGCGATCCTGACAGCGTTGGCCGGGTCGTCGTTGGTGCTCAGGCGCAGTTCCGAGTTGTCGTCGCTGGCGATGTAGAAGGTGTAATTGCCGGTGTACTGGCTGCCTGCCGGCGTGGTGAGGTAGGCCCGCATGCGGGTCCCGTAGTTGTCCGCGAAACTCGTCGGGGCCTCGAAGTACCCCCCGGTCACATCGCTCGTGCCGCCCGGGTTGTACGGGTAGTCCGGACTCAACGTCAGGTTCGACACCGACGTGCCCGTGATGCCCATCCAGTACTCGCGCAGGACGTAAGTGGGCGGCGTGGGGGGCGGGGTGTAGGTGTACGTGAACGTCCGCGACGTCGCCGCGGCGACCGCCAGCACAAAGCCCGCCTGCGACCAGATGCCCGTGGCCGTCACGGTGTACGAGGTCCCGCTCGCCATGGCCGGGGCCACCGTCAGCAGGACGCTCCGGCGGTCGGGCAGGAGGATGGCCGAGGCGACGGCCAGCGACTGCTCGCCGCGACCGTCCGTCACCTGGTAGTTGGCGGCCTCCTGGGCCGAATCGCGCCCGACCATCTCCGAGACATCGTGTGACTACAGTTAACCGCCCATCTTGATGGGCGTGTGTTTTTGTTGTGCCGTGCTACCCTGTTTTTGGCGTCCCAGTCAAAGGCGCACGCTTTTACCTACCCTTTCAGCATCGTGTGCCTTGTGCGCCTTGGAGGCATGATTTGTTGTTTACCCGCCGGTAAACCACACCATAAAGTGCTTGATAAAAATCATTCACTTTTAGGGGTATTTTTTTCTTGACAAACCCAAACAGAAGGCTATCATAATGTTGGTTAAGGAGAAGTTTGATGAACACCATACCCGTGGGAAAGGACGGCAAGTATCAGGCATGGGTTGACGACGTGGACTTTATTTGGGCGTTCCGTAGGCGATGGAGTTCCTGTAACTGGGGCGGAACAAGGCGGCCAATGATCCAGGGACCCAAGGGAACGATTCCCTTCAAGCAAATGGGCCGCTTTATCGCGGAGCGCATGTATGGACCGTTGCCTGATGACGTGATGGTTGACCACCGCAACGGGATACCTATGGACAATCGGCGGGAGAACTTGCGGCTGGCAACCCGGTCGATGAACAGCCGCAATCGGGTCGTTTCGCGTTCCAGGACAAACGGCCTGCCACTGGGGGTGGGATTGACCGCGAATAAAAAGCGGTTTACGGCAAGAAGCCAGGTCACCCTGGAGGCGCGATACATAGGTACTTATAATACCGTGGCGGAAGCCTCACAGGCGTACCAAGAGCATGTCGCGGCCACGTTGAAAGCCGATGAAATCCTGGTTTTGCAAAGGGTAAAACTCTGGCAAGGAACCCTTACATGCCCAGTCAAACCGTAGAACGTATGTTCGCCGCCGCCCAACACTGCCCCGTACGCGCCCGGCACCAATTATTGGTGGGCATTGCCTGCGCCCTTGAGTTGGGGGACGAGGGCCGGGCCAAGAAGTTGTACGAGGCCGCCCTTGAATTGGGATTGTTTCGAGCAGGCGTCGTTCCCAAAGGTACGCGCATCGCCCTGGCCGCTGTCTGGCTCATTAAAACTTTGGCGCTTCATCCAATGCCCATCAAGACGGTGTTGGAACGGGCTTGGAACTGCGCCTTCAACGCCAGCACCATACGCCGGGCGGCGAAAGTGTTGCACATGGTTAGGAGCAAACGTGAAGGGTGCGGCGTTACGGTTTGGACCTTGCCTGATTCGCAGAACTTTTGGCAGAAAATGTACGTCCGATTTTCACGCATGCAAGAGCATTCGCGTCAAATCAAGGTTTGGGCGGCAAAGGGCCGTGCGGACCCTGAAGGTCGGATTCGGTTGCCAAGGCTCCCAAGGCGCACAAGGCACACGATGCTCAAAGGGTAGGCGCAAGCGTACTTCTTCGCGTAGCGGGCTAAAAACAGGGGTGGTACCATGCCGGGAAGCATTAAAGCCCTGTACGATTACACGGACGGGGCGGGAAAACTGCTCTTTCAGGTCGTGCGTTTTCAGCCCAAAGGCTTCCGGCAACGCCGGCCTGATGGCAAGGGCGGTTGGATTTGGAACCTGGAAGGCGTTTTTCGGACGCTTTATCGGCTGCCCAATCTGGTGCAGGCTCCGGAAAACATGCCGATTTTCATAGTAGAGGGCGAAAAGGACGCCGATGCGTTGACCAACATCGGATTGCTTGCCACCACGACCGCCGGCGGGGCCGGCAATTGGAACAAAACCAGCGGCATGATGGCCCTGGACGGCCGCACCGTGTTCATCATTGCCGACAAAGACGAGCCTGGCCGCAAACATGCCGAAGGCCTGGCCCTTTGGATCGCCGGGATGGCCCGGTCGGTGGCGGTTTTCGAGTTGCCGGATCTAAACGCCGAAATGCCGGTCAAGGACGTTTCGGACTGGCTTGAAGGTCAGGATAGTCGGGACAGCGCGTCCCTGGCCGCTGATATCTGCGCAATGGCCGCAAGTGCCCAACGGGCAAACTTCGCCGCCAAAGGCCCAGCATTGAAGCCCCCAAACGCGCCGCTTCCGGGGCAACCGGCGCGACCGCCGCAAGCGGCCGCGCCGGACCTTATTTGCTTGAATGACGTGAAGGCCGAAACGCTGAAATGGCTTTGGCCCGGACGGCTGCCCATGGGCAAGGTGAGTCTTTTGTTCGGCGACCCTGGCTTGGGCAAAAGCCTGGTATCTATTTTCATCGCTTCCTTGGTATCACACGGCGGCTTGTGGCCTGACCAGACCGAGTGCAAGCCGGGGGGCGTGGTGCTTTTAAGCGCGGAAGATGATCTGCACGACACCATACGCCCGCGTTTTGACGCCGCCGGGGCGGACCCCAAGCGCATCACCATTTTACGCGGGGTGCGCGAGGAAGGCACTGACGGCGTGTTGTATTTCAACATTGCCCGCGACATTCCGGTGATGATGGAGGCTATAAAGCAAACCCCGGATTGCTCGCTGGTTATTGTGGACCCGATTTCGGCGTACCTGGGCGGGGCGGATACGCACGTCAACGCCGAAGTGCGGGCCTTGCTGGCGCCCTTAAGCACCCTTGCGGCGGATTGCAAGATTACGTTGCTCTCGGTTACACACATGAATAAAGGTGGTGGCACGCGCGCCTTGTACCGGGCGATGGGCAGCCTGGCATTCATAGCCGCCGCCCGTGCCGCATGGCTCATTACGCCGGACCCGGACGATCCGGGGCGGCGTTTCATGCTTCCGGCCAAATTGAACCTGGCCGAGTGGCCTACGGGCCTGGCGTATCGCATAGGGCAGGTAACGTTGGACAACCTAGGCCCCGTTGCGCGAGTGGAATGGGAACGCGATCCTGTGATCATGAGCGCCGACGATGCCCTGGCCTCAAGCGTGGTACGAGGAACTCATGGCGAAGCCGAGCGTTTGGCGGCTTGCGAGTGGTTGGCGAAAGAACTGGCGAACGGCGAAATGGCGGCAAGCGACGTTCAGAGTCATGCGATGGTTGCCAACGTACATACCCGGCAATTGCTTTGGGCGAAAAAGGAACTGGGCGTCTTGGTGGTCAAGGGCGGGTTTTCCGGAAGTTGGCGTTGGTCCCTTCCGCCCGGCGGGGCTTCCATGCCTGACGCCAAAACCGTGCCAGTGTTAAGGCCCTTCTGATGAACGATGAACCGCAATTAACCGAGTTGGGCAAGATGCTGGTGAAGGCGTTGGAGTGCAAGCCCCTTCCGGGATTCGGTTACAACCTGGAACGGGCGGAGCGGCCGGGGGGGGTGGCCGCCCAAGAACGGGAGATTGAACGCCAATTCGAACCTCAAGAGGAGGAGTCGGATCATGGGGCACAGTCACAAGCGAAAACAAACCCGCTCAAAGTTGCAAGGCCCCCATCTCCGGACGCGTTACAGGCGGATTTGCAAGATGTGCGAGACCGAGATGAAGAACTTGACGGCACTGAGGAATTGGAAATGCCCCAATTTCCCTTCTTTATACTCCCCGTGCCCCTTACAAAAAACGATCCACGCCCATATAGTGGCCCAGGCGTTGGCGGCGATGCCTGACTTAGGAAGCCGTGCGGAAGTAAAGTTATTTACTAACCAGCATAGGAGAATGAACATGAACGCCCTGAAACAACGCAAAGCGCAGCAGAGAGTGGGGCCTGGCGATTTGTGGGATGGCAAGCCCATCGCCGGCACTCAGTTGAGTCCGAAAATGCCGGATTCCACGCCCGAAGACAGGCGTAACACCCGGCGACAGGCGGTGCCGCAAAGCGTTTTTACCGGCGCGCAAGGCCTGCCCGGTCCCGGCCTGCCCACCGGAACGGTCATTGACTTTGCGGGTATTGTGGTCCCGCCTGGATGGTTGCCGTGCGATGGAAGCCTTTTGGAAGGGGCCAAGTTTCCCGGCCTGTTGAAGGTCATAGGCCGCTTATACACCGAAGAAGGCGACGGCCCCGACGATTTCCGGCTGCCTCGGACCTGCGGAAAGGTCATCGTCGGCTGCGGGGAGGATCTGGAACAACGCGAATGGCCCCTGGCCGAAACAGCCGGGGAAGTGGAGCACACGCTGTATGCAAGCGAGGCGCCTGGACTGGCCACGGCCGCCTTCAGCGTTGGCGAGACCACCGAGGATGCGGTTACGGGTTATGAGGAATCGCCCGCCGAACCCCACAACAACATGCAACCGTACCTTGTGCTGCAAAAGATCATCAAGACCTGAACCTTTCCCCCGCGCCCGGGCGGTCGCCCACCCGGCTGTCCGGGCGCATCTTTAGGAGATTGTTTCATGGCAAAGATCAAAGAGAATGGGCCAACGGGTAGTTTTATGAATCCCTACGGGCACAGGATTGCGCCCGGCCGGATGCGCAGGCCGGAGTTGTCCGGCCGGTGTCCGGGTTTGCAACAAGGGGAACCGCCGTGCCGGCATGGCGTGTGGTATTCGCCGCGCAATCCGCTGAATCTCTGTCCCTACCATTGGCGGACCTGGTTTGCGGAACAGCCCCCGCCGCCGCCGCCCGAAGAACCGTAAACATGGAGTATTTGTAATGAAAAAAAAACAAAAGGACGCGCAGGGGTGTTTTTTCTTCTTTGAATCCGCTCAATGCGGCTTCTCGGTCAATCCGTTGTGCCATGCCGTGGATTCTACGGGCCAAACCTGTCTTATTCCGGCCACCCATTTTGAGAGGGATGCCGGCCTGCCCGTATGCGACTTGCACAAAAACCCCGCGCACCTGGCCCCGCCTGTGGCGGCCCCGCGTGTGCCGGGCCAAAAGAGGGCGGCGCGCCGGCCCGCCGTACCGAAGCGTGTTGGGTATTGACCGGAAACGGAGATTGCATGAGATTTACCGCCTTTCACCGTAGAATTGCCCGGACGCTTTGGGATTGCGGCGGGCGACTGGACGAAACGGCCAAGCAAACCGGGGTAAGCCTTGACAAATTGCGCCTGTGGCTGGCAGACCCGGCCTTTCGGGTGCTGATGGCCCCGGATGCCTTGGAGCCGCTATTGCAGGCCAGCAACGCCTTGATGCGTTGGGCGCCTGTGGCGGTAGGCCGGCTCATTGCGGATTTGGAAAGCGAAAAACCGGAAGACGCGCGTCAGGCCGCACGCGACCTTCTCAAACTCGCTTTAGCGGCGCAACGCGAAATGGTGGGTTCGCTTGCCGGGAGCGTTATTCCCGTTGAACCCGTCAAAATGATCGATGAAACCCGTGATCCCCTCACGGCCCGCTTTGCGGCCATATCCGATAGAAACCTGATTCGGCTTTTGGAAGTGTTGAATGACAACACGCCGGACCCGCCCGAAACGTTACCACAACCAAAGTAACAACACGCGCCCATTAAAATGGGCGGTTAAATATACTACGGTATCCACATGTTCTTGCCCATGGAGTACCGCCACACGCCTCCGCGGGCGCGATAGTGGATGTTGTCGTAGACCACGCCGTCGTAAACGAGCGTGCCGGACCACTTGTAGAGGTCGCCGCCGTACTTGTCGATCCACGTGGCCCGTTCCACCGAGTCCTTCTTCGACAGGAGGTGATAAGCCGGCACCTGGCCCATGACGCCGGAGTCGTACGTGACCACCTGAGCCAGGGCGGGGTCGGCGCTGTCGGGGTCGATGGCCCCAGTCCACGCGGGAACGCCGTTGTAGACGAAGTACGCGAAGTTCGGCTGCGGGTCGTCCGCGTAGGGCGTCCGGATCGATGCGCCCAGCGCATCGGCCGCCGTGATACGGTACCGCACCAGGCGGCGATTCGTCTGGAGCGATCCGGGCAGCGTCACGGTGTAGGTGCCGTCGCCGGCCTCCGCATCGCCGCCGGCACCGGCATCGTTCATGGCCACGGACGCCCAGCCCGTGGCGTAGGCGGCGTCCTCCACCGCGATGTAGGCGCCCGGGTCGACCAGTTGGTACTCCAGAATAACCGACGCCACGCCGTCCGGGTCGGTCACCTTGGCGGTGACCCGCACCGGCTGGTCGGCGGAGGGCTGGCCGGGATTGGCATCGACCTGGCGGACCTGGGGCGGGTTGTTGGCGGCATAGGCCGCGTTCTGGACGCCCGGCGTCGGGTGGGCCGCCGTCGGCCACGCCAGCAACCGCCCGTCAAAGAACGCGTCGTTGCTGCGGGCGGTGACGTTGAGCAACTGGACGGCAATCGTGTTGGTGCCGGCGACCAGGTAGGTGGCCGGGTACTTCAGCGTGAAGGTCTCAAACTGCGTGCTGCCGGTCGGCTGGAGCGCGTAGGCCGTGTAGGCCGGGTCGCTGGACGGCGAGTCCACCGTGAGGGCCAGCGTGCCGTTGATCCACACGTTGAAGCCGTCGTCGTACAGCGCCGACAACTGGAGCGTATTGACCTGGGCCGGGTTGCCGACGTTGAAGGTCGTGCGCAGGTACAGCGTGCTGTACCCGCTGCCGGTGCTGGTCTTGACGAGACTTTCGCCGTACCCGATGGGCGCTGGCTTCAGCGGCCAAGCGGAGTCGTTGAAGCCCGGCTGGCGCCAGGCCGAGATGGGCGAGGAAGGCTCGGCCGTGCCCTTGAAGTACCGCCACGAGGACCCGGACGCGAGCAGCGTCGTCGGCTGGACGGAGGCCTCCGGGCACGACCGGCGCCAACTGCCGCCCAGGTCGTTGTCCAGCGACGGATTGACCAGGTCGATGGAGTAGCCGGGCGGGTCGCCGACCGTCGGCCAGGGGAACCCCAGCCCGTAGTCCACCTCGTCGGCCACGTTGTTGGCGGCGTCGCGCAGGACGATCTTCTCGCCCTGGTCCGACAGGTCGCCGGCCCACGGGCCGATGGCCGCGGCGCCGAACTTGCTGAGAAGGGTCGCCGGGTCCTGGGCCACCACCAGGTACCCGTGCGAGGCGATGGATGTGCCGCTCGGGAACTCGAAAAGGACGCCGTCGGTGAACTTCCAGTTCGTCAGGTCGACGCTTGCGGCGCCGGTATTGTAGAGTTCGATGAACGCCGCAGGCTCCGTCTTCACGTCGGGGGCGTAGTGGATCTCGTTGATCACCACGGGCCCGCCGTCCAGGAGGAGGCGCGGCTCGAGCGGCTCGACCCTCGGCTCCTTGGCCCCGTGCCTCCGGGATGTTCCGCCCCTCGACATGGCCGAAGAGAGCCTCCTGCGCCGCGCGTGTTTGGCGTCTTTCGCGTGAACCGCACTACTGTGTGGCACGGTCGCTAGGCGACCGTGGAAGACATCGCCGCCGCTCCGCCACGGCTGGACTAGCCGTGCCACAGCACGTGCGGTGGCGCTAAACATGTACCCTGCGCCCGCGGTCAGATGCGAAGGACCGGCATCGGGCCTTCATCGCCGGTTGCGGCGACCGCAGGCTTCCGCACCTGGAGCGGGTCCGCCGCCGGCGTATCGGCCGCCGGTCGCCCAGGCGACTCGCCCGCCGGAGCGGCCAGGGCCAGCAGCGGCCCGACCTGCCCTGCGGCCATCGCCAGGAGATCCTCGCCGCCCGCCGGCTCAAGGGACGGCAACGGCATCGCGCCACCGGCCGGCCCGCCGCCCGTCCCCGGCAGCGCTGCCAGTTCCTTGCTCGCCGCCAGGCCCGCCTGGTAGGCCGACGTGAAGCCGTTGAGGTCCGCGATCGTCACCCGGCCGTCGGGCGGGCGTACGCCGAAGCCGACGCCGCGGAAGTCGGCGTCGAGGTCGCCGGCCCGCCACTTCGCGGCGAAGGCCGCCTTGTCGGCCGGCGTAATCGCACGGTCCAGGTCCAAGTCGCCCCGGAGGCTTCCGACGTAGAAGACGGCGTCGCCGCCCTGGAGCCCGTCGCCGGACGGCAGGTCCGCGGCGGCGTAGAGGTATCCCAGGCCGCTGCCGCCCGCCGCCGGCTCGCCGTCCAGCAGGTGCGACATCAGGTCCCTGAGCATCCCGCTGCCCGAGAGCGTGACCTTGACCCACGTGTCCCAGGCCGCGCCCGCGTCCAGGGAGATCGTCATCGTGCCGGTGCCGCCGACGCCGACGGTGGGCGTAAGCCATGCCACGACGTTCTCAACACCGTCCTCGAACGTCACCGTCTGCACGGTCACATCGGTCTGCAAGTAGGCCACGGCCTTGCTGAATCGGACCTCGAGGGTCCGCACGCCGAGGCCGCTGGGGTCCACGGCGCTGGCGCCGCGGTCGCGGCCGTTCAGGCGGATGCCGACCACGCGGGGCGCCGCAGCGCCTGCCACGCCGCCCGGCGTCCCGTAGGCGGGGCCGGCCGCCCAGGAGAGGACCTCGTTGCCGTAACCGCTCTCGTTGGCGCGGACCAGCGAGGGGCCCGTGCCGCCGGGCGAGGCCGGCCACGGCGGGTCGTTGTCGTAGAGCACGTGGTCCACCAGGTAGTACGGCACGAAACCCGTGCCGGGTTCGGGGTCGCCCGGCTTCTTCAGGCTGACCGTTTCGCCGGCGTTCTCGAGGTTGCCGCCGTAAGGCCCGTAGATGGGGACGGAGTCGGGGATGCCGTACTTGGCGCGGAAGGCCTCCGGGTCGCCGCCCACGACGAGCGCGTAGCCATCGGCCGGGACGACGTCGCCCTCGGAGAAGGCGAACTCGATGCCGTTGGTAAACTGCCACCCGTTTGCCGGGTTGAGCGGGTCGTACAGCAGGACGTCGTCCGCGGTGGTGTTCTTGAGTTCGATGAACTCATCGCCGTTGGCGGGCGGGTGATACATGATTTCGCTGAGGATGACGGGGCCGATCTTCGGGGCGGAGTTCGGAAGACCGAGCGTCGCGTGGTCCATCGGCACGTACTCGGTCACGCCGATGCTGTTGGTGAAGCGGCCGAATGTCACCTCCCGCTCAGCGGCGGTGAAGTTGGCGATCTCGTGGTAGGTGCCCGCCGGGTTTGTCAGGTGGACCTCTTCGCCCAGTTCGCTCAGAGCGAAGAACTCGCCGAAGTCGTCCCGCTCGGTGAAGACCTTGTGCTCGTTCGGCCCCAGGACCGTGTCAAGCCCGATCTGGTACAGTTGCAGGTCGGCGCCGGTGTCGCTCAGGTACCAGCCGCTGATGTCCGCCGGGTCGGTCAGCGACGTGTTATGGAGTTCAATCCAATCGCCGATGCCCTCCGGGGGATCCTGGTCCGAATGCGTCATGAGTTCGGCGATGATCACCGTGCCGGAGGAAGGCAGCGGCTCATCGGCGCCCGGCGACCCGTTGACGGCCGCGCTGGCCTTCCAGGATTGCTTCTGGTCCCAGGAGTAGTCGGGGCCGGTCGGGCTGACGATGACGATGGAGTGCCCGCCGCCCGAGGCCTGCGGGCACCACGTCGGCGAGTAGTCGAAGCGCAGCATGGCGGCATCGTAGGGGGCGGGCAGTTTCAGGGTGACGTTTTCGCCGTTGTCGCTCAGTTTGCCCGAGTAAACGCCCGCGGCCAGGACGGGGGCACTGCCGTAGCGCGTACGGAACTTTGCCTCATTCGCCGCCACGACGATGTACGCACCCGGGGCCAGCATGCGGTTCGGGTCGGCATCGGAGAAGACGTAATCGACGCCGTTCGGTGACATCGTGTGAGTACAGTTAACCGCCCATCTTGATGGGC
>Ga0315293_10005675_pt1 | contig 11739 bp, 17 predicted proteins | sample YL17G13_20_MG_FD_203071 | JGI IMG/M metagenome (GOLD analysis project Ga0315293, IMG submission 203071) | Sediment microbial communities from Yellowstone Lake, YNP, Wyoming, USA - YL17G13_20 | ecosystem: Environmental > Aquatic > Freshwater > Lake > Sediment | place: USA: Wyoming | collected... | reverse complement strand
ATCTTCTCGATCTTGCGGATCGCGATGCGCCAGTCTGTCCCGTCGAGGTTCAGCGTGAGCATGCCGAGCAGGTCGGCATACGTTGCTTGCGCGTCGGGGGTGATGCTGGTGTCGGGGTTGATTGTCAGGAGCGCCATGAGCGCCTCTGGAGGGTTCGCTGGGATGCTGTTCGCGAGGAGCTTGTTGTCCTGCTTCCGGCAGATGGGACCGATGCCCGCCTCGATGGAAGCCATGTCCGTCAGGTCTTTTCGGCACCGGCAGCAGGAGCGGCCCGTGTGTGACTTGAACTGAGGGGCGACGTTGCTCGTGTTGATGTCCATCGGGGGGCTCCTCCGAAAACCGTTTCGGTGGTGCTGATGTAACTGGCGATCGTCGGATCCGGTTTTGGCGCTCGTATGAACGACAGCCGCGCTACCAGGAGGAAAACTAATGCTTCCGCGACTTCCGCGAATCCTGGGGCGATTCCCGCTGAAGACCTGACCTGCGTCTTCTGCCTCTGGCGCCGGAGCCGCTGGGATCCCGAGATGCCCACATACAGCCCCGATCGCCCCACATGCAGCCCCGATCCCCGTACATCGCGTCCGGAAGCCGTTTTCACGGGCGATCACCGGATCTGAGATCGGGCAACCGTTTTTTTCAGAATTTCTTTTCGCGCAGATCACCGCGCACGGAAGCCGTTTTTCACGCAGATCCGCAGATCAGTTCAATCGAACTCAGACGCTAGGCTTGACTTTAGAGTGGCTGGTGTTATGCTTACTTCACGGCACGGATGCCGCAACCACGGAGCGCAACATGGCCACCACGAACACCGCCACGATCCTCGCCACCATCCCCAGCCAGACGAACCCCGAGGTCGTCTACACCATCAAGCGCGGCGGCGACGGCAACGTGTACTGCAGCTGCCCCGCATGGAAGTTTCAGAAGCTCAACCCCGCGCAGCGCACCTGCAAGCACCTCCGCAGCCTCGCCGCCAGCATGAAGCAGCACGCCGCGAAGTGAGCCGCAGCCAGCCACCGAGCAACGCAGCCTCCCCCGGTCAGCCCGGGGTTCAGGCGTAGCGGCACGGTTGCCGCGCAAGGAGCAAAGCATGCGAACCCCCAAGACCACCAAGCTTCAAATTGTCGAACGCGCCACGGGCGTAGTGCTCGACGCAGACGCCGTCCCCACAGCGTTCCTTTGCGCCAAGGGTGGACCCGCCGTCAAGCGGGATGGGTGCTGGTTCGAGACTCGCTACGAGGGGTTCGAGGTGCGCGACGGCGAGCAGATCTTCGACGTCCGAGTCCGCGCCACTCGCGGATGAACTGAAGTTACTTCCCTCCCGCAACCCGGCACGAATGCCGACTTGGAGAATGTCATGAAAGCCGTCATCGGAAACACCTTCCCCGTGAAGGAGCAGATCAAAGCCCTCGGCGGTCGATGGGACGGCATGAAAAAGTGCTGGAACGTCCCTGACGAGAAGTTCGATGCCGCGATGGCGCTCGTCACAGGAGCGGGCCCGAAGGGCAGCTATGTCGCCTCGACAGGCTCGGTGCGCGCTGCTCCCCGCCCCTCGAAGGGGTGGCGACCCTGCGGCTACCCGGGCTGCAACAGAGCGCACTGCGATGAGTGCGATGGAGCCGGATTCTGACGCTCGATTGGACTGCCTGCAATGTCTGCGAAGACGACGGGTTCGTTTGGATCCCGTGCGTCCGCTACAGCACTGCGCACTGGCGCCGGAAGGGCGAATCGGAGTTTTCCATTGTGAAACACCGCGAGCGCTTCCGCTACCCGTGCGAATGCGCGCGCGGTCCGGCTTGGATCGAGGCTCGTAGACGAGGCAAGGATCCTGACTGAGGTCAGTCGAATTTTGACGGTCGAACGCCGCGCTTCTTCCAGTTCTCCAGCACCTTCACGCGTTTCTGCAAGTTCGCCAGCACGGCTTGGTTGTCCGCACAAGCACATGGAGGTGCCTCTTTGGCGACAGCGAGATCCTTCTCCAGTGAGGTCTTCAGATTCGCGACAGCATCAAGCTCTTGCTGAAGAACGGCCTCACTTTCGAGGGCGTTGACACTCGTCGACTCCGCAAGCGCCCTCATGCGATCCTCGTGCCGCACCTTCAGGACCATCTCCAGCTTCTTGCCGAGGCCCAGCAGCAACACGACAACCGCTACAAAGGCACCAAGGGGCCCAGAGTCCTGCGCCACGACCGGCTCCAGCACAGGGGCCTGCGAGGGGTCGACGGCGATGCTCGCGAGATCGTCGGAAGTCAGCCCGTCCGTAGCTTCGATTTCCGAGTTTTCTTTTTCAGGATTCATCGAGACCCCAGGGGTTGTAGTTCAGTCGGTCTTCGCACTGAAGCTTGGCTGCGATGGAGAATCTGCGCAAATATCGCTTCAGGTAGCGCGAAGCTGGTGTCCTGAGCCTACTTCTGAGCTGTTACTACCCTCCAGACCACAAGCTCAATGCTCATAAGGACACCCATGTCACGCAAGAATTCCACCGAGAACCCGAAGTTCATTGCCTCCCGGCCTCTCGTCGGCGAGATGCGGTCCGTTATCAAGCGGTCGATCGACCTGTGCCCCGAGGCCGATCCTGAGATGCTCATGGCCGAGCTGTTTCAGCGGTTCGTTGACGATGGGCTCATCGAGCAGGCTGACTGGGCGGAAGACCTCGTCCTCTCGATGACCATCGCGGAAGTCGACGCCATGTGGGCGAGAGCGGAGGTCGTGTGAAGCAGCCCAAGCTCAGGACGCGTTCCTACGTCGCTCGACAGGCGTGGGACCGGGGAGGTGCCGGTCCGCATCGGGATCAGAAGGCTCATGCGAAGCGGCGGGCCTGCAGGGGCCGCGTCAAAGCCGACGATTGAGGACCATACGGGCCTGTTACTGGACTGGGTATGAAGCATCCGAAGTACCCTCTGTATATGGAAGGCGACCCGTCCTCGGTAATGCCTGACGGCGCGACACTCTGGACGAAGCTGGAGGTGACGAACAAGCCAGCGATGTCCTACGAGCGGGCTGAGGGGTCACGACCCATCAAAACGATCGGCGACCTCTACCGCTACACTCAGCATCTGATCGGGGAAGGGTTCAAGCAGAACCCCCGTCCCGGCGTTCGGGACATGGACCGGAACGAGATCCTGCTGACGCTCGGCACCATCAGCGCGCACAGGAACGCGAGAGACTTCGGCATCGACGGCATGGAGATGACCCCGCGAGAGGTGATCGCCCGAGACTCGTCCATTCTGCACCACTGGCAGCACCACCGCTGGGACGCCAATGGGCGCTTCATCTACGACCTCACCGCCGAGATCGCCCAAGCCTTCCTTGAGACAGACCTCACCGTCGTCCCCGAGGACATCTCCATCCCCGAGACGACCTGCTACATCGCGATCCCCGCGAGCCTCGACCTGAAGGTGTGGCACGCCCTCACCGGCTTCCACGACCTTGACGGCTTCTACGTCACGCTCTCCGACGAGATCTTCACCATCGTCGCGTGCGGCTTCGCTCAACCGGGTCGCCCCAGCTACGACAACGCCCTCGCCTCCTTCACCTTCGCCCGCTTGGGAAAGCAGACCATCGCTGATTGGGTCGCGAAGGAAGAACTCGATCCGGTCTCGACGAAGATCATGGGGCCGAACGCAGCCCAAGTCCCTTTCTGGACTCGGCTTGTCGTCAATGCCTTGCTCTACATCGCCAACGTCCGCGAGGACGTCCGCCACGACGTGGACTATGGCGTCCCGCCCAAGAAGATGGAGCACGCGAAGCGAATCCAAGGGCGTCGCGTTCGCGAGAAGTACCTGAGCGAGTGGCGGGTGCGCTGCCGCTACCACATCCTCGGTGAAGCGGTGCAGAAGGTCCTCCACGCCTCCACAAGCGGGACCGGCGCCGATGGCGCATCCCCGCAGGTGCGCTTCTCTGTGCGCGGACATTGGCGCCAGCAGCCCCACGGGCCCCAGCGCTCCTTGCGGAAGCTGCTGTGGATCCAACCTTTCTGGAAGGGCTCCGACAAGGAAGCCCCGGACCAGACGCGCACGACCCACATCGTGAAGGTGACCTGACCCCTGATAGAGTCTCTTCGTCCATTCCGGACGAAGAGGTTCTCATGAGCATGGTCCCCGTGAAGTTTTGGCAGGGCGGAAAGCCTTGGGGCGTCGAGCAGATTTTCACCGGCGTATCGATGGGCGGGAGCGGCTGCGTCATCACCTCCGCCGCCATCATCCTCTCGATGCTGCTGGGGAAGGTCATCACGCCGATGGACGTGCTGACCATGTGCCGAAAAACGCCCGGTGCCCTCGTCAACAGCCGAGGGAAGTCCCCCGGCAGCCTGATGGTCTGGCCGGTGGTCTGCAAAGCCTTCGGCGTGCTCTGCGATGAGTCGGTGGCTGGAGTGCCGGGGCTCAAAGGCGTCCATGACTTCGGAAAACTGAAGGTCGACGCCAACGCCGACCTCGCCGGGACGTTGGCCGAGGCGATGACGCACGGGCTGGCTGCCGTGCGCATGGACATCGACGGCGACGGGAAGGGCGACCACACCATCGCGTGCGTCGGTCGTGACGGTGACGGCTTCCTGTGCAGCGATCCTGCCCTTGGCAAGACGATCACCCTCGACGCGAACTTGGAGAAGCCCGACGTGTTCTGGGGCCCAAAGCAGAAGCTCTATCGGGCTGTCGCCGTCCGAGCGGTCTACCTCACGAAGTGATCAGAAGCTCCCTTTCAAGAACGCCATGAAGGTTCCGGTCTTTCGGTCATGCGTGATCGAAAACTGGACCTTCGCGTCTATGCACGCGCGCTCCAGCATGAAGTCCAGCCTGCCCTGAACGAAATCCTGCACCAGCGCCTCAGCAATCTTCGTCGTTGATGCGTCCATGAACGGGCTTCGGATGATGCTAGCTGCCTCGGCGTTTATCGAGTCGAGCGCCTGTTGTGGGGTGAACTTCATGGCAGCACTCTGATGGTCCCGACTGGGTCGGAAAGAAGTGACAGTCGACCCTTCGGCTCCGGAACGCTTGAAAGTCGGGCCGATATGGTCCCCGGCTGCCCATCGATGCATTCGTAGAAGCGTCCCGTTGGAGGACCGACGAGCATCGAGGCACCTTGCGTCACTGGGTAGACGTTCAGATCCTGCGGCTGCTCGTAGGATGGAACATCGCACGAGCTTGGATCCTCAGTCGGCCCACCCAAAGTCACTGGGTAGACGTTGAGTGGTTGAGGCTGCTCCCAAGGCGGTTTCTCGCACGGCATGGAAACCTCAGGTGTCAGCTGTTGAGCGCGATGACGTCTTCGAGGCTTGTCCGTGGGTTGGTCGATCGCAACATGGCGATGTCTATCGCAACAGCACGCGCTTCCTCCACGGTGGATGTCGCCTGAACTTCATCCCGCTTCGAGTAGTAGTGGAGAACGGCTTTTTTTACCCAGTTTATCGCTTCTTGAATAAGGGCTTGTCGTTTTGCATAACCTTCAGCCACGGCTTCTTGGTAAAGTATTGTCAGCATTCGTTGTTGCGCGTCGCTGTAACACGTCTCGATGTACGAGGTCAGTTCGACTTTGAGACGGCGGCACTCGTGCTGCTTCGCATGCACCAGACGCTCAGAGACCACCGAGGAGGCGACGGCCTTTGCATACGTCTCCCTCAGCTTGTCCAGTTCTTCCTCGGTCATCTCCGTGCGATTGGCACCACACTTCTGCCCGTCTTTGAGCACTTGAGCATCGGCAACACTGCCTTCGGGACGACCGCGTGGGTCGTCAGCCCCGATCAGACGAACTGCATAAGTGGTCATCTCTAACCTCGCGGAGTGTTGAAGTAATTGTTGAAGTGGACGTAGTCGACGATGGCGGTGCGGGCGGAGGTGCCTGCCGACTTGAAGATTTGAAGTGCAACACCAAACTCATCAGCAGCCGTGGGTACGCTTGCGCCTGTCTGGGTGTGAACGAGAGTATCGTTGATGAAGTACTGCACGCTCGACGTGGTGGCGTTCCACACGATACGCAGGTCGTACCAAGTGTTCGTCGCCACCGCAGACTCGTTCGACGACGCGTTCGTGCCGTCATTGCCTGTGGTCGTTCGCCAGATGTCGCTACCAGCAGTGAGTCGGTCGTACTCAAACATCGCGAAGTCGGTGCCCTCTGTGTTCCCTGCCGTGTCAGAGAAGCCAAAACGGAAGATGTACTCCTGCAAGACAGTGCTCAGATTCTGGATTCTGACTCGCGCTCGGGCCGCGAGCAGCCCAGAGTTTGGTTGGATGCCTTGGACTACGCCAAGCATGTACAGGATGCCGGAGTTGGCAGCCGAGCCGGTGGTCAGCAACGACAACCCGAAGTCGTTGTCGGCGATACCGGCGGCAGGCGACGACCCTTGACCGGACGCAGCGGTGCCGAGACTCGTTGCGTCCCACTCCTCTTTTGCGTCGATGGCCAACCCGATGCCGCGAATCATATCGTCGAGGAAGCCTGCTTGGTAGAGTGAGTCCTTATCGGGATTGGGCCTACGCAGGGCATCGTTCAGCTTGGTGTCACCAGACTGCACCCATAGGGCGAAAGCATCCGTGATGGTGGCGTTGGCCCCAGCAATCGGAGCGCCCGCAATTGCGACCGTGGCAGCGTTCGTGATCGTTGATGCCGCTGTAAATGCGTAGGTCTGAGGGCCGACAGTAAATGTCCGCTGGTTTGTCAGGTTTCCAGCGTTGTACTGAATGACTTTGCTAGGGGCGTTACCTGCGAAATTCCACAAATAGGAGATGATCTCCTGACTTGCCGGTTGCGCGGTCAGCCCCGGTCCTTGCGCGATGACGCTCAGACCGATTCCAATAGTTGTGTCGAACGGTGATATACCGCCGATGGCCAACACACCGGAAGCATCGATTGAATGAGCACTGACGCCGTTGTTCCTTGCAAGGAAGATTGGGCTCGTGCTCCCCGCGTTGTCACACACCAGTGCGCCACTGGCAGGCAAGATGTTGTCAGTTTGCCCAAAGAGCGTGAAGAAGCCGCCTGCGAGAATTGGTGTGCCTGCAGAGGCGAAGGCCGTGCCGTAGACGCCGATGTTCTCGGTTCCCGCAGCACCTCGCGATCTACCGATGACACCGTAGTTTCGCGCTGTAGACGACTGACCTTGACCGTACAGACCCGCATTGTGGCCGACGGTGACGCCTGTTGACGCACCGACTACCCCTACGTTTCCCGCAGGCTCTAGTCCTGCGCCGAGAGCCATCAGCAGCACGCCTTGACCCTTAGCGACGCTCTCGCCCGACACCGCAGAGGTGCCGCCGGTGCCTGTGTAGCCTCCGTCGGCCATAGAAGCGTAGATGCCACGAGTATTGATCGCGGTTGTGCCTGAAGCTGTGGTCAGCTGAAACCGTACCCCTGCAGGAAGCACATCAGCGTTCGCGTATGTCGTCTGCGCCCGCAAAGCATGGTGACCGTCAGGCTGAGTGCCTGCAAGGATGTTTACTGCAGACGCCCCTGTGTACCCCACCGCTGGAGCTACCGTCACCGGACCTGAATTCGCCAACGTAAAAACTGCGGTCCCACTTTTACGGGCTCGGAAGATGTCATCGGAAACTGTGATGTTGTTGACATCCAGTGTTGATCCCGGTGTCGCGGAACCAACGCCCAAGCGGTCGTTGGTGTTGTCCCAGAACAGGTTGGTGTTGTCCTGCGTGTACACGCCGGACGCCCCTGCAAACACGACGGATCCCGTGGTGAACGCAGTCGCCGTTCCCGTACCTCCGTTCGCGACGCCAACCGTGCCTGTCAAACCAAGCGAGACGGTGCCCACGCCGTTCGTGACGGCGATGTTCGTTCCTGCCGTCAGCGTGTTCTTGACGAAGTTGGTGCCGTCGCCGATCAGCACTTCGCCGTTCGCGGGCACCCCGTCCGAATACTCGACGATGCGGCCTGTCGCACCGTCGACGCGAAACCGCTCTGTCCCGCTCGACCCGACAGAGAGGCTTGCGGTCGGTGCTGCTGTGCCAATGCCGACCCGTGCGTTGGTCGTGTCGACGTCAAGCACGGTGACGGTGCCAGCGGCGTTCTGCACTCGGAACGCGGTGACACTGTCCGTCGTGTTCTTCGCGAGCACGGCACCGTCGATTTCCAGCGAATCCCCCACAACGGAAGGAAACTGAGCCGTGGTACCGCTGCCGATGACGAGAGGCTTCTGTGTGGCCATGTGGTTTTATCCTGGGCAAAAGCGGTGTCCCTATCGATACCACGGCGTCAGAGCGCGGTCATCCTCCTGCGGAGGCTTCAGAGCGGGCTGTGAACCGTGTTACACCCCGTAAATGCAACGGACTTTTGTCATCGGAGACATCCACGGGTGCTTGCGCGAGCTGAAGATGCTGCTCTCGCATGCAGGCTTCCGCCAAGGAACCGATCGGCTGGTTCTGGTCGGTGACTTGGTCGACCGAGGCCCCGACTCAGTGGGCGTGGTCCGCTTCGCCATAGAGACCGGCGCGGACTGCGTGCTGGGGAACCACGAGGAGAAGCACCTTCGGTACCGCAGACACGCGTTGAAGGCGTCTTTCAACAAGACCTACAAGAACCCGATGCAGATGCCGCACCCCGAGGTCCACAAGACGATCACAGGCGCCGAGTGGGCTTGGATGGGGGCCCTTCCCCTTACGATCTGGCTGCACCATGGCCTCGTCGTCGTCCACGGAGGCTTCTCGGTGGACTCACCTCCCGAGGCCCCAGACCTGAATTCTTGTCGCATCCGGTACGTCGAGCAGGACACCGGGGAGTCCAAGGGATCGGCTGACGGCCTCTCACAGCCCCCACGAACCGTTTTCTGGCCCGAACGGTACACGGGCGGGGCAACGGGGCGCGTCTCGGTCCTCTACGGACACCAGCCGTTCAGGACCGTCCGGCATGACCGACGGCTGGGACCATACGGTACCGCTTGGACCATCGGCCTCGACACGAGCTGCTGCTACGGCGGGGTGCTCACCGGGTATTGGGTCGAGGAAGGCCACTTCGTCCAGTCGAAGTCGCTCCAGCGGTACTGGTCAGCGGGCGTCGACCGGGTTCAGTAGCCGTCCTTCGCCCAGCCCTTGCCCTTCAAGACGAACGACGACGCCGAGAGCACCCTCTCGTAGTGGCCCTCGCACTTCCGGCCCCCTATGGGCTCTCGGTTCTCGTCGAGCACGATGTAGAAGCCCATGCACTCCTTCGGAGGGGACTCCTTCGGGGAGAAAACTTCGATGCGCGTCTTGCAGCCGGTGCATTCGTAGTCGTGGATCGGCATAGGTCATCCCTCCCGGTCAGCGTTCATACCCTGCAGAAGAACGTACACCTGATCGTCAAGGTCCGTGATGGAGCCACTGTTCACAAGCTCGCGGTCCACGACGTAGTCGTCCATGCCGGTCTCGGAAGCATGCAGGTCCGTGCGCTCGCCGAGAGCAGGCCGGGTGATGCGCCAGATTTCGCCGCCCATGGCTTTGACGACGTCGGCCTCGTTGGGGAACCGGACGTCGGTGATGACGAATGAAAACGGCCCGCTCGGGCCCGCCTGGAGGCTCTCCAGCCGACGCTTGAGCGACTTCACCCAGACATCTTGGTCAAGCTGCCGCCCAATCTCAGTGCCGAAGGTCTGAAGCACAGCCCGAGGTGTGGTCTGCCAGTAGGGGTCGACGACATCCTTGAGGTCACCATCGACGTGCCGATGGTCCCAGCCGTAGATGTAGCGCACCGCCTCCTTCAGAGGCTTGGCAAAGCTCTCCTGCGCGAAGCCGTGCTCCATCCGCAGGTACTCACCCACGGTGTCCTTGCCGCTCCGCTTCCGTCCCGTCATTCCGATCAACCGCATCCGTGCCTCGTCGTCATTTTTCGTTCAGACATGATCTCGCACAAGCTCGTCACGCACGCACGGGGACAATCACTGTCGGTTCCCGGACAGTGCTTGAAACGAGAGGCTTCCTCAAGGCGGCTCTGCATCTCCTCGACGTCGCGGAGCGACTTCGTCACGACCTTCACAGCATCTTCGGCCATCTGGCCGAGCTTCGCTCGGAGATCGAGGACTTCGGCTGTCAGCAATGCGTCTTTCGCCATCAGACGCTGCACCTCGGCGACCATCTGCTTGAGCAAGGGGTGCCCCTCGGCCCATGCGTTCGCGTCGAGGACTGCCGCTCGCGCAGCTGCCACGGCGTGCAGGTGGTCTGTCCCGTCCACGCCAACGGCCTGCGCCAGCTCGAAGTAGTTCGAGTTCAGACGATCGACTTCGTCGGCGAGGTCCGTGTACGCCGTCATCGAGTCCGATGGGAACACGACTCGTGCCCGTCGATCGGGCCCGGTCACACCGTCTCCCCTGATTTCAGATCGCCCAGCATGTCGAGCATGCGCCCAGTCATCCCGTTACCCGGCAAGACCTCGAAGGGGCCGATCTTGCGGGGGCCCGAGCCTCCTTCGACGCCGATCATCGCCGCACCGACGACCGGCTTCTTTCCGCGCTGCTCGATGGAGACAAGAAGGGCTTCCTGCCGCAGAGCGCCGGACGCTCGCATGCGAGTGATTTCTTCATCGGTGGGGATGCCCTTGCCTTTGGGGAGGACCGTCAGCCACGCCTCGTGGATGAACACGCTGGTGTGCGCCTTCATGGCGGCAGCGATGCGCTGGATGCCCTCGACGAACATGTCCTTCTCAAGATCGTCTTTGTACTGCCCTGCAACCGGGCAGACGTCATCGTCGCTGACGAGGATCACGATGGGGGAGTGCTCCTTCTCCGATGCGATTCGGAGGGCCGTCGCCAGCACCTTGTTGGAGCTGTTGAAGGTCAGTCCGTTGTTTTCCGCGAGGGAGGCAATGTCGGTCTTCATCGGGTCGTCCTTTGGAGCCAGAGGTACTCGATCACGTCGTCGTGGCTGTCCGTTCCGGAGTGCTTCACCGCGTGCCGTATCTCTTCCTCGGTGTAACTCGGAGCTGGCGATTCCCCTGCCGCCACCAGAGCGGACCGAGCCTGCGCCGTCGCCCGCTCGCATCCCAATGCGGGATCTTCGCTGTTCGGCCAAGCCAGCATCGCCTCGACAGCCGCTTGGAGCTGCTGCCGCTTGTGGGCCTCCGAAGCCCACAAGGCGCGCAGCTCGTTGATCTTGTCGGCCAGCGAGCCTGGCGCGCCCGTGTCGAGCATCGTGAGGGCACCCAGCGCGTCGACTCGGGCCTTCTGGAGCGAGTCGATGACGCCGCCGAGGGTGTCGATGATGTGGAGGTAGCCGATCACACGGTCATGAACGACGCCAGAACGGTCCGACAGCGTTTCAGTGACCCATCGGCGCTCCGACTGCGTGTTGAGAATCGCGCTCATGGACCGACAGTAACAGAACGCTCACCGTTTTTTGTCAACTCCGTTGCTGGGAACCCCTCAGTGTTCAGGGGCTGCAGGGGGCCTCCTCATGTGAGGACGACCGCCGAAGCGGAGAAGCGGAAAACTAAGGACGTGTTCACGAAATGAACACGTCCGACCGACGTGTTCATTTCAGAGTGGTTTTTGCACACGTCATGACGCAGGCGCCGGAAGGCTCACCTCACTTAGGAACCTTGATCGAGAGCACCCCGGCTCGGAACGTGCCTTCACAGTCGTCGAGGCTGCCACCGGAGCGGGTCTTGGCGATGTTGCATTGGATGATGCCTGCCGCTCGCTCCAACTCAGGGAGGTCGAGTGCAGGCGATGGTGGCGATGGGGCTGGTGCCTCTCCTGCCGGAACAAGAGAAACGAACTTCTTCGCACTGTCGACGACGGCGCGAGGCATCACGAACTCATCGTTACATA
>Ga0315293_10005673_pt1 | contig 11743 bp, 9 predicted proteins | sample YL17G13_20_MG_FD_203071 | JGI IMG/M metagenome (GOLD analysis project Ga0315293, IMG submission 203071) | Sediment microbial communities from Yellowstone Lake, YNP, Wyoming, USA - YL17G13_20 | ecosystem: Environmental > Aquatic > Freshwater > Lake > Sediment | place: USA: Wyoming | collected... | reverse complement strand
TTCTCCGCAGAGTCGTCGACCCTCCCTGGGAGGCGCCCGGCATCGACCTCTCCGACTTTTTCAACTACGACCTCAACCCCGACACATGGAAAGACTATTGCGCGGAGATTCACCGCTTCCGCATGGAGTTTTCCATGCAAAACCGCATCCACCGGGTCGACACCGGCGCCGGTCGCGCGCCCGTCTTTGTCGACCCCGACCTGCCACCCGAACTGCGCGCCGCGGTTGCGGCGCAACGGTTTGGGGGCGGCCCACGCGGGCCGCTGCAGTTTGCGGTGCGGAAAAGGGTTGTGTGGGGGTGCGGAGTTTGGGGGTTCTGACCGCCGCGCTCTTTGCCCACGTCCTCGCCCCAATCTCTTGCTCCGCAGTATCCCCGCGGGCCGCCGCGGCCTGGTTTCCCCATGGGGCCGCCCGGTCAAGGTGAGAGGGGGCGGAAGAGGAGTTGGGGGTGGCGGTGCCATCACCTCCGTCCGCGTGCGTCGCATTGTCGCCCGCGCTGCGCCGTTGCCTATTTGCGCAAACGCACTCACACAATATATCTCTGCAGGCCCCCCTGCGCAAATGTACATGCAACAACGCCCTCCCGGCATGGCTGCGGGCCAGTTTGTGGCGCACCAAGGGCCGCGCCCCGGCTTTCTGCCGCACCCGGGCGGCCCCGGCGCCTACGGTGCACCGCACGGCCTGCCCATGCGCCCCATGATGCCCGGCATGCGGCCCGGCATGCCGTCCGGGGGCTACGGCCCACCGCACGGCGGCATGCAGCAACGCCCACCTATGATGGCGCCTCCCGGCTACGGCCCGCCGCAGCCCGGCCCACCCGGCATGCAGCAGTACCCAGGCATGTACGGCGGCCCGCCTGCGCAGTACGGGAGCGGAGGGTACCCGGGCGGGGGCCCTGCGACAAACATGTGCGGTGATGGGCTTGGGGCGAGAGAGGGCTGCGCCGCCCGCGTGCGCCGCTGCCCGTGCATGCGGACTACACGCGACGATGCGGCCACACTCACGACCCCCACCCTGTCCCCCAGGCCCGGCGGCCCCGGCGGCCCCCCCGCCCTGCACGCGCTGCCGCCCGACCGCCGCGCGCACGCAGCCGCCGACTTTGCCGCCGGCTCCCTCTCCATGGGCATGGACCTCGGTGGCGACCGCGACCGCGACCGCCGGAGGCGTGGTGAGCTTTTGTGGGGGAGAGGGTGGAGAGAGAGGAGAGGGTGGTGGCGAGATGCGGCCGACTAACCCCTTCCTTCCCCTCTCCCCCCTCTCCTCCAGACTCTGACCGCGAGCGCCACCACGACCGCGACCGGGACCGCGACCGCGACCGCGACAGGCGGCGCCGCAGCCGGAGCCGCAGCCGGTCGCGCGAGCGGTCGCGGCGGCACTGAGAGAGGAGGAGAGGTTTGGGTGTGGTGGAGTGCGCCTCGTTCGCCCTGTTTTGCGTTGTCAACTACGCTCTGTCAGGTTCTCTTGCCAGTGGTGGCGTGGGCGAAATCAGCGGCCGGGGCGCGCGCTCTCTCGCAGCCCGCCGGCCGGCCGCGGCGCGGGCCCCGCGCTCGGGCGGCCACTTTGTTCGGGTCGGCGCCGGCGCCTTTCACCCTCCCCGCTCGACTCGATTGTGCGTCATTGCACGAATCGGGCAGGCAGCGGGCGGCGGGCGCGCCCCGAAGAAATCGCTCCCCCGTCCGCGCTTTTGAGCGAGCCGCCCCAGACGGACACCCCACACCGCCCGCGCGCGCCCCGACCGCCGCCCTCGCCCCCCCCGTCGCGGCGCGCCATGCGCACCGCGCAGGTGGCGCGCGGCCTGGAGGCCGCGCTCGCGCGGCGCGTGCCTGCGCGGCGCGCGAATGCGGCCGACACCATCTTCCTCGCGTTCGACGCCGACGGCGACGGCCGCTTGGACCGGGTGCGACCGGGATGGTGGCGGCGTGCTTTGCACGGCGCCCGAGAGGCGGGGCGAGGGGCGGGACGCCGCCCGCGCCCATCCCCCGACGTGCCCCCCTCCCTCCCAGGCCGAACTGACCACCTTCATCGCCCGCGTCAACCCCGGCGTGTCCCTGACCCGGGATCAAGTGGAGGCGGTGTTGGACGAGGTAAGGAGGAGGAGGAGAGAGAAGGGGGAAGGGCGAGGCGCGAGCAACAGAGCCGACCGACGACTCTCCTCCCCCCCCCTCCCCAGCTCTTTGCCGAGTACGCTGACCACGTCGACCGCGGCGGCCTGACGCGGGCCGGCTTGGTCGCGGCCTACGCCGACGGCCTGGGCGACGCCGACGCCGACGCCGCGACGCTCGGCCTTTCGACGCTCGCCCATGAGGTCCGCGTGCCGCAGCCGGCGCCTTCGCCTCCCGGTGCTGCGGCGGCGGCGGTGGCCGCCGCCGCGGCCGAGGCCGCGCGCGGGCGGCGGCGCGCCGCCGCGCGCGTCCCGCCCGCGACGCCCGAGCCCGTCGCCCCGGCCCCCGCCCCCCTACCACCACCCCCTCCCACCACGGGCGGCTGGTCGCGGGTCGCGTCACGCTCGTCACCGCCGCCCGACGCGTCGCCCGCGGCCGCGCTGTCGCTGTCGCCGCGGTCGGCGCCGCCGTCGCCGGCCGCCACGCCGCCCGCGCCGGCCCGCGCCGCCGCCGTCACGCCCGCGTCCTTGCGCCGCCCCCGCCCCCCCAGCGGCGACCCTTTCCGCACGCCGCCCGCGCCCCCGCGCGCCGGCTCCGGCGACGCAGACGCGTGCGTCGCCACCTTGCTCGCCCGGGGCCAGGCCGACGCGGAAGCTGGACGTTTGGCGGATGCTGCCGCGGCCTACAGCAGCGCGGCCAAGCTGGCGGCGACGCCCGGCGCGCGCGCCGCGCCCGCGCTCGCCGCGCGCGCCGCGCTGCGGCTCGGCAACGCGCTCTTCGGCCTCGGCCAGCCGGGAGCGGCTGAAGCGGCGTACGCGCAAGGCCTGGAATCGCTGGAGCGGGAAGAGGAGGGCGGGGAGGGGGGCAGCGACGCGGCCGCCGCGCGTTCTTCCCTCCTGCCCAAGCTCCGCCTCAACCTGGGCATCGCCCTGGAAGCCGGCGGCGACCTGAAGGCCGCTGAGGCGGCCTATGGCGACGCTGCAGCCGCCGCCCCAAAGTCCGCCGCCGCGCACAAGCTCCGCGGGTCGGCCCTGTTCGCTCTCGGCCGGGCGCGCGACGCGGCGTCCTCGCTGCGCACCGCGCTCGCGCTCGACCCGGCCTACGCCGACGCGCACGTCGACCTCGGCTGCGCCCTGTGCGCCCTCGGCGACGCCGCCGGCGCGGCCGCAGAGTTTGGCGCCGCGCTGCGGTCCGACGGCGGCCACCGCGAAGCGCTCTTCAACCTCGCGTCCCTCCGCCGCCAGACCGGCGACTGGGCCGGCGCCGTCTCCGGCTACGACCGCGTGCTCGCGGTCGACCCCGGGCACTGGCGCGCGCACTTGGGGCGCGGCGTCGCGCTCGCGGGCGCGCGGCGCGACGGCGACGCGTGCGCCGCGTTTGCGCGCGCGGCCGCCCTCGCGGGCGCGCCGCTCGCCGACGAAGTCGAGCGCCTGCGCGCCGCGTCGGCCGTGCCGGCGCCGTGCCGGGAGACGGTGGCAAGGGCGATGGCGGCGGTGGCGGAGAAGGTGGAGCAGAGTCGAGAGCGGGAGGGCCGCTGCCGCCGCGCGTGACGCCCGTGTCCCGCCCTCTTTCCTTCTTTTACTGCGTGCGGGTTTCTCGATAGGGGTGCCTCTCGCCCGCCTCACTTCTTGCCGCCAAACCCGAAAAAGCCGAGGAGGCCGCCGCCGCCGCCACCCTGCTTGGCCGGCGCGGCGGCGTCGCCCGCCGCCGGCGCGGGGTCGGCCGCCGGCGCAGCGGCCGGCGCAGACGCAGCGCTGGCGGCGCCCTCCACCTTGGCTGTGTCGCCCTTGGCGGCCCCCGCCTTCTCTTTCTTCTTCTTGGGCGCCGCCTTGCGCGGCTCGCGCGGCGGCGGCGGCGGCGGCTCGGGCATGCCCTGGACGCGCGCGAAGACCGAGCCCACCATGTGGGACACGAGCACGTGCGGCTTGCGCGGGCGGGCGGGGTCGTCGACCGCGCGGCCGCGGCCGCGGCCGCGGCCCGCGCCGTCGCCGCGGCCCTCGCCTCGCCCGCGCCCGCGCCCGGCCTCGCCCCGGCCGCCCACGCCGCGCCCGGCTTTGGGGGCGGCAGGCTTGCTCGTGGCCGCCTTCCCCGCCGGCGCGGCGCCGGGCGCGGCCAGCGCGGCCTTCACAGCGTCGACGCTCGCGGGCGCGGGCGCGCTCCCCGCCGCCGCGGCGCTCAGCAGCTCCCCGAGCGGCGCATACAGCGCGGCGGGCGGCAGGTTGGGCGCCGACACCTTGCGGTCGCACCCGCACACGGGCAGGGACGCGTCCAGGAACCCGCGGCCGTGCCAGTCGAGCATCGACCGCGCGGGGAACGGCCCCCGCACCGAGCCGCCCGGGTCGACGTAGCGCCACACGGGTTCATCGGTGGCGAGCTTGGCGCCCGCGGTGAAGAGGCGGACGGCGGCCTCGCGGTCGGGGGCCGGCGTGCCGCCGGCTTTCGGCGGGGGGGTCGGGCCGCCGCGCGACGTGCCGCGGCCGCGACCGCGGCCCCGGCCGCGGCCTCCAGCGTCGCCGGCGTCGGCCGCAGGAGCGGGAGCGGCAGGGGTGGGCGCGGCGGCCAGCTTGGCCGCCGCCGCCTCGCCGCCGCCACCACCACCGCCCGCCAGCGCCGCCGCCTGCCGCCGCAGCCGGGCCGTGACGACGTCGAGCGACGCCCACCCGTCCCGCCCCACTTCCCGCAGTTGGAGGTCGTCCGGGAAGTAGCCGCCGTCGAGCCATTTCACCATACGGGGCGGCGGGTAGGGCCCCTGGACGGAGCCGTCGGGCGCGACGTACTCCCAATCGGGGGGCGGGCCGGCCGGGGGGCGGGGCCTGTGGAGGGAGGAGGTGGTGAGCGCGTTAGGGCGACGGGCGCCGCAGCAGCGCGGCGTGCGCGCGAAATGCAGCCCGCGCGCTCCAGCGGGGTCGCGAGCTCGGTAGAGCGCCGCGCGGAGGGATGGGGCTGAGGATCGGGCGCGCTGCGGCACGCCGTCGCGCCCATTGCGTGCCGCCGGGCCCGGCACGGGCCGCCTCCACCCCCTCACCGCCCACCTGTCGTCCCCACTGCGCCCACGCCCGCGGCCGCGCCCGCGGCCGCGGCCTCTGGAGGGAGAGGAGGGGCGGGAGGGGGTGAAGGCGCGCCGCAGACGCTGGCCACCGCGCGCCGCGGCGGCGGCGGCTCCGTCCCGCCCCTTCACGCGCCTGCCGCGGCCAGTGCCTTCCATGAGGTGGCGGGTGGGGGAGGGGTGGGGGCGGAGGGAGGGCGGGAGGCCGCAGAGGACGCGCCGAGCGTGACGGGTGTGCGCGCGCGCCGGCGGCGGCCGGCCCCTGGGCTCGCAGTGCGCGCAGTGCAGCCGTTGCAGCGCCGACCTCAGTCCCTCCTTCCTCACGCCCCTCCCGCCAGGCCGTGCTGGCGGGCGGCGGCGCGCAGGCGGACGACAACGAGCAACCGCGCGCGGACCGCGCGCCACAGTTCCCGCCCCCGCGCGCTCGCCCGCCCGCGCCCCCGGCCGGCGATGGCGGCACTGGCTTCATGGACCGCGCGCACGAAAAAGGCGTCGTCCAGGATGGCGCCGACGGGCTCCACGCGGACCAGGGCGGCGCGCGCGTCGGCGAACGGGATGCGGCGCCCGAGAGGGGACCGCGCGTCGACGATGTTGGCCGCCGTGTGGCCCACGTTGTCGTCGAAAAAGATGGAGACGGGGGGGTCGGCCGAGGGCGCGGCGGTGGTGGCGGCCGCCGCGGCGTCCGCGCCGCGCGCGTCGCCCGCGTCTCCTTCCTCTCCCTCCACCGTGAACAGCTTGCCGCCGCGCCCGCTCTCCCCTGTCGCCCGCCAAAAGGGGTAGTAGTCGCGCACGGCCAGGGCGCGGGAGACGCCGTCGAGGGGGGGGGCGGCCAGGGCGGCGTGGATGGCGGGCATGGAGGTGAGGAGGCGCGCGCCCGGCGTCGCGGCCAGGGCGGCATCCAGATCGGCTCTGCCGTATTTGGCGGCCTCGAGCAAGGCCCGCGGCGCCCCCAGGAGCAGCGCGGACCCATCCGGCCGCGATGAGCGTCTCACAAACGCGCCGCCCGCCGCCGGCAGAGGCACGCGCACGTCGACGCGGCCGTCGGACCCGTCCAGGCGGGCGTGGGGGTAGGCGGGGTGGCGGCCGCACGCGAAGCGGTTGATCTCGTCCACGACCGCCGGCAGGTCGGTGCCAAACGACCGCAGAATGATGGTGAAGTCCCTCTTCTGGGCTTGCAGGTGCAGCAACAGGTTGAAAAACGAGGGGAGGACGCGCGGCCGCAGCACGGCGTGGCCGTGCGCGCACGTGCCCGCACGCGCGCCCGCGCAGCACGCCTCCTCGAGCGCGGCCAGGCGCGCGGTCAGCACGTCGAAGACCGAACGAAACATGGCGCCAGGGTGGCCGGGCTCCGTGAAGCGGCGCTTGAGGTCGAGACGGGCCGCTTTGCGGTCGGGGCGGTCACCGCGGTCGAGGGAGGCGCGGCGGTCGCCACTCCCGCCGCCTCCACCATCGTCGGGCAGGGCAAAAGAGTCGAGAAACGATCGATAGGTCATCAACTGGGGGTCGCCCGCGGGTCGGTCCCCCGCGAGCCTGCCGACGGGCGCCCACGCGGGGCCGGGCTCGAGGCGGCCCCACGCGCACTCGGACAAGAGCATGTTGACAATGCAGCTGCAGGGAGGGGGGAGGGGGTGGAGGCGGGCGCGGGGGTCTCCGGCGCGCCCACCCCGCCCTCACTCCCGCCGCCCTCCCTCTCCCCCACTCACCCCACCCCCGCTCCTTGCGCCGCGTCCGTCATGACGATCGTCTTGTTCACATCAAAATGGAGGACGAGCCTCGCGGCGGTGGGGAACCGCTCCGCGGCGGGCGCCGCGGCGGCCGCGCCGCCTGCGACGTAGCGTTCCACGAGAGCGGCGGCCGCCGCGCCCAGACGGGAGAAAGGTCTCGACCGGACCATTCTCCGGGCGTGGGCGCGGTAGGCGGCCTGGATGGTGGCCGCCGCCGCCGCCTCGAGCGCGGCGGCCGGCGCGCGCGGCTGCCGCGGCGGCGGCGAGGCGGGCGGCAGCGCCCCCTCGGTCGGCGACCGCGTGCGCCGGAACGAGTCCATGCCCTGCGCCACGGCGCCGTCGGGGCGGGCGGGGGAGGCGCCGCCGTCGGCGGAAACATAGCGCCCGACGAGCGCGGCGGCCGCGTCCGCCAGGCGCGACGCCGGCCGCGGCGGTGGCAGTGCGTCGCCGCCGTCGGACGGGGACGCCGGCACGGCGGCGGGCGGCCCGGCCGCGAGCGCGGCGGCGAGCTCGGCCGCGGCCGCGGCGTCCAGCGCGCCCGCGCCGCGCGCGTCCGGACTTGGCATGGTGCGCCTGGCGTGCGCCGGCCCGCGCCGCGGGCGGCGGGGGCCGCGAGAGTGGGGCCTGCGCTGGCGCTGGCCGCGCTCACACTGCGAGCCGGCCCATGGCGGCCCCGCCCGGCGGCGGGAGCGCCGACGCCAACGCGCGCCGCGTCAACTCGGCCGGCGTGGTGCGTCAAGGCGCGAGGCCCGGGTGGGGGCGCCCGGATGGCGCGCGCCGACCGACCCCCCTCTCCCGCCTAGCTCCCGCTCGCCATCACCCTGGCCCCCACCGACGCCGCCACGCACGCCCCCCCGCCCACGCTCTACGCGTGCGCGCCCGCGTGGGGATACTTGCCGTCCGTCGGCCGCCGCTGCGCCCCCGCGCTCCGCCACGCTCTCCCGCCCCCCGACGGCTCCCCCCCCTGGTTTGAGGCGGAAGCCGACCCGGGCCACCCGCTGCGGTGGCACCTGCCGCTGCTGGTGCTGGCGGAAGCGGCGGGGCACGACACGGCGGCGGACGGGCCTTGGCGGCTCACGCTCCGGTTTCGGGCCTACCCCGCCTCCGCCCCCTCCCTCCTCCCCTGGCACGGCCCGCACCCCGACCGGGCGTCCTTTTTCAATGCGGCCAAAGAGGCGGCCGCGTGCGTGGCCGGCGGGGGGGCGGCGCGGCTGACCGCGCTCGCGCCGGGGGCGGCCGACGCGCTGTGGGCGGCGGCCGAGGCGGGCGACGCCGCGGCGGCGGCCGACGCGTTTGCGGACGCCGGCGTCGGCGCCGCCACCGACCGGGTGCCGCTGCGGGTCGTGCTGGCTGCCCGGGGCCGCGTCGCGGCCGCGCTCTCGGCGCCCGCGCACGCGCGCGCGTCGCTCGCCGATGCCGTGCTGGCTCTGCTCGCCCAGTCTGGCGCCAGCGACGACCGGGAGTGGGCGCTGGCTGACGGCACGTTGACGCGGCGGGGAAGGGCGGTGCGCGTCCGAGCGGCCGGCGTCGACGCGCCGCTCGGCTCCCCCCTCGCCCCTTTGCACGCCGCCCTGCGCGCGCCCGACGGCTTCCTGTACGTCGTCTTGATGGACGAGGGCGGGGGGGGGGCGTAGGGAGGGGGAGCGGGCGGGCAGTCGGCATTGTTAGAGAGCAACAGGAACGTGCAGCACAGGCGCCTCGCGACGTGCTGTCGAGAGCCCCGCCGCGAAAGCCCCCCCCGCCCCCCCATCCACCGACAAACGCGAAACGCCTGACGATACGCGCGCGGGAGGGCGGGCCTCGCGCGGCGCGCGGCCGGCGCGAGAAGAACGCCTCGAGCGACCGCCGCGCGCTCGACCCTCCACAAAACCACGCCTCCCTACCCCGCCCGCTCCTCCGCCGCCGGCACCGCCGGCGCCGGGTCGCCCTGGTGGTCGACGTGGGGGGGGGCGACCGTCCCGACCCCGAGCGCCTCCGGGGGCTCGCCCTCCCCCACCCCCCTCCCCCCCGCGTCGCGCACCGCGCCCGCCGCGCCCCGGTCGAACGTGACCCGGAACGATTGCTCGGTGACAGTGTCGCACGTTATCGCGCCGGTGGCGAGGTCGACGGACGCCGGCGTGGTGGCGACGCGCGCGCGGTGCGCGACCGCGAAGCCGCGGTCGGTCAGCACGTCGACGAGCATCCGCTGCGCCCGCGGGGACGCGAGAATGGGGGACGAGGTCACGTACTCGGCGTGCCCCGCGAGCGCGCAGCGGCGGAGCAGCGGCACGACCTCCGCCGTGATGAGGCGCACCACCTCCCCAAACTGGCGCCCGTGCCGCTTGTTGTGCCTGTCGAGCGACGCGACGAGCGCTTGCCGCGCCTCGCGCACCAGGTCGGCGGCGAGCGGGAGGTGGCGGATCGCGGCGTACGTGGACGCGTCCAAGTCCAGCGACGACTGATAACGGAGCTCCCGCTCTATTTGCGACCGCACGTCGGCGACGGAGCCGCACGCGTCGATGATGGAGAACGAAAAATAGTCTGGGGGGTGGGGTGTGGGGTGGTGGGCGTGGTTATAGTGCGGCACGGTGGCCGCGGGGGAGCTGCCGGGCAGGCGGTCGATGCGGGCGGGTGGCGGGGCGCGGGCGCGGGCGTGCGGGTTGGGGGGGAGCGCGGGCGGGCCCACCCCTTCCCCTCTCGTCTCGAGTCTCACTCTTGAGCCGGCAGATCGTGTTGAAATGCTGCCTGTAGATGGAGTACCGCCTCGCGCAGAGCTTGGCGTCGACGTCGGTCGGGCGCACGGCGTGGAGTTCGCCGACGCCCGCGTCGAGCACGCGCGCGTTGTGCGTCGCGGCCGTGCGAGCGCGCGACAGCTGCCGCGCGATGGAGATGTCTTGGTCGACGTAGAGGACGACCACTTTGAAGGACGGGCGCGGGAAGCGCCACTCGGAGGCGGTGTCGGCGGACGCCGCGTGCAGCGCCGCGAGTTTGTCGTGCAACGCTTTCAGCAGCTCCGTCTGCAGCCCCGTGCGCGGGAAGCCGTCGACGAGCAACCCCGCGGGGTCGGCGTCGGGGTCGCACACGGCGGCGAGCAGGGCGTCGCACACGAGCGCGTCTGGGACGAGGTCGCCCGCGGCCATCAACCGCACGATGGCCGGGTTGGACGCCAGCAGGCCCGACATCGTGATGCAGCGAGTGAGGCCGCGGGTGTCCAGGATCCACTGCCGGTTGGCCGACTTGCCGGAGCCTGGCGGGGCGGGGGGGTCGGGGGGGGCGGCGGGCACCTCCTCCCCCCGCTCCCCCGGCTCCCCCCACCCCCCGCCCTCGCCTGGCGCCCCCATGAGGTACACGATCTCGCGCGGGGCGGCGAGGCGGTCGCCGAGCCGGGCCTCGAGCCTGGCCCACGCCGAGCGAAAGACTGCGGCCGCCTTTTCGGACACGCTCGTGTCGCCCGGGGCCGCGGTCGGCGCGGTTGGCGGGTAGGACGGCGGTGGCGCGTAGGAGCCGTCGTCGGGGGCGAGCGAGGAGGCCTGGGGAACGGCGGGGCGCGCGTCGGCGGGGCGCGGCGCCGCGCGGGCCCGGCGGGCCGGCGCGAGGGCGCGCGCCACCGTTTTTGCCCACCTGCGACGACGCCGCCCGGACGACGCCGGCTGCCGCAAACGATGTCGGGAGCTGCTCAGAAGCGCGGCGGGCGGCGAAAAGCGGCGCGGCGGGCGCAGGCACGGCGCCGAGCGGCCACGAGCACAATGCGGTCCACGCAGGCCTGGCGCCCGCGCAGCCCGCCGTCGCGCGGGTCGGCAGTCCCGTCTGGATGCCCGTCGGGGGCGCTGGTGCCCGCGCGAGCGCGGCCAGCGCGCGCCGCATGCCTGGTCAACGCTCGGAGCGAGGGCGAGTCCCGGCTCGGTCGGTCCCCAGACGCGTCAGCCGCGATGCGGGCGCATCGCGGGGAGGGTGAAGAGGCGCGGGCGGGGTGGCGAGGTGTGACGGCGGCGTCCGCGGCCGCGCGCACAGACCCGGCCCCCCTCTATGCGCCTCCCACGCCCCGCCTTCCGCCCTGGCCCTGTGAGGCCGGCCCGGCCGGCAGCGCCTCGCCCCAGCCGCCCCCCCCCCCCCAGGGCGGCCGACCCCACGCCCGCCGGCCCGTCCTCCCTCTCCGAAGTCGCGGCCAACGACCGCTTGATCGACATGATGCTGGACTGCGGCGGGCCGCAAGAGGTTAATAAGGGGGGGCGGGGGTAGATTGTGGGTCGCCGCGCCGCGCTGCGCGCGACGGCTGGCCGCCGGCGTGGGCGCGCGGCTGTCGCCGCGCGCCTGCGGCCCGGCCAGGGGTCCAGACTTCCAATGCGGCGCTCCAGTGGGCCGGCATTGGGCCCAGGCGCGCCAACCGCCCACGTCCCACCCCTCACCCCAACCCTCTTCGCACCCGCAACCCTCTTCAGCTCTCCAAGCTCGTGGCCGAGAACCTGCTCTCCTTCGACCAGCGCTTCTGGGTGCGCGTCGCGGCCCGGTCGGACACGGCGGACGAGGTGGGGGGAGGGAGAGGAGGGTGGAGGCGGGCGAAAAAGAGAGAAAAAAAACCGACCCCGGCCCCCCACCCCCCTCACCCCAGGCCGGCAAAGCCCAGCTCTCGTCCCTGGCCACGTCCGTCATGCGCCTGGTCGACGCCGTCGTGTCCCAAACAGAGTCGGACCTGGACGCCGGGGGGGCGGCGCTGCAAGCCGTCCTGGCTGCCGGCGCCGACGCGGCTGGCGAGTGGCACCTGCCCCTGGACGACGACGCCCTGGCCCGCATGCGCGAGGTGTGTGTGTGTGGGGGGGGGGGGGGAGGGGAGGAGAGCGCGCGCGCCGCCGCTCGAGCCCCCCCCCCCCCCCCCCCCCCCCCCCCCCCCCCCC
>Ga0315293_10005672_pt1 | contig 11743 bp, 9 predicted proteins | sample YL17G13_20_MG_FD_203071 | JGI IMG/M metagenome (GOLD analysis project Ga0315293, IMG submission 203071) | Sediment microbial communities from Yellowstone Lake, YNP, Wyoming, USA - YL17G13_20 | ecosystem: Environmental > Aquatic > Freshwater > Lake > Sediment | place: USA: Wyoming | collected... | reverse complement strand
CGCACAGATTGAAAAGAGAGAAGCACCCGCGAGGGGGCTTCTCTGTTTGAACAGGCAGGCAATGCCGGCCCAGCTATTCGAGGATCCAGCGCTCGACCTCGCGCGTCCACCCGACCAATTCAGATTCCTTGAAGAATAGCGGGATCTCATACGCAGCCGTCTCTGGGCCGTCGGAGCCGTGCACCAGATTGCGCCCGACCATCATGCCGAAATCAGCACGGATCGACCCGGGGGCCGCCTCGCCGGGCTGGGTTGAGCCCGTCGTCTGGCGGGACAGGGCGATGGCGTTGGGCCCTTCCCAGACCATGGCGGTCACCGGTGCGGAGGTGATGTACGCAAGCAAGCCCTCATAGAAGGGCTTGCCTTTGTGCACGGCGTAGTGGCGTTCAGCCAGCGCGCGGTCCATTTGCAGAAGTTTGAGACCGATCAGCTTGAGTCCGCGGCGTTCGAAGCGGGCAATGATCTCGCCGATGAGGCCGCGCTGCACGCCGTCGGGCTTGACCAGGATGAGTGTCCGTTCCACGAAGACCTCCGCCGGGTGAGGGGGATAGATGATTGCGTGGGTGGGAATGCTCGCCGATTGTATCAGAAGCGGGAGGGGCAACGCCCACAGGCGCAGGCGGTGGCCGAGCTCACGGTTTCCTCCAATTCTGCCGCTTTCCTATCAAGGGGGGCGAGACCAGACCTGCTGGCGATGGGATGAGCCAATGCTGCGCTGCTTCAATCCGCCCATCAGGCCGGACTCATCTGGAATCCCCGAGTTTCACATGGCTGCCCCGAAGATGGGCAGGCGGTTGCGATGACGTTGGGCTCTTCGCCAACATGATCAATGGCAAGATGAGACACACTGAAGGGAGGTGGCGCAGCTCCAATCCACGTCCGGCCATACTGGTCGGAAAGAGCGAAGCGTCTCCATCTCAAAGCACCACCAATAAGGAAAGGACCCGCCCTGAGTCTCTTCGGAAAGATCCTCGAGAAGCTCGGGTTCAAGAGCACCGCTGCACAAGCTGCTCCCGCCTCAAAGCCCACCGCTGCCCCTTCCCCGCAGTCTACCCATGTGCCGGGGGGCCCCGTCCCACGCCGGGCGGCCCGATGCCTGCGGCTCCCAAAGCCCCGGCACCCATCACTGCGGTTGACGTCGTCGGAAAGCTTGAGGCCCTCGCCAAGAAGAATCCCCAGGACCTCAATTGGAAGAGGTCGATTGTGGACCTCCTGAAGCTCCCCGGTCTCGAGAGCAGCTTCGAGGCGCGCAAGGCGCTCGCGACCGAACTCGGATGCCCCGCCGACAAGATGGGCGATTCGGCGCAAGTGAACGAATGGCTGCACAAGACGGTGCTCAGGAAACTCGCTGAGAACGGCGGGAACATTCCGAGGGACCTCCTGAGCTAGTCGCGTGCGGCAAAGCGCACAGGAGCTCATCTCCATGGCCCATCCAAAGGGCGCGAGGCGCGCAGCATCTGGAGTGTGGTCAACATCAACCAGGCCCTGGACCTCACCGGACAGGAGTTGATGCGACTCCGAGTCCTGAGCCTTTCGGGGGTTCGCAGAAAACGGTATAGGAGCATTGTTCCAGCCGAAAACCTCAGCCCAACATTTCGGCGTTGGAAGAATAGGTCGACACGCGACGGGCGCGAGCTTGGCGGATTGCGGTTGTGGGTAGTGCTGCCCCCAGGAGTCTCGCCTGGGATCACGCGGTTACGAGCCCCGGGGGGCCGATGCGATCACGACATCGCGAACGCAGGGGAATCTTGCTGAACGCGCGCGATTGGACGAGAAGAGAACCGAGGCTCAGGGAGCCTCGGTTCTTCATCAAGATAGCGGGGCCAGGACTCGCCTGCCCTGGACGCACATCGTCCCAATGTCCTTGGGGAGGCCGGGGAACCTCGAGAGCTGCGGTGACTTGAAGAGACCGGTGTGCTGCGGTTAGCGGCGCGTGCCTCCTCGTCTCGGAGAGACGCGCGAGCGCAGGCCGACAGGCACACAGAAGGACCGTAGTTAGATGAGGGGCGGTTCCTCCAAGGGAGCGGGGGGACTCACCCGTCCCCCCGGCCCAGGCCGGGGCATGCCCCCGAAATGAAACAGTCCCTTGGCGGCCATCGTTGACAAGGTCCGCCTGCCGCACCGCGCTCATGCCCGGGGCAGGTCAGGCCCGCTCAGCGCAACGCGCGAGCGGTGTCTGCCCCTGAGGCGCGCCCACTGCCTCCCCCCAGCTTGGGTTGCCGCACTCCAGGGCCCGGCCGGCAGCCGATGCCTGTTTCGCGCCGCGCCGCGGAGGAGCAGCTGGCGGCGGTCCTGACTCCTGACACCAACCTGCCACAGAAAGACGCTATGATATGGGGCATGGTCACTCGCATCCTCATTGTCGACGACGAGCCCGCCGTGACCGATCTGCTCGCCTACAACTTGCGCGCTGCCAACTTCGAGGTGCTGGTGGCCGCTGACGGACGGGAGGCCCTCAGACTGGCGCGAGACGCTGAACCCGACCTGGTCCTGCTCGACCTGATGATCCCCGAAGTGGATGGGCTCGACGTCTGTCGTGAACTGCGCAAGTCCAGCGAGGTCCCAGTGATCATGATCACCGCCCGGGGCGAGGAAACCGACCGTGTCGTCGGACTGGAACTCGGTGCGGATGACTACGTCTGCAAACCTTTCAGTGTCCGCGAACTCATGGCGCGCATCAAGGCCGTTCTGCGCCGCCGCCAAGCCGGCGGGAACGACCCGCGGCCGTCCAGCGTCTTGCATGGCCAGGGAGGCTTGCGGTTGGACACAATGAGCCGCGTGGTCACGGTGGGAGGTGCCGCCTTGCCGCTCACCCGGCTGGAATTTGACCTGCTTTTCCTTTTGCTCAGCGATGCTGGCCGCGTGCTGACCCGCGAGCAGTTGCTGCAGCAGGCCTGGGGCTACGATTTCGGGGGGGACACCCGCACCGTAGACAGCGCCATCAAGCGCCTGCGCGCCAAACTGCGCGCCGCCTCCCGTGAGACGGACTGCATTGAAACCGTCCGCGGCGTCGGCTACCGTCTCAGCACATGAGACCGCCTGCTCCCCTGCGCAGCCGCCTCTTCTGGAATCACCTGGCCACCCTGCTCGTGGGCATGAGCCTGGTCGGGTTGCTGTCGTGGCGAGCCGTAGAAGGGCTGTACGAGGGGACACTGCGCGAGAACTTGCTGGCGCAGGCGCAGTTAGCCGCCGCCGCTCTCCAGGGCCAGACACTTCCGCGCGCCTCTGGCGAACCCTATCTGCAAACGTCGAACATCCAACCAGGCATCCACACGCGTGTGTTGGGGGACCAGGGTGCAGTAATTGTGGGCCTGTCCGCCACGGAAGGGGATAGCTTGGTGCAGGTTCCGCCTGCGGAGAGCACCTCCTTGACCACCCCCGCCGAGTTGCTGCAGCGGCCCGAGATCGCCCAGGCACTGCAAGGACAACCGGCGACTGCCATCCGGCGCATAGCCGCAGAGCAAAACCGGCGCGTGCTGTACGCGGCCGCGCCGATTCTCGCAGACGATGCCACCGTATCCGGTTTGGTGTACTTGGCAATGCCATTGCCTGCCGTGGGTTTGCCCGCCAGTCTGGTGCTGAGCCTGGCTGCTGCTGGCCTCATCGCCGTTTTGCTTGCTGCACTCACAGGATCATGGCTCGCCCGCCGCATCGCCCGCCCCGTTGAGAACGTCGAGCGTGCCGCCGCAGCGGTATGTGCCGGTGATCTGGACCAACGTGTCCCGGCGGAGGGGAGCATCCGAGAGTTGAACAGGCTCGGGCGCGCCTTCAACCAAATGACCGAGAGCTTGCGCCAGTCCGAGCGGGCCAAGAATTCCTTCGTGGCCGATGTCACACACGAACTCCGCACCCCATTGACGGTGATCAAAGGAACGATCGAGACCTTGGAAGACGGCGCCCTCTCTGATGTCGATGGGCGCGGGCCGCTGCTGGCTTCCATGCATCGCGAAACCGACCGCCTCATCCGCCTGGTTAATGGTCTGCTGGTGCTCATCCGCGCCGATGCCGGGACACTCAACATGAGTATCCGCCCGCTCGACTTGGCCGAAGTGGCACGCGCCCGCTGTGACCATCTTGCGCCGCTGGCTGCCCGACGCCAGGTGCACCTTGCGGTGAGAGCGGAGAAGACGCCCGGTGTAGCCTGCGCCCTGGGAGACCCCGACCGCGTGTCGCAAGTGCTCGACAATCTGCTCGAAAACGCCCTCCGTTACAGCCCGGAGGGGTCGACCGTGGAGGTCCAGATCAGCCAGCAGGGTAGTGAGTGCGGATGCGCGGTGCACGATAGGGGGCCGGGCATCCCTGAGGAGCACCTGCCGCACATCTTTGAGCGCTTCTACCGTGTGGACATCTCGCGCAATCGTCAGCGCGGTGGAGCGGGACTAGGACTGGCCATCGCCCAGGCGTTGATCGTGGCCCAAGGTGGGCGGATTGCTGCCGTAAGCCGTGCAGGGGAAGGGACGACAGTGCGTTTCTTTCTGCCTGCAGGGGAGGATTGCCAATCAACTGACCGAGAACTGACACCCTCCTGACCGCGTGGGCTGCTATGCTTCGCGGGAGACTGTCCTTAGGGAGGTTACCCATGAAGCGAATTCCCACCTTGCTCAACGCGATTCTGGCTGCCCTGCTGGTCGTCCTCGTTTTCCCGCTCGGTTTGCCCAGCGTCAGCGCCCGAGTTCCCACGCCCGCCTCGACCCCCCAACCCCAAACGGACTGCGGCTCCAGCCGCACGGTGCAAGTCACGGGCTCGGCGACGATCAATGTCATCCCAGACCGGGCGATGATCCAGCTTGGGGTGCAGTCGAACGGCGCGACACCCACTGCGGTTCAGTCCGCCAACTCGGCCGCTATCCAGAAGGTGCTCAAGGCGCTGCAAGCTCGAGGCGTCGCGGCCAAGGACATCGCAACCGACTTGTATGTTATTGAGCCAGTGTACGAAGACTACGACTCGCTCTATATCAAAGGCTATCGCATTAACAACGTCGTCGCGGTCACCTTGCGTGATGTGAAGATGACCGGCGCTATCCTGGTTGCCGCGCTGGAGGCGGGTGCCAACCAGGTGCTCAAGGTGGAGTTCTACACCAGCGAACTGCGCAAGTACCGCGACCAAGCCCGCGAACTGGCGATGAGAGCCGCCCAGGAAAAGGCGCAGGCGCTCGCGGCCTCCGCATCAGCCCAGGCCGGCTGCGTCTTGAGTATCACCGAGAACTCTTGGTCATACTACAACGGCTGGTGGTATGGTCGCAGCCTGAACACCTGGGCGCAGAATGTCGTTCAGAACGCGTCCGCCGGCCCTGGATCCAGTAGCGGCGCAAACGACGAACCCATCAGCCTGGGGCAGATTTCCATCAAGGCCGAGGTGGGCGTGACCTTTGGGTTGAAGTGAACGGGGCATGACAACGGGTTGTGTGGTAGCCCAGGACCCCAGCCGACCCTGTCGATGGTTGCAGGATCAATGGAGGCGGGACGATCGCAAGCCCGGTGGACTATCGTTGGGGGCAGTAACGCCCCGAGGACTTGAACCAGGGATCAGCAGGTTACGAGCCCACAGGGGCGAGTGTGATCACGACGGCGCCAACGCAGGGAAAGCTGGACGAATGCACGTGAGTAGATGAATAAGAACCGAGGCTCAAATGGCCTCGGTTCTTCATTTAGGTAGCGGGGCCAGGACTCGCCTGCCCCCTGGCCTACCGCTCCAGGGCAGGCAGGCCGCGCATCGTCCCAATGTCCTTGGGGAGGCCGGGGAACCTGGGACCTCCGGGTTGTGAGCTTCGCTCCTGGAGAAGGGGTCGCGGATACAACTTTCGCGTTCCCGAGCCTGCCCGTTGTGCCGCGATGCTCGCATGCCCGCATGTCTTCGATGGCAAGATCGACTCCGACAGTATGCCGTGAGCGCTTGTTTGTCAATAGGGGAACTGCCGCACGTCTCGCGACAGGTTGAGCGCGCCATCCAATACATCGATCGCAATCGGACTGAGCCCTGATCCGATTCTCATGGGACACGATGTGTTCGGCTTTGCTGCAATTGATAACGAGGGCGGAGCCAAGAAAGACAGCACAGCGAGAAGGCCGGAGGAGAGGGAGGGGAGCCAGGCCCAAACATGTCAATGCGGGGACAATGCGTCGTATCTACCGGTCGACTAAGGAAGACATGCAGTGACGGCCCTCGACGCACAAACAAAACCGATCTGTGGAGTAAATCGCAGATGCGATCAAGGTTCGTTGTCCGGCGGATGGGGTTTCAGGCCTGGACAGGGCATGGCCTCCCTGAAGCCAATGCAGACTTCTGCCCCCCGCAATGTCCGAGTGGCCCCTCCCTTGACGAGGCAGCCTCGCCCGCCGTATTCTGAAGGAAGTTCAACAGGTTGTCTACCTCGACAAGGAGGCCAACGATGAAAAAGCTCGCCCGTATCGCCTTCATAGGGTTGCTGGCCAGCTCAATGACCTCGTGTTATTACCCGGGATACAAGCTCAAGCCTGGCGACAAGATCGGCAATATGGAGCTCACAACCTCATTCGATAAGAACATCCATGAGCTGTGCGACTTCACTGAACTCTCCCTCGGCACGTGCGAGATCCCTGCCCCAGAGTCTGCGATTGGGATCTCAACCGGTTGGGCCGAAGATACCCTGGAGGCTTTGAATCTTGCCTGGGCAGGGTCTCGGTGGGAAATGTCGATCGACAACCACCAGGTCGACCTGCCTTCCTTTGGCACATTTGACCTGGACTTCGGAGGACAGAAAGCGCGCGTATGGGACGTTGGCCTGTTGAACTTCGAGCCAGGCAAGCACACCGTCCAATATGACTTCCACCTTGAGAATGGAGCGCGGGTCGGAAACCACACACAGCTATTCATATTCACGGTCATGGCGGCTGAACCACCACAAAGCCCATAGGGATTGAGAAAGCTCACTCGCCTTTCTACCCCTGTGGTGGCCGAAGACCCCATCCCAACATGTCGGCTGTGGAAGACTAGGCCGAGGGGCGCCGGGCACGAACCCGACGGGCTGCGGTTGGTGGCAACGACGCCCCCGAGGACTTAAACCAGGGATCAGCAGGTTACGAGCCCATGCGAGGTGAACTAGCGAGAAACGCCAAGATCGCAGCGGAATCCGGCTGAAGTTGCATGTGCGGGTTTGATGCGGATGAACAAAGAATCGAGGCTCAAACGGCCTCGGTTCTCGTTTCAGGGCAAGGGGCCTCCTACCCATTGAGGGTCAACTCGAATTCGACAAAGGCGATTGCGTCCCTGGCTGCTGCCGACGCGGCTTCGCGCAAGGGGGAACGGGCGCTTGCCCGCCATCTCATTGGTCATAGAATAGATGCTGTGCCCGCCACGCCGAACGCAATCCTGACCTGCCGGTCCAGGGCAGGCAGGCCGCACATCGTCCCGATGCCCTTTGGGAGGCCAGGGAAGCTGATCCGGCGGCCGTCCGGAAACCACGCGTGCCATGCCAGCCGTTTGGCCAGCGCGAGAATGGAAGCGTGCCCGAGCTGCAGGGGTCCTGACGGGTACATCGGTCCGGGCAGCGTCGAAGCAGGCGCGCGGGGCCATCCAGAGGTCGACCGGTCGATGCGAGAGGTGGCACGATGCAGGTGACCTTCATCAAGCCGACGCTCGGTCGCCTGGACGACGGCGAACGGTTCGTCGACGAGGCGCGCATGGAGCCTCTGTCCCTCGGAGTCCTGGCCGGACTGACCCCGCCGGGCGTGGACTGTCGACTGCTTGACGACCGCATCGACGAGATCGACTTCGACGAGCCGACTGACATGGTCGCAATCAACGTCGAATCGTTCACCGCGCGCCGCGCCTACGAGATCGCCGCCGAGTACCGGACACGCCGGGTGCCGGTGGTGATGGGCGGGATGCACGCGACGCTCATCCCTGACGAGGTGGCCGAGCACGCGGACGCCGTCTTCACGGGTGACGGCGAGGCGCTCTGGCCGCAGGTCGTGGCCGACGCACACGAGGGGCGGCTACGGCCGCGCTACGATGGTGCACTGGGGATCCCCCAGCCAGGCGTGATGCCCCGGCGGGACCTGTATGCCGGCAAAGGATACTTGCCGATAAGCCTTATCCAATTCGGCCGCGGCTGCCGCCACCATTGCGAGTTCTGCGCGGTCGGCCAGTACTTCGGCCATTGTCAGTACACGCGGCCCGTCGCCGAGGTGGTGGCCGAGATCGCCGCGCAGCCGCGCCGTGACCTCTTCTTCGTCGACGACAACTTCGTCGCCAACCCCGAGGCGGCCAAGGAGCTCCTCCGCGCGCTGGTGCCCCTCAAGGTGCGTTGGGTCTCCCAGGCCAGCCTCGACCACACCCGCGACTCCGAGCTGATGGGCCTGTTCGTCGAGAGCGGCTGCCTCGGCAACGTCATCGGATTCGAGAGCCTGGATATCGAGAACTTGCGGCAGATGCGCAAGGCCACGAACCTCGCCGCGTTCGACGGGTATGCCGAGGCGGTCGCGACCCTGCGTGACCATCACCTGCAGGCGTGGGCGGCCTTCGCGCTCGGATATGACCACGACACCGTCGAGTCGGTCCTCGCCACCTGCGAGTGGGGAATCTCCAACCACTTCACGTTCGCCGCCTTCAACGTGCTCATGCCCTACCCGTCGACCCCGCTCTACCAGCGCCTGAAGGCCGAGGGGCGCCTCCTCTACGACGGGCGCTGGTGGCTCCACCCGGACTACCGCTTCAACCACGCGGCCTTCCGCCCGGCACGCATGACGCCCGACGAGTTGACTGAGGCCGCCTGGGCGTGCCGCCGGCGATGGAGCAGCCATGCCTCGATCGTCAGGCGCGCGTTGGATCCGCGTACCAATCTCGCCACGCCGTTTCGCTTCGCCATCTACTGCGCCTACAACCCGCTCTTCCGTCGTGAGGCCTACAAGCGGCAGGGCATGCGTCTGGGGACCCGATGAGCGGCGAGACCGTCTTCGACCTCCGCTGGGCAACCCCGGCCGATGAGCCCGACATCCGCGCCCTGGTGGCCTCGGTGCCGATGGCGGGGGCCGTCGCCATGCGATTCGCACGAGAGCCGGACTACTTCCTCGGCACCACCATCATGGGCGACCCGTGCGATGTGCTGATTGCCCGGCATCGGCTCGACGGGCGGCTGGCCGGGATCGCTTGCCGCGCCGAGCGCCGGGCCTATCTGAACGGGCGGGAGTCACCGCTCGGCTACGTCGGCCAGATCCGCGTGACCCCGGGCTTCCGCGGACATTGGCTCGTTCACCGCGGAGCGAAGCGGTTCAGGGAGGCAAGCCCTCCCGGCCTGCTCTACGTGGGCGTTGTCGCCGGCGAGAATCCCCGCGCCCGCGGACTGCTCGTGGGCGCCCGGCCGCCCGGGGGCCCGCACGCCACGCGCGTATGCGGGCTGACAACCTGCGCGATCCTACTGCGCCCGCGCCGCGCGCTGCCCGCGCCAGGGGTCGACGTGCGGCCGGGCTCTCCGGAGACACTCGGCGAGATCGTAAGATTCCTGCGCCTGCAAGGCCCCCGCCGTCAGTTCTTCCCCGCCTACATGCTCGAGGATTTCACCGGCGGAGCAACGCTTCGCGGGCTCAGGCCGCAGGATGTCATGGTCGCTCGCCGCGGCGGCGCCGTAGTGGGCGTGATGGCAGCGTGGGACCAGGCGGCGTACAAGCAGGACGTCGTCGACGCCTACGGTCCGACGCTGCGCCGCCTGCGCCCCGCCTACGACCTCGGCGCGCGGCTGCTTGGGGCACGCCCGCTCACACCGCCGGGTCAGGCGATACCGCTCGCGTTTGCCTCGTGCATCTGCGTCGCCGACGATGACTCGGCGGTGATGCGAGCACTGCTCTCCGCCTGCACGATGAGTGCGCGCGAGCGCGGAAAGGCGTTCCTCATGATCGGCCTGGCGGACAACGATCCGCTGCTCGCCGTCGCCCGCCGGTATCTCCACGTGACGTACCGCAGCGACCTGTTCGCGTTCTCCTGGTCCGACGAGCCGGTCGACCTTCTGGACGGACGGGTCCCCTACATCGAGATCGCAACGCTCTGATCGACCACGGACCGCGGGCGAAAGGACGGACGGGATGAATGAGCATCCGCTCACGCGATGGGAAGCAACCTCTCTCATGGTCGGCGCCGGCGTCGGGGCGGGGATCATGGCTGTGCCGTTCCTCGCCGAGCGCGTGGGCCTCGTTGGCCTCGCGCTCGTCCTGCCCGTGGCATGGGCCGCCAGTTGCCTGATCCACCTGATGCTCGCGGAGGTGCTGTTCCGCACCGGGCGCGACCTCCAGATCGTGGAGCTGATGCGGCTCTACTTGCTGCGCGGACGCATCGGACGCTGGCTCCTGTGGACGGTCTTCGTCTTCCTGAGCATTGCATTCCTGGCCAACCTCGCGGCCTATGTCTCTGGCGCGGGAGAGATCGTGGCCGACCTCACGGGGATCGACCGGCACCTCGCCGAGCTCCTCGTCTACGGGATCTCGGCCAGTGTGGTGTTCTTCGGCCTCAAGGCGGTCGGCGTCGCCGAGCGGTTCGGGGCTCTCGTGCTCGTTGGCCTCGTAGCCGCAATCGGGGTCGGCGCGGTTTCTCTGCCGTTTCATGTGCGGCTCGGCCCGACGGGCTCCGCGACGCAGTGGCTGGCGCTCTACGGGATGGTCATGTACGCGTTATGGACCTTTTTCAGCGTGCCCCAGGTCGTAAAGGGCCTCGGCACCGACCGTCGCGGTGCGGTCCGTGCGATCCTTGTCGGACTCGGAATCAACGGGGTGCTCACCGCAGCCGTCGCCTTGATCGCTCTGGGGATCTCGACCGAGGTCACCGAGGTGGCGATCATCGGCATCACCGACCGTGTGGGGCCCTGGGCGGGCATTACCGGTTCGCTGCTGATCGTGTCCGCCCTGGTGACGAGCTACTGGTCGGTGTCACTCGCGCTCGCGGACATCCTCCGCGAAAGGACCGGCATCTCGGGCTGGGTCGCATGGTTGCTCGCCACGCTCCCATCGCTTCTGATCCTGTGGGTCGGAGCGTGGCAGTTCCTCGAGTGGCTGCGTCTGGCCGCCGGCGCCACTGCGATCGTTGTGGCGCTCATCACGATCCCCATGTACCGGCAAGCGCGGCGGACCGGACCGGTCAGCGAGCCCGGCTGGACGCTCGGTCGTTGGGGGAGTCCGGCCATGCTTGCCCTCGCGCTGCTCTCGCTGGTCTTGATGGCCATCGGGTCTCTGGTCGCGATGGGCTAGCAGGAAGAGGGCATAGCAGCATTACGTTTGCCCGCGTGCGCGCGGTCTGCGCATGCGTTGGCGCGAGTGAAATCGAGGGCAGAGCCGAGAAGGACTCCGTAAATAGAAGGCCGGGGGAGCTGGAGGGCGGCATATTCCAAATACACCAATGCGGAGCGTATGTGTCGATTATGCCGGTGGACTTATGGAAGACATGCAGGAATGGCTCCACGGACAATCAAAACTCATCAATGGAGCATGTTGCAGGTCGGATTGAGGTCTATCGGCGGGCGGATGGGGTATTTGGCCCGGACAGGCCGGATTCCATCGGAATCGGTGGCCGAATTGATCGGAATACGCGGGAGAAGAGGCTGAGGCCGAGGCTTGATATTGGGCGACACTGGGAAAGGCCTCTGTATAGTACCCAGTTGAACTAAGCGCTTCGCGCAAAACCCCCACTGCTCGAAGTCCCATCTGATCGTCCCACAATCTATCTGGAGCGCGGCTATAGTCCCTGTTGGATCCGTCTCACTCAGCAGGAGGGCTAGCCATG
>Ga0315293_10005670_pt1 | contig 11746 bp, 11 predicted proteins | sample YL17G13_20_MG_FD_203071 | JGI IMG/M metagenome (GOLD analysis project Ga0315293, IMG submission 203071) | Sediment microbial communities from Yellowstone Lake, YNP, Wyoming, USA - YL17G13_20 | ecosystem: Environmental > Aquatic > Freshwater > Lake > Sediment | place: USA: Wyoming | collected... | reverse complement strand
CCGACGAGCGACTCGACCTCAGCTCTGAGGCGGCGAAGCCACTCTGAGTCGGGGCTACATGCTTCCAGAGCCACGAATGGCAGTATCTCGCCGTAGAGACGGCGCACCGCGGCGGTCTGCGGGGACCTTCCGGCAATCCACGTCAGCACGCGCGAAGCCAAGCGAGGGCGTTTCCACCGCGCGCTGAGTTTGCCCAGCCACCTCCAGACGAACCGGTGCTCGTGAAGCCAGCGCGACAACAGATACAGGACGATCCCGGCAACGGCAGAAAGCGCCGCGCCGAGGAAGAGCACCACCACTGACTGGGCTGATCCGCTGAGGTCACAAAGGCAGTCAGCGAGGAAGGTCCGAGCACTCGGGAAGGACACGTACAAGGCGGAAACCACAACGAAACCGGGCGCGAAGACTTGCAGCCAGGTTTCCTGATCGACCCGTGCTTCGAGTTTCTCCATGATATCCCCCGCGCGATATTGTGTGTTCTGCCTGCTTCGGGGCTTACGCACGCGCTCCTTCCCACGCGTCTCGCGCGTGTCCTGTGCGCCTACGCAGCACACAAGCGTGGTGGTTCATCGTCCCTCCTCTCACTCCCCCTCCCACCTATCCCAGATCCAATCCTGTGCCCACACCTTCCCGTCTTCGCGCACGTCGAGGTAGGTGGCGTAGCTGCGATCCTCGGGACTGTCGCCGGCGCAGGTCCAGGTGCCGCTGTTGAGGTAGGTGCAGGGCACGTCGGCGACGGTGGTCTCGCCCGTGTCAGGCACATGGGTGTGGCCCATTATGCAGTAGAGAGTCTGCGGCTTCGGGACGGCCGCTAAGAGGTAGTCCTGGAAGATGTCCTTCGCCGCCTCCCACCAGAGGTAGTGCTTCACCGCCTTCCCCGCCTTCAGCACCGCGCCCCGCTTCAGCCGGTCGAGGAAGCTGCGAGCAGTCCTCTTCTCTTCCGGGGGAGTGGGAGACTCCACCTCCGTCACCATGATGGCGCCGAAGACATTGTTCTCCACGCCCCGGCTGAGGTCAACCGTGGTCGGCGCGGCCACGCCCGGATGCTGGACCCGATCCCCGGTCGTCGGGTCGCGGCGCTGCTGGACTAACTGGAAGGACTCGAAGTGCGAGGGCAGGTAGGTGCGCTTTGCGAGGTCACGCATGTAGAGGATCAACGCCGGATCGTAGAAGTGACCGTGCTCCAGCAGCACGACGCTGCCAGCGACGCTGAGCGTATACCTCGGATACCAGAGGCCGGCTCCTCGGAGCGCGGCGACACCCGACCCGGCGGGGCAGCGCAGGCCGCTGATGCCGATGTCGTGATTGCCGTAGATGTACGTGACCGGGTGGTCCTTCGCGTAGGCGAGGAGCTTCTCCGCGGCTTGCCGCGCCGGCCCGGTGGTGAAGCACGCCTCCCCCTTGTACGGCGGCGCGTCCATCAGGTCGCCGTTGATGATCAGCTCGCCAACGCGCTGAGCCGCGCACCAGTCGAGGAAGTCGCGCCAGTGGTCGAGCTTCGTCTTTCGCCTTGGTTCGTCGCCGTAGAGCTCGTCGCCCCAGGTGTCTACGTGAAGATCGGAGACGATGATCGTGCGCGCCATCGCGTCCCCCTTTGTCGCCGTGGGTCGAGTCCGCATGGCAGGGGCCCTTCGGCTCCGCTCAGGGTAGACAAACCCCCGCCCTACAGCTTCCTCAACACGAACAGACGGTGATTCCTGACCTCGGGCATGGGGTAGGACTTCTCGATAGTGAAGAACCTGCTGAGCCTCTCCTCGAAGCCACGCAAGGTGGACTCGGCACAGCAGTTGAGCTTCCAGCTTTGCGCGTAGGCCGAATCGCTCCGCCGCGCCAGGCGAAGGAGCAGCCGTTTCAGCCCGAGTGGCACGCGGAACGAGGCCCAGTGCCAGGGCCGAGCCGTGGCCGAGATGCCCAAATACACCCGAAGCTCGTCCATTGGCACCGTCAGCACGACATACCGCCGGCTGACCTTGCTCATCTCCTCCAGCGCGGCGTCAACCTGGTCGAGGGGGATATGATGAAGCACACGGGCGCAGAGAATGAGGTCGAACGACTCGGCCTGGATGACGGAGGAGAGCGATTGGACCGAGACGACATAATCGGGCCTGAGGGAGGCGTCAATGTCGGCGGTCTTCACCTCCTTGCCCAGCTCCCGCAGCACCCCGGTCACGACGCGGGGACCGATGCCCACCTCCAGCACGCTCTGAACGTCGAGCCCCATGATCTCGGCCAACTGGTACCAGAAGGTGAGCATGCGCTTCTTGGAGACGTACCTCAGGAACTCGTAGCCGTGCGCGGAGTCGCGGACGATCGGCATTCGGTCCCTAGGCGGCGTGTGGCTCTGCTTCTCTCGCGTGCTCACCGGGAAAACCTCGGAGACATTATACCGCATGTCCTCCGCTTTCACGCCGGCAGCATGTGACGGCGCGCCTCCGCCGTGGCGCGGATCACCGCGGCGGACGACGACAGCTAGCGTCGTCCGAAGTACTGCCTCACACACTCCCAGATCGCCGGGTCCTCCCCCAGCAGACACCAGAAGCAGACGCCCTCAAGATCGAGCGCGTCGACTGTCTCGAGATGGCTCTGCGTGCTCCTCGCGTCGGTCACGTAGAGCAGGTGGATGTGCCCGTCAGCATCGGTGTAGCGAATCAGACCCACGTCCCAGTGCGGAATCCAAGCGCGGCCGATCTCGGATTCCTTCTCCCGCTCCGCGATCCATTCGTAGTCATAGATCTGCCTGGACTTCGAGGGATCGGTGATGTCCCAGTCAACCGAGTAGGTCGGCAGACCCATGATGATCTTGTGCCTCGGCACCTGCGCGACCATGTACTCCATGCGCTCCCGCGCCCAGGAGGCGGTGGAGGTCGGGCCGAGCACCGGACTGGACGGGTAGAACTGGTCGTAGTTCATCGGGCGGATGTGATCGCAGTGGTGTGCGAGCCACGAGGTATCGAGGAACGGGAGCGCATGATCGCGGTTCTCCGCCCGCGAGGGCGAGGCGGTGCAGATGCTCAGCATCTTCCGGCGCTCGTGCAGTTCCTCTGACAGCTCCTCGATGAACTCGCCGAAGGCGAACCGCTCCTGGGGCGCGAGGTGCTCGAAGTCTATGTCCACTCCGTCAGCGCCCGTTTCCTCGCACTCCTCGACCATGTTCTCAACCAGCCGCTCGATCGCCTCGGGAGACTGCCACAACGCCGTCCACGTCTCGCGCAGGCCGCTGTAATCGTTGAGCACGGACACGCCTATGTCGCGGAACCTAGCGATCAGATCCTTCCGTTCCTCGCCCGGCCAATCGGTCGGCAGCGACCCGTCGGGCTGGGCGTGCTCGCACATGAGAATCACCTGGTCGAAGATGTCCTGGTACTTCGTCGCGACCTCGAGCGCGTGCTCCGCGTGCCGGTGCAATGCCCACGCGGATACGAGATGCCGGCTCTTCGAGGGACGGAAGACCGGGTTCGTCTCAGCCATTGACAAGTCTCTCCTCCATCGCAGTCCCGAACCTGACGCGCGCCGCGCGTCAGTCGGTAAAGCGGTACTTGATCAGCGTCCACAGCGCCGCTATCCCATCCCACCATCTTATCTTCTTACCCGCGCCGACGGAGCGCGCCTGGTAGCTGATGGGGACCTCGTGAATGCGAAGGCCGCGCTTGCGCACCTTAGCCGTGACTTCGGGGCAGAACTCAAATCGGCGGCACTTCAGTGGAATCTGCTTGATGACCGTCGTTCGGAAGACCTTGTAGCAGGTCGCCTCATCGCTGATGCCGGCGCGATACAGCAGATTGGCCAGCCGCGCCGCCAGCCAGTTGAAGACGCGATGGGGGAAGCGCATTCCCCGGAACTCGGGGGCGCGCGTCCCGTAGACGACCTCCGCTTCTCCCGCCTCGATGGGTGCTATCAGCTTCGGGTAGTCGGCGGGGTCGTATTCGAGGTCCGCGTCCTGGATGAGGATTACCTCGCCGCTCGCCTCCTCCAGACCCCGCCGTATCGCCGCCCCCTTGCCCTGGTTCCGCGGCTGGCGGACGAGCTTCAGGTCAGGTCCGGGAAGCGATTCCACGATCCCGGGCGTGCCGTCGCTGCTGGCGTCATCAACGACGATGATCTCCTTGTCCACCGGCGCCTTGCGGACGCGGGCGAGCGTCTCCGCAATCGTGTCACGCTCGTTGTAGACCGGGATGATGACCGAGACCTTCATAGTGGCTGCCAGGGACTGGGAGCTAGAGACTGGGGACCAGAGCCTTTCCCGAACACCCAGTCGCCAGGCCCTAGGCCCTACCTCTTCTGTTCTCCAAGCGTGGCGCTTCCGCCTCCCACGTGGTAGAATGGACGCGGCGGCGGGGGCCTGGCGAGAACTTTCTTGGCAGATTCGCGCTCTAATCTGTGGGAGGGCGAGATGGAGGACGCCGTCCGGACGGCCGGTTGGTCTACGGACGGACGCCTGGCTATGGCGGATGACGCGACTCTGGTGGCCGCCTGCGCGCAGCGCAAGCCGGGGGCCTTCCAGGAGTTGCTGTCGCGGTACCGGCGGCCGGCGATCACGCTCGCCTACCAGATGCTGGGCGATCTGGAGGACGCCGAGGATGTCGCGCAAGAGGCGTTCGTGCGCGTCTTCCAGGCGATCCCGCGGTTCCGCGGGCAGGCGGCGTTCTCGACCTGGCTCTACCGGATCGTTACGAACCTGTGCCTTGGAAACAGGAGACGCCGAAAGGCGACCGTCGAGCTCGAAGCGGTGAGGGAGCCAAGCGCACCCGATAGCCCGTCGCAGCAGGTGACCGAGGTGCTGCTCACCAGGCAAGTGCTCGACGCGATGCCGCCGGAGCTGCGGGCGATCCTGCTGCTAAGAGACCAGGAGGGGTTGAGCTATACTGAGATCGCGGAGGCTCTGAGGCTGCCGTTGGGAACGGTTAGATCGCGCTTGAGCAAGGCGCGGACGGCGTTCCGGCGGATCTGGCACGAGCTCTCCGGGGCTGGAGATGAAGTATCGTGACGTGTAGGCTTTACGAAGAGCAGTTGTCGTCATATATGGATGGCGAGCTGGCCGGGGCGCGAGCGGCCCGGCTCGAGGCCCATCTGCAGACCTGCCCGCACTGCCAGGCCGAACTGGACGCGATCGGGGGGATCGCGATGCGGCTGCGCGCCGTGTCGGACGCCCTTCAGGTCAGCCATGACTTCGACCGGCGCGTGCTCCGCGCGTTCGGCTATTACCAGGTGACCGGTTGGACAAGGCCGACGAAGTCATACCTCAGGCCGCTGGTCTGCATCGCGCTGTCCCTGCTCGCCCTGCTCGCGGGGGTCTGGCACTACTTCACCAGGCCGTTTGAGCCTCCACCGGTCTGGCAGCCGCAGCCGGCGGTGCCCGTCATCGCCCCCGCCGCGCCCAGCGCGCCGATACCGGTCGCCCCCGACAGGGAGAGCCGGCGCAGCCAGCGATAGGTCGAAGGCCGCCAGGAGTCGAATGCTGAAAGGCAGGCGGAAGCCCGCGGTAGGCGGGCAAGCCTGCCTTTTCGCGTGGGCGGGCCGTCCGACGGGAGGCGGGCAGTGGCGGGCCGATCGAACGACTACAGCATCGTTGCCACCGACCTCACCAAGCGGTTCGGCGATGTGACCGCGGTGGACGCCATCAGCATCTCGGTGGCGGAGGGCGAGTTCTTCGGCTTCCTCGGACCCAACGGCGCCGGCAAGTCCACCACCATAAAGATGCTTTGCGGCCTGCTTCGCCCGACTGGCGGGGATATCCGCATCGCCGGCTACGACCTCCGTTCACAACCGCTGGAGGTGAAGCGGCGCATCGGGGTGCTGCTGGAGGACATCAACCTCTACGAGCGCCTCACCGGACAGGAGTTCCTCGTCTTCGCGGCCCGTATGCACGGCTTGCCGCTGGCGGATGCCCGCATGCGCAGCGCTGAGCTGCTCGACCTGCTCGAGCTCACCGAGGCGAAGGACAAGCTCATCGTTGACTACTCGATGGGCATGAAGAAGAAGACCGCCTTCGCCGCCGCGCTCATCCATCGCCCGAGAGTCATGTTCCTGGACGAGCCGTTCAACGGCATTGACCCCATCTCGGTTCGGGCGATACGCAATGTGCTGCGACAGCTCACCGAGCACGGGACTACGATCTTCTTCACCACCCACGTGATGGAAGTGGTCGAGCGTCTCTGCACCCGGGTGGCGATCATCAACCGTGGCCGCATCGTTGGGGATGGTGGAATGGCGGAGCTGCGCGAGAGGGCGAAAACCGGCGGCGACTCCTCGCTCGAGGACATCTTCCTCAAGCTCGTGGAAGCGCGAGTTGACGAGGAGACGCTTAGTTGGCTGTAACGCAAGCGTCGTCCTACCTGCGCCTCCTCTTCTGGCTCAAGCTCAAGCTGGTCTGGCGCGCCTACACCCGCCACCTATCCGCCGTCATCGGAGCGATCCTCGCCATCATCTTCCTCGCGCCCGTCGCGGTGGGCGCGGCTGTCGGCTGCTGGTTCGGGTTCCACCTGCTCGCACCGCCCATGGCCGAGCACCTGCTTCGCGGCGTGCTCCTTGGAGCCTACCTGTTCTGGCTGGTTTTCCCTCTGATTGGGTTCGCCCTGACCGAGGACTACGATATCGCCAAGCTGCTGGTCTACCCGCTCTCGCCCCGCATGATCTACGCAGGCGCCATCCTGGGATCGGTGATAGACCTGGGCGTGTTGCTGCTCATGCCGACCATCTTGGTTGTGCTGCTGTCGTTCAGCACGAGCGGCCCCGCCTTCCTCGTTGTGGCCGCGACGACGACCCTCTTCGTCTTCCATACGGTCGGACTCAGCCAGGCGATCAACCTCGCAACAGCAGGAATACTGCGGAGCCGGCGAGGGCGGGACATCCTGGCCGTTGGCATCCCCCTGCTCATGGCGGTGTTCTACCTCGTCTCGCAGCTGCTCCCGCAGCACCTGGCGTCTGGAGCACGCTGGTCGCGGCTGCTGGAAAGCCGAACCTGGGACCTGATCAGCTATCTTCCGCCGGGCCTGGCGGCGCGCGCAATCGGCAGCGCGGAGCGGGGCGAGTTCCTGCCGGCGCTGGGCTTTGCGCTCGCGCTGGCGGCCCTCTGCGGGCTCACCCTCTGTCTCGCCGGGTGGCTGGTGCAACTGGTGTACACAGGGGAAGCGGGGTCGCCGGCGGCCCGGAAAAGAGCACCACGCGAGCGCGCGGTTCCGATACCGGAGCCAACCGGGCCAAGCCAACAGGCCGCGGCTGCGCCGCGATCATGGTCGGCCCTGCTCCCGTCGGCGATTGCCGCGGTGGCCGACAAAGAGGTCAAGTACCTCTTCCGCGATCCGTTCTTCAAGGCCACCCTTTCCCAGACCGTCTACATGCTCGTGGTCGTGGGAGTGATGATGGTCCACTCGGGCCGCATGGCGGAAGAAGGGATCCGGTGGGCGGGACAGGGTTGGCTGCTTTGGGGCGCAACCGGTATGCTGCTCATGGCGCAGTCCCAGCTCGCGCTCAACGCCTTCGGCCCAGATGGCGCGGCGGTCGCGACGCTACTGCTGTTCCCCTGCCCACGCCGGCACATACTCATCGGCAAGAACCTGGCGCTGTTCGCTGCCCTGTCGGTGGTGAACGCGGTGTTTGTGCTGGCCGTGTGCGCGCTGGCCCGGGAGCTGCGCTTGCTCCCGCACGTGCTGGCATGGACCGGCATCGCATCGGTGGTCTTCGTCGCCTGTGGCAACATCGTGTCCGTCTACTTCCCGGTGCGGGTGGTCATGCGCGGCTGGGTGCTCCGCCGGTCGTCGAGTGTAGGATTCTCGCAGCTCGCCGCCTATCTGGTCGTCGTTCTCGTTGTCGGCCTGCTGGTGCTGCCGGTGCTGGCCGCGGTAGTGCTGCCGATCTACTGGCTGGGGCCGGTCTGGCTGCTGCTAACGATCCCGGTGTCGGTGGGGTATGTATGCTGTCTCTACTTCGTCTCGCTGCTCGTCGCCGAGAGCGCGCTGCTGGCGCGAGAGCCAGAGGTGGTCGCGGCGCTGAAGCCCGAGCAGTGACCCGTCCGGCGCGCGGGGCAGAGGCCCCAGGCAAGCGCTGGGAAGCCGCGGAGGACCCCTACCGCTTGCCGGCCAACGCGCGGACGACATCGGCGCGCGACACGATGCCGACCACCTTGCCCTCCCTCACCACCGGGACGCGCTTGATCCGCTTCGCGGTGAGGATGGCGGCGATCTCCTCCAGCGACGTGTCCTCGGCAATCGTGACCGCGGGCGATGACATGATGTCCCGGATCGTGTCCTGGCCGGTGGTGCGACCGAGGATGTCGGCCTCGCTCACCATACCAATGACGGTGTGGTTGTCGTCAACAACCGGCAGGCCGCTGATGCCGTGGAAGTAGAGGACGCGCGTCACTTCCTCGACCCGGCAGGTCGGCCTGGTGCTGACCACCTCCCGCGTCATGATGTCCCTGGCGACGGCCATGGCCCTGACCCCTTTCCGCGCGGTTTGCACGGCTACCCGTGCGGATTGCTCCGGCGCGGCCGAAATCCCTGTCGCGCCGGCCGCGCAATGGCGAGCATTCCGCGCGGCGGGGAACGACCACCGCAACGCACGACGATCCCAGGGTAGGAATCCCTGGTGGCGCCAAGAAACGAAGGCTCAGAGCGCACTTAGCTGTAGGAGCGAACAGGTGACACACTGCCTCCCTTCGGAACAGGCAAAGCTTGCAGCCGAACTTACCGCCCACCTGCGCGACGTCTTCGCCTATCTCAAGCGGCTTGGGCTCTCCAGCGCGGACGCCGAGGACCTCGCGCAGGATACGTTCGTCATCGCCTGGCAAGGGCTCGGGAAGCTGCGTGAGAGGCGGAAACTGCGGTCCTGGCTGCACGGGATAGCGCACCGGCGGTACCTCCGCCACCAAGAGGCGACGGCGGCTCACCGACCTGTGCTGACCGAGGACGTTGGCGCGGCATGCGACGGTCTTACCCCTGGCGGCGAGCATCACGTCCTGGCGCACGCGGTCCGCCAAGCGCTTCGGAATCTGCCGCCCGAGTACCGGCATCCGCTCCAGCTCCTCTACTGGGAGGGCCTTTCGTACCGGGAGGCGGCGAACGTCCTCTCGCTGCCCATCGGAACCCTTGCGTGGCGGGTGCACAAGGCGCTGAAACTGATGCGCCGCGCACTCGCCGAGAAAGGAGTCGGCGATGTCCAGGCACCTGCCGAAGCTCATGCAGCTCCCTGCTCTGATCCGCTCAGCGAGACCTGAGCATGCGCTGCCTGCTGGGCTGGCATCGCGGATCGAGTTGGCGCTTGAACGCATGCCAGCCCTCCTCCCATCTGCGGACCACAGGTCCTATTCGCGACGGATCGGCTACGCCATCGTGGGGCTCGCGGCTGTCGCCTTGCTCACCACCGGCCTGCTTCGGCTGCCCGGTGCGAGAGGGGCGGCCATCCTCATCAGCGCGGTGGAAGCGATGGAGGACGTCACCTCGGTCCACAGTTGGGGCCGACTCACACCGCCATTCGATAGCAATGGCCTGTGGTTGGGAGAGCACAGCACTCAGGAGGTCTGGCTCTCACCTGACGGCTGGCGCTGGGACCTGCGCGACCCCGACGGCAGCCTGTGCATCAGTCGGGGCGCAAGCGTCGAGAGCGGTTCGTTCTGGTGGTACGAGCCTGAGCAGCGCCGGGCTGTGGTCTTTTCCGCGCCCACCGAACAGCTGGCCAGCCATCTACGCAGGACCATCGTGAACGGCGGGGCAGGCCACGTGGATTCGCAGGGCATCCGCGAGGAGATCGCGCGCGCCGAACAGATTAGCACCTCCGAGACGGAGTGGAATGGCAGGGATGTAATCGTCGTCAGCCTGCGCGGCGACCTCGGCTTGGCACCCCCAGTCGCAGCCTTCGGCGAGCATGAGGACGAGTTCTACGTCGATGCCGAGACGAACCTGTGGCTGGGCGAGCGCGCGTTCGTCCGGAAGGGATCGGCGCGAACGCTCGTCGCAGACCACTGGGTCGAGTACAACGCGGACATCCCCGCCGAGACGTTTCAGTTCGCGCCGGCTGAGGGGACAGCGGTCCACCAGATGGAAGCCGAGCCCGGTGAATCCCCGTGCAACTGCCAGCGGTTGCCGTGGTGGGAGAAAGAGGGTCCACCGGCATAGAGGGCACTGATCGGGGCGGCGTCAGCCGCCCCGATCAGTCTCATCGGAGCGACACCAGCACGATCGCCCTTCCCGGCAGCCGGCCGCCGATCTCGGAACCCGAGGCGCGGAGACTGGCCGCCGGCACATCGCCATCCTCGGAAAACGTCCGGCCCATCAGGCGAAGCGGGAGCTGAAGGCCCAGACGGCTTGAGCGCAGCCGCGCGGTGAACTCGACTGTCTGGTTGTGGACGTTCACGAGCACCAGCGCCAGGCCGCCCCCCGGCACTCGCCAGGCCGACCCCATGACGCTCGGCATGAACTGACGATAGGAGCGGCGCTCGGCCGCGGCCAAGTATGGCGGGTTCACCAGCATGTCGGCTTCTATGCTCGGGCATTCAACCGCCACCGGCCCCATAAACTGCGATTGCGGGAGCAGGGCGCCGATGCCCCATGCCTGCGCTCGCAGCGCCGCAGCCAGGAACGCTAGCTTGTGCCGGTTGCTGTCATCGCGGGCTTGCTCTGGCGAGAAAGCCTCCAGCAGCGGCTGGTAGCCCCAGACCACCGCCCGCGCCACCTCCAGGCAGAACTGGGTCTGGTAGTCGCGCTGCATCACAGGGGCTGGCTCGCGCAGCTCGGCGATGGTGGAAGCAGCCCACGCGGGATCGTGGGGACGCTGGTTCACCAGAGAGACGCCAGGCCCGATGACCGTGGTGTAGTCGTGGTAGACCGCAGCGAATAGCGGGATCGGGTACCATCCTTCGGCTGCGCTCAGGACAGGTCTGTGGCCGAATTCGTCGGGAAGGATGGAATGCCGTTCGGCGGCCGCATGCGGTGACAGGAACGCATCGGTGTCGGCGAGGTAAGGCTCCAGCACATCATCGGTCGCGAGCTGCCGGTTCTCGCCGATGGCAGCGCGGACATCGGCCAGAAGGGCGCGCACGTTGCTCGCCCACGCTGCCGGGTCGTCGGGCTTGTGCCCGTGGTTGAGCGCGCGGCATGAGATCACCCGGGCGGAGCCCAAGTCCTCGAGCAGGATTCCATCAGCCCCTCGTGCTCCGAGCTCGCGGGCGACCGCGGCGACCGCGGCGACAATGCCCCGCCAGTGCTCGTCCCCGGGGCACATCGCGGCGAGGGGAGGCTTGGCGGACCGCAAGATAGGGCCGCGATCCTCGGTTTGGATCGCGTGAGGCGCGAGATCGTGCTCCTTCCAGGCCGCCGATTCCTCACTGGCAAGGAGGGCATTGATGCTGAACTGATCGAGCACGCCGGCGTCACCGAGCTGCTGCTCCGCCGTCGCTTGGGCCTCGTCGCCATCGCGGGGAGGGAGGTAGTCGGGGTAGGCGCCGTCCCGCGCGCAGGCGTGCCAGCAGCGCCAGTCGAGCTTGATCGGCACATTGACGATCCGCTGAAGCTCTCTCACCGCTGACACGCACCGACGCGCACCCCCCCAGTGTGAAGCCCAAAGGCCGTACGCTGTCGTGAGCGGCGGAAGAATGCGCTCTCCTCCCCTGCCCCGCGCGGCCCACGGCTGAGCCGCCGCCCAGGCGCGGTATTCGCGCGCGGCCTCAAACCAATCCCCGTTCACCACACCGACCGCGCATGGGTAGCCGGCCGACCAATGTCCTTCCGGCCGCAGGACCGGGAAATGCCTCAGC
>Ga0315293_10005669_pt1 | contig 11746 bp, 13 predicted proteins | sample YL17G13_20_MG_FD_203071 | JGI IMG/M metagenome (GOLD analysis project Ga0315293, IMG submission 203071) | Sediment microbial communities from Yellowstone Lake, YNP, Wyoming, USA - YL17G13_20 | ecosystem: Environmental > Aquatic > Freshwater > Lake > Sediment | place: USA: Wyoming | collected... | reverse complement strand
TCTCCTGGTCATTGCCCTGCTGGCCGTATTCTTTTTCTCCAACCTCAGCGCCGCCGGGGAGAATAAGCTGTATGCCAGCGCCTTCGCCATCCGCAACAACGGCGGCTTGAGCAGCGAACAAAAGATCGGCCAGCTGCAGGAATTGAAATTCAAGAACGGTATTTCCAGCGCCGGCCGGCTTTTCATCGCCGTCCTGTACTATGAAAAAGGCGATCTGGCCAATGCCGAAAAAACCCTGCAACAATGCCCCGACAGCCGCATCCCCATCATCAACGACCAGAAGACGCTGCTCTCATCCCAACTGCTGGCGGCCGGCGGCAAGAACCGGGAAGCGATGGACCTGCTGCAGCGGATGCTGGACGATAAAAAGACCGCCATGGGCAGGGAGTTCATCCTGCTGATGCTGGCCAAGCTGCAGTCCAGAAACCGGCTCCAGGAAGAGGCTGTTTCCAGCTTGAAGAGGATCGTCAACGAATATCCCAATACCGTCAGCGCCATGGAAGCGCAAACGCTCTTGAGCGCCAACTCGGGCGCCGAGCCGTCAGCACAATAATTTTCTCTGTTTACAGCCCCGGCAAAGCATGGCATAATGACGCCATGCACGATGAAAGCGGAAGGATCGAGGAAACCCGCTGCCTGGGCGAAAATTACTACTTGTTGAAGGTATTCGCCCCGCAGATCGCCCGGGAAGCAAAACCGGGCAATTTCGTCATGCTGCGCGTATCGCCCACATGGGAGCCGCTGCTGCGGCGGCCGTTCGGCATATTGCAAAGCCAGCCGCCTCATATTTGGCTTTACTTCCAGGTCAAAGGGCGCGGCACGACGCTGCTGAAAGACCGGCAGGCCGGCGACCGCCTGGACATTCTCGGTCCGCTGGGGAACGCTTTCCCGGAACTTCCCTATCAAAAGATACTTCTCATCGCCGGCGGCCGGGGCATCGTCCCCCTTTTCCACTACGCGAAAAACTATGCCGCCCGTCAGCCGCTGCTGCTGCTCTACGGAGGCCGCAGCGCCGCTGATTTGAAATTGCTGGCCGAACTGGACGCCATGCCGCTGTTGGAAAAATATATTTTCAGCGAAGATGGCAGCTGCGGTGAAAAAGGGCTGCTGACCGAGGGCCTGGAAAAAATTGTCCGTGAGCAGCGACCGCAGGCGACCATGGCCTGCGGCCCGGAGGCCATGCTGGCCGCGCTGGCCGGCATGCTCCGCGCGAAAAAGCTGGATAATTACGCTTCCCTGGAAGCGGTGATGGGCTGCGGTTTCGGCGTTTGCCACAGCTGCGCGGTCGCCGCCGCCGACGGCCGATACAGGAAAGTTTGCGCGGACGGACCGGTGTTTCCCCTGGAAGAGATCCAATGGCCGATCTGAGCGTTGACCTGGGTTTCTGCAGGTTGAAAAATCCGCTCATCCCGGCTTCGGGCACTTTCGGCTACGGCGAGGAATTCGTTCCCTTCATGGACCTGGACATCCTCGGCGCCCTCGTTTTGAAGGGCATTTACCGGAATGCCCGGCCGGGCAATCCGCCGCCGCGCCTGTTCGAGACCCCGGCCGGCCTGCTCAATTCCATCGGCTTGGCCGGCCCCGGCGCCGACGAACTGCAAGGTGTCATCCGCCGCCTGAGCGCCACGACCCGCACCCCGATCATCGTCAACGTCTGCGGCCAGGACGATGCCGAATTCGCGGAAGTCGCCGGAATCTTCGCCGCCATGCCCGAAGTGGCCATGCTCGAGCTAAACATCTCGTGCCCCAACGTCAAGCGAGGCGGCGCCTGCCCGGCCCAAGATGAAAAGCACACTTACCGCCTGGTCAAGCGTGTCAAGGAAAACATCGCCAAGCCCCTGATCGTCAAACTTTCGCCCAACGCGACCGACATCGTCGCCGTCGCCCGCGCCGCCCAGGAAGCCGGAGCCGATGCTTTGTCACTGGTCAACACCTTCCTGGGGCTCGCCGTGGACCTGGAGAAGCGCCGCCCCGTGTTCGCCAACACCCTGGCCGGGCTTTCCGGGCCGGCAATCAAGCCCTTGGCCTTGAGGCTGGTGTGGGAGGTCTGCCGCCAGGTGCGGATCCCGGTCATCGGCATGGGCGGGATCACCTCGGGGAAGGATGTTCTGGAATACATCCTGGTCGGCGCTTCCGCCGTCCAGATCGGCACCGTCAACTTCTGCGAACCGGCCGCCGCCGTGCGCATCCTCGCCGAGCTGGAGAAGGAAATGGAAAAACTGCGCCTAAACAATCTGAACGAAATCAAGGGCAAGCTGGCGGTATAGCCGAGCTGGTTCGATTGACCGTTCAGCCGATCACGTCTTTCAGTTGCACTTCGGGATGATGGTATCTTTCGTAGGCCGGTGTTTTTTTGCCGTATTGGATGGATACTTGCGGGCACCACTGGATGCAGGCCAGGCACTGCTCGCAGTGATGCTGCCAGGCCGGTTTTCCTGACGCCATGACGATATTTTTCGCCGGGCAGACGTTGACGCAGATGCCGCAGGCGTTGCACTTGTCATCGCACCAGAAATCCTTGTCCATCTTGGGGACCTGCTTGAAGGACAGCTTGTAGATGGCGCTAAAAACGATCCGTTGCCACAACGGACCCCGCTCGATCAGGCCCGACCTTCGCCCGGTGAAAAAGCCCCCGGCCTCGACGATTTTTTCGCGGGCCTGCCTGAACAATTCGTTCCGCCGGTCCTCCGGTCCGGGCCCGCCCCAAGGAATGTAATTGCTGGGCAGGACAATGCTGAAACCGGCGGCAAGCTTCGCCCCGCGCCTGGCCAACAGCCTGCTCAGCTGGATGAGTGTGCGCGAGACCTGGCCGGCATTGACTGCCAGGGCGAAATAATAAATGCCGGGCTTCAACGTCAATTTTTCCAGGAATCGTAGCACCGGGCCCGGGATGCCCCACATATGCACCGGGAAGACAAAGCCCACGGCTTCGGCATCACCGGCCAGGAAAGGGTCCGCACCTTTCATCGGCAGCAATTTCCCTCCATCCATTTTTTCAGCCAGCAGCCGTGCCGACCACAGCGAATTTCCCGTTCCCGTATAATAAAAAATGACCGTTTTCATTTTTTGACCTCGGTTGGCGATCATTTTAGATGAAAAGGCCGGAAAATTCAACTACCAACAACTCCCTTTTCTAGGGCAACCCATTGGGGCCGATTTTGTTATATAATTTGCAAAATGGCGATGAAAACCGGCTATCTGTTCGACGAAATTTTTTTGCAGCACCAACCCGGGGAAGGCCACCCCGAATCGCCCCTGCGGCTTCTGGCCATCGACCGGGCGGTGCGGACCATGCCCTTTTTCCCCGAACTGACCCGCCTGCCCGTCAGGCAGGCTTCCCTTGAAGAATTATACCTGGTGCATAGCCGGGAGTATGTCGACCTAGTCAAGGGCGAATGCGCGGCTGGCCGGCCGAGCCTTTCCGGCGGTGACACCGACATCTGTCCCGAAAGTTACCGGGTGGCGCTGACGGCAGCCGGAAGCGTTCTGGCCGCGGTCGATGCCGTGTTTGCGGGAACGGTCCAACGGGCTTTCTGCGCCGTGCGGCCGCCCGGACACCATGCCGGGCCCGAACGGGGCATGGGTTTTTGCCTGTTCAACAATATCGCCCTGGCCGCCCGCTATGCCCAAAAGAAATATGGCGTAAAAAGGGTTTTGATCGCCGATTTCGATGTCCATCACGGCAATGGCACCCAGGATGTGTTCTACCAGGACGGTTCAGTGCTATTTTTCAGCACCCACCTTTTCCCGCACTATCCGGGAACCGGAAGCCCGGCGGAGAAGGGACTGGACAAGGCCGCAGGGCTCATCATCAACCGCCCGTTTTGGCACGGCGCCGGCAACCGCGAGATCGTCGGCGCTTTCCGCGATACGCTCCTTCCCGCCGCCCGCGCCTTCAAGCCCGAGTTCACCCTGATTTCCGCCGGCTTTGATTCCCGTAAAAACGATCCTCTGGGCGGCTTCCAAGTGGACGATAACGGCTTCCGCGAGTTGACCCGCATCATGCTGGCCGTCGCGGCGTTTTCCGGAAAAGGCCGCCTGGTTTCGGTGCTGGAAGGGGGTTATGACCTGGCCGGGCTGGCCGCGGCCGTTTGCGTCCATCTGGACGAATTGCGGCGCGGCGCCTAGGATCGCGTTCCAAGCCAGCGACGGCGAAGAGACGGGAAACGATTTGCCCGGAACACGATTTTGCGCTACAATTGGTTTTTATCGAGGTGAGGTCATGAGTTGGATCACGATCAAGGAAATCTTCGCCGACCCGGCGCCGCTGCTGGAAACCGAACTGGAGGTTCGCGGCTGGATTCGTACCCAGCGCCTATCTAAAAATTTCGCTTTCATCGAACTGAACGACGGCTCATGTTTTAAGAATTTGCAGGTCGTTTACAGCGAGGACCTGGCCAATTTCAGCGCCGCCAACAAATTCCCAGTCGGCTCGGCCCTGAAAGTCAAGGGCAAACTGCTGCCCTCGCCGGCGGCGGGGCAGCCGTTCGAGCTGAAAGCCACGGCGATCGAGCCGATCGGCCTTGCCAGCCTGGAGTACCCGCTGCAGAAAAAGCGTCATTCCTTCGAATTCCTGCGCACCATCCCCCATTTGCGGCCGCGCACCAATACGTTCATGGCCGTATTCAGGGTCCGCAGCCTGATCGCCTACGCTATCCACAGTTTTTTCCACGAAAAGGGCTTTGTTTATGTGCACACGCCGATCATCACCGCCAGCGACGCCGAAGGGGCGGGGCAGATGTTCCGCGTTACCACCCTGGACGCCAAGAACCCGCCCCGCGACGCACAGGGGGAGATTGATTTCAGCCAGGATTTCTTCGGCAAGGAAACCAATCTGACCGTCAGTGGCCAACTCAACGTTGAAGGTTTTTGTCTTGCCTTTAACCGTGTCTATACTTTCGGGCCGACCTTCCGCGCCGAAAATTCCAATACCCAGCGCCACGCTTCCGAGTTCTGGATGATCGAGCCGGAAATCGCTTTCGCCGACCTGGCCGACAATATGGCCCTTGCCGAAGACATGCTGAAGTACGTCATCCGCTTCGTGCTGGAACAGGCGCCCCAGGAGATGGAATTCTTCAACCGTTTCATCGACACTTCATTGCTGCAGCGGCTGCAGCTGGTGCTCGATGCCAAGTTTGAACACATCAGCTACAACCAAGCCATAGAAATCCTGCAAAAAGCGGGCAGCACTTTCAATTTCCCGGTCCAATGGGGCAATGACCTGCAAACCGAACACGAACGCCACCTGACCGAGAAAGTATTCAATAAACCTGTTTTCGTCACCGATTACCCCAAAGCAATCAAGGCATTCTACATGCGCGTCAACGACGACGGCCGCACTGTGGCCGCCATGGATCTGTTGGTCCCCGAAGTCGGCGAAATCATCGGCGGCAGCCAGCGCGAAGAGAGGCACGATGTGCTCAAAGCGAGGATCGCCGAGATGGGGCTCAAGGAGTCGGATTACCAATGGTACCTCGACCTGCGCCGTTTCGGCGGCGCCCCGCACGCCGGTTTCGGGCTGGGCTTCGAACGGGCGGTCATGTACCTGACCGGCATGGAAAATATCCGCGACGTCATCCCCTACCCGCGCACCCCCAAGAGCGCGGAATTTTAATAAATAAAGGAGCGACCATGAAAAAGATCATAATTCTGCTGCTTTGCCTTTCCCTGTGCGGGCTGGCCGCGCCGCTCTTTGGCGCCGGGCCGAAGAACAAGGCCAAATACGAGAAAAGATACGACGATCCGCTGCTCGAGTCGATGAGGCAGGAGCGGGAAAAGGAACAGGCCGCACTCGACGAGGAAACGGCCAATATCCGCAAGCGCCAAGCCGACGAGAAAGCCAAGGACAAGCAACAGGCGCGCGACCTGCTCTCGAACATGACCGGCGTCTTCCCGCCGACCTCCCTGGCCGCGTTCAAGTCGGTCTTTCATTTTCCCCCCGTCGCCCAGTACAACACCAACACCTGCTGGAGCTTCTCCACCACCTCCTACTACGAGTCGGAGATCTTCCGCCTGAGCGGCAAGAAAATCAAGCTCTCCGAAATGTGGACCGTCTATTTCGAATACCTCGAGAAGGTCCGGCGCTTCGTGCGCGAACGCGGCGCCTCGCTGGTGGCCGAGGGGGGCGAGAGCAACGCCATCAACCGCATCTGGAAAACCTACGGCATCGTCCCCGCCGAGGCCTATCCCGGCTATAAGGCCGGAGGCGAGAAGCTGGACCATACCCGGCTGATCGACGAAATCAGCGCTTTCCTCGACTACGTGAAGAACAACAACTTATGGAACGAACAGGACGTCCTCTCTCACGTGACCATTATCCTGGACAAGTACATGGGAGCTCCGCCGCAGACCTTCGTTTACAACAACAGAGAAATGACACCACGCGAATTCCTGAAGAACGAAACGCCCCTAAACATGGACGATTACGTGGAGGTCATGTCGACGAGTTATTATCCTTTTTATACCTTCCAGGAATACGCCGTCCCCGACAACTGGTGGCACAGCAAGGAATACCTGAACGTCCCGCTCGACACCTGGTACACCCTGATCCTCAAGGCGGTCAAGGCCGGCTACAGCATCGGCATCGGCGGCGACAACTCCGAACCGGGCAAGCTGGGTTTCCAGGATGTCTGCTTCGTACCCAGTTTCGACATCCCGACCGAATTCATCGACCAGGACTCGCGCGAGTTCCGCATCGACAACCGCACCACGGAGGACGACCACGGCATGCACCTGATCGGATACACGCGCACCAAGGGCCACGACTGGTTCCTGATCAAGGATTCGAATCGCTCTTCGCGCTGGGGCAAGTTCAAAGGTTATTTTTTTTTCCGCGGCGATTACATCAAGCTCAAGATGCTCACCTTCACCGTGCCCAAGAACCTGGTCAAGGATATCCTGGCCAAAGTGAAATAGAGGACAACGAATTCGATCCGGGAGGCATGCCGTGGGCAAAGTCATCGTTGAAGTGACCGTGGTGCCGTTGGGGACAAAGTCAGCCTCGCTGAGCCTTTTCGTGGCCGAAGCGGAAAAAGTGTTGAAAAATTTTCCGAACCTCAAGTCCATGCTGACGCCGATGTCAACCATACTGGAAGGGGAGATGGGCGAGATATTGGACGCGGTGAAGGCCATGCACGAGGCGCCGTTCCGCCAGGGCGCCGTGCGCGTCTCCACCACTATCCGTGTCGACGACCGCCGCGACAAGGAGATCTCCATGGAAGGCAAGCTCGCCGCGGTGAAGGGTAAATTGTAGCCGTTCCGGGCCGGCGGCTTCACCCGTTGTTATCGTAGACCTTGATGCGGCCGTACATGGAGATGACGACGCGGAAAATCCTTTTCTGCCTTTGTAGGGTGATGGTGCACAGGGGCGAGACGAAACCCAGCGGCGAGAACACCGGCCGGCTGTTGGCGCCGATCGACAGCTTTTCGCTCAGGTCAAAGCTACGGAAAACCCGCCAGTCGTGTCCGTCATCCATGCTCAGGCGCAGGCAGCCGGGGATAACCTCGGCCCGTACAGGCCGGTTTTCCTTGATAGCGGTGTAGCGGGCCGTGCTCAGGGCCGCCGTCACAGTGCGCAAGCCGGTATGGATCTCCAGTCGCGCAAAAAACGACTGCAAGCCGGGAACAACGGCCGTGAGCAGGAAGGCGAACAGAAAGACCGTCACCAGCAATTCGACCACCGTCAGGCCTTTTTTATTCATCGCCGCCCTCCGTGACAAACTGGACGCAAAAATTCTGCAGGCACTGGAAATGCTGCAAGCGGAAGCGGTCCGGGAAATCGAACCGGCCGGCGCGGGCCTCGACGTGCAGGGTTCCCGAGTTCTGGATGTCGCCGGCGATGAGGCTGCCGTAAATTTTTGTTGTTCCGCTTCCGTGAACCAGGCTGCCGGCGGCCAGCAGGTGGGCTTCGATGGTGTCACCGGCGTTCGCGGCCAGGAAAATGTCGGCATTGACCTCGTCGGCAGTGAAAAAATCCTGCTTGCTGGTCATCAGCAGCAGATTGGAGAATTGACACTTTTGCAAGCCCAGATTCTCGCCGCTTAGCCCCGAACTGACGGTCATTTGCCCCGACGCCAGAATCTGGATGCAGGAGTCGGTTGCGAACGCTGCATTCCCGGATTGCGCGATCGCCCAGATATTGCCGTGGACGAATATTTTTTCGGCAAAGCCGTATCCGTTCACCGCTTCCCCGCCGCTCCAAAGCACGGAATCGCGGCCGGGCAGGTAGCTGAGTTCCAGGGAGCTGCCGTTCTGCCTGAAAACGATCGACTGCCTTCCATTGGCGGCGGAAAACTCGAGCCGCTGCAAGTCGCCCTGCACGAAAACCGCCCGCACCGAGCCATCGGCCAGCGCCAGGAAGATTCCCGGCGGGATGGGGGTTGCGCCCGGCTCGAGGTTGAATTTGTCCCTGATCTGACGCCAATCGGGGAACTCCCCTTCCAGCTGCAGCGCCTCGGCCAGCAAAGGGCGGCAGTTGGCCGCGACCAGCGGGTTGCCGGGCAGGGGAACAATGGCGGCCGACCATTCGACCCCCTTGCCGGCCAGATAGTCGGCCTGGGAGGCCGCTATTTCCCTGTTCGCCAGCAGCGGGAGCTCGGCGAGGGGAATGTCGCCCTTGAGCAGGTCGACCGAAGCCTGGCCGAGGCAGGCCAGCCGGCTGTTTTCCCGGCCGGCCGACAGCCGGTTGAAGATCCTGGTCCTGGCAAAACCGCTCCCGGATGCCAGCTCCTGCCGGCTGAAGCTGTTTTTAACCAGGATAGCTCCAACGCGCGTATCAGGGAAATTGGCCGAGTTGAAAAAATCGTTTTCTGGGTCGGAGAACTGGTTCAGCTCGCTGTTGTCCAACTGCTGTCGGTAGCGGTGCAACTGCAGCAAAAGCGCCTGTTCCAGGCCGCCGGCAACCTGCCACTTGCCGCGCCGGGCGCCGATGATCTTGCTGTGGAGCAGCGAGTGCGTCAGCAGGGCCAAACCGGAAAAGGACAACAGGAGCATAAAAAGGACCGCAATGACGATGTTGCCGCGCCGGTTCATGGCTGCACCAGATTGAGCAGAAAAATATAGCCGCGGATCTGCTCTTTTTTGTTGACTTCGATGCGGTACAGGACCGAATTGGCATCGGGGAAGAAGGTCACGTAAAAATCACTGACCTCTTCCAGGAGCGGCTGGAAGTTTCCCTTGTCGGTCTTCCGCTTCAACGCGCGCTGGGCCGGATAGAACTTGTATTCCACTTTTTTCAACGCGATCACCGGGCTGTTGCCCGGGAAATCGTTGCGCAGGGGGTTCTTCAAGACCAGGACGCCGCTGGATAAATCGGCGATCTCGTTGAATTCCCATGCCCCCTGCTCCAGGCAGTAAATGAGGATGGTCTTGTCCTTTTTGAAGAAATCGTTCCTGGTGATTTTCAGGGTCTGCTGCCCTGCCAAGGCGTTTTCCAGGAGCGCTTCGTCAGCCTGCCCATACATGACCTTGAAAGTGCCCTGGGAACTTTCAAAAGCGGGGATGTTGAAAAATTTACCGGCCTCCTGCAGGCGCATGCCGCATTTGCTCAGGTCGGCTTTGATGGTGTCGACGGTGTGAAATACCGCTTCCAGCCGTTCCTGGTTGCTGGTGATCTTTCTTGCCACCCTCCCGGTTTCCACGGCGTGGGCGATGATCACCGTCAGGATTCCCAAGCCCAGGGACAAAGAGACAAGCATCTCCAAAACGCCAAAACCTTTAATCATTTTCCACCTCCTGGATCAGTCGTGATTTAAAAAAAACCAGCGGCAAGGCGCAATGAAGCCCGGCCGCCAGCAGCTCGATCTTTTTCATCCCGGTTCCGGCCGGCGCCACCCGCCAGGTGACGATGAACTCCCGTCCGGCCTGCCGGTGGCTGCCGTCAGCGAGATCAGCCGCGGAAAAAGGCAAGGAAGAAAGGTAATTCTTGTAGTAATCACAGGTGGCGAGCAGGCGAAAACGCATGCCCGCCTGGCGCGCCTGGGCGAGAGCAAAGATCGTGATTCGGGCGCTGAACAGCACGGCCGCCAGCAGCAGGGCCAAGGCGACCAATGTTTCGATCAGGGTGAAGCCTTTGCGCATTTTTTCCTCCTGAAAGAAACATTCATTTTCCATGCCAAATGACGGCAGGGAGGTTAAAGCCTATGCGGACGGGCCTTTCCAGCCTTTCGTCCAGAGGCCGGCAGTAAAGGATTGTTTACAGAACCAAAAAATATGTAAAGATTTCTTTACCCGTTTGAACCATACACAAAATGCGAACAAGCTTATTTTAATTCCTGATATAGGTCAAATGCGCCGTTTTCCGTGCAGCAGCCGCAACTTGGCAACAAACCTGATTGTGCTGAGGCAGGAGGTCAACATGACAAATTCAAAAAAAATGTTCGCCCTGATGGTCATCTTAACGGTGACCCTGTTTTCGACCGTTTCCATGTACGCGGCCGAAAAACCGACGGCCGCCGGTAACGGCAAGTTGGTCAACATCAACACCGCTGATGCCAGCCAGCTGGTCGAGCTGCCGCGCATCGGCCCCAAGATGGCGCAACGCATCCTGGATTTCAGAAAAAGCAACGGCAATTTCAAGCGTGTCCAGGATCTGATGAAGGTCAAGGGCATCGGCGAAAAAGTCTTCGCCAAGCTGCAGCCGCTGATCACCATCTGAACCCGGCCGGAGGGGGAGCCGCAAGGCCCCCCTCCCACCCAAGGAGAAAAGAATGGAAGAAAAAATCAAGGAATTGAACTTGCTGCTGATGCTGCTCACGGGCTGGGAGGAGGAGTCCAGGAAAAACCCGGGCGAGAAAATTTTCCGGGCCTGGAAAGGTTACCTCTTCACCACCCTGAACGCCCTCGCCGATGACAAGCTGATCATCCAGTCCAAGGAAACCAAATCGGTGATCCTGACCGACGCCGGCAGGCAAATGGCCGAAAAACTCAAAACCCGCTATCTCAATTGAGCCCTAATTCCTGTCCACTCTCCGAGGCGCGGCGGCTTCACACCGCGCCTCATTTTTTTGGGAATCAATTTAATACAATTACCATGTCAACTTTTTCAATCCATTCAGGCCTCCAATGATTCGGAATGCCTGATTTTGGCATAAACGTGCAAAATAAAAAGTAAAAAAGATATCTTCAATGTCATGGACGCCTGCTGATAATGTCGGCTCCATTCGGTGGCATCGCCGATCAGCGAGATGAAGCCGATCATCCAGGCATGCAGCACGCACAACAGGACCAGCGGGTTTTGCTTCAGATAATAAATTCCAAAAAGGAATATCAGGAAGGCCATGAAAAAGGAGACATCCCCTGGAAAAGTAAATAGAAACGCATTCAGTTTTTTGTCTGCGACTTTTATGTTACCGCCGGCATACCCCCATAAATCGGAATTGTATAAGACCCAATCACCAATCCAGCTTTGTATGACATCTCCGGCATGATGGAATAAAAAATCAATATAGGCAGTCATGCCATAACGGCTCACCCAGTCTTTGGGCACGGGGTCGCCCGGCCGGCTCTTTAGATGCTGCAAATCCACAATATATTTTTTGTTCGGAATATCTTCCCAGGCAAATTTCCCGGAACAAGGCATGATCAGATCATCCTGGGGGAAGTGGTATTCTTTTTGGAACAACCGCCGCAAACCCTCATCGGGGATGATGCCGCGCATGACAGTATTCGCAAGCGGCATTTTCCATCTGCCCGAATATCTCAAGGAATACATGTTCAGCGAAAAAATGGCCAGAATGAAGAAAACCAA
>Ga0315293_10005667_pt1 | contig 11747 bp, 6 predicted proteins | sample YL17G13_20_MG_FD_203071 | JGI IMG/M metagenome (GOLD analysis project Ga0315293, IMG submission 203071) | Sediment microbial communities from Yellowstone Lake, YNP, Wyoming, USA - YL17G13_20 | ecosystem: Environmental > Aquatic > Freshwater > Lake > Sediment | place: USA: Wyoming | collected... | reverse complement strand
AATTGAATCGCACAGATTATCATATTTCATGTTCCCAGTCACGAATATTTTTCCCTTATTCACGCCAAGCCCCTCAAGCCGCTCCGCGTAAAGCCCCGTCTGCACGCAATACGCCCCCACCCGCCCCAACAGCCGCCTCCCCGCCAGGCCCCCGCTCAGCCTGTTCAACAGCCTCATCCGCCTCACCATCCGCTCGCTCACAATCCCGTTCGCCACCACCGCGGGAATCCCACGCCCGTAAAGCGCCGACAAAAAATTCGGCCACAAATCCCGCTCGATAAACACCACGCAATCCGGCCTCACCGCATCCACCGCACGCTTCAAAAACGGCGTGAAATCCAGCGGCAGCAAAAACGCCGACCCGAAATTCCTCACCCCCTGCTCACGCCCCTCAGGCGTGAACGCCGAAACAACCACATCGTAACCCGGCAGCCTCTCCCTGATAAGCGCGTACAGCGGCTTCGCCGCGTTAATCTCCCCCACCGACGGCCCGTGAATCCAAATGCACGGCTTGTCCCCCTCGCGCCTCGGCACATTGCCCAGGCGTTCACGGAACCCCTTGCGCCACCGCCTATTCGCAATCAACTTCACCGCGATATAAGGCGACGCCGCCGCCAGTCCCGCACCCCACGCTATGTTAAAAAATATCGACACGCCTTCTCCAAAACAGGCCGTTAGGTGTTATTGTAAGTTCTGTAGCTGCAGGGCTTGTCCCTGCCCATCTTCCGTAGCCGCGATTAATGCTCCATTCGCAAAGATTGCGTCGTCAAATGTGGCCTGTTGCGCCCAATCAGAGGGGTAACAAGATGATACCGATGACGGCGAATCTCCCAAACCATCGCCAACTCGGTCGTTTATCCGCGCAGCAAACAATTCGTTAGGTTGCCTAAGTGATCGGGCCGCTTCTCACTTGGGGGGTAATATATAGGATGTCAGGTCAATTTTTTTCGCATCCTTCTTGCCGAGCAACGTAAGCGTCTTACCAACACGCAAAATCCTAATGTGCCAATAGTATCTACCTGCCACGTGAGTCTGATGCCGACCCTGCAACCAGCCAGAAAAATCTTTCCACGGAATAAGCACTATTGTATCCCTAGAACCACAGCCAAAGGCGACATAACCAGTTGCTGCCTTTGAGAGGCGCTCCCCCTGGTGTGGATGAAATGCAAACCAGAATCCTCTTTCCCTGCTATGTTCTCTGGACACAGCGCAAACAAGCGCCAATGATTCATCGGGGGAGGAATAGCAAGACTTCGTGCGCTTCAAAAGTGAGCATTTCAGATGTGCTTCAATACGATCAACACATGCCTGGTGGAAAGATACAGGTGTGAATTTAGTTGCCCGCTTATCCAAATCGGGGTCAATTGGCTCTTCATCCTCCTTAACCTCTTCTGCCGTCGAAAACACGATCTCCACAATGCCATCCAATTTCGTGAACTCCCGGGGTATGAGCAAGTCGTAAATCTTCCGGATCGTCTGCGGCTCTTCTACGTTCTCCTTCAGCAACATTAACCGAATAAGCGCGTCAACGCTAATTAGCCGCATGTCCCATGCGTGGCGTGACCCGCGAATCTGCGCTTCCAAGTCACCAGTATCTTCTCGACCGACTACTATCAAAATCGATGAGTTCTGTTCCGATATCAATCCGTCCCTAATAAGGTCCTTCCGGTACTTTACTATTGTTTCGAGATGGACCTGATAGGCAGATGTCGTTTTCACCTCTACAACAATGGCATGTTCGGCAGGCAATCTCCATAGACCATCATATCCGTTTACATTCTTCAGACCTCGGTATCGTCCATGCTCTACTGTAAAACCCAGCCGTCGACCCATCTCATTTACAATATCCTGCAACGCCAGTCCGGAATCGTCAAAGGGGCTCTCAACACAGTCCGTCGCGTATGCCCGTATCGTGTCCGAGGGAATGACTGTTAGAAAATCCCTAAAGTCTCTAGATGCCTCGCTATCATCCTTTAATCTGCCTTCTCCAGCAAATCCTATTATCTGCTCGACTTTCTTCGGCTCCAACTGTTTACGATCTTTCTTCCATAGATCCACAAGAGGCATGTGTTATCTCCCCCAAGCAATCCGTAGAATATTCAGTATACCGCCAACACGAATGATAACTACCTGCCTCTTTACATGCAAGGCAAAAAGAAGTCTTGTTGTTCCTCTTGACGCCCTTTGGGGCGAAAAAGGTCAAATCCCGCTGGTCAAAGTAATCCCGGCCATCAGCGGCCATCTGTAGTCTGCGAAATTCCGCCCGAAGGCGAGATCTCGCCAGAATTTGCACTGCTAATTCTGGCGGATTGCGTAATCTGCGGTTCCAAAAACTCCGAAACGAAAATTCGGAAAACTCTGTGAAATCTGTGAAATCTGTGGATTAAGACTGCCATAACCCTTTGCGCCTTCGCGCCTTAGCGGTTAGATAAAATATTTTTCGAAAAGTGCTCGACAAAGAACGATTTGTGTGGTACACTTATTATGGTGTCTTCCTCGCGCCCGCTCTTTGACATTTACCTTTGGCCTCAATGGACGCTTCGGCATCCCGATTTGCAGGGAAATCGGCAAACCGCAGTGACCCCTACCGGTAAATACCGGCACTCCAAAAACCCCAAAGTCGTAACACCATTCAGGACATGGGATAACAGAACTTTTGGCCGTGCCGGACAACCCGGCGCGTTCCGGTACTCTTCCGGCACACACCGGTAATTTTCCAACACCAATCGGTCACGAACCGGCACGGAATCGAAGCGATTAGGTGGAAGGTGGAAGGTCGTAGGTGGAAGAATGGGTCATGGGTTAAAGAAAAAGGACTGTCCCCGGTGCGCCCGGTTCGCCGTCCGCCGTCTAATGTCTATCGTCTAAAGTCTAATGTCTACTGCGGTCCCTTGCCGTGGCACTTTTTGTGTTTCTTCCCCGACCCGCAAGGACAAGGATCGTTCCGCCCGACCTTCTCCTGCGCGCGGATGGGCTTGGGTTTTCCCGCGGACTGCTGGCTGGCCTCGATGCCCGCCGCCATCTGCTCGTGCACCGCGCTGACCGGCGCGAAGTCCCGCGTCTCGTCCCCGCCCGCCAGGCGGGCCTTCGGGCCTTGCTCGACTTCCTCCTTGCGCACGGTCATCCTGAAGACGAGAGTGCCGACGTCCTCCTTGATGGAGTTCATCATCTCCTCGAACATCTTGGAGCCTTCGATCTTGTAAACAACCTTCGGGTCCTTCTGCTCGTACCCCGCGAACGACACCGCGCTCCGCAAATAGTCCATCGCGTACAAGTGGTCTTTCCATTTCGAGTCTATTGTGTCGAGCAAAACGAACCGCTCGATTTTCCGCATGATTTCAGGGGCCTCGCGGGCCTCCTTGATTTCGTACGCCTGCTTCATCTCGCGGACGAGGCGCTCCTCGATTTTCTTCTCGTCCATCTCGCGCAGTCTCGCCGGCTCGATGGGACGGCGGAACCGCGTGAAAAACCAGTTGGCCAGGCCGGCGTAGTCCCAGTCTTTCTTCTCCGTCTCCTCCGGCAAAAACACGTAGTCGATGGAGTGGTAGATGCGATCCGTTATCCACTGGACCACCGTGTCCTTCAGGTTCTCGCCCTCAAGAATCTGCTGCCGTATCCCGTAAATCACCTTGCGCTGCTTGTCCATCATCTCGTCGTATTCGAGGAGGTTCTTGCGGATGCTGAAGTTGTATGCCTCCACCCGCTTCTGCGCCCGCGAGATCTGCCGCGACACCAGCGGCGACGTGATGTCCTGCCCGTCCCGCAGTCCAAGCCTCTGCATGATGCCCCGCACCCAGTCGCCCGCGAACTTACGCATCAGCGGGTCTTCGAGCGCCACGAAAAATTTCGACATGCCGGGGTCGCCCTGCCGCCCCGAACGCCCGCGCAACTGGTTGTCGATTCGCCGCGCCTCGTGCCGCTCCGTGCCGATGACCACCAGCCCGCCGATCCCCGGCACGCCCGGCTCAAGTTTTATGTCCGTCCCGCGGCCCGCCATGTTCGTCGCCACCGTGACGTTGCTTCTCATGCCGGCCTTCGCCACTATCTGCGCCTCGCGCGCGTGGTGCTTCGCGTTCAGCACCTCGTGCTTGATGCCGCGCGCCTGCAGCATCTTGCTCAGCCGCTCGGAATTCTCCACCGACGTCGTGCCCACGAGTATCGGGTTGCCCTTCTCGTGGACCTCCTCTATCTCGTCGGCTATCGCCTCGAACTTCTCATCGACCGTGCAGTAAATCACGTCCGGCGTGTCGTCGCGCTCGCACGGCATGTTGGTCGGGATTACCACCGTCTCCAATTTATAAATATTGTCGAACTCCTGCGCCTCCGTCAGCGCCGTGCCCGTCATCCCCGCCAGTTTCTTGTAGAGACGGAAAAAATTCTGCAGCGTTATCGTCGCAAGCGTCTGGTTCTCTCCCTCTATCCTCAATCCCTCCTTCGCCTCCACCGACTGGTGCAGCCCGTCCGACCACCTCCGTCCGGGCATCAGCCGCCCCGTGAATTCATCGACGATTATCACCTTGCCTTCCTTCACGATGTACTCCGTGTCGAGGTGATACAGTTCGTGCGCCCTCAGCGCGTTGTCGATGAAGTGCGGCCACTCCATGTTCTCGCCCGTGTAGAACGAATCCACCCCGATTATCTCCTGCGCCTTCTCGATGCCTTCCTCCGTCAGTATCACCTGGTGCTCTTTCTCCTTCACCTCGAAATGCTCGCCCTTCTTGAGTTTCCGGGCCACCTTGTCCGCCATGTAATACTTGTCCACCTTCTCGATTGACGGCCCTGAAATAATCAGCGGCGTGCGCGCCTCGTCTATCAGCACGCTGTCCACCTCGTCCACTATCGCGTAGTCCAGCGAACTTTGCGCCTGCGCCTCCTTGCGCACCTTCATGTTGTCGCGCAAATAATCAAATCCGAACTCCGTGTTCGTGCCATACGTGATGTCGCACGCGTACGCCGCCTTCCGCTCCTCGGAATCCATGTGCGCCTGGATGACGCCCACCGTCAGCCCCAGCGCCTCGTAAATCGGCCCCATCCAGTCCCGGTCTCTCTGCGCCAAGTAGTCGTTCACGGTAACAAGGTGCGCGTGCCCGACGAGCCCGTTGAGGAACAGCGGCATCGTCGCCACCAGCGTTTTTCCTTCGCCGGTCGCCATTTCCGTGATTTTGCCGCGGTGCAAAACGACCCCGCCGATTACCTGCACGTCGAACGGCCGCATGTGCTCAGGAGTGTTGCGCCTCGCCGATTCCCGCGCGCATGCAAACGCCTCCGGCAGAATATCGTCCAGCGTCTCGCCCTCCGCCAGCCGCTTGCGAAATTCAGCCGCCTTGCCCTTCAACTGCTCGTCGCTCAGTTCCTTTACCTCCGGCTCAAGCGCGTTGACAGCCTCAACGATGGGCCGGATTGATTTCAGGATGCGTTCGTTGCGCGAACCGAATATCCTGATAAGAAAGCGGTTCAGTGTTTGTATTACGTTCAAAGCCATATCGCCTTTGTGTTTCCGGAGGAAATTCGCCCGAATCGTATTACAGCACAACAGGGCTTGCCAGTCAAGCATGAAGAAGCCGGAATGCCCTTGTTTATACGGCTTTCCGCCCATGTTGTGAAGAGAGGGGGGCAGACGCCAGGGAGCCGAAAGGTTTACCAGCCTCTGGCTGGGTCGGACCCCATTACGGAGCGCAGGCGGCTAGACCGGGTCTATTTACGGAGCGAAGGCGCGAAGCGACGAGATCGTAGAATAGACCCGGTCTTTTCGCCGCCCAACTCGTAGATGGGGTCTGACCCCGAACTCACCCCAGGCGGAACTTCGGAAGGGTCTGACCCCCGTCGCCCCATCCGACCCGCACGAGATAGCACATCAGCAAAAAAACTTGTACGTTTTCTCGTCAAACTGCGTATTATTATAGCAGCGAATCTTTATGCCGCTCCACCGCCAGGAATGGCTCGCTCTGGCAACCGTCTATGATATAATCTCTTATGTCACCGGAACGGAATCGACGCCACGCTCGGCGGATGGCACTGTTTTTGCGCTCGTCCCTTACGGAGAAGAACTATGCGTATTTCCAAAATCCTCGCGGCTGTCATCATCTGCGGCGTGTTCGTCCTCGGATACGCCTCCACGGCTCCGTCGCCGCAAAACCCCTCCCTCTACGCCGCCGACGCCGAGACCGGCGCTTCGCCACAGCACGGCGGCCACCAGCCTCCCGCCGACGAAGCAAAAAAATTCGGCAACGTCCGATACTTCCCCGCCCAACACAAAATCGAGTTCGACGCCGAAATCAACATGCGCGACTCCGGCGGCGAACCTATGGAACTCTTCGCCTGTTGCCCGGGCGGCAAGACGCATGAATCGGTGGTCGTCGCGGACATCGTCCCCTCCGACCTCCACGCCGCGCTCCTCGAAGCGGGCCTCCACACCTACCCCTATCCAGACCGCATGGCCGCCGACAGGCAGGACCTCCTCGGCAGCCGCGCAATCGTTTGGATGGTCTGGAAGGAAAAGGATCAGGAAAAACGCCTCCGCGCCGAGGACGCCTTCGTCGACACCCGCCTCAACCGCTCCGTGGACCGCTGGGGCTGGGCTTTCGTGGGACAGTATGGCACAGTCGCCGATGAGGAGACAGGCAAGCCCGTCCGCGCATATCGTCCCGACATCGAAAAATCGCTCGTCACGACTTACCACTCGCCCAACACCGTGCTCGACAACCCGCGCTCACTCGGCGCCTTCGACGACGATTACACCAGCAACACCGCGGCCATCCCCGACGTAAAGACCAAGGTCATCATCGAAATCTATCCCGCATCCGAAGAGCAGATAGCATCCACGAATCTCAAGCACGACACCGAACTCATCGCCCTCCTCAAAGCAAAACCCGAAGCCGCCAAGGAACTCGCAATCGTTGAGGAACGCGTGAAGTGGCTTGAAACCCTTGTCCCGCTTGCCCAACAGGTTGATGCCGCCGACAAGAAAATCGCGCAGAAGATTGACCCCGTCATCAAAGCGCAAACTGACAAACTGGCCGAAGTCGCCAAGGCCGGCGATAAGGACGCAATGGGCAAACTCAACACCGAACTCGAAGCACTCTATGCCCAAAGAGACGTCGCGCTCAAGGAACTCGAGAAAGCGTATCACTATTACTACAAGGCAATCTCCGAGCGCGAAGCCGCGGAAGGCAAGGCGCTCGGAGTTGACGCGAAGAAACAGGCAATCCTCGACGGCGATGTGGCATTCTACAACGACAAACAGGAGAACGTCGAAAACGAACTCGCCCTCGCCAAGGTGCGCCTCGAAGAGTTGAACCAGAAAGCCGCGCTCGCCGCCACAGACGACGCCGCGAAGCAACTGGAAATAAAGATACGACTCGCCGAACTCACCCGCGACGGGAAAATCCTAGAAAGCAAGATTACCACCTTTCATCTCAAGCCGGAAATCGAGTCCGTCAACGCATACATCGCCGCGGCTGAAAAGAACCTCGCCGAGGCCAAAGCAAAGGGCGACGACGAACTCGCCGCCTCTTATCAAAAGGAACTTGACGCCCACAAGGCCCGCCTTGAATATCTCAATAACAAGATTGAAGCCTGTACGCTCCGGCAGCAGATCGCGCAACTAGAATGCAACGTCGCGGTCGGCAAACTCAAGGGTGAGGAGCCGCCAGTCGACGTGCTCAAACAGCTGCAGGAGTTGGACAAGAAAGCGTCCATTCTGGAAATGCGAGCGCAAATTTATGAACTGAGCCGAGAGTTGAAGCAGGTTTCCGACGACCTTGACATTGAAATCCAAACCGGCGGCGACCACGACCTTATCGTCGATATGCAGAAAAGGAAGAAAGAAATCGAAGACAAAATTGCCGCCCTCAAATATCTGATAAACGCGGCGCAGCCGAACGAATGAAAACACCATCGCGATATTCAGTCGCGGCTTTCAGCGGAAGACGTAACATTATAGATAGCAAGGAGAGTAACATGAAAAGCACAAGATTCGTTACCGTTCTCGCATTGGTGGTTCTGGGGCTTATGCCGCTGGCATGCCTGAGGAGTGATGAGGCCGCGCCGCCCCCGGCTCCGCCAGCCGCAACGGAAAACGCGGGCAAGGCGGCCAACCCCTTCATCGCGCCAATCGACGCTTCAATCGAAAAGGCACTCGCATACCTCGAATCCGCCATCAACAAGGACGACGGCTCGTATGGCTACATGGGGAAGGACGAGAAGGGAAACGATAAGTACGTCCCCGACGTCGGCATCACCGGCCTTGTCGTTTTGGCGGTTGCGCAGAGCGCCTACGCCGAGCGCGAAATGCCAAAGGAATATTTCCAGAAAGCCCTGAAGTATATCCTCGACAACGTCCAGGAAAACGGCTCAATCTGCAATAAGGGCGCGGGCCTTGAGAACTACAAAACTTCCATCGGCATCATGGCCCTCCAGGCCGTTGACGCGAAGAAATACGCCGACACCATCAAGAAGGCCCAGGACTTCGTCAAGTCCCTGCAGTTCGGCGCCGACAAGGAAAACCCCGGCTACGAGGGCGGCATCGGCTACGGCGGCAGTTTCGTCCGCCCGGACCTCTCCAACACGCAGATGGCGATGGAGGCGCTCCGCGAATCCGGCGTCCCCGTTGACGACGAGGTCATCCAGAAGACCATCAAGTTCCTCCAACGCTGCCAGAACCTCACCAGCACCAACGACTATGACCAGACTCAGACCGACGTCACCCCGCTCAACGACGGCGGCGCGCGCTACTCGTCCTATGAAAGCAAGGCCGTTACCACCACGACCGACGGCAAGAAGGCCCTCAACAGTTACGGCAGCATGACCTACGCCTTCCTCAAATCCATGATTTACGCCGGCGTCAAGCGCGATGACCCCCGCGTCCGCGCCGCCTTCCAGTGGATTAAGGCCAACTACGACCTCGACCGCAACCCCGGCTTCAGCGTCACGGAAAAACAGACCGCCGACAAGCAGGGCCTCTTCTACTACTACCACACCATGAGCAAGGCGCTGCTCGTCTTCGGCGACCATGTCATCACGACCCCCGACGGCAAACTCCACAACTGGGCAATCGAACTCTCGCAAAAACTCATCAGCCTTCAGGACAAAGATGGCTCCTGGGTCAACAACTACGAAGAGCGCTGGTACGAGGGCAACCCGTCGCTCGTGACCGCATACTCCATCGCCGTCCTCAACAACTGCCGCAAGGACCTCCAGAACCAGGACGAATTCCTCAAGACCACGCCCGCCAAGATTGCCGAAACCGAAAAGCAGGTTCAAGACCTGATGGACAAAATCGCAAAGAGCGAAATCACTAAAGAAGAAGGCGACAAACAGATTGCCGAAATGCAGCAGACCATTGCATCTCTCAAACAAGGGCTTGACGAACTTCAGAAGTCCCGCGAACAGCAAGTAAATAATGAGAAAGAGCAAAAACAATAAACGCAAAATCGGACTCTGGCTTATAGGCGCGTACGGCGGAATCGGCGCCTGCATCGCCGCCGGCCTCGCCGGAATCGCACGCGGCCTGTACAGCAAATGCGGCCTTGTCTCCGAACGCGATGAGTTCCAACCCCTGAACCTTATGCCGCTTGCGGACATCGTTCTCGGCGGCTGCGACATCCGCGACACGAATTTTGCCGCCGAAGCCGCTTCCCTCCAAGCGCGCGCCGGTATCCTCGGCGAAAAAAACCTCGACGCCCTCAAGAATGATTTCGCCGCGATTGACGGAGACATCAGTTGCGGCATATTGCTTAACTCAGGCGCGGTCGTTGAGAAGTTCAGTTCCCGCCGCCGCGCGCCAGCGACAATCAAATCAATGGTTTCGCGGATTCAGCGGGACATACGGGCATTTCAGAGGCGGCATTCCCTGGCGGACGTCGTCGTCGTAAACCTCGCCAGCGCGGAGGCGTTCAGCGACGCCGGCATCGTTCCCAAAACTCTGAAGGACCTGCAAAAGGCAATCGCCGCCAACCGCCGCCGCGCGCTTTCCGCGGGCATCCTGTACGCATACGCCGCGATTGACGCGGGATTTCCTTACGTGAATTTCTCCCCGTCCATCTCTTCCGAAGTCCCCGCGATAAAAGAACTCGCGGAGGCGCGCCGCGTGCCCCACATGGGCAAGGACGGCAAGACCGGCGAGACGCTCGTAAAGACGGCGCTCGCTCCGATGTTCGCCGCCAGAAACCTCAAGGTCCTCTCCTGGATAGGCCACAACATCCTCGGCAACCGCGACGGCGAAGTGCTGGCCGACAGCCGCAACGCCAAAACCAAACTGCAAAACAAGTCCCAGGCGCTCCAGACTATTCTCAACGATCCCGGCGTGGATTCCCAGGTCCGCATAGATTGCGTGAAATCCCTCGATGACTGGAAGACCGCGTGGGACTTCATCCATTTCAAGGGCTTCCTCGACACGAAGATGATAATGCAGTTCGTGTGGCAGGGCGCGGACAGCGCGCTCGCCGCGCCGCTCGTGATAGATTTGGCGCGGTTCATCGAGCACGCGCACCGCAACGGCCTCTCCGGCGCGCAGAAGCAACTCGCCTGCTTCTTCAAAGCCCCGACGGACGTGCCGCAGCAGTCCTTCGCCGAGCAATACCGCATGTTAACCGACTACGCAAAGAGGCACGGCCATGTCCGCTCAGACCGAACCTAATATAGCGCCTCTCGCCGACACGAAAGTCATCGGGCGAAAACTCATCGCTCTCGACACGGTCAACTCGACCAACGACTACGCCTCCGCGCTGGCGCTGGAAGGCGGCGCGCCCGAAGGCACGGTGATTTTCGCCGAGGAGCAAATCAGCGGCCGCGGGCGCTTCGGCCACGCCTGGCACGCCCCGCGAGGCACATCCATCCTCATGTCCGCCGTGCTCACTCCGGAAATAACGCCGGAGCAAATCCCCGCCGTCACCGCAATCGGCGCCCTCGCCGTCATGGACATGACCCGCGCCGAGTTCGGGCTCGACGCCATGGTGCGCTGGCCAAACGATGTCGTCATCAATCATCTCAAACTCGCCGGAGTGATGGCGCGCGCGGAGCGTTTCGGCAGGCCCGGCCAGCGCTTCATCCTCGGCATCGGCGTCAACGTCAATCTCGAACGCCGGCAACTCCCCGCTGAATTCGCGGAGACCGCCACCTCGCTCAGCATCGAGGCGGGCCGCGAGGTCTCGCGGGAACGCGCCGCGAGCGCACTGCTCCGCCGCCTCGATTACTGGTACGACAGGCTCAAGTCCGGCCGCTTCGACGAAATAGAGCATCATCTCCGCAAGTACTCGTCCCTCTCCGGCCGCACCGTCACTCTCCAGTGCCGCGGCCGCGAGCACACCGGCGCTGTAATCGGTCTCTCCCTCTTCCAGGGAATCCATCTGCGCCTCTCCGATTACTCCACCGGCTACTTCCCGGAATCCGTAACGACGCTCATCAGTAAGTAACGGTAACTTCATTTCTTCTATTGACACGCCCCCGCCTATATGATAATTATTTTCATCTATGAAACGCGCAAAGACATGGGACAGTTCAAAGTTGCGGCAGGCCTTCCGCGACTCCGGCACCCGCTTCACGGCGCAGAGGGAAGCCGTGTGGAAGTTGTTCGCTGGAAGTCCCGGCGGCTTCACCATCGCCCAAGCCGTTGAGAAACTCAAGCCGCGCGGCATAGGCCTTGCCACGGTTTACCGCGCGGTGGCCCTCCTTGAGAGTCGTGATTTCCTTCACCACGTGCATGCCGAGGGGCTTGAGCATCGTTTTGTGGCCACGCAACCGGGGCATCT
>Ga0315293_10005666_pt1 | contig 11747 bp, 6 predicted proteins | sample YL17G13_20_MG_FD_203071 | JGI IMG/M metagenome (GOLD analysis project Ga0315293, IMG submission 203071) | Sediment microbial communities from Yellowstone Lake, YNP, Wyoming, USA - YL17G13_20 | ecosystem: Environmental > Aquatic > Freshwater > Lake > Sediment | place: USA: Wyoming | collected... | reverse complement strand
TACGGGCGAAGGATCACCAGCCCCTGGCCTCTGGTGCGTGACCCCGCTTCGGCTGGCGCCATCGCTGAGGCGCAAGTGGCTCAGCTGCCGAAGTTGCTCGGCCAACTGTGCTGGCAGGTAGGTGGCGAAGGGAACCTTGCCCCCCAGGTTGGTTCTGCATCTGCCTCGCGAAAATGGCGCGGCGGCCTCCATCGCGTGAGAATTGCTCGCATGCCCGGGGTCCGGGAAGCCACTCCGCTTGGACTGGCCTGAAGAACAGAAGCCGGTGCAGCGCCAGCTTCGGCTCAGCGCTTCATGAAGATCGTCGTCGGGTCACCAGTGGCCTCGTCCACGACCGAGGCCCACACGATGACACCCGAGCCCGCCTCGACCGTCACTTTCGCATAGCAATGCTCCAGGTCGTTCCTGCCTGCATACTTCTGGAAGGGCTTCAGGTACTGGATGAAGCCTCCCGAGGCGATGGCGCTCGACTCGGCGTTTCCACTCCAGAGTTGGTTTCCCTGCCCGTCGTAGAGCGTCAGCGTCACGTTGGCGGCGGTGGCCCCCGGGTTCGTGATCGCGATGTTGCACCGGAAGCTCGGGTTCTGGGCGAGCAAGGGCAGCCACGCCGACTCACCTCCCGACAGTAGGCTGGAGTCAGGTTCCTGCCCGTCGTAGTTCTGGCCGTAGGAGTGCGTCGCGTCCACCTGGTTGTACGTCCGGCCCATGACGAAGACGTCCTGGCTCGACAGCACCTCCAGCGGTCCTGAGCCGGTCGTGTACCCAAGCCACGCCGCGATATCCTTGCGAAAGTCCTGCGCGTTCCCCGCCAGCACCACCTGCTGTGAGGCCACACCGCCGGGTGTGTACAGGCGGTACTCAACTGTTGTCGGCGAGGAGAAACGGTTGAGCACCGCGACGTCGCTGCGCCAGTGGGAGCTGCTTGCCCCGTCCACGTGGCTCGCCGCCCCGATCCAATGGCTGACGCTCGACATCAGGGCTCCGCCCGTTTGCATGAAGATCGTCGTCGGGTCGCCGGTCGCCTCGTCCACCACTGAAGCCCACACAATGACGCCCGAGCCCGAGTTCACCGTCACCTTCGCGTAGCAGTGCTCGAGGTCGTTCCTGCCCGCGTACTTCTGAAACGGTTTCAGGTACTGGATAAAGGCGCCAGACCCAACAATGTTCGACTCGTCGTTCCCATTCCAGAGCTCATTCCCATGGCCGTCGTACAGCGTGACCGTCACCGAGGCGGCGGTCGGACCCGTGTTGGTGATCGCGATGTTGCATCGGAAAGAAGGATTCTGAGCTAGCAGAGGCAGCCATGCCGACTCTCCGGTTGAGAGCAAGCTCACGTCAGGTTCCTGCCCGTCGTAGTTCTGCCCGAAGGTGTGGGCGGCATCGACTTGGTTGTAGGTTCGGCCCATAACGAAGACATCCTGGTCTGACCTCACCTCGAGCGATCCCGAGCCAGCCGAGTATCCGAGCCAGGCCGCGATATCCTTGCGAAAGTCCTGCGCGTTCCCCGCGAGCGAGACCTGCTGCGTCCTCAGCCCGTCGGGTGTGTAAAGGCGGTACTCGACCGTTGCCTGCGAGGAGGAGCGGTTCAGGACCGCGACGTCGCTCCGCCAGTGGGAGTTGCCGACCCCGTCCACGTGGCTTGCCGCGGCGATCCAGTGGCTGAAGGCAAAGCTGTTACCCTCGCCCGCCTGTGCCACTGCGAAGACTTCGCTCTGCAAGGTGATGGTCGCTGACCGTGGCGGGCCCATGTTGGCGTCCACATCGAAGTAAATCCATGCACCGCCGGTTCCCCTGTTCCCTATCAGGTGAATCCATGTGGCGCCGGTGTTGGCCTCCCAGGGGCAGCCGCGACTCGTTGACACACAAAAGCTGCTGCTGCCGCCCGCGACCCCAAAGCTCGCGCTGGACGGCGCCAACGTGTACGTGCAGCTCTGCCCGGCCTGTGACACTGTGAACGTCTGGCCCTGCACGGTGATGGTCCATGAGCGTGCCGGCCCGTCATTGGGATCAACTGTGAACGTCACGGCCCCTGAGCCCAAGCCTGAGTAGCCACCCGTGATGTGAATCCAGCTCGCACCACTCGACGCCGTCCAAGGGCAGCCAGCCGAGGTAATGACAGCGAAGTAACCACCGCCACCTTCCGCGCCAAAGCCAGCGCTGCTAGGGTCTACCCGGTATGAACAGCTGAGCGCGTCCTGACTCACGGCGAATGCCTGTCCGGCGATCGTGAGCGTTGCCGCACGCGCAGCGCCGGCATTCGCCGCTACCGAATAGTTCACTGCGCCGTTTCCACTTCCACTCGTGCCTCCGGTTATCGTGACCCAGGCTGCGTTGCTGGAAGCCGTCCAGCCACACCCGGTGTTCGCGGTTACGTTCACGCTACCTGTGCCCCCAGTAGCAGCGAACGAGTGTTGCGTCGGCGAGATCGTGTACGAGCAGCCCGGGGTCGCCTGCGTCACCGTGAACGTCTGGCCGGCAATGGTCATCGTGCCGGTGCGGCTCAGACTCGTGTTGCCGGCGACCGAGTACCCTACCGTCCCGTTGCCGGTGCCGCTAGCACCACTGGTGACCGTCACCCATGCCACGTTGCTCGATGCGGTCCAACCGCATCCGGCGCCCGCAGTCACGCTCACGCTGCCTGTGCCTCCGGACGCGGGGAAGGACTGTTGAGTTGGTGAGATCGAGTACGAGCAGCTCTGTGCCTCCTGGTTGACAGTGAACGTCCGCCCCGCAATGGTCATGGTGCCTGACCGCGCGCCTCCGGAATTCGCGGCCACCGAGTAGCCCACAGTCCTGTTGCCCGTTCCGCTGCCACCACTGGTGACCGTTACCCATGCCACGTTGCTCGTTGCGTTCCACGGACACCCGGGGCCCGCGTAGACGCCTACGTTCCCGGTCCCGCCTGCGCTCGAGAACGACTGCTGAGTGGGCGATATTGAATAGCTGCACTGAACCGGGGCGCCGTAGATGTACCGGGCTCCTGCGATGTCGTCCGCATGGAGCGAGCGCTTCATCCCGGTCGGCCCCCCGGGATTGAACCCGTACATGACTTTCGCCGAATCATTCTCACCGTCAACGCTGCCGTAGAGGTCCAGCAGCTTGAGCCAATGGCCCGTCTCGTGGAGTGTGATCGTCTCAACGTCCATGAATCCCGTTGGCGTGGGAGTCGCGGTGCTCCATGACATCCCCGAGTTCAGAAGAAGGTCGCACTCCGTGATCACACTGGACGTCCCCCAGCAGCTGGCCTGTCCAATAACACCAGGAGGAGTTTCGGGGGGCAGTGGTCCTAGCATGACCTCGGTCGAGCCGTTATTCGAGAGCACACTGTTGTTGGTCGTTCCCTGGAGGACAAAGCGGATCCCAGCGTTCGAACTCCAGGTACCACCTGCAGACTGCACTGCGGCAACATAGTCGGCCGCCAGGTTCTGGCCGACGTAGTACTGGACCGTTGGGTTCCCCGCGCCCCAGGACTGCTGTCCGAAGCCAAAAGACACCAGGAATGGATAGTCGGCGCTCTGCTTTCCGACGTCGGTGGTAACCCGAACTGGCCCACTACCCGCCGATCCTGGATACAAGCTACCGTCATGCTTCAGTACTGCACCTACCGGCACTTCGCAGACGATCCTTGTGTCAGACCACGACTGAACCACTGCTGGGATCGTTGGCTCACCGTTCTGGAAGAAGAAGTCTACTCTCCCGTTGCCTTGCGTTGGCAGAAAGTCCGTCCCCGTGATCGTGACGGTGGTTCCGGTTCCAGCGGACGCCTTGCCAGGAGTGATCGAGGTGATCACGGGCGGCGGCGCGTCGTGAGCGGCATCCTCCCAGGGCACGGCCCAGAGGTCGAGATCGTTAGAGGGCTGGCGGAAGTAATCGGGATACGTCGCTCCCGCCTGATAGATCTCAATGCCAAAGTCGAACAACCCCGACGCACCAGTCCAGGTGAGCAGATAGGACTGACTATCTGCTGTCTGCGTGCCTGAAATGGTGTGGACAGCAGTGGTCGTTATGAGCGACCAGGTTGTACCCAAGGTGGGCTTGAACCAGATCTTCTCAAAGACATCGAGAGTTCCACCCCCAACTACGTCGGGGTTCCAGTTCAAACGATCTGAATGGAATATGCCATCGGCATCCCTGTCAACCTGGTCAGTCCACCACGCGTCCGCGATCGTTGCCGTGGAGGCCATCGGCCGCACACCCAAGCCATTCGCTGACTTTGGGGGAGCGACCCCCATTGCGCCGCTCTGACTGCTGCTCCCGCCAAGGCCTCCCGGCTTCGACTCAACCAGAAAAGTGCCGAGCAGCCGTGGAGGCAAAGTCTTTGGCTCCCCGTTCTCCGTGGTGCTCCCCGATGCCGCACTGGCCAGCAAGCTTGAAAGATCGACGGTGGAATCCGCTGCCGCACGCTCAATTGCATCGAGGAACGGGTCCACTGGCACCTGCAGCCCCTGGACGAAAACCTTGCCGTCCTTGACGAGCTGCGCACGGTGGACACGCGGGATACCTTCCGAATCGTCGCGCAGGAAAAGGACCAGTTCCTGCCCCACCGCGAACCGCCACCCGGGTGAAACCTCCTCGGTGACCTCCCCGACTTGACCGCCCATCACCCGGATTGTGAATGGGTTCTCTTTGACGGAGCCTTTCGCGCTTCTCCCGGCCCGAAACGTGTAGGTCGTGTAGATGTGGTTGCCCCACCGGTCGGAGTGCCACCCGCTCTCCTCGGACTCCACACTCGCCTGAACGATGGCCGTGGCGGCCTGCACCACCTCGGGGAGACTCTCCTCACGCCCCATCAGGTGGGCGACGACCGGGGTAGGAAGTCCAAGGACGATCGCCGCGACCGCGGCTGCGAACTTTAGCCGTAAAGGTTTCATGGTGGACCTCCAAGAGCCCGCGGAACCCCTGATGTTTCAGCCACTCATACCTCGGCGCTCCGCGTTTCGCATCACCGCCACGACCGACCCAATAGGGGATAGTTCCCCCGAATCGTGCGAGCAAGCGCGGCAGGCCTCGAAAAAGGGCAAGGTCTCGAGAAGGACACTACTACTTTTGGTTTGATCTACAAGTCTGAGTGGCAGCTGAGAACTCATTTAGCGTCGCATTAACTCAAGCCGGACCGCTCGTCAGGAGCGGCCCGTCGTCCCTGCCAAGGCTACGAGGACCTAGGGCCGCTAGCGCAACTTGAATTCGCCGCTTCCAGACACTAGATTGAGTGCTGCATCAGGAGCGGCCCTGCGCCGCAGGGCCCGGCAACCTGGGACGGACACCCAAGGTGCCAATGCCCGCCTGAAGGCGGGGATGCGGTCACGACGGACAGCGCCCGGACGTGGCAAGCGAAATGTCCGGCGGAAGCCCCCGCTCTCCTGGTGCACCGGAAGCGGGGTCTGTTGCGTCCAGGCGTCGCGACGCATCCCCGCCCCGACGGCCCAGGGGCCGGAAGCCGTTGGAACCGTGCTTCTGGACCCTAGGATTGCCTAGGAGGGGTCTGGTTGCAAAAAGAGCGGTTGAGGATGCAACCGGTAGCAAAGGAACGCGCTTGTCTCTTGCAGGGGCCGCAGCGGCCACGTTTCGTGCCCGCCCTTAACAACCCGGAACTCCCGTCGCATCGCATATCACGGCAACAGCTCCGGTGCTCAAGATGGACTCTGCCGACGGACTCTGCCGACGGACTCTGCCGACGGTGTTGCAAAGCACGGGGGCGGTCCGCTATCCTAGGGACCAAGGGTATCCTTTTAGAAAGAGGTGCGTTGGTGGGTCGAGCGGGGCCGTCGAGTGTTTGGACGGGCTCGAGAGTGAGGCGCCACAGCGCCGGTATGCGGAGCGTCGGCTGAAACCTCCGCGGCCCGACCGCCATCGAAGCTCGCAATGCTAGACTTGCGACGGGACTGGAGGCGGCAGTGACCCAAATCGAAGCACGCCTGGCTCATGACGACGTCGTTCGCGGCCAAGTCCTCAACCTCCTGAGGAAGGGCTATAGCGTCAAGGCCCGCTTGGAGGGTTGGTTTGACCCACCTGAGGAGATCAACGGTTTCATTCCCGACATAGTCGCGAGACGGGGTACGGCGACTCTCATCGTTGAGGTTAAGCTGGGCAACGACGATTGGCCGAAGCTCTTCGCATTCAAGCGTTTTGTGGCGCAGCACCACCGTACCCTGCTAATCCTTGCCGAGGCATTGCAGCGAGATGAGCCGGAAGCCGAACTTACCTCGCTAAGGCGCTTCGTAGAACGGAGCAGGCGCACGAAGCTGCAAGTCCTTGATTCAACGGTCTCGTGACTTCGCAGGACAACCGAGAGCGTTTCAAGCTAGCTCTTTGCGAGTTCCTCGGTGAGCGCGCGCAGGGACCCGACGTCCTGGAGGGTCTGCGAATCTCGGACACCTGGCACCTTGAGGAAATCCTGTCCTCAATCCTGATTGATGACCAGGTTCCTCTGACCCGCGAGAAGTTCAATCAGCTGATGCTCCACTGTGGTAGACTACTCGCCTCCAGGTTCTTCTTCGAGTATTTCTTCTCCAAGGTCCGTTCCATTTCCGATTTTGAGGCTGCCGTGCTGCGGTTCCGCATCAAGGCGATGTGGCTCTTTGGGAACTTCCGGACGGCCTTCCGGATCCTGAGCCGACTGCGGGACGACCAATTCCAGAGCTGCATGAATAGCACTGAGCCGTTCGCTGAGAGTGACTTTCTGCTGCGTAGTGGCCCAGATAAGCATGACCACGAGAACGAAGATAGTGGCGACCCGATGAAGGAGTTTGAGCCAATTCCGAACGAGGATCTTTACCTTCTAGGCTTCATTTCCGGCAAACTCTTGGCCGACCTCAAGTTCTGCTATGGCACCATCCGAGAGCTCCTACTCGACCCCCAGCAGGTCGGGAGTGTTCTAGCGAAGCTCGGTGCGGAACGTCAGGCGAAAGTCGCTGAGACATTGAGGAGGCAGGGGCTTGCCTTCCCCAGCGAAGGGACTTCGGGCCTCGACCACGGGAGTCTTGCTTCCCTCTCGAGTGCACTCTCAAAACAAGTCGCTGAGCTTGAGGCGCGAACAAAGACCGCAGAGGAGAAGGCGGTCAGAAACACCAAGCGCTACCTGACCCTGAGCAGGATTGACGTGTACGTGGCAACATCGATGCGGTGCGAGGAGGACTACCGGAGGCACCGGGAGTTTGTCGATTCCGTGTTTCAGCACCCAAAAGTAAGGCCACTTCGCCTCAGGTACTTTGATCCAACGTTGTCACATGATCCAAACAGGATCACCAAGGGCCTTGTCGAATCACTGATGCTTCGGCGGGCTTCCGTGACAATCTACAGCGCAGGCGAGAAGGAATCCCTCGGCAAGGACTCTGAGCTGGCCTCGACCCTCGCCCAAGGCAAGCCTGTAATCGTCTACGTACCCGCGGGCCCTAAAATGGATGAAAGGGCGCAGATGTTTTCCGTAACGCACCCACTTGGGCTGCAGATCGACTCCCGGACGGGGGTCGCCCACGGGATCCTCGTTGTTCGGTCAGAGGATCAGTGTGCTCTGACCCTAAGGAAGCTACTGCTGCGAGAGTTGACCTTCGGGATCGTGAACGATGGGCAGAACGTCCTCCTTGTCGAGGAGGATACCAAGTGTGTGGTTCGAGTCGTCTCGCAGAATGAGTTATTGACCCACGCGTTCTGGACGTTCTTTCATGCGGGGAACACCGGATCCGCCTGGCGGCGCGGCTCCATAGGCCCTGCCGAGCAGGACGGGTAGCGAGCTACATGGGTACCACAAAGGGAACGCTTTCGCGCTCTGCCGACAGTCACGTGGTTTGCCTCAAGCTTCGTGTGACGCCTCTCAAGCCACCATCCGGTCCACAAAGCAGCCGCCCTCGCGCTCCTGTTCGGCCGCCCGCGCCGAGTACCGCGCCCAACAAGGACCCAAGATAGCTTGGCGTGAGGGGGGCACTACACGCCTGGCTTGCGCTGCCCTCTCAGTTGACCGCTCTTCGCTTCCGGTCTTGATACCCCTGTTCGTAGCCTTCGAGCGTCGCTCCCTCACGGCCTCGCATCCAGAAGCGGCAACAGCCTCCCGGCACCGTCAGACCCTATTCGGAACCCTTCATCTACCTCGACAGCGCCTCTCACGGGACTACCCTCGGCCCAGGTCAGAAAGGAAATTCCTAACCACTAATGGTCATCGTCGTGGGAAGTTGCCCCGATAAAGTAGACACTCTGACCTAACGGTTGAGGGGGGTCAGGATGGCGAGGAGGGTGAGCTTGTTTCCCTTCATGACATGCCGGGAGATCATGGGCCAGAAGGGACGATGTACTCTGCCCTGCCTCGCACGATGGCGCTGTTCCAGTGCTTGACCCAACCACGGGCACCGAGCTGCGGAGGGACCACAACGTCCACGGCCTTCACCATGCTGGTCATGCCCCGACAGCCTGCTGTTGCGGCCGCTCCGGGTGGCGTTCATACGCTCCCGACTGGCGCTATCCTCAATGGCGTGAAAAGGAAGTTCCTATCCCACGCGCACCCCGGCGCCGCCGGAGGGGAGCCCCCCGAGTGAGCGCCGTCCGCGAAGACATCCTGCGGGTCAAGGGTGAGTTGAAGCAGGTGCACGAGCACCGCACCGCAGCGGTGGACCTGCGGCTCCCCGCCTACGCGAGCGCGGCTGAGGACCTGTACGGCAAGCTTGCACTGAGCCGCTTCGCGCTTCACAAACCCGAGATGTACTTCCATCGACCGACGGCCTCTGCGGTGCTGTCCACACTGAACGCATACGCGAGCGAGGACTTCCCGCGGCTGACCGGGATACTCAAGGACTGCCGACCAAAGCTGGATGCCGCCTTTGACCACCTGGTGGCGGTCAACAAGGAAGACGATGACGGTCAGTGGCCGAGGGATGAGGTCGATCGCCTGCGGTTGATCGACACCCGATTTCTCTTCAGGCATCTCCGCCTGATTGAGTATGTGCTGGACTTCTTTGCGCTACCCCTTGTGGCCTTTCATTGCGAGCGACGCGGGATCAAGTGGCGCGACCTCGGGACGAAGAACAGTTTGGAAGACCATCTCCCAAAGACCCCGGCTGCCATCCTGGCTAAGCACTGGTCGGCTGTCGTGAGGAACGCCATTGCGCACGGCGGCGTGGCGCATCTACCGAGCGAGCTGGAGTTCCGTGATAACCGCGGACAATTGGAGTCTCGGGGGCAATACGAGTTCGTCCACGACACGGACCGACTGCTCGATGCGTGCAATGGGGCGGCCCTCGCGTACACGGCTTTCTTCCTTCATCTTGCCGCGCAGGGAGGCCATGAAGGCGTGCCGCTGGGAGTCGCACGGGCCGTTCTGCACGGCTTCGTTGATCGGCCTTCCTGCTCGGTGCAGCACGTGACCGTGGTGATGAGAGGCGGTGGACCACAGCTGCATGTCTACCTGCGTCATAGGCTCCCCGGAGCGGTCAACCTCATGCATGAGGCGTACCGGACGGCGCTTGTAGGCCTCGACCTCATGCCGCAGGTCGATCTGTTCGGCATCCAGATGACCTCTGAGGCCACTGGGCTCAGCTTCTTCTACTTCGAGCGGACGCATCTGGCGCCGTACGCCACGGGAGAGATCAGCCTCGAAGAGCTGATACGACGGGTCAGCGAGAAACCTATGCAGTATTGGGACACGAGCCTGCCGATGCGCCGCGTCGGCAGCCGCGTGTGCCACTTGTTTGAGGTTGTTCGAGCCGGGTGGCCGGGTGTCCTGCACCAGCTCCGCCAGCAGGCGCGGGCGCGCGGCAAGATACCCGTTGACATCATCGACGTGAGAGACATCAGCGCCGATGGGAAGAAGTGGCGCAAGGCGGCCGTGTCGATCGACGCACTGCCGGGGCAGTCGGCAAGCTTCAGCCTGCGGACGTTTAAACGGATTGCCGAGGCTGTCAATCGGGCCAAGGTGCAGGTGAGGAGCAAGCGGCACCGACGTGCGCGCCGCTGGGGAATGGCGGACTACCTGCAAGTGCAGGTGTACAGTCACGAGGTGCGGCCACGAACACCCGAAGGTAATCAGTTCGCCGACCCCTATCTGTTCACCCTCGAGTACGCGCGGCGCGGAGACTTCCTGCTCACACAATTGTGGAAGCACAAGATGGAGGCCGTTGGACGGTTCCGGTATTGGCTGCCGGAGAAGTTCCCTGAGAGTCAGCCGCCGCCCGCCGGCGGGCCAGCCGCACCAGGTCGCGGATAGCGTCCTCTAGCTGCTTCTGCTGCTGCCAGTCGTCCATCACCACGAGCGCGTGAACTGTTTCTTCCCACCATTCATTGCATGGGGTGATGGTAGCCCAGAGCAGACAGGGCGGGTTGGCGTCTGTACGGGGTGGCTTCGGCCGCCCCATTCGTTGTGAAGCGGCGGAAAAGGGTCGGCCAGGCCGCCACAGGTCGCGGTCACTCTTTGGCGCGGCGAACGACACCGCACTGGAACCACTGCACCAGCGTTACCGCTGCATATAGAGCCGCCTCGGCTTGTTGCTGCGAGACGTGGAGCGGCGCGTCTTCGTCGGCGGTGCCATGACGGTCAAGCTGGTTCGTCCACACGAGCCTCATCAACCCAAGAACGGCGTCGAGAGGCTTGATGTCTGGCGCGTTGTCCTCGAACACGGTTGCGAAATTCCCGGGCGGCGCTTCGTGAAGCGCGGCGATGGCCCTGCCCAGCGTGGGCTTCCGGTTCTTTGGAATGATGACCGGACACACCGCAGCCTCGACGGCCCGCACCGCCTCGCGGTACCCACTGCTCGGATTCGGGTTCCTGCCGTACGTATGCCGCCACGCTTCCGCCAGGTAGGGGGCCGCGGGCGACCCACTCTGAATTACCCGACGAGCTGCTTGCACCACTTCAGGCTGCACCCGTTTGACCAAGCTACGCCGGTCTAGCGCCACCATCCACGCAGAGCCGCCGGCCGCAAGCAGGTAGTTGAGACGGTCAATGGCGGTGTTGTTCTCTTCGTTGCCGCCAAGGTCTCTCAGCGCCAGGTCCAGGACGGACAGGAAAAGGTCTTCGTCTTTCTCGCATTTCTCCCACAATGAGGCCAGGGCATTATGTTCCCCGACAAACCAGCTGAGGCCAACGCGGAGGCTGAGCTCAACGTGGTGGAGTACATCGCGATCGGGAGCTCCAAACGTGTCCTCTAAGAGAAAATGGTCGTTCAGCCAGTCGATGAGCACCTGCCTGAGCCACGGCGGGACACCCTCGACCAGAGAGTCAAACTTCTCCTGCTTCCCGGCCTTCCTGGCTCGTAGAGGGCGCCACTGATTGTCAAGCATCACGGCCTCTTACTCCTCGCCAACCGTGGCGCAGCGCCCTTGCCGCTTCTGTTGGTGTGCGACCCCGGTGCGACCTAGTGGCCTGTAGCATTGATTTCGAAAGCGGCATGGAATACTCTAAGGCATGGTCAGGGCCATGCTCACAGTGGAACAACGTCGCGAGCTTGAGGCACGGGTTCGGTCGCGCAACCTGCGGGCCGGTGATGTGCGGAAGGCGCGGTTGGTGCTGATGTTGACCGAGGGGCGATCGTACCGGGCGGTCCAGGATGCGCTGGGGTGCAGCTCGGCGTACGTGGCGCGGTGGAAGACTCGCTTCGAGGCCGAGGGGCTGACAGGACTGTACGGTCGGCACCAGGGGCGGCGAGCGACGGTGCTGACTCCGGCGATGGAGGCACGGATTTTGGCGAAGACACGGACAGCGCCGAAGGATGGCTCGACACACTGGAGCACCCGGCGCTTGGCCAAGGCTCTGGGTGTCAACCACA
>Ga0315293_10005665_pt1 | contig 11748 bp, 8 predicted proteins | sample YL17G13_20_MG_FD_203071 | JGI IMG/M metagenome (GOLD analysis project Ga0315293, IMG submission 203071) | Sediment microbial communities from Yellowstone Lake, YNP, Wyoming, USA - YL17G13_20 | ecosystem: Environmental > Aquatic > Freshwater > Lake > Sediment | place: USA: Wyoming | collected... | reverse complement strand
CACGCCTTGCCGCCGGTTTTGGACCGCAGCGCAAGGTAGGCATCGTAAACGACTCGCATCTCGCCTTCGACCTTGCCGTAGCCGCGAATGAAAAGTTTCGGGAAGAAGAACTCGCCGCCCGGCCCGCGATAGTTGAGGCTGACCTTGTAGGCCTTGCCGGGCTGGACGGGGATGGGGTCGGAATCGTAGGCGACGCCGTAGGTTCCGGCGACGGTGTTGTATTTGGGTTCGGCGGTGGGGATGGGGCGAGGGGCCTCGTCGGCGTCGGCGCCGGCCCTGAAGCGTTCCTGCCACTGGCGCCACTGGCCTTCATCGACGTCGGTGTTGATTTGGATGCCCTTGCCGGTTTGTCCTTTATCGGTCCAGAAGGTCGTGAGGCCGTCGATGCGCTGCCAGCCGTCGGGGGACTTTTTGCCGGTCTCGAATCCGCCGTTAGGGACGAGTTCGGGGCCGACGGTCGGGACGAGGGCATCGGCCTCGGGTGTGGCGACAGGGACGGGCGCTTTGCGGAGGCCCGAAAGGTCGGCGAGAATGTCGTCCTGGGCGGGGCCGACGAGTTGCGGCTCGGCGGCACGGTAGGTCTTCTGGAGGACGAGCGGCTCGGCCTTTTTGCCGCGCCCGTCGGCGGGCGGATCGAGGTCGATGCCGCGCACGTCCATGGTGAGGGCGTCGCCTTGGCGGCGGACCTCTCCCCAGAGGGCGAGCGTGGCGCCGAGACGGTCTTTGAGGATTCGGGCGACATCGGCGGCGGGGGTGTCGAGCGCGGGCATCGCGAGGCCGGCCATGGTTTCCTTGAGGCTGAGGTCATCGACGGTCACCAGGCCAAGCCGCGCGGCCCGAAGGCGGAGGTTGTCGGTGAAGGTGCGGCCGGTTTTGCCGTCATCGGGTGAAGCGAAAGGGAAGATGACGAGGACGGCGCCCTGGGGCGGCGGCACGGTGTCGGCGGCCGATGCGCCGGCGGCGGAAAGCAGGGCCGCCAGGCCCGCCAGGCCGGTCGTCAGGATTATCCATCGCGGCATCGGGGTCTCCGGCAGCGTTTCGCTCGCGTGGCGTGAAGCGGTTTATTTTTTGCCTTGTCGTCGCAGGTCGCGGGCGATGGCGCGCAGTCGATTCACCATGTCCTCGCGCGGGAAGGAGGCCTGGTCGAAGAGAACGTCGGCGATCTGGGCCCAGTTGGTGACGACCTGGACGGCGTCGGGGAGCGCGGCGAGGTCGTCGGCGAGTTTTTCGTAGTCTTCGGGTTTGTCTTCGGCCCAGTTGACGTGAAGGATGAGGATCGCGCGGAGGCCGTTTTCGGCGTAGGCCCGGGCGTCGGACGGTTTGTCGCCGATGCCGAGGTCGAGGTTCGTGAAATGTTGTTTGAGGGTTTCGAGGCGGGCAGCCTTGTACGTGCCGCTGCCGGAAAGGAGGCGGCCGACGGGGCTCGTGAGGACGGGACCGGGAGGAAAGGAGTGTTCGGCGAGCCAGCGTTTGCTCAGGCGAGCGAGCGGGTCGGGCCGCTGGGTCAGGTACACGATGGTGTGGGTCTCGGCGAGGCGACTGGTGACGAGCCGCGCGCCGGGCATCGGGTCGGCGACGCCCAGCAGGACGCGGACGAAACCGGAGGCGACGAGGGTTTTGTCGAGATCGATGATGGCAATCGGAGAATCGGCGGGGCGGACGGTGATGAGGAGGTCGGCGGGGTCGATCGGCTCGGGCGGCTGATCGTCGGGATGGATGAAGAGATGGACGACATAGTCGCCGGGCTCGGCGGGGGCTTTCCATTGGAGCACGGCATCGCCGTTTCGGTTGGTCGAAAGTTCGCCGAGGAATCGGTCGCCGAGGTGGAATTGGATGCGTTTGCCTTCGATGCCGGGAATCCACAGGCTGCTTCGCAGGGCGGCCTCAAGGTTGACTTCCTGGCCGGGCGTGGCGATGAGGTCATTGCCGATAAGGGTGGGCTTGGAGCCGCCGCCGGCCTGGTCCAGGACGGTTTGGGCGTCGGCCCCGGGGTGCAGGCCGGCGGCCGGAAGGAGAACGGCCAACAAGGCCAGGCCGATGGTTCGGACGAGAGGGCGGTTCATAACAAAAAGTATATCTCGGGCGGTTTGGCGGGACTACCCTTTTTCTCGTCCCGGAAAAGAGGGAGGGAAACTTGACGGTCGGACGGGGGGAAGGATAATGGCAGGATTGATGTGCGAGCGCAGGAAGGAGTTTTCAGTGGCTCGTAAGGTGCCGCAGGACGACCTGGTGGATTTGCACGTGCACTCGAGCGCGAGCGATGGCGCGTATCCGCCGCGCGAAGTGGTGGAGCGTGCGGCGGAGGCGGGCCTGAAGGCCATCGCCCTGACGGACCACGACACGCTGGCGGGGCAGGCGGAGGCGCGGTCGGCCGGAGAGGCGGTCGGCCTGGAAATCGTTCCGGGGGTGGAGATCTCGGCGGAGTTCGAGCGGGGGGCCTGTCACATCCTCGGCTATTTTATTGAGGTAGGTGATGCGGCGCTGGAGAAGATGCTGGAAGCGGCGAGGGAAGGACGCGAGGTCCGGAACCGCGAGATGCTTGTGCGGCTGAACCGGATGGGGTTCGGACTCTCGATGGAGGACCTCGTCGGCCGGGCTCTCTGCGGCGGGCGGGCGGGGGAAGGGGTGGTGACGCGGGCCCATTTTGCGGCGGCGATGCTCGAGAAAGAGTACGTTAAGTCGTGGGACGAGGCGTTTGATAAGTATCTCGGCCGCGGCAAGCCGGCGTACGTCGAGCGGCGGCACGTCGAGCCGCAGGAGGCCATCGAGGCGATCCGCGGGGCGGGCGGGCTGGCGGTGCTGGCCCATCCGCGGCAACTCAATCGGGGACCGGAGGAGATGGAATCGTGGTTCCGGCGTCTGGCGGCGGCGGGGCTGGATGGCCTCGAGACGCAGAGTCCCGACCACGGGGCGGATGAGGCGCAGCGGTATCACGAGGCGGCCGCGCGGCTGGGGCTTCTTGAGACGGGCGGGACGGATTGGCACGGCCGGAAGGACAGCGGGATTCGCCTGGGCGTGGGTCGCGGCCAGATGCGGATTCGCTATGCGGTGGTGGAGGCGATGAGGTCGCGGTTGGCGGGGCGGCGGCGATAGCCGTTAGGCGGTTTCTGCGATCACTTCTCGAGCCAGTTCGACCCAGCGGGCCATACGGTGGGGCTGGCCGGAGAGGGTGTGCACGTCTTTCATGATGAGTTCGACGTTGCAGCCGCGCGCTACGGTGAGCGTGTTCCTGAGGTCGGCGCGGATGGCGTCCTCGTCGAACCGTTCGGTGCTGATGAGCGTGGGTTTGGGTTTTCGGGAATAGACGTAATCGCGACCGAGGGCCTCGGCCATGAAGGCCTCATCGCACCACGGGGAGACGGAGATGCGCTTGAGATTGGAAAGTTTTTTGACGACGTGCCATCGCGTGTGGAGCGGTTCGCAGCAGCCGTAGTAGGAGCGGCCGAACCGTTCGATGAGCGGCTGCTGGTACTGGAAGACGAACTCCTCGAACTGTTGCGGGCCGACGCCGACGGTTTCCTGGGATTCACTGAGGACCCAGAGGTCGCGCGGGCGGACGGGGTCGCCGGGTTTGCGGTCGGGCTGGGGCAGGGCATGGGTGTACCCGATGCTGCCGGAACCGGTGTAGTCATTTTCGTTGTTCAGGCAGAAGAGGTTTTCTTTTTCGAGCCAGTCGATAAAGGCCATGTGATCGTCGCGGAGGAAGGCCATGAGGCGGTGGAGACCCTTGGGCTGGGTGTACATGGAGAGCATGAGGTTTTCGAGGCCCACCAATTCGATGGCCGTACCGGTCATGCCCAGGGACCAGAAGAACCCGCCGCGAATCTCGACGGGGAGGATGCCGCCGAAGATTTCCTCGAGTCGGGCTTTTTCGGCGAACGTGGCGTCGCGGTCCACCGAGAAGGTGCGGGGGCGGAGTTTGTCGAAGTCGCGGTCGAAATCCTTGATGGGGGGGTCCCAGTGGCGGCTGGCGACGTTGCCGAGGTCGGCCTTGGTCGCCCACTCGGTTTTCACCTCGACGCCGAAGTTTCCGGTCTGGACGCGCCAGTTGCAGGTGATGCGCGGTTCAATGACGTAGTCGTCGCGAATTTTTTCGAAGACCCAGAGGTGGTACCGCAGGCCTCTTTCCAGGCCGCGAGCCCGCTCGTTTTGGCACTTGAGGTTCCTTGAGTCTGGGGCGCTTTCCCAGGCGACCGCCGGCTCGCAGAGGACCATGGGCCGCTCGGATCGGCCTTCATCGAGGAGGTACCAGAGTCGCTTCCGCTCGAGGTTCACCGGGTCGGCGGCGATTTCGAGGATCCGGCGGCCGAGGTCGCGGAGGATTTGGCGGTCGGCCGTGGAGATTTTGTTTTGGTCGGGGTTCGTTATCGTTCGGTTCCTCATCGGCGCCGCGGCCTTGAACGGAGGGATGATAGGTCGTTTGGGCGGTGGGTCAAGGGCAAATCCGCCGGTCTGTCGCCTGCCCGCCTGTGGCGGGGCGGACGGGGATGGCGGAGCGGCCTTGTCGGGGCGGACCGGGTCGGCTATACTGCCTGCCTGCTTGCCTCGAGGCGAAGCCGCGGGCCGGTAGGCACGGCGTGGACCCGTCGGCGGGGCGGTTAGCTCAGTTGGCTAGAGCGCCTCCCTTACAAGGAGGAGGCGAGAGGTTCGAGTCCTCTACCGCCCACCATTTTCGGCGCGGGGCATTTCCTGCGACGTTTTCTTCCTTAGCACGGCGACCAGCCACACCCCCATCGCAAGGACTGCGCTGAGGAGTGCCGCCAGGAGCGCGGCGGCGCCGAGGAGGATAAGGGCGGTCCAGAGGACCCAACCCGTAGCGACGAGCCGCGTAAAGAGGACGGCCAGAAGCGCCAGGGCCGGTGCGGCGGCGAGGGCCTGGAGTCGGAGGGGGAGGGGCCAGGGTGGATGAGGCGGACCGTTGCGAGCCGCGCGGTGAAAGTGACCGGCGGCGCCGATGAGCCATAGGAGGGCGACGTGGCCGGTCCATAGGCCGCACGTCAAGCGCCAGGCGGGACCGGCGCCCACGAGATGGAGGCCGCCGGCCAGGGCGGCCAGGAGCATCGCGACGTTCGCCAAGACGACGGGCCGGTCGGGCAGGCCGCGCCGCCACGTGCCGGACGCAAGGAGCCAGAGTCCCGTCAGGGCCGCCCCGGCGTAAAGACCGAAGCACCGCTCGCAGACCGGCAGGGCGCAGCCGTCCACCACAAAGACGCGGCCCTGGCCGCAGAGGTGCGAGAAGACGGCGGCCAGGGTTTCCGCGCTCACGGTTCCTTCCCCTCGACCGCGCTCGGGGCAGGTTGCGGCGGCGTGGGCGGCGCGGTCGGCGCGGGCGGCGGCAGCGGCGCGGCGGCGGGGATATCGACCGAGGTGAGTTCCTTCCCTTCCGGCGTAAAGAAGACGATGGCCTGGGCGCGGTCGGGGTCCGTTCCGGCCATGCGCTTAAAGGCAAGGCGCTTGGAGTCGGGCGTGAAAGTGGGTTGGACGAGAGACTCGCGGTCGTGGCGCCAGTGGGAGAGAACCTCGCCGCCGGTTTTCATAAAGAAAACATCTTTGCCGAAGGAGATGGCCATCCATTTTCCATTGGGAGCGATGGCGAGTTCGCCGGCCTTGTCCTTGTCGGCCTTGAAGTCGGGAAATCTGAGCGTGAGCGGTTTAAGAGGCGTTCCGTCGGAACGGATGAGGTCGAGGATGGCGGTGGTCTCCTCCGCATCGGTTTTGGCGGCGCGGAGGAGGGCGAGGGTTTTCGAGTCGAGCCATGCAAGACCGCTCAGGGAGACGCCCTCGGTGTTCCACCGTCGGTAGAGGGCGGAGGAGCCGTCGATTTTCAGGAAACCGATGGTTCCGTTCTGGAAGGTGGCGATGGTCTCGCCGTCGGGCGAAAGAGTGGCGATGGAAGCGGGGGCGGCGAGGAGCCGCACCTTGGATTCGGCGGGGTGGATAGCCATAAGTGTATTGCCGGCAAGGAGATAGATGCACTTGCCGTCGGGGCTGTATTGCGGGCGGACCAGAAGATAGGTCAAGAGGAAGGAGGCGTCCTCATGTTCGCCGAGCGACAATTGGAGCGGCGTGGTGGAAAGGATTTTGCCGTCGGCAGCGCTGCGCACGATGAGCGCGGCGGAGACGGCCGGATGGATGAGAGTGTTTTTGACCTGCTGCATGAAGTTGTCGGCGGGCGGAAGGGTCAGGTCTTCGGGGTTCGGCGCATCGGGCACTCCCGGCGCGCCGGGAGTGGCGGGCGGTTGGGATTCGGGCGCAAGCGATTCGGCCTCCTTGAGGAGGTCGGAGCGTTTCTTGGCGACCGCCTTGGTCCGGTCCAACTCTTCCGGGGTGAACAGGGGAATTCGCAGGTAACAGACGGCCGCGCCGTCGGGGCTCCAGGCGGGGGCGGTGAGCATGGCATCGCGGGTTTCCTCGAGGGTGCGCAGTTGGTTTGTGCCTGCCTGTCCGGTAGGCAGGTTCGAGAGGATCATGAGGCGGTAGGTGTGGGCGCCGGCCAGGAGGAGGTTATCGCCGCCGTAAGGTTCCAGGGTGACGAAGGCAAGTTGCTTACCGGAAGGGGAGAAGGCCATGGGGCTTTCGGTGCAGGCGAGGACGTGCCAGAGGAGGCCTGCGGCGACGATGGCGACGGCGAGGGCGGCTTTCCAGGGGCGGGCAAGGGTTATTGGTCGTACCATTTGGGTCTCCTTGAATAGAGTGCGGGCTCACGGTCGGCGGGCCGAAAGACGGTCCGGAGAAGACTTTCGAGGGCGATGCGCGTGCCATGCCGCAGGAGCGCGAGGTGGACGCGGCGCCGCCGCGGGTCGCGTTCAAGGGCGACGCGGCGGAGCCAGTCGGCCAGGCGATTGGCGCTGGGACGAATCATCAGGCGCCAGTATAAACTTTCGAGGTCGCGCAAGTCCAGCGTCTCGGTCGAGCAGACGGGCGTGTGGAAGTTGTAGGAGGCGAGGTTGCGGCTGACGAGGCGGCCCGAGCGGCGGGCCTCATCGGCGACGGCCGTCCCCGGGTTGGGCGTCAGGGGGATGAAGAAACAGTAATCCATCCGGAGGTCGCGTTCGAGGCGGGCGAGCCGCCGAAGGTCGTCGGGCGTGTCGGAGGGGAGGCCGAAGATGACGGAGCCGATGGTGTAAACCTGGGGATGCTTTTCGCGAAGGATGGCGAAGGCTTCGCGGCAGACGTCGGGACTGTTCTCGTGTTTGCCGAGGGCGGCGAGGGCGGCGGGGTCGTCGCGTTCGACGCCGATCATGACCTGGCGGAGTCCGGCGCGGACGAGTTTCGGGAGGATGCCGAGCCGCTCGTCGCGGACGACGGCGTCGGCGCGGAGCCAGGCGGTGTGGACGGTTCTGTTGCGGCCGCGCGGGCCGACCAGCGGCGAGGCGAGCATCCGTTCGGCCCAGCCGTCGGACCAGTCGGCCGAGGCGTTGAACGTGGGGTCCACCCAGCCGAAGGTGCGGCGGCCGAACCGGCGGTAAAGGCGGAGGACTTCCTCGAAACTTCGGTCGGGGCTCTTCGTGCGGTAGCAGGGGCGGACGTCGCCGTTGCCGCCGACAGGCCGGCCCATGTGTTTCCAGAGGATGCAGAAGCGGCAGGAGTCGGTGCAGCCGCGCGAGTGTTCGATGGAGACGAGGGCGGGATGGTTGCGCGAGCCGCGGCCGTAGCGGGTCATGTCCACCAGGTCGTAGGCGGGGAAGGAAAGCGAGTCGAGGTCCTCGATGAGGTCTCGCGGCGGAGTGACGACGATGCGTCCCTCGGCATTGCGAAAGGCGAGGCCGGCGATGGAGGGCCACGAGGCGCGGTCGTCGAGTCGGCGCAGGAGTTCGACGAACGTGAGTTCGCCTTCGCCGCGGACGATGCAATCGATGCGGCCGTCGGCGAGCGTCTCTTCGACGGCGTAGGGGAAGTAGGTGCCGCCGGCGACGATGAGGCAGCCGGGATGGAGGCGCTTGGCGAGTTCGGCGGCCCGGAGGGCCTCGTGGGCGCTTGGAGTCTCTTCGCCGAGGCCGAGAACATCGATCGGGTGGGCGGCAAGGCGGCGCTCGAGGGTTTTCCAGCCGACCTTTTCGCCGGGGCAGTCCCAGATGCGGATGTCCACATCAGGCAGGTCGCGGCGGACGGCGGCGGCCACGGCCAGAAGGCCGAGCGGTTGCCAGAAAGCGCTCGTCTCGCGGTTAAAGGGCCACACGTATCGCGGCGGCCTGAGCAGGAGGATGCGCATCGGGTACCTCGGATGCCGGCCGACCGGCTCACCCCGGCGAGTTTGCGACAACGGCGGGCATTATAGGGTGTCGCCGGGTGTGGGGCAATTGCCAATGCGAAGGGCGAACCACGTGCGCGGTAGTTTGGACATTCCGAAAACCTCATTGACACGAGTTGCCATAAATGCAACCAAGAAGTGTTTCGCACTCCGTGCATATACTTGACATCCAGGGCGGGTAGCGGTATACTGTCGGACGGCAACTGGCAAGTTCGCGCGGCTCTTTGCGAGGTGGCCATGTCTGATCCCGATGCTGTCCGATTCTGCTGTCCGGCATGCGATAGGCGGTTGCTGGTTGCTTTTGAGTACCGGCGGTGCCTTATCAGGTGTCCGCATTGCAGCGAGTTGATTCGCCTCGGCTGGGACCAGATTATTTGGGCCGAATGGAGGGAACGGCGCCGAAACAAGCGCATGATGAAGGCGCAGCAACAGCAGATTGAGCGCCAGCGGAAGGCTATGGAGCAAAAGGCGACGGAACAAATGTGGCAGGCGGCAGAGCAGGCGGTCGAGGCAAAACTGATTAGCGCCGGGGAAGCGGTTGATCGTTGGCTGCAAGCTCGCCGCTATCGCCGCGCTGTCTTGGCGGGAGGGATCTTCGACCTCGAATTCTTAGTAGAGGATTTTAAAGACGATTGGGTTCAAGTACAGAAAGACACGGGATTGACGCCTTTGAAGATTGTACAGGGCGTCAAGGTTTCTAGTCCGGTCGCCGGCTTCGCTGCCGGCCATTTCGCCGGGAATATATGGCTCGGTTTGCTTGTGGCAGTAGTCACATTTCTGGCAGCGGAGCCCCTCGGGGAGGGTTATGCCCGCACGAGATTTGAGGAGTGGCGCCAGAAATGGCGACGTGTCTTTGCCAACTGTTCGGAAGATCAACTGATACAATTCGCTGAAAGGCTTCGTGCCCGCTCCCCGATGGTTTACAATTCGCTTGCAGAGGTATTTGGCGTGATGGGCGACGCGCTGGCGCGAGAGAAGCAAGTCCCCTACGGGGCGGGATATCCGTGCGAGCGCGTCTTCGGCGTGGGGGACGAGTAAGCAAGCCCACTACGCGGCGGGACATCCTTCGTCATTCGGGTTTCCGTCTTCGCTCGCCGGTGCGGACGGCACGGTCTAGGACTTACCGTACTTTTCTTCGGGGTCGAAGACCTTGATGCCGTCTTTGGTCCAGTCCTCATCCTTGAGGAGCCAGGAGAAGCAGGATCGGAACCCCGTGTGGCAGGCGGCGCCGCCGACCTGTTCGACCTTAAGGAGCAGCACGTCCTTGTCGCAATCGGTTCGGATTTCCTTGATGCGTTGGACGTTGCCGCTTTCTTCCCCCTTTTGCCAGAGTTTGCGCCGGCTGCGCGACCAATAGACGGCCTTTCCGGTCTTGAGGGTTTTCCGGAGAGACTCGGCGTTCATCCAGGCGACCATGAGGACTTCGCCGGTCTGGTGGTCCTGGGCGATGGCGGGGATGAGGCCGGAGGCATCGAATTTCAGGGACTGAACCAGATCGTCCATCGTGTTCCTTTCCGAAGTTACCCGACTTCGATCAGGCGTATTGTATCACGAAATCGTTTGGCAAGCGCGCGGCGGATAGTGAGGGACTCGGGCCGGGCGAGGGCCGGGTCGTCCTGGATCCACTGGAACGCCTCGTTTCGGGCGAGGCGCAGGAGGTCGTAGTCCTCGACGACGTTTCCGAGGAGGAGATCGGGCATGCCGCTTTGTCGGGTGCCGAAGAATTCGCCCGGCCCGCGGAGGCGGAGGTCCTCCTCGGCGATGCGAAATCCGTCGGTCGTTTCGCACATCACCTCGATGCGACGCCGGGCCTCGTCGGTCTCGGGGTTGGCCAGGAGGATGCAGGTGCTCTTGGCGGCGCCGCGACCGATCCGCCCGCGCAACTGGTGCAACTGGGCCAGGCCGAATCGCTCGGCGTGTTCCACCATCATCACGGTGGCGTTGGGAATGTCCACGCCGACTTCGATGACGACGGTGGAGACGAGGATGTGGAGCCGGCCGCGTCGGAACTCGTCCATGACGGCGTCTTTTTCGTCGGGGTTCATGCGGCCGTGGAGGAGTCCGACGCGGAAGTCGGGGAAGACATCGCGCTGGAGCCGGCGGGCTTCTTCGGTGGCGGCCCGCAGGTCGCTCTTCTCGCTTTCTTCGACGAGAGGACAGACGACGAAGGCCTGGCGGCCGGCGGCCAACTCGCGGCGGACGACATCGTAGGCCTTCTGGCGCCGATCGGGTTCGACGGCCCACGTCTCGATGGGCGTGCGGCCGGGCGGAAGGGCGTCGATGGTGGAGACGTCGAGGTCGCCGAAGACCGTCAGGGCGAGGGTGCGCGGGATGGGGGTGGCCGTCATGACGAGGTAGTGGGGCTGGAGGTCGGGGTTGTCGGCGGCGGGCTGCCACTTGACCTCGGCCCGCTGGAGGACGCCGAACTTGTGCTGCTCATCGACGACGACGAGCCCGAGGCGCGAGAAGGCGACGTCCTGCTGGATGAGGGCGTGGGTGCCGATGATGATGTCGGCGTCGGCGCGGCGGATGCGCCGGAGGATTTTCCGGCGCTGGGCGGCGGGGAGTCCGCCCACCAGAAGGGCCCAGCGGACGCGGCTGCCGACGAGGTATTTTTCGACGTTGTGGTAATGTTGGGCGGCGAGGATTTCGGTCGGGGCCATGATGGCGGCCTGGTAACCGGCGGCGACGGCGGCCATCGCCGCATAGAGGGCGACGGCCGTCTTGCCGCAGCCCACGTCGCCCTGGAGGAGTCGGGTCATGGGGCGGTCGCGGGCGAGGTCGGCGCGAAGGTCGGCGATGGACCGGTTTTGGGCGCCGGTGAACTGGAAGGGGAACCGGGCGCGGATCCGGGAATCGACCTTGTCGGAGACGGGAATGGGCGGGGCGTTGTGGGAAGCCAGGGCGCTGCGGCGCCTGAGGGCCACGGCGAGTTCCATGAGGAAGAACTCGGTGAAGATGAGGCGTCGGCGGGCCTCGTGGACTTCCGCCATGGAGGTCGGGCGGTGAATCCATTGGAGGGCCTGCCGCAGGTCGAGGAGTCCGAGGCGCCGGCGCAGGGCGTCGGGGAGGGTTTCCCTGGCCAGAGGGAGACCGAGGCGAAGGGCTTCGTCGGTCAGGCGGATGAGCGAGGTTTGTTGGAGGCCTTCGGTCGTGGGGTACTCGACGAGGATGCGGTCCTCGGAGGCGGGGCCGCCTTCGGGGATGCGTTCGAACTTGGGATGCTGCAATTGGAGTCGGCCGCGGTACTTGCCGACGCGGCCGTAGAAAAGGTATTCGTCGCCGGTGGAGAGAGCCTTGGCGAGGAACCGGGCGTGGAACCAGATGACGCGCAAGTCGCCGGAGCCGTCTTCGATGAGGGCATCGAGGCGGTCGCCCCAGCGCGGCGACCGGAGGTCGATGAGGCGGGCGCGGACGGCGACATCGCGGCCGGGCTGGACGGCGGCAATGGGGATGACGCTGCCGCGATCGATGTATTTACGCGGGAAGAACTGGAG